>ERZ1370068.4381-contig-3457_pt1 | contig 50771 bp, 53 predicted proteins | sample MGYA00561227_ERZ1370068 | MGnify/ENA primary metagenome ERZ1370068 (study PRJEB38410, sample SAMEA6850437) | metagenome | study: Metagenomic assessment of the ecological functions of the soil: analysis of the soil microbiota associated with the... | reverse complement strand
TTGTGCTTCGTTCAGTTACGTATTGCCTCGAGCACCTCCGCGGCGCGGCGAGATCGCGCCCGGCGCTGCGGCCTGCTCGCGCCGTGTCGTCGCTCTGCCTTCAAGCATCGTCACCCCACGTCGCTCGACATGCTCGAGCTGCATGTCGCCCTGGGAGTACACGTCCGACGTCCGGCCGGTGCTCGGCCACGGCAGCCGGCTTCGACTCGCCGGGCTGGAACCGCGTCCGGCACGCGGCTCCGGCGCTCAGGCAGGCGTTCCACGCGCTGCGGCGAGCGAGAGGGCCTCTCGCTGCTCGAGGTCTACGTCGCAGGGCGCGGGAGCGGAGGATCTCTACCAGCTCGCCGAGGCGCTGACCGATCTCGACGAGTGGGCGACGACCTGGCGCGTGCGCCACTACATGGTCGTCGAGCGCATCATCGGCGGCGAGGTTGTCGGCACGCAGGGCACGCCCGTCCGAGCTGCTCGGCAAGCTCGTCGAGCGCAAGCTCTGCCCCGAGCTCTGGAAGGTGCGCACCGAGCCGACGAACCGCGCGATCGGAGAACGCCTGAGCGAAGCCTGCCGATGCCGCCTCGACCTGGAGCGGGCGCGACCTACGAGCGTGATCGCCGAGGCGTTCACCCCGGTGCACGAGCGGATCGTCGAGCTGGCTCGCCCTGCAGCCGGGCGAGCGCTTCCTCGACCTCGCCTGCGGCACGGGCGGCGGTGCGCTCGATCGCGCGCCGCGCGAGCGGGAGCGGACGTGACTGGCGTCTGACATCTCCGCCGACCAGCTCGAGCAGGCGCGGGCTGCGCGGCCGCCGGTGGAACCCGCTGGAGTCTGGTTCGACGGGGCTGACTGCCCAGGCGCATCCCGCTACGACGACGCGAGCTTCGACGCCGCCGTCTCGGCGTTCGGGATGATCTTCGCGCCGGATCACGCAGGCCGCCGAGCAGAGCTGACGCGCGTGTCGAAGCCGGGCGCGCGGGTCGCGGTCACCGCGTGGCCGATCGACGACCTGGGCCCAGCTCGAGCGGGCCGGCTTACGCCCGGACTACGAGGGCATCCGACGTCTCAGGCACGTGGTCGGAGAGCCATGCGTCCGCGAGCTGCCTGCCCGGCGCTTCGAGCTGCCGTTCAGACGGGGACGAGTCGACGATCGCCGCCAGCCTCGGCCGAGGCGGTCTGGGGAGCTGCTCTGCGCGCCTCGCGTGCCGCCGCTGAAGGCTTGGCTGCGACGCTCGAGCAGGACGCAGATGACCAGTGAGGCCGCGACAGCACGCCTACACTGGAGCTCTTCGCCGGACGGCGTGCTGACCCGGCAGTACGTGCTGATCCTGGGGACGCGGCTGTGAGCCACCGGGACGAGGTCAGTCGGGCTGCTCCAGCAGCTGATCCGGCTGAACACCGTCAACCCGCCGGGCAACGAGACGCTCGCGGCCGAGCTGCTGCGCGACTACCTCGAGCCGTTCGGCGTCGAGTGCGAGCTCTACGGACGCTCGCCCGAGCGCGGCGAACCTGGTCGCGCGGATTCGCGGCCGCGGCGACGGCCCGACGCCTGCTGCTGCTCTCGCCACACCGACACGGTGCTCGCCGACCCGGCCGAGTGGTCGGTCGATCCCTGGTCGGGCGAGCTCCGCGACGGCGAGGTCTGGGGTCGCGGCGCGCTCGACATGAAGAGCCAGGTGGCCGCGAACGCGGTCGCGATCGCGTCGCTGGCGCGCGAGGGCTTCCAGCCGCGCCGGCGACCTGATCTTCGCCGCGACCGCCGACGAGGAGGTGGGCGAGGACGGCTCCTACGGCCTCGAGTGGCTGCTGCGAGGCGCATCCCGACGTCCGTGCGCTGCGACTACGCGGTCAACGAGGGCGGCGGCGATCGCGTCGAGCTCGGCGGCCGGGTGCTCTACCTGTGCGTCGTCGGCGGAGAAGGGCAGCGCACCGTTCCAGCGCTGCGCGTGCACGGTCGCAGCGGGCACGGCTCGATGCCGGCGATCGCCGACAACGCGCTCGTCAAGGCGGCGCGCCTGATCGAGCGGCTCGGCGAGCTTCGCGACCGCAGCCGCGTGCTCGAGCCCGAGGTGGAGGCGCGTTCCTGGCGGCGCTCGCCGATCCGGTGCCTCCGGCCAGAGCGAGGCGCTCGCGCGCGCCCGCGCGATCGACCCAGCTCGCAGCCGAGATGGTCGAGCCGCTGCTGGCGCTGACCGTCGTCGCCGACGATGATCGAGGCCTCCGACGAAGCGGAACGTCATCCCCGCGCCGCTGCGAGGTGTCGGTCGACTGCCGCCTGCTGCCCGGCCAGACCGCGGAGGAGGCAGAGCCGGACGGTGCGCGGAGTGGCTCGGACGACGGCGAGTACGAGCTCGAGTGGCGACGAGCCGACGGGCGGCACCCGCTCTGAGCTCGAGACGCCGCTGTGGTCGGCGATCGAGTCGTTCGTATCGGAGCGATCGAGCCCGGCGCGCGGCTGGCGCCGTTCTGCGTTGCCGGCTTCACCGACTCGCACTGGCTGCGCGAGGCGTTCGGGACGGTCGCCTACGGCTTCTTCCCGCTGCGCGACGATGAGCTGGAGCTGGCGGCTCGCCTGATCCACTCGGCGGACGAGCGGATCCCGGTCGACGACCTCGAGCTCGGGGTCGAGTTGCCTCCGGCATCGTCGCGCTGGCCGTCGGCCGCTAACCTGGGGACATGGCCGACCAGAAGGTCCGCCTCGGCGGGATGGCTCTGCAGAACGGCGTGCTGGTGCACGGGCCGACCGCCTGGGCGCGTCGCCGTCCGCACCGCCGACGGCGAGCTCAGGGTCGCCTCCGGGCGAGAAGAGCCTCGCGGCGCCGGACGTGACGAATCCGTTCGCTTCGCGGCCCGTGCAAGGCTGCTCGACGCGTTCACTGCTCCTGCCCCGCGATCCGGCGTGCCCTGCCGGAGGCGCGCTTCCCGTTCGAGCGGCCCGCCGTGCTGCGCTCGATGATCGCGACCGGCCGGCGGCGCAGCCGGCTGCGCGCGCTCGACTCGAGCTTCGGGCCGGTCACGCGGGAGCTGCTTGCGGCGTCGCTGTCCCTCGCTGCCGGCGGCGCTCGCCGCTGCGCGGCTGCGAGCTCGCCGCCTACCACGGCGCCGAGCACATCTCGATCGGCACCTACGAGCACGGCGAGCCGCGCGGCGAAGGAGCACGAGCGCTGCGGCTCGCATCTCGTCGGGCCGCTGCTGCTCACCTCGGCGGTCGGCGCAACGCCCTGCAGCCCGGCTGCCCGGAGCAGGCTCGCGGCGTCGGCCCGGCGTCGGCCGCTGTCGGCAGCGATCGCCGCCGCGACCGAGATCTTCTCGTGGATGGTGCGCCACCCGGACCACCCGGTCGCGCGCGCGCTGGCGCGGCCCGGTCACGAGCTGCAGCACCGCTTCGCGACCGCCGACCCGATCGCGGCTCAGCTCGAGGTCGCCGAGGCCGCGCTCGACGCGCGTGCCTCGAGACGGACGAGGCAACGCCATGGCGCTGAACACCCGGCAGCCAGGGTGAGCGGCTCCCCCCGAGATCTTCGACCTCCCGGTCGAGAAGATGCGGGAGGGCTACTACACGGACGCGTACTTCAACCACACGCGCGCGGCGCTGCTCGCCGACGAGCCGCCATCCGCGCGTCGTCATGCAGGTCTTCCAGAAGCACGACGCCGTGCTCGGCGGGATGGACGAGGCGATCGCGATCCTCAAGCTCTGCTCGCGACGACTGGGACGCGCTGACCGTGCACGCGCCTCTACGACGGCGACCGCATCGAGCCGTGGGAGACGGTGATGACGATCGAGGGCGACTACACGCTCTTCGCCCACCTCGAGACCGTCTACCTCGGCGTGCTCGCGCGGCGGACGCTGATCTCGACGAACATCGCGCGCGTGCTCGAGGCCGCGGACGGCAAGCCGATCATCTTCATGCCGGCGCGCCACGACCACCACCGCGTCCAGACCGGCGACGGCTACGCCGCCTACGTCGCCGGAGCGATGCTCGGCGCGCGAGATCGGCGTCACGACCGACGCGCAGGCGTCCTGGTGGGGCGGCCGCGGCGTCGGCACCGTCCCGCACGCGCTGATCGCCGCCTACGGCGGCGACACCGTGCTCGCCGCGACGAAGTTCGCCGAGTGGGCGCCGCCCGACTTCCAGCATCACCGTGCTCGTCGACTTCGAGAACGACTCGGTGCGCGACGGCGCTCGAGGTCGCCGCGCGCGCTCGGGCCGACCGGCTCTGGGGCGTCCGGCTCGACACCTCGGGCCAGCTCGTCGACCGGTCGCTGTGGGACGGAGATGGGCGACTTCGACCCGCGCGGCGTGAACGAGCGGCTCGTCCGCAAGGTGCGCGACGCGCTCGACGCGCGACGGCTTCGAGCGCGTGAGGATCGTCGCCTCGGGCGGCTTCACGGTCGAGAAGATCGCGCGCGTTCGAGCGGCGCGGGCGTGCCGGTCGACGCCTACGGCGTCGGCTCCTCGCTGATCCGCGGCGAGAACGACTTCACCGGCGGACATCGTCGCTCACCGACGGGCAGCCGTCGCGCGAAGGTCGGGCGCCGCTACCGCCCGAACGCACGGCTCGAGCTCGTCTACTAGCGCCGCCGGGCGCACCGTTCTCTGGGACGTCGACACGCAGGTCGACTTCATGTGCTCCCTGACGCGGAAGCTCGCCGTGCCGGGTGCGGCCGCGGCCGTGCCGGCGATGGCGCGGCCTCGTCGACGTGGGCGCGGGAGAACGGGCATCGTCACGTCGCGCTCCGCAGACGACCACGAGCTCACCGACCCGGAGATCTCGGAGCGACCCGGACTTCGCGGAGCACCTATCCGCCACACTGCCTGCGCGGCACGCGCGGAGCGCAGAAGATCCCCGAGACGGAGCAGGAGGATCCGCTGCCGCTCGGCCACGTCGCGTACCCGCCCGGGATCATCCTCTGCGCTCGTCGGGGGCGACGCGAGATCCTGCTGCTGAAGAAGAGCTTCGACGTCTTCACGAACCCGAACGCCGAGGCCGTGCTCGGTCTCCGACCCTCGGAGGTTCTCGTCTTCGGCGTCGCTACCGACGTCTGCGACCACGCCGCGATCACGGGGCTCGTCCGGCGCGGACGCAGGGTTCGCGTTCGTGGGACGCCGCCGGAGGATCGACGATGCGCGCACGGCCGCGTGCACAGCCGCCTGGCGCGAGGGGAGGCGTCGTTCACAACGGTCGAGAGGTGGTCGCGCACCTTCGGTATCCGGCTTCTCCCTGCCGATGAGCGTAGGATGCACGTGGATCGCCTGCTGTTTACGAGATCAGCCAGGGCGCTCCTCACCTGGCTGCCGATCCGCTGCTCTTCGCGATCACCTCGTCTTACCTGATCCCTGGCGCGCGATCCAGCTGATGCCGCAGCGTGAAGCCGAAGCATGACCGAGCTCCGACTCGAAGACGTCGGTCACGTTGGACCGACGTCGCCGGCGTCGAGGAGCGCGAAGGCCGAGCTCCAGGAGGTCGTCGACTTCCTCCGCGACCCGAAGCGCTTCGAGCGCGCTCGGCGCGCGCGTGCCGAAGGGGATCCTGCTCTACGGCCCGCCCGGCACCGGCAAGACGCTCGCTCGCGAAGGCGGTCGCCAACGAGTCGGGCGCGCAGCTTCTACGCGCAGAGCGCGTCGGCGTTCGTCGAGATGTTCGCCGGCCTCGGCGCGGCCGCGCATCCGCAAGCTCTTCGACGAGGCGCGCAAGAACGCGCCCGTCGATCGTCTTCATCGACGAGCTCGACGCCGTCGGCGCCGCGCGCAGCGGCAGCGGCTTCAACCGCGAGCAGGACCAGACGCTCAACCAGCTCCTCGTCGAGCTCGACGGCTTCGGCCGGCGCGACCAGGTCGTCGTCATGGGCGCGCTCGAACCGGCATCCAGGACCTCGACCCGGCGCTGCTGCGCCCGGGCCGCTTCGACCGCCAGATGCTCGTCCCGCCGCCCGACCTCGCCGGGCCGCGAGCGCGATCCTCGCGTGCACACGCGCGGCAAGCCGCTCGCCGCCGGACGTCGACCTCGCAGCCGATCGCGCGGCAGACCGCCGGCCTCGACCGGCGCCGACCTCGCGAACATCTGCAACGAGGCGCGCGATCTTCGCCGGCCGCGAACGCACGACACGTGATCGGCGCAGGTCGACTTCGACGACGCGATGGAGCGCGTCGTCGCCGGCCTCCAGCAGCGCCGCGTCGATCACGCGAGAAGGAGAAGCGCATCCTGGCCTACCACGAGGCGGGCCACGCGCTGATGTCGCACCTGATGGGCGACGGCTCTGCCCGTGCAGAAGGTGACGATCGTCGCCCGCGGCGAGCGCGCTCGGCTACACGCTGAACATGCCCGACGGAGGAGCGCTACCTGCACACGAAGGAAGAGCTCGTCGACATGATGGTCGGTCTGCCTCGCCGGCCGCGCCGCCGAGCAGGTCGTCTTCGGACGCGTCACGAACGGCGCCGCCGAACGACCTCGAGAAGGCGACCGAGCTCGCGCGCGCGATGGTCTTCGAGTACGGCATGGGCGAGACGTCTCCGTCGCGCACGATGCGCGCCGACAACTACGCGCTCTCCGAGGAGACGAAGCGGCTGCGCGACGCGGAGCAGGCGCGGCTGACCGACGAGGCCTTCGCAGAGGCGATCCGCCTGCTCGACGAAGCACCGCGCCGACTGCTCGACCGGCTCGCCGCTGCGCTGCTCGAGAAGGAGACGCTGAACAGGCAAGAGCTCGACACGCTGCTCGCGGACATCGAGCCCGAGTCGCGCGCTGCCGAGACCGTCGGCACCGTCCAGGCGCTCGCGCCTAGACCGCCGGTAGCATCGACCGCCGTGAAGCGGGCATCCACCACCTCGGCCTCGCGGTCGAGGATCTCGACGAGGCGGTCTCGACCTACGAGCGGCTGTTCGGCGCCGAGCTCGAGCGAGCGCGCAGACGCAGTGACGACGCAGGGCGTCGAGGCTGCGTCGCTGACGTCGGCGAGCGGGCAGTCGAGCTGCTGCGCCTCGCTCGGCACGACACGCCGGTCGGCCGGTTCCTCGCCAGCGCGCGGGCCAGGGCATGCACCACGTCGCCTACGAGGTCGACGATCTTCCCGGCGAGCTCGCCGGCCTGCAGGACGAGGGCGCCGAGCTGATCGACGCCGACGCCGCGGCCCGGCCTCTTCGGGATGCGAGGTCGCGTTCGTTCACCCGAGTCCGCCCACGGCGTCCTCTCGGAGCTGGTCGCCCGTGGCTGACCGCATCCGGATCGAGATCGGCTTCGACGGCGGCCAGGTCGATGGGGCGCGCTGGTCGCCGCCGAGACCGCCGACGCGCTCGAGCAAGGCGCTCGGGGCGGCGCAGGAGCGCGCGTTCAGCCTCGACGTCGAGGACGGGCGCTACACGGTCGTCGCTCGGCCGGGTCGTGTACGTCAAGCGGTTCTGCGCGCGAGCGGTCGCGTGGGGTTCGGAGCCTAGTTACGCAGTGCAGCGCGCGACGGGCATGCCTCCGCGAGGTAATGCGAGCCGCCGTGAGTCGAGCGACAAAGCATCGAATCAGCTCGGTCGAACGCGTGCCAGGCGGGCGATCGCGACGCGCTCGAGGACCTGTACCTGAGCACTTCGACCGCATCTACAGCTACCTGCACTGACGCGTCGGCAACCGGCACGACGCCGAGGATCTGACGACGCAGACGTTCCTGCAAGATGCTCGAGTCGATCGGCAAGTTCCGCTGGCGGGCGGCGCCGTTCTCGGCCTGGCTCTTCCGGATCGCGCACAACCTGGCGATGGACCACTTCCGCTCGCGCCGCGCGCTGGCAGCCGGAGGAGGAGGTGCCGGAGCCGAGCCGGCCGGTCGAGTCGACTCCGCCGAGGAGGAGCGCGCTCGAGTCGCTATCGAGCGCAGAGCATGTTCGACCTGATCGAGAGACCTCTCCGACGGAGCAGCGGCAGGTGCTGATCCTGAAGTTCGTCTTCAACTTCTCGAACGCCGAGGCCGCCGACGATCCTCGGCAAGACCGAGGGCGCGGTCAAGTCGCTCCAGCACCGCGCGCTCGCCTCGCTGCAGAAGCAGATCTCAGCCTAGCTACCCTCGCGTGGCACTCGAGGTCGGCATCGTCCTGGGCCTGCCGGGCGTCGGAGGCAAGACCGCGCTCTTCAACGCGCTGACCGCGGCGCGTCGCGGCGACGACGATGAAGGAGCACGTCGGCATGGCGCACGATCGCCGACGAGCGGCTCGACCGCGCTCGCCCGCGTCGAGTCGTCGGCGCGGAAGATCACGCCCGCGGCGATCCGCGTGTCAGGACGTGCCGGGCACGGGCCCGGCGCTGCTCGGGAACCTGCGCCAGGTCGACGCGCTGCTCGTCGTCGCTCGACGGCTTCTCGGCGCGCGATCCGGCGCGCGACCTCGAGAACCTCAAGCTCGAGCTGCTCGTCGCCGACCGCGACCACGTCGAGAAGCGGCTCGAGCGCGGTCGAGAAGCAGGCGAAGTCGGGCGACCCGAAGCTCCGCGAGGAGGTCGAGGAGCTCGGCAGGCTGCTCGCGCACGTCGACGCGGCGGCGACGCTCGCGGACTACGCCGGCGAGCTGCCGCCGGAGCTCGAGCCGCTGACGACGAAGCCGCTGCTCGCGGTCGTGAACGGCCCGGACGGGATCGACCTCGCAGCTCGAGGCGGAGCTGGCCGAGCTCGACGACGAGGAGGCGGCCGCGTTCCGCGACGGCGGCGCGTCGGCGCTCGAGGAGGTCGTCGCGCGGCTGCAGCGACGCGCTCGACCTGATCACGTTCTTCACCGCGGGCGACAAGGAGACGCGCGCGTGGACGCTCCGCAACGGCCAGACGGCGCTCGACGCGGCCGAGACGATCCACTCCGACATCGCCCGCGGCTTCATCCGCTGCGAGGTGATCGACTGGGACGACCTGGTCGAGTCGGGCTCGCACGCCGGAGGCGTCGCGGCGCGGCCTGCAGCGGCTCGAGGGCAAGACGTACGTCGTCCAGGACGGCGACGTGCTCAACATCCGCTTCAATCGTCTAGCCGTCGCGCGGGATGCCCGTCAGGCGCAGCCGCACTGCAACCAGCCAGCGCAGCGCGCCGCCGGGCGATCAGCGCGCCAGCCGCTCGCCAGGGCAGCCACTCGCGCGAGGATCGCGACCGCCGACCGGGTAGAGCGACGCGAGCACGGCCACGATCGCTGAAGCGGCCTTTCGTCGTCGCGACGGCGAGCAGACGATCGTGCGCCGCAGGCGTCGAGGCAGCCCGAGCAGGGCGAGCGTTGGCCAGACCCGTGCACGCGGTGCGGGCGGCCGCTTCGGCGGGCACCAGGGCGAGGACGGCTGCCGACGAGGCTGATCCGCAGCACGAGCGTCGCCCAGTACGAGGTCGACGTTGCTCGCAGCCTCCCGAGCCCGACCATGCGCGAATGCCGAAGAACACCGCGGCGAGCAGCGCGAGACCAGCTCCGGTCGCGGCACGCCCGCCGTGCGCCGCCGACGCCGGTTCCCGCTCCGGCGACCAGCGACCCCGACGAGCGCGCACGGCCGATCTCCGGCCGACTGCACGCGACGTCGGGCTGCTCGCCGCTGATGCCAGGCGCGACCGTGAGCCACGATCAGCGGGCCGTCGCGGAGATCGGCGCGACGATGCCCATCGCGCCGATCGCTAGAGCCCGTAGAGCGAGCCGATCCCGATTGCGGCGCCGAAACACTGCGAGACTGCCCGCAGCAGCCACGAGCCGCCGCCGCGACGACCACGCGGCCGGCCACGACCGCGCGATCACCGACCAGGCCTGCGGCTCGGGAGACGGCGTAGCACCGTGCAGCGTGTCGCCGCGTCGTCAGGCCGCCGAGAAGTCGACACTCCCCACGAGCGCTCGCCGCGGCGCCAGCAAGCACAGCCGCCATGTCCGGCTCAGCCAGTGCCGTCCGACCGGCCGCGTGCGCGGCGACCGCGTCGAGCTGGTTCGCGTGGTAGAGGACGGCGCGCTTCTGCGCGGTCGTCCGGCCGCGCGCGTCGTGGTGGCGAGGCGACCGCGTGCAGGAGCTCGGCGCGACGTCGTCGATCGAGCGCGTCCGCCCGCTCCTCAGTCAGCGCAGCCCGAGGTGGACGTGGCCGAGCAGCCGTCCCCTCCGCCGTCGTGCTGGAAGCCCGGGCCGGCTGCGGCTCGACGCGTTCGGCCCGACGTCGTGCAGGAGGAGCGGCGGCGAGCAGGAGGTCGGCCGCGCAGCCGCGGATGCAGTGGCACAGCTCGCGGCAGATGCGTCGCGACGCCGACCGTTGCTGACTCGGTGCGAGCCCGCCCGCGTAGACGTGGTGGCCATCGGGTGCTGCCGGGAGCGCCGCGAGCAGTCGGCGGATCTGCCAGCGATTCGCCGATGAACCGGCCGTACCGTACGCCGTGCAGCCCGGGTGTGCGAGATCTCGCGCCGCGAGGAACTCGAGGAAGCCGTCGAGCTCGTCAGGTCGCGGCGCATCGCCGGTGCGAAGCTCGGCAGGATCGTCCGTCGGGCCGGCCTCGATCGAGCGGACGTCGCAGCTGGAGCCGGTCGCGGTAGCGCTCCGACTCGGCCGAGCACGCGGACGGCGTCGCCCTCGGCGAAGCGGCCGTAGTCGAGGTTCGACGTCGTCCACGACGCGCGCCTCGATGCGCCCGCTCGGATCGACCGAGCTCGAGCGCGCGAGGTAGGCGACGCCGCTCTTCGTAGCGCAGCCGCTCCTGCGCGCGACCGCGCAGACGCCTCGACGATGCGGTCCGCGTCCAGCTCGCGCGATGTGCTCATCGGCAGAGGAGGCCGAGGAACCGGTGTCGCTTCGTCCCGGCGCAGTCGTGCCTGCTGAGAGCGCGGCGCTCGACCATGGTCTCCCCGGGGCTGTCCGAGCGGTCCTGACGATTCCGGTCTAGGCCCAAGCGGCTCCTGCCGGTCTGTGCCCATGGCCAGACGTCAAGCCCGTTCCGCGCGCTCCGCTACGACGACGCGCCGGCGCAGGCCCGTCGGAGTCCGCTCGTCGCTCCGCCCACGACGTCGGTCTCGACCGAGCGCGCGCGAGGCTACCTCACGCGAGCCCGTACAACGTCGGCATCCAGCCTGACCGCTGCCCGACCGACGACAGAAGGCGCGCGGCTGCTCTCCGAGTGGCAGGACGAGGGCGTTCTCGTCCGCGACGCGAGCCTGCGCTCTGGTGGCTGTGCGCAGTGCGTTCATCGGCCCGGACGGCGATGCGCCCGCCGCCGCGACGGGCCTCGTCGCGCGCGCTACGGTCGAGCCGTACGACGACGGGCGCGGTCCTGCCCCGCACGAGCGCACGCACGCCGGCCTGAAGGGAGGGCGGCATAGCGCCTGCTGCCTTCGCCGACCGCACGCAGCGTCGAGCCGATCTTCCTGCTCTACGACGGCCCGCCGACCGCGAGCCGCCGGCCGGACGGCCCGCCAGTCGGACGTCGACGCTCGACGGCGTCCAGCCGGCTCTGGCGCGTACCCGCGCCCGAGTGCCGACCGGCCTTCGGCGATGCCCGCTGTTGATCGCGGACGGCCACCACCGCTACGAGACCGCCGCTCGCCTTCCACGAGGGGGACGGCGCGAGGCGAGCGCGTGCGCTGCTGCCGTGCTCGTCATCCGCACCGTCCGCGGGAGCGCCTCGACGATCTTCCCGACCGCACCGGATCGCGAGCTCGGACGAGCCGTCTGGCCGCCGCTGCGCGGCGGCTCGAGCGGCGACGACCGCGCTCGCGGAGGTCGGTACGCGATCACGGCACCGGCTATCTACCTGGCAGGCCGCGTGCGAGCGCGAGCTCCGAGGCTCTGTCGACCGGTGCTGCGGCCGGATGTGCTGTACCGCCGTACGCGGATCGAGCGCCGGCGCCGCCGTCGACTCGGAGTGGTGACGCGCGAGGCGGCGTTCTTGCTGGCGCGCCCCGACGGTCGACCAGGTCGCAGCCAGTCGCCTGCGGGCCGGCCAGACGATGCCGCAGAAGAGCACGTTCTTCTATCCCAAGCTCCCGTCAGCGGTCTCGCTGTCTTCCACCGCTATGACCGACTGGCTCGAGCATCGTGCCGCGCCGCGCGTCGAGGACGTCGCGCGCGTGCTCGCAGAGCTGCCGCCGCCGCGCGCCGAGCGTGAGCCGGTCGTCGGCGCCGGCGAGGGCGGCGACGAGACGACGGCGATCGACGCGACGCCGAGCGGGCGGTGATCGCGCGTGCTCGATCGCTGCCGGGCGTGGACTTCACGCTCGTCTCGCGAGGAGCTCGGCATCGCGCGGGCACGGCGGCACCTGGTCGTCGCTCGACCCGATCGACGGCTCGATCAACGCGAAGCGCGGCATTGCCGTTCTTCTCGCTCTCGATCGCGGTCGCCGAGGGGCCGGACGATGGACGACGTCGTCTTCGGCTTTCTGTCCACGACTTCGGCGCGGGCGAGGAGTGGCTCGCCGTCCGCGGCGAGGCGCGCGCCTGCTCGACGAGCGCCGCGTTCTCGACGCGACCGCCGAAGGAGTACGATCGAGCTGCTCGCGCTCGGAGGCGACGACGACCGACGCTCGTGGCGGCGGCACACGCTGCGCGCCGTCGGCCGCCAGCGGCTCCGCGTGCATCGGGCTCGCTTGCGCTCTCGCTCTGCCACCTCGCCGCGGGCCGCGTGGACGCGGTCTGTCTCGCTCAAGCCTGCGCGCTCGGTCGACATCGCCGCCGCGGCTGCTCGTCGCGAGAGCGCGGGCTTCGCCATCGAGCTCTTCGACGAGCCACCTGCTCAGCGCCCGCTTCGATCTGTGCCAGCGCTCGCCCGCATTGTCGCCGCAGGCAGCGCTGCGACTTCGCCTGCGCGAGGCTCGCTGCACGCGCTCCAGCACTTGGCGTCGACGCTCCCGTCACGCGGCGCGGCGGAGCGGCGTGAAGTCGCCCGTCTGCTACTCGTCGCGCTCGCGCTCGCCGCTTCCGCGCGCCCGGGCATCAAGGCGACGCTCAAGGCGCCCGCGACACAGCCGAGGTCAACGTCAAGTGGCCCTACTCGATCAGGGTACGACTGCCTCAAGGAGCCGGTCCGGGCGACGGTGACACGTCAGATCGATCGATCCAGTCGGCGGCGTCCATCGCGATCGACTACGGCCGGCGCCACGAGCCGCCGGTGCCGCTCACGAACTGGCCGTTCAAGGGCACGTTCCGCGACTACATGCACTTTCCCGCCGTGCGCGTCACAGGGGCTCAGGCTGACGTTGCCGGTGGATCGTAGAAGGTCGCCGGCAAGACCTGCGAAGCAGGTCGGTTACCGCGTGGATACGAGCGAGGTGACCGCGCGGAACGGCGGCGTCGACGTCGTCGTCGAGCCACGCGTCTCGAAGTCATTCGAGGACGGGCGGATCCTGCGCTCGACGACGTGTCGCTCCGACCTCGCAGCCGGGCGAGTTCGTGTCGATCGTCGGGCCTTCTGGCTTGCGGCAAGAGCACGCTGCTGAACCTCATCGGGGCGCTCGGACCGTGCCGAGCTGCCGGCGCGATCCGAGTCGGCGGCGACCGACCTCGACCGATCTGCGACGGCGCGCCGCTACCGCGCGGAACAGTCGGCTTCGTCTTCCAGTTCCACAACCTGATCCCGACGCTGACCGGCGGCTCGAGAACGTGCAGGTGCCGATGTTCGGCGCGGGCTCGGCGCGGCGCGAGCGGGTCGGAACGCGCACGGGACCTGCTCCGCGAGGTCGGCGACTCGCCGAGCACGGCGCGTCGCGTATCCGGCGACGCTCTCGGGAGGTGAGCGCCAGCGGGTCGCGATCGCGCGGGCGCTCGCGAACGAGCCCGCAGCTGCTCCTCGCCGACGAGCCGACCGGCGCGCTCGACTCGGAGACCGGCGACCAGATCGTCGAGCTGCTCCAGCGGCTTCGCGAGGCAGCGCGGAATGACGATCGCTGCTCGTCACGAACGACGACGGCGGTCGCCGGGCGCGCCGACCGCGTCGCTACGGATGCTCGACGGCGGCCGCGCGACGGCGTCTACTCGCGCCGAAGCGCCTCGATCGGCGTCGAGGCTGACCGCGCGCCAGGCGTCGGGTAGACGCGCGCCGAGCGACGCCGACGCCGAGCGCGAACACGAGCCCCCAGGCGAACGACCCCGGCGGTGAAGTCGGGCTCGGTCGGGCTCGACGAGCTGTCGCCCCGACGTGAAGAGCTCGGCGGCCGCATAGCCGCCAGCGCAGGCCGGCGGCGAGCGCGAGGAGGCAGATGCCAGCGCCTCGCGCTGACGATCAGCGCGGCGATCCTGCCGCCCGGCCAGCCGACCGCGCGCAGGATCCCGATCTCCCGCACGCGCTCGAAGACCGACATCGCCATCGTGTTCGTGACGCCGATCCCGCCGACGATCAGCGCGAGCAGCGAGATGATCCAGCCCGGCTGTCGACGATCAGCCGGCTCGACGGTGTCGACCTTGACGCACTGGCCCGGCTCGGTGACACGCCAGCGATCCGGGGAAGCGCGCTCTCGAGCCGCGTTGCGACCGTCCTGGCGGCCGCGGCCGAGCGGACCGCGATGACCGCAGGTCGTCACCTCGCCGGGCCGCTCGGCGAGCTGCTGGACGACGCGCAGCGGCAGGACGACGCCGGTGTCCACGAAGCGCGTTCGCCGCTGTGGTAAGACCCGCCGACTCGGAAGCGCCGCTTCCCGACGTTGAGCGCGTCGCCGGGCCGGAGGTGCGCGAGCTCGCGGCGCCGCGCGTCGCCGAGCAGCGCCTCGTCGTCCCCGCGGCCGGCGTCCCGCGACGATCACGCAGCCGCGCGCGTCGGGAACTCGTCCGGGCGCAGGCCGAAGACGAGCGAGGAATCGCGCTCCTCGACGTCGCTCGACGCAGCAGGAAGATCCGGCGACCGCGGCGACGCCGTGGAGCTGCCGCGACACGTTCCCGAGCGAGCTCCGGCAGCAGCGAGCGCGTGAGGTCGGACGCGCCGGCCTGGAAGATGCCGAAGTCCGCGCGGCCGACGTGGATCGAGGTCGGCGGCCGTCTGCTTGCACGCCCGTTCGCGATCGAGCAGCAGCGCGACGATCAGGCCGACGCCCGATCGCGACGCCGGCGGCGGTGAGCGCCGGTCGCGCACCGGCCGCCGCAGCAGGTTTCTCCAGCACGAGCCCGGCCCAGGTCACCAGCCGCCACATCTCATTAGGCTACGCTCGGCGAGTGTACCATGGCAAGTCTCGCGCGACGCAGATCTGAAGGCGCTCGAGCAGCGTCATCGACCCCGAGCTCCGAGCGGCCGGTCACCGAGCTCGACATGGTCCGCGACGATCAGGATCGACGGCGGCGACGTGTCCGGTGACGATCGCGCTCACCGTCGCCGGCTGCCCGCTGCGCGACTAGCTTCGAGGAGCAGGTCGCACGGGCACGTCGGCGCGCGTCGCCGGCGTCGAGCGCGTGCAGCTCGAGCTTCGACGTGATGACGCCCGGACGAGCAGGCGGCGCTGACGACGAAGCTCCGCGGCGGCGTCGCCGAGCGATCGAAGGGGCATCTCGCGTCGACCGCTCGACGCGCGTGCTCGCGGTCGCGAGCGGCAAGGGCGGCGTCGGCAAGTCGATCGCTGACCGTCGAACCTCGCCGCGCGCGTTCTCGCAGCTCGGCCAGCGCGTCGGGGTGCTCGACGCCGACGTCTACGGCCACTCGATCCCGCACATGCTCGGCATCCACCAGCGGCCGGTCGTCGTCGACAAGATGATCGTGCCGCCGGTGCAGCGACGACCTGAAGCTGATGTCGATCGGCTTCTTCCTCGACGACAACGCGCCGGTGATGTGGCGCGGGCCGATGCTGCACCGCGCGCTCGAGCAGTTCCTCTCCGACGTGCACTGGGGCGAGCTCGACGCTGCTCGTCGTCGACATGCCGCCGGGCACCGGCGACGTCTCGATCTCGCTCGGCCAGCTGCTGCCGCGCGCCGAGGTCGTCGATCGTGACGACGCCGCAGCCGCTCGCGCAGGAGGTCGCGTCGCGCGCGGCGCGTGATGGCGCAGAAGACGAACATGCGCCTGATCGGCGTGATCGAGAACATGACCTCGCGAGGTGTTCGGCTCCGGCGGCGGCGAGCTCGTCGGGTCGGATCGCAGATTCCGCTCCTCGCTGGCAAGCGGTGGCGCTCGACGCCCGGCTGCGCGAAGGTGCGGGCGACGAGGCCAGCGGGCGCTCGATCTGCGCCGAGCCCTGAGGTCGGAGACCGCTCGAGGCCATCGTCCGCATCGCTTACGAGGCGATCCATGCCAACGAACCGGCTAAAGCCACTTTGGCGGTGCTCTCCGGCTAGCGGGGCGAAAGCCCGAGCGGCGGTCAGCTGCCGGGGCGATCCGGTCTTCGGCCAGCGTGCAGAGGGTACCTTTCGACGATGTACGGCTCCCCGTTCTCCGCCTCCCTGAAAGCGGTACGTCACGTGCAGGCGGTCGGCTGAGCCGCTGTCGATTCGAGCAGTTCGAGCTCGGTCGAATCGCCAGACCAGGCGAGAGATCAGTGCGGCGGCCTCGTCACCGCCCTGCCGCTCGCGCAGTCCTGGCGGGACAGGCGCACGAAACTCCGCCTCCGACGTAAAGCGCGCTCAGCAAGCGCACGGGAGTCTGGCGTGCGCGATCGCCTGCACGGGCACGCCGCCGACCGATGCGGCCGCCTGGAGTCTACCAGGGGTATGGATAGGGACGCCGCCCTCGTCGCGGCGATCCGCCGGTCGCCGGGCGCTCACCTGGCGGCGTCAGGTTGTGTGAGTCTTCAAAGTGGGGCCCGTCGTGCGCGGTTATGCCCGAAATCGGAGTTCTCGGAGCGCCGACGCGCGCGGACGCTCGCCGACCACTTCGACGACGCCGGAGCGCACGCGGCGAATGCCGGGCCACGGCGCTCGCGCGGATCGACTGGCTCGCGCGAGCTGCCCGACCTCGATCCGCGCGGCCGTGCCCGGGCGCGCGTCGGGACTCGGGTACGAGGCGCTGGGACGGCGGCGGCGCGGTCGGCTACCTGACGCTCGGCGATCTGGCGACGCGCAGCTGGCTTCGCCGCCCGCGCACGCTCGGGTCGTTGTCGCGTCCCGCTGCTTTCCCGACCGGCGCGCTCGGCTACTGGGTGCGACGGCTCGCCGAGGGCGGGCTCGGCGCGTGCGCTGACGACGACCTCGCCTGCCGCGGCTCAGCTCGCCCGACGGGGGGCCCGCCAGCTCGCCGGGGCACGAGACCGATCGCGATCGGCGTGCCCGAGCTCGACGGAGCCCGCTCGTCGCGGACGTCTCGATGGGGCAGGTCACCGCGGCGACGTGCTCGCCGGGACGGCTCCGCCGGACGAGCTCGTCCCCTTCGGCGGCGACCGCGCCCACAAGGCGTTCGCGCTCGCGGTCGGCTCTGCAGATGCTCGTCTCGGCGCTCGCCGGTGGGGCCCCGGCGCGGTGCTCGTCGTCGCGCGGCCGGAGTACGACCCGGTGCCGGGGCTACACGCGCGTCTCGCCGCCGGGCGTCCGTCTGCCCGGCGATCGCTGAGACGCGCGGGTCGTCGCGGATCGAGTCGAGGTCGGAGTCTCGACCGGCGTAGTCCCCGACTTCCTTCGGCTCGAGCTCGTGCGCCCGCTGGAGCTCCCGTGATCGCCGCCTCGGCCCGCTGTCGTTGAGGGCGAGGAGGCAGGCGTAGTGTAGTGAGCCGCCAGCCGCCGGTCGAGCGGCCAGCGCGGCGTCCATGATCTCGCGCGCCTTCTCCATCTGGCCCTGGTCGGCGTACGAGCCGGCGGCGAACGACTCCCTCCCAGGGGAGACGGCTCGAAGATCTCGCCGGGCTTCGCGCCGACACCCGAGCACCGCCAGTCCGTCCTCGGCCGCGAATCGCCCCCGCTTCGTGCCGGGCTGCGCGAAGACGAGCGTCCCGGCCGGCGCGTCGATCTCCTCTCCGTCGAGCGTGAAGGTCGCGCGGCGCGCCGCGCAGCGACGACATACAGCTCCTGGTGGCCGCCGCTCTCGCTGTGCTCCTCGACCACGCGCTGCCCTGCGTCCGCCGTGTACGCGTTCGTCCCGAACGCGGTGATCCGGAACCTGCGCCGCACCGGTCGCCAGGACGAACTCGCCCTTGTTGATCGGCAGCTCCTCGAGCTCGTCGATGTGTGCGACCTCGTAGCCCTTGTCCGTCATCTCGCCTCCCTCAGTGCTTCCAGCACGACGGGGTCGACCTGCTCGATACCGTCAACGCGTTCCTCCAGGTTCTCCTTCCCGGCCCACGCGCGGAACGTCCCGGCCAGGTCACCCTCGTAGCCCAGCGCCGCCAGCCGCTGCCGGAGCTCGGCCGCCAGCTCGTCGTCGACAGCGAGCCACTGTGTCGCGCGGCGTCTCTGCCGAAGAGCTCGCTCGTGGAGGCCGTACAGGCGGCGGAGCTCGCGCAGCGGGACGCTCGTGGTCGTCGACACGGAGGTCGACGAGCGTGTCGGACATGCCTGCGTGGCCGCTGTTCCGTCTGACGACGACCAGGAGCGCGGCGGACTGCTGACCGCGGCTGTCGCCGCCCGCCGGCCTGGCCGGCCGTCGAGCGCGTCGAGCAGACGGACCGCGAGCGCTTCCGCGCAGTCGCCTCGAACGTCTCCGCGATCGCGTCGACGGTCTCGCCCGAGACGAGGATGTTCCCCGCGCCGCGTAGCCCTCGCCGGTGCGTCCGCCCGCCCAGCTTCGATGCACTCGCTGCCCGGTGTAGCTCGCGCGCCGGCCCTGCGGCGTCGACGACGCCGAGCTGGCGGTGCGCACGGCCGTCGTCGGCCTCGGTCAGCCGCGGCAACGACCTGATCGGCGGCGAGACCGTCCCGAAGCAGCGCGAGCCCGTAGCGGCCCGTAGCGCGGGTTCGCCCAGGCCTGCGTGGCGACGGCGCCGACGCGAGGCTCCGGCCCACGGCACGACCGACCCGACGGCGAGGTACTTCGACTGCGTCGCGACTCCCCACTGCCCTGCCTCGAGGTCGCACGCGACGATCGAGTACGTCGCGACGACCGGTTCAGTCATACGTGAGCGCGGTCAGGTCGAGGTCGAGCAGGTCGCGGCGCTCGGGCGGAACGAGCACGCGAGGCGACCTCCGGGTGCGGCGAGCGCCTCCTTCACGCCTTCCGGCGGTATCGGCGCGTGCCACCACCGGCCGTCCCGCAGCGTGCGCCTCGTCGGAGCTCCGTCTGGCCGACGGCCTCGCAGCACAGAGCACGTCGTCCGGCAGTCGAGCTCGCCCTCGACCGCGATCTCCGGCACGCGCTGCCCCGTCGCGCCGAGCCAGCGCTCTCTCAGCAGCTCCGACGGTCTCACGCCCCGGCTCCGGCGTGATCAGCTCGACGCCGGGCGCGAGCTCGCGCAGCTGCTCGTGCGTCCCCTTCAGGAGCGGGAAGGTGCCAGTAGTGGCACGGCACGCAGCGCTTGACTCCGAGCAGCTCCAGCGCGACCGCCGCCTCCGGGCGCGGGCCCATCGTGAAGTGGCCGCCGATCGGGAGCACGGCCACGTCCGGCGCGTAGAGCCTCCGGATCAGCGCCATGTCCCCGAAGACGTTCGTGTCGCCGGCGAAGTAGAGCGTGAGGCCGTCCTCGAGCTCGAGGACGATCCCGGCACGGCTCGCCCAGGTACGTGCCGTCGTCGGCGCTGCTCGAGTGGCTCGGCGTCGGTCAACGTGATCTTTGACGCCGTCGACGTCGACCGTGCCGCCCTTTGTTCGGGTTCTGCGGGAAGCTCGACTTCGACGCTCCTGGCCTCTCGAGCCAGCCGCGCAGCTCGACGAGCGCGATCACGCGGCGGCTGAACTCGTTCCGCGAGCTCGGACCGTGTCGCCGACGTGGTCGCCGTGACCGTGCGTGAGCGCGATCAGGTCGACGCGCTCGGGCTGCTGCTCCGCCTCCGGGCACTTCGGGTTCCCGGTCAGCCACGGGTCGACGTAGATGCGCTTGCCGCCCGGGCTGTCCGAGCCGGAAGCGACGCGTGCCCGAGCCAGGTGAGCGGGACCCCATCGACCCGGAAAACTAACGAAGGAACGTCCGGTCCCTGCGGCGAAGCTACACGCGTGACGCGGCGTGAGCTTCCTGCCGGTAGCGCTCGTTCTTCTCGCCACCGTCTTCGACGCCGCAGGCGTCACCTCGCTCTCCTTCTACTGCCTCCTCGCCGCCGTGCCCGCGATCGTCGTCGCCGGGCTCGCCGCCGTGGAAGAGCTGCTCCAGGGCGGCGCGCTGCCGCACCGGCGCCCGATCGCGATGCTCCACCCGGTCGCACTCGTGCTGATCCTCGTCGCGGCCGCCCTCCGTGCGCCGCTTCGCGCAGAGGGTGCCGTGCCCCGGGCAAGCCGTCTCCGCTGCGATCACGCCTACGCTCGTGGTCTTCGCGATCCAGGGCGTGCTCGCCGCGGTGCCCATGCTCAAGCGCGTGCGGCCGGCCCACGAGCCCGCCGACGTTCCCCTGCCGCAGCCCTAGAATGCTCGCCTCTTGCGCGCAGACGGGCTTTGCCCGGCTGCGCTGCAGGAGGCTAGAGCGTCTGGATCGCCTTCTCGGCGAGGTCGAGCAGCGGCTGAGCGGCTGAAGAACGACCCGACCGTCACGACGAAGCACGCGAGCACGCCGAGGTTGATGAGGATGTCGCGCGAGGCTATGCCGCCGGCGGCGAACTGGAGCTCGGCGCTCGGGCGGAGGTAGATCGCGCGGATGACCGCGAGGTAGTAGTAGAGGCTGACCGCCGTCGCCGCGACGCCGACGATCACGAGCCAGAGCCAGCCGCGTGTCGTACGCCGCCGAGAAGACGTAGAACTTCGCCGACGAAGCCGCCGGTCAGCGGCAGGCCGGCGAAGCCGAGCATGAACGCCCACATCGACGACGCCGAGGAGCGGGCGCTCCCAGCCCATGCCGGCGAGGTTCTCGAGCGTGACGTCGCGCGCCGAGCTCGCGCTCGCGCGCCGCGACGACGCGCGAACGCGCCGAGCGACATCGCCGAGTAGGGGATCAGGTAGTAGACGAGCGCCTTCGCCGCCGAGCTGCGTTGTGCGAGGCGATCGCGATCAGCATGAAGCCTGCGTGCGAGATCGAGGAGTACGCGAGCAGGCGCTTCACACGTCGCTGGACGAGCGCGGCGAGGTTGCCGACCGCGAGCGACGCGCAGGCGAGCACGGCGACCGCGATCGTCCAGAGGTCGCGCCTCCTGCGGGAACGCCGTGAACAGCGACGCGCAGCATCAGCATCGAGCGCGGCGACCTTCGTGGCGCGCCGACATGAACGCCGTCACCGGCGTCGGGGCGCCCTCGTAGACATCGGGCGTCCACATGTGGAACGGCGCCGCCGAGGCCTTGAAGCCGAGCCCGGCGATGATCATCGCGAGCCCGAGCACGAGCAGCGCAGTCGTGCGCCAGGTTCTGGCGTCGGCCGCGCGCGATCTTCGCGAACTGCAGCTCGCCGGTCGCGCCGTAGACGAGCGCGCGAGCCGAAGAGCAGCACGGCCGAGCCGAACCCGCCGACGATCAGGTACTTCGAGCCCCGCCTCGAGCGAGCCGCTCCAGCTCGATGTCGATCGCGCAGAGGATGTAGAGCGCGATCGAGAACCACTCGAGCCCGAGGAAGAGCGTCATCAGGCTGTTCGCGTGGGCGAGGAAGGATCATCCCGGCGCCGGCCGCCGCGAGCAGCGCGTAGTACTCGGCGACGTGCTCCGTCAGCGGCTCCGCGCGTAGGACGATCCAGACCGCGACGAAGCCGACGCCCGCGACGATCAGCGCCGCCATCGCGCCGAAGCGGTCGCGGCGGATCGCGTCCGCCGATCGACGCTCTCGCCGTCGGGGCTGCGGTCGTAGAGCGAGCACCGCGAGACGAAGGCGGTGACGAACCCGCGCCGCGCGCCGACGAGTGCGGCAGTCGCCCGGCTTGCGCGTCGCTGGCACGAGCACCGCGACCAGCGAGGCAGATGCCCGCCGCGGCGAGCAGCGACAGCTCCGGCGAGAGCGCGAACCAGTCGACGCGCGGGCGGCTCGACGGCGGCGATCATCCGATCACCTGGTCGGTGATCGCCGCCGGCCAGGCGGACAGGAACAGCAGGAGCCCGATCAGGGGCACGAGGATCGCGAGCTCGGCGGGCCGGCAGGTCGAGGGCGCTGTCGGTGACGGCCGGCCCGGCGGCGCGGTGCAGTACTGCCGAGATCAGCCGCAGCACGTACATCGCGGCGAGGACGATCGCGACCGCGCCGACCACCGCGCAGCCCCAGCCCTGCTGGAAGACGCCGGCCAGGATCGCGAACTCGCCCGCGAACGCCGACGAGCCCGGCACGGCGAGCGCCATCACGCCGATCGTCATCAGCACGCGTCGCGAGCGCCGGCCGGCCGCGCGCCATCCCGCCGAGGCAGTCGAAGCGTCCGGTCGCCGTGCGCCGCTCGACGGCGCCCGGCGAGCAGGAACAGCACCGCGGAGATCAGCCCGTGGTTGACCATCTGGAGCACGGCGCCGTTGATCCCGAGGTCTGTTCGTCGCGAACAGGCCGAGCATGATCAGCCCCATCTGCGCGAGCGACGAGTAGGCGATCACGCCGCGGATGTCCGGTGCGCGGAAGCGCCAGCAGCGACCCGTAGACGAGCCCGATCGCCGGCGAGCACGAGGATCGGCGTCCGGAAGTCGTGCACGGCCCGCCGGGAACTGCGCGAACGCAGATCCGCAGGAAGCCGTAACGCCGCGGCCTTCGAGATCGACGCCCGAGAGCACGGCCGACACCTCCGGCTGGCGACTCGCGGTAGGCGTCCGGCAGCCAGCCGTGGAACGGGAACAGCGGCGCCTTGACGATGCGAACGCGACCGCGAAGCCGAGGAAGATCCAGTCGAGCTCGCGTTCGTCCCGCCGTCGATCGAGGTCGAACGTCCCCTGCCTGGAGCGCCGTAGACGATCACGGCCGCGAGCATCAGCAGCGACCCGACCATCGTGTAGATGACGAACTTGATCGTCGCGCCCGAGCCGGCCGGCGCCGCCCCAGACGCCGATCAGGACGTAGAGCGGGATCAGCATCGCCTCCCAGAAGACGTAGAAGAGGAGGAGATCCTGCGACGTGAAGACGCCGACGATCGCGCCGGTGAGGAAGAGCATCAGCCCGTAGTAGGCGCGCGGCCGGTCGCGGCCGACCCAGGACCGCGTAGCGCGATCGACGCGGCGCATGACGACGACCGTCAGGCCGACGAGCCAGACGCGTGAAGCCGTCGAACAGCCGACGTGGTAGCGAGACGCCGAGTCGTCCTTCAGCCACGCGTGCTGCGGCTCGACTCTGCAGACCGCCGCTGCGTCGAAGTCGAAGCGGACGAGCGCCTGATCCAGAAGCCGATCTCGAACAGCGAGACGAGCAGACGCGGCGGGCGCGATCCAGACGCTGCGGCATCGGGACGAGCCAGACGACCAAGCGCGCCGCACCAGCGGCAGCAGGATCAGGACGTTGGTCAGCCAGCCATGCGCGTCATCGCGACCGCGATGAAGACGAGGACGAGGACGGCGAGCGCCGGCCGCGAGCGCGCAGCGCATACGTGCGGACGAAGCCGGTCTGGAGGCGCGCGCCGAGCGCGCCGGCGCCGAGCGCGTGGCGTCGGTGAGCTCGGCGATCGAGCCGTTGACGACGCGGCCCCTCGACGTCCAGCAGAGGACCTTGCGCGAGAGGCGACCGTCGGCCAGTAGAAGAGCCCGTCGTAGAGCTCGTCGAAGCAGAACTTCTCCTCGAGCAGCGCCGCGAGCGGGCTGCGGCGCGTCGCGCCCGGCGCGCGGAGTAGATCCACCAGGCGACGCGCGATCCCGGCGAGACCGACGCGCGACGGCGGCAGACGCTGGCGATCGCCTCCTGCGTCGCCGCTCGCCTCGACGAGCGGCGCCGCGACCGGCTCGAGCCAGTCGGTGATCGGCGTCCAGAACGGCGGCGAACTGGAGCCAGCCGCCGATCGCGGCGAGCATCGGCGAGCACGCCGACCGGTCAGGTACATCGACCAGCGCGCGACCTCGCGTCGCCGTGCGCGTGCGGCGGGTGCTCCGTGACGCACGGCCGACGGCTCGCCGCCGAAGACGATGAAGCAGCATCCGGAACGTGTAGAGCCCGGTCAGGAACGCGCCCGACGATCCCGCCGCGAACGAGCAGGTAGCCGTACCAGCCGCGGTCGAGCGCGGCGGCGAGGATCGAGTCCTTCGAGAAGAAGCCCGGCGAGCGGCGGGATCCCGGCGAGCGCGAGCGCGCCGATCAGAACATCGCCACCCACGTGCACGGCATCAGCCGCCGGAGGCCGCCCATCTTGCGGATGTCCTGCTCGCCGGCGAGCGCGTGGATGACGATGCCGGCGGCGAGGAAGAGCAGCGCCTTGAAGAACGCGTGCGTCATCAGGTGGAACATCGCCGCTCGCGTACGCGCCGATCCCGACGCCGAGGAACATGTAGCCGATCTGCGACATCGTCGAGTAGGCGATCACGCGCTTGATGTCCGTCTGGACGAGCGCGATCAGGCCTCGCCATCAGCGAGCGTCGACGCGCCGAGCCCGGCGGCGAGGTCCTGACGCGTCGGCGCAGCCTCGAACAGCGGGTGCGTGCGGACGATCAGGTAGACGCCCGGCGGTGACCATCGTCGCGGCGTGGATCAGGGCGCTGACCGGCGTCGGGCCCTCCATCGCGTCCGGGAGCCACGTCTGGAGCGGGATCTGCGCCGACTTCGCGACCGCGCCGCCGAGCAGGCCGAGCGCGACGAGGTTCGCGACGGTCGAGCGAGTCGGTCGCCTGCGGCGAACACGGTACTGCAGCGACGCCCGTCTTCTGGATCAGCGAGGAAGAGGGCGAGCGCCATCGGTCGCGTCGCCGAACGCGTTCATGATGAACGCCTTCTTGGCTGCGGCGACCGCGCTGCGGGCGGTGGTGCAGAAGCCGATCAGCAGGTACGACGAGAGGCCGACCAGGCCCCAGCCGACGAGCAGCAGCAGCAGGTTCCCGCCCTGGACGAGCAGCAGCATCGAGAAGACGAAGAGCGACATGTACGCGAAGTACCGGCGCTCCTCGTCGTCGCCGTCCATGTAGCCGATCGAGTAGCGCGACGATCAGCGACCCGACGCCGGTGACGATCAGCATCATCATCATCGACAGCGGGTCGGTGAGGATCGGAAGCTCGACCTCGAAGTCTGCCGGCCGTCAGCCACGTCCACGCGGTCGACGTCTCCGAGCGTCCTCCGGAGAGTCGCCCGAGCATGTAACGAAGGCGACGACGGCGCGGCTGCGAACGGCGACGCACGGACGAGCGTCGAGATCCAGGCGGCGCGTGCGCCGCGCGAGATCGCGCGTCCCGCAGAGCGTGATCAGCGCGGCGCGCGCCGAGCGGCAGGCAGCAGGCAGATCCAGGCGGCGTGCGGTCATCCAGCCGCGGAGCGTCCGACAGCTTGTCGACGTCGAGCGTCGAGCTGCCGGCGCGCCATCGCGACGATCAGGCCGAGACCGACGACGACCTCGGAGGCGGCGACGGCCATCACGGCGAGCGCGAAGATCTGCCCGTCGCCGTTCGCCGAAGTGCCGCGAGAACGCGATCAGGGCGAGGTTCGCCGCCGTTCAGCATGATCTCCAGCGAGAGCAGCACGATCAGCGGGCTGCGGCGGATGAGCACGCCGAGCGCGCCGATCGCGAACAGGCATCGCCGGAGATGATCAGGTAGCCAGGCGATGTCAGGCCCGAGCATCGGCGTCCTTCATCGACCGGGACTCGTCCGCGCGTGGCTGCCGAGGATCACGCCGCCGACCGCCGCGACGAGCAGCACGATCGAGGTGATCTCGAACGCGAGCAGGTGGTCGGTGAGGAACAGCCGGCCGATCTCGCGCCGGCTGCCGAACGAGCGCTCGATCTCGGCGCGTCGCTGAGAGCGCGCCCGCCCGCCTGCGAGGCCGATCGCGACGACGATCTCGACGAGCAGCGCGCCGGCGGCGATGGCCGCCGACCAGCGTCTGCCAGCTGTCGACCCGCTCGGCCCAGGGCGCGTCGGCCTCGGCCGCCGAGGTAGGCGATCACGAACAGGAACATCACCATCACCGCGCCCGCGTAGACGAGCACCTGCGCGGCGGCGACGAACTCGGCCGACAGCAGGAGGTAGAGCACGGCGAGCGAGCCGAGGTTCCCGATCAGCGCCAGCGCCGAGTAGAACGGGTTGCGAGAACTGATCACGCGCGACCGCGGACCCGATGCAGCGCGAACGCGGCCACGACCCAGACGATCCAGACGAGGACGTTGCTCGGCGGAGGCGAGGATCACGAGTGCGGTCTTGTAGTAGGGGATCGGCGTGTCGTAGACTCGTCCGGGTCGGCGACCGGCACCTTCTTGATCGGCTCGGCGAGCAGCATGTCCTTCGTGTAGATCAGGTCGTCGCGCGTAGTACTCGGAGATCTCGAACTCGTTGCCGAGCGTGATCGCGTCGAACGGGCACGCGAGCTCGCAGTAGCCGCAGAAGATGCAGCGGCTCATGTTGATCTCGTAGATCGCGCGCGTAGCGCTCGCCGGCCGAGACGCGGTTGTCGGGCGTGTTCTCGGCGGCGACGACGCGGATGCAGTCGGCCGGGCAGGCGGCCGCGCAGAGCGAGCAGCCGACGCACTTCTCGAGCCCGTTCTCGATGACGGTGCAGCCGGTGGCGGCCCGCGGAAGCGCGGGTAGACCGGCCGCTTGTACTCCGGGTACTGCTGCGTGATCGGCTTCTGAAGATCTGCCCGAAGGTGACCCCGAAGCCCTTCAGTGAGCCGATCGGCTGCGGATCATGAGCGGCCCCTCCTCGCGATACATGCCGCGCGTCTGGCCCGCTATCACGCGGCGCCGTGCAGCGTCCGTCAGTCGCCCCGATGGTTAGACCACTATCGGAGCCTGCGTCCTTGCCTGGCTTGGTGCTAGCGGCCCAGAGCATCAGCGGCATCACGGAGTGGCCACTAGACCACCACGAAGAGCGCCGTGACGACGGCGTTGATCGTCGCGACCGGGCAGCAAGCACCTTCCAGCCGAAGCGCATCAGCTGGTCGTAGCGCAGCCGCGGCAGCGTCGCGCGCAGCCAGATGAACACCGAGATCGACGAGCAGCGAGCTTGATGAAGAACCAGATCGGCCCGAAGGGCGAGCGCCCACGGGCACGTGCCAGCCGCCGAAGAGAGCGTGACGCACGAGCGCCGAGAGCACGATCAGGTTCACGTACTCGGCCATCTGGAAGAGGCCCCAGCGCATGCCGGAGTACTCCGTGTGGTACCCGGCGACGAGCTCGGTGTCCGCCTCCGGCAGGTCGAACGGCGGCGCGGTTGGTCTCGGCGATGCCGGCGATGAAGAAGATGACGAGGCCGACGAACTGCGGCACGGCGAACCAGCAGTCCGTCGACCTGCGCGTCGACGATCTCCGACGAGCGAGCAGCGACTGCGCCATCATCACGACGCCGAGGACGCGAGAGCGCGAGCGACACCTCGTACGAGACGAGCTGCGCGCACGTGCGCATCGAGCCGAGCAGCGAGTACTTCGACTCGGACGCCCAGCCGCCGATGATGAAGCCGTAGATCCCGAGCGAGCCGAGCGCGAAGATCGAGGATCAGCGAGATCGGCACGTCCGCGATCGTCGCCGTTCACGTAGTAGTGCCAGATCTGCCAGCCCTCGCCCCCACGGGATCACGCTGAACGCGAGCAGCGCGGTGAACGCCGAGAACGACGGGCGCCATCAGGTAGAGGATGTCGATCGCCGCCAGCCGGCGCAGAACGCCTCCTTGCGCACCAGCTTGACCAGGTCGGCGATCGGCTGGAGCATGCCCTTACGGGCCGGCGCGGTTCGGGCCGTAGCGCAGCTGCATCCGCCCGAGCAGCTTGCGCTCGATACAGCGTCAGGAACGCCATCGAGATCAGCAGGACGTTGATGAAGATCAGCGCCTTGATCACGCTGATCCACCAGGGTTCGCTGGCTCACAGCTGCTTCTTCACCTCCACGCCCTGGTCGAGGCCGCGCACGTGCTCCTCGGGGGCGCGCACCGCGCCCTCGACGAGCCGCGTTCGACGCGGGCCCGGAGCGTCGATCGAGGTCCCGTTCGAGCGTGACGACCACGGGGTCGCCGGTGGAGATCCCGCGGAGCCGCGCGTCGCCGGGCGATAGCGCGATCTCGGCGTCGCGGGCGCTGGAACTGGAGCTCTCGACGCCGCTCGACCGCCGGGCCGGAGAAGAGCGAGCGGTAGCGGAGCGAGGCGCAGCCGGCGCGCGCTCCGCGCCGGCGGGCTCCTCGGCCGCGGTCGGTGCATCGCAGCGGCGGCCGGCCTCCGCGCGCGGCGGGAGCTGCGCCGTGCTCCTCAGTCTCGGGACGGCGCGCGCGTGCGGGTCGATCTCGACGCCGAACCGCTCGGCGAGCTTGGCGATCCACGCGACCTCGTCCGGGGCGGGCGGGATCACCGCGCGCCGTGGCGCTGCGGGCGCCCCTCGAGGTTGACGATCGTCCCGTCGCGCTCGAGGTAGCTCGTCCCCGGGAGGACGAGGTCGGCGAGCCGCGCGCGCGACGTCCGGAGAACATCGTGATCGCGACCACCGCCTTCGGCCCGCAGCGGCCAGGCGCGATCTGCGGATCGGAGACCGCCTCCTCCCGGAGATCACAGCACGCCGATCTCGTCCGCGTCGCTGCCGGCTCGCGCTCGCCGCCGCGGCGCCAGGCCTCCGCGACCGCCGCGGCCGTTCGGGCGTCGCCGGCAGGTAGAACGCGCCGTGCGCGCCGAGCTCGACCGCGCGAGCTGCGCGACCGCCGCGCCGCCCTCGCCGCCGGTGCCCGACCAGATCAGGACGGCGCGCTTCGCGGCCCGGATCTGCTTCGCCGACCTGCTCGCGGACGACGTCGGCCGCCGTGCCGGGACGGCCTGCGACCGATCCCGGCCGCACCGACCGTGATCACCTCGGACGCCGTTTCGCCGTGCCGCGCGGATCCAGAGCTCGACGACCGGCGCGCGCTTCGACCGGGTGGTCGCCGATCGACGACGACGAGGTCGGCGTCGCGGATGTCGGAGAGCGGCACGCGGAACGCGTCGGGCTCGTGCGCGGTCTGCTCGGGGAGCACGACCGCGTCGGAGCCGAGCCCGCGCGCGGACGAGCTTCGCGAGCGCCGTACGCCTGCTCGACCGTCTCGGAGCCCGAGAGCGCGGTGCACGATCGCGGCCTCGGCGTTCGCAGCATCCGCTCGGCCTCGTCGAGCGCGTCGTCCCACGAGAGCTCCTCGAAGCGCCGCTTGCCGATCGCTGGCGCGAGCGGGTCGCGGACGCGGTCGCTCGGCGTACAGGTGCGAGTAGCGCGAAGCGGCCCTTGTCGCAGAGCCAGCCCTCGTCGATCTCCGGGTGGTTGCGGGAGAGGATCCGCTTGACCTTGCCCTCGCGCGTCGGTCGCGGTGATGTTGCAGCCGACCGGGCAGAGGCCGCAGACCGTCGGGACGTTCTGCGATCTCCCACGGCCGCGCCTCGAAGCGGTACTGCGTCGAGGTCAGCGCGCCGACCGGGCAGAGCTCGATCACGTTGCCGGAGAACGGCGCCGCGTAGGGCTCGATCCTCGAAGGTCGCGATCACCGAACGCGGAGCCGCGGTTGACGCGCGATCGAGCTGGCCGTCCTCGGCGACGTCTCGGCAGAAGCGCGTGCAGCGGTAGCAGAGGATGCAGCGCTCGCGGTCGAGCGCGATCGTCGGCGAGATCGGGATCGGCTTCTCGAACGTGCGCTTCGGGAAGCGCATCCGCGTGTTGCCGGGCCCGTAGCGGAACGTCGAGGTCCTGCAGCGGGCACTCGCCGCCCTTGTCGCAGACCGGGCAGTCGAGCGGGTGGTTGACGAGGATGAACTCGAGCGTCGCGTCCTGCGCCTCGGCGGCCATCGCGCGAGGTGCGCGCGCGTCTTCACGACCATCCCGTCCGCGGCGGTCAGCGTGCAGCCGGCCTGCGGCTTCGGCGTGCCCTGGCGACCTCGACAGAGGCACATGCGGCAGGCGCCGACCGGCGCGCCGAGCCGCGGCTCGTAGCAGAAGACGGGAATCTCGATCCCGGCCGCAGAGCGCCGCCTCGACGAGCCCGGTCCCCTTCGGCACCGTGGACCTCGCGCTCGTCGATCGGTGACGCGTGACGAGCTCGCGGACCGGCGCTCACGCGGGCACCTCCGGGCGGGCTCGCGCGCGTGCGCGTGCTGGTCGCTCGGCGCGAGGATGCCCTCGAGCGACGAGTCGCCGCCGAACGGGCAGCCGGCCCTGCTCGATGTGCGGCGACGAACTCGTCGCGCCACTTCGCGACGTAGCTCGACGACCGGCATCGACGGCGAACGTCGCCGAGCGCGCACGAGGCACTTGCCGAGGATCCGGTCGCAGACCGACTCGAGCAGCAGCTCGAGGTCGTCCAGCTCGCCGCTCGCCCGTCCTCGATCTTCTCGCAGGATCTGCACCATCCAGCGCGTCCCCTCGCGGCACGGCGTGCACTTGCCGCACGACTCGTGCATGTAGAACTGCGTCGAGCGAAGCGCGAGCTGCACCATGCAGCAGCGGTCGTCGATCGACGATCAGCGACGGCCGCGCCGAAGAACGTCGCCAGCTCGCGCCGAGCGAGTCGTAGTCGAGCGGCGCGTCGATCTGGTCGGGCGTCAGGCGCCGGGCACCGACGAGCCGCCGGGGATGACGCCTTGAGCTCGCGGCCGTCCGGGATGCCGCCGCCGACGTCGTCGTAGATCAGCTCGCGCATCGGCGATCCCGAGCTCGAGCTCGTAGTTGCCCGGGCCGCACGACGTTGCCGGAGATCGAGAAGATCGCGGTGCCGGGCGCAGGTCGGCGGCGCCGGTCTCGGCGAACTCTCGCCGCGCCCAGCTCGAGCGATCGAGCGGGACGCGTCGCGATCGTGCAGACGTTGTTGATCTGCGTCGGCGCGTCGTAGAGCCCGTGCACCGGCGGGAACGGCGGCCTCGGCCGCGGCTGCCCGCGCTGCCCCTCGAGCGAGTCGAGCAGCGCCGTCTCCTCGCCGCAGATGTACGCGCCCGCGCCGCGGTGGACGACGATGTCGACGTCGCCGAGCAGTCCGGCCGCGCTGCGCCTCGTCGACCGCGCGCCTGCGAGGACCTCGTACTCGTGCAGGTACTCGCCGCGGATGTAGATGAAGACGTCCTTCGACTCGATCGCGTGCGCCGCGATCGAGGCAGCCCTCGATCAGCCGGTGCGGCACCGGTCGCATGACCTCGCGGTCCTTGAAGGTCCCGGGCTCGGACTCGTCGGCGTTGACGCACGAGGTACGATCGGCTTCGCGCTGGTTCGCGTCGATGAAGCGTCGCCTTGCGCCCGATCGGGAAGCCGGCGCCGCCGCGGCCGCGCAGCGTTCGACGTCGACAGCTCCTCGATCAGGCCGCTCGCGGCGTCATGCGCGCGCGCCTCTCGCCAGCGCGCTCGTAGCCGCCGACCGCGCGGTACTCGGCGAGGCTTCGTCAGGTCGCGCGTCGTACGGCAGTCGCTCGAGCAGAGCCTCACGCGTGCTCAGCCACCGCGCACCTCCGCGACGATCGCCGGCGGACGTCCTCGGGCTTGACGGAGCTGGCGGTAGCGGTGCGTCGACGGCGACGACGGTGCGCGTCGCCGCAGCCGCCGAGGCACTCGAGCGCGCGCGGAGCGTGATCAGCGCCGTCCTCGGTCGTCTCGCCCGGCGCCGACGCCGAGCTCCTGCTCGAACGCGCTCGACGACGCGCTGCGCGCCGACGAGCGCGCACGCGGAGGTTCGTGCAGACCTCGACTCATGTGCCGCCCGATCGGGCTCGAGGTGGAACATGTCGTAGAAGGACGCGACCGCCTGGCAGTACGCCGGCGTGAGGTCGAGCGCCTCGGCGACCTCTCCGAACGCTCCGGCGAGCAGCCAGCCGTGCCGCTCCTGCGCGAGCCGCAGCGCGCGGCAGCGATCGCCGAGCGAGCGCGACTCCGGATAGCGCGCGCGGAACTCCTGGACCTCGTCGTAGCAGCGTACGCTCACCGGTCGACCTCGCCCATCACGGTGTCGAGCGAGCCGACGATCGCGATCAGGTCGGCGACCAGCGCGTCTGCGCAGGCACGTCGCGGTCGCCTCGAGCGCGACGAACGACGGGCGCGCGGAACTTGACGCCGCCACGGCTTCGGCCCGCCGTCGGAGACGAGGTAGCAGCCGACTCGCCGCGCGGCGACTCGACCGCGACGTAGACCTCGCCCTCGGGCACGCGGATAGCCCTCGGTGACGATCTTGAAGTGGTGGATCAGGCGACTCCATCGAGGTGTGCAGCTCCTCGCGCGGCGGCAGCACGACCTTGCGGTCGTCGGCGATCCACGGCTGCCGCTCCATGCGCTCGAGCTGGTCGAGGCACTGGCGCGACGATGCTTCGTCGACTCGCGCATCTCGTCCATGCGCACGCGGTAGCGGTCGTAGACGTCGCCGTTCGTAGTAGACCGGGCACCTCGAAGTCGACCTGGTCGTAGGCGAGGTACGGCTCGTCGCGCCGCAGGTCCCAGTCGACGCCCGGAGCGCGCGCAGCACCGGCCCGGACTGCCCGAGCGCGATCGCGTCGTCGGCCGAGCAGCAGCCGATGCCCTGCGTCCGCTCGAGCCAGATCTCGTTCCGGTCGACGAGCGTCCTCGTAGCTCGTCGACCGCCTGCGGCATCCGCTCGACGAACTTGCGGCACTCGGTGAAGAAGCCGCGCGGGATGTCCTCGGCGAGCCCGCCGGCCTGGAAGTAGCGCGTGTGCATCCGCGTGCCGCGCGACCAGCTCGAAGAGGTCGAGGATCGTGCTCGCGCTCGCGGAAGCAGTACCAGAACATCGAGATCGCCCCGAGCTCGAGCGCCGACGTGCCGAGGCAGACGAGGTGCGAGTGGATCCGGTTCAGCTCGCACAGCAGCATCCGCATCCAGGTCGCCTTCGTCGGCACCTCGAGCCCGAGCAGCTTCTCGACGGCGAGCACGAAGACGAGCTCGTTGTTCTGGAAGGCGACGTAGTCGATCCGCTCGGGGTAGGTGATCGCCCTTCCAGCACGTCTTCTGCTCCATCGTTCTTCTCGAAGCCGGTGTGCAGGTAGCCGATCACCGCGCGCAGACCCGACGACCGTCCTCGCCGTGCAGGTCGACGATCAGGCGCAGGACGCCGTGCGTGCGACGGGTGGTTCGGGCCGAAGTTGACCTGGAGGACGTCCTCGCTGTCGCGCAGCTCCGGCGGGATCGTCGAGGATCGGTCGGGACCGGCGACGGGATGCGCGTGCCGTCGTAGATCGCGGACGTCGGCCGCGCGCTGGCGCGACGCGCTCATTCACTCGTCCGAGAAGCGGACCGGCTCGCCGCCGATCGGATAGTCCTTGCGCAGCGGGTGGCCCTCCCAGTCGTCGTCCATCAGGATCCGCTCGGAGGTTCGGGTGGCCCTCGACGGCGATGCCCATCAGGTCGCACGGCCTCGCGCTCGTGCCAGTCGGCGGTCGGCCAGACCGGGACGACGCTCGGCACGCGCTCGCCGTCGTCGAGCCAGACCTGGACGCCGGACGCGCGGCGCGCCGGCCGTACGCGCGAGCAGGTGGTAGTTCATCGGCGAAGCGCTTCGGCTTCGAGCTCGGGTAGCGCTGCGAGGCCCTGCGTCATCGGGTGCATTGAGGTCGCGGCCGCCCGTCGGTGCCGATGTAGCCGGAGACGCCCGCGCTCGCCCCAGCCGAGGTAGTCGGTCGGCGACGATGTCGACGAGCAAGTTGAAGCCGTGCTCGTCGCGCAGCGTGCTCGCAGGCCTCGCGATCCAGCGCGCGTGCTCGATCGACGAGCGTCGTCTCTGCCGTGGCCTCGTCGCGTCTGCGACGTAGGCCCGGGCACGCGTTCGCCAGCGTCACGTACGCGACTCCGCTGCGATCTCGTACGCGGGCGGCACGCCGGCCTGGCACCGCCTCGTGCAGGCGGATGATCCCTTCCATCAGCGCCTCGGGCCGCGGCGGGCAGCCGGGGACGTAGATGTCGACGGGGACGATCTTGTCGACGCCCTGCAGGATCGCGTAGTTGTTGAACATCCCGCCCGAGCTCGCGCAGACGCCCATCGCGATCACCCACTTCGGCTCGAGCATCTGGTCGTAGATCTGGCGCAGCGGCGCCGCCATCTTGTGCGCGACCCGGCCGGAGACGATCAGCAGGTCGGCCTGGCGCGGCGAGGAGCGGAACGCCTCCATCCCGAAGCGCGCGATGTCGTAGCGCGCGCGAGACGATCGACATCATCTCGATCGCGCAGCACGCGAGCCCGAACGTGTCCGGCCACATCGACTTCGTCTGCGCCCAGCGCGACGGCCTTCGTCGAGCGTCGTCAGCCCGAGCGCGCGCTCGAGGTCGTCGGCCGAGCTCCTCCTCGAAGCTGCCGAGGCCCCTTGGTCGGCCAGAGCAGCGCGCTCCGACTGGCAGGCCGTAGTCGCGCAAGCGCGCTTCGTCAGTCATCGACTCGCCACTCGAGCGCGCCCTTCCGCCAGATGTAGACGTAGGCGACGCAGCGAGGATCGACGATGAAGAAGGCGAGCTCGACGAACCCGAACCAGCCGAGCGCGTGGAGGCTGCACGGCGAGCGGGTACAGGAAGACGATCTCGATGTCGAAGACGATGAAGAGCATCGCCGTCAGGTAGAAGCTCACGCGTGAAGCGCTGGCGCGGCGGCGGTCCGCTCGAGACGCCCGACTCGAACGGCAGCGGTCGGGCGCGCGTCCGGCGCGCGGGCTTCTGCGAGAACCAGAACGACATCCCCATCATCGAGGCGGGATCGACGAGCGCGAGGATCCCGTAGATCAGGAATGGCGAGCCAGCTGTCGAGCATCTACAGGACCTCCCTTACCCACCGAACGGCTGACGTTATCAAAGTGAAAGCGGCGACACTTGTGGGTACCGAAACGCCGTAACGGAGCCTGCATCGGGTGTTACAAAGTCGGGCGTCCGGACAGCTCTGCGCGACCGGGTGACCGACGATCACGTTGCTACGATGCGACGACGATGGAGATCCAGGAGCGCACCGAGCGCATCGTCTCGCTGACGCCTGCCGCGGCGGCGAAGATCCGCGCACCTGATGGCGTCGAGGAGCCGACGTCTCGGTGCTGCGCGTCGCGATCGAGGGCGGCGGCTGCTCCGGCTTCCAGTACGGCCTCGGCTTCGACCGCGGCGCCCAGGAGGGCGACCACGCGTTCGAGTGCGAGGGCGTCACCGTCGTGGTCGACCCCTTCAGCGCCCCGTATCTGATGGGCGCGCCAGGTCGACTACCTCGAGACGATCAGGAGTCCGGGTTCAAGATCGACAACCCGAACGCGGTCGCCTCGTGCGGCTGCGGCCACTCCTTCCAGGTGGCCGAGGGCGAGGCGCCCGAGGATGCCGCCGCGGGCTGCGGCTCGGCCGCTCGCATTAACTATCGCCCTCTGGCATCGCCCCATGCGCGTCGCCGTCGTCGGATCGGGCCCGGCAGGCTTCTACGCCGCCGGCGCGCTGCTGTCCGCCGATCCCCGGCCGAGGTCGACATGATCGAGCGCCTGCCGACGCCGTGAGGGCTCGTCCGGCTCGGCGTCGCGCCCGACCATCCGAAGCTGAAGTCGGTCTCGCGCGCGTTCGAGCGGATCGCCGATCAGCCCGGCTTCCGTTTCCTCGGCAACGTCGAGGTCGGCCGCGATCTCCAGCACGACGACCTCGTGCGCCTGTACGACGTCGTCATCTACGCCGTCGGCGCGCAGACCGACCGCCGTCTCGGCATCCCGGGCGAGGACCTGCCCGGCTCGTGGCCGGCCACGGAGTTCGTCGCCTGGTACAACGGCCATCCCGACTACCAGCAGCTGCGAGTTCGACCTCTCGGCCGAGCGCGCGGTCGTGATCGGGAACGGCAACGTCGCGCTCGACGTCGCGCGGATGCTCGCGCTCGACGCACGAGGAGCTCGCGCCGACCGACGCGACGGACGCTCCGATCGCGGCCATCGCGAGCTCGCCGATTCGCGGAGATCGTCGTCGTCGGGCGGCGCGGGCCGGCGCAGGCCGCGTTCACCACTCCCGAGCTGCACGAGATGGGCGACCTCGCGGGCGCCGACGTCGTCGTCGATCCGGCCGACCTCGAGGCGCGGAGCCGCAGGGCACGAACGCCGAGCGCAACCTGCGCGGTGTTGCAGGAGTATCGCGGCCCCGCGAGCCGGAGGGCAAAGCCGCGCCGCGTCGTCTTCCGCTTCTTCCACTCGCCGGTGGCGATCCTCGGCGAGGAGCGGGTCGAGGAATCGAGCTCGTCCGCAACGAGCTCGGACGCGAACGACCGCGCCGTGCCGACGGACCGAGCACGAGACGCTGCCGTGTGGGCTCGTCTTCCGCAGCGTCGGCTACCACGGCGTCGGGCTGCCGGGCGTGGCCTTCGACGAGAAGAGCGGCGACGATCCCCAACGAGGAGCGGCCGTCATCGAGCCGGGCGTCTACTGCGCCGGCTGGATCAAGCGCGGGCCGACGGGCGTGATCGGCACGAACAAGAAGGACGCGACCGAGACGGTCGAGCTCCTGCTCGAGGACGCCGCCGCAGGTCGCCTTCAGCCGAAGCCGGAAGCGACCGCCGCCGCCGTCGACACGCTGCTCGCAGAGCGCGGCGTGCGTGTCGTCGAGTACGCCGGCTGGTCGGCGATCGACGAAGTCGAGCGGGCGGCCGGCGAGAGATCCGGTCGGCCACGCGTAGAAGCTCGTGTTCCTGGGACGAGCTGCTCGCGGCGGCGGAGACGGGAAGCGAGTCGATCGTGAGAGGCTCGTAAGTACGGTCTTTACGGAGGTCGGCAGCCCACCTAGACTGCGTCCGCTTTGCAGCTGTGGGGAGAGAAGGGGGATTTCGCTGTGAGACTCAGGCTCACACGCATCGCGCGTCGCCCTATGGTCATCGGCGCCGCGGCGATCGTCGGGGGTACGGCCGGTTCGCTGGGCTCCGCCCGTGCAGCCTCCGGGCGCCAGGCCATCCCGAACACGCGGCCCGCGTGGCTCGGCCACGCCAAGAATCTGGGCCACGCTTCGGCGGGCGCGTCGGTCAGTGCTCGGATCTACCTGACCCCGAACGGCGGCATGGCCAAGCTCAAGCAGTTTGCGCTGGCCGTCTCTACTCCGGGCAACGCGCAGTTCCGCCACTTCCTCAAGCCAGAGCCAGTACTTCCAGCGCTTCGGCACCACCGCTGGCTCCGTCTCGGGCGTGAAGTCCTGGCTGACCGGAGCGGGTCTCCGCGTCACGCAGGTCGAGCAGCACAACCGCTACGTCGAGGTCAGCGGCAACGTCGCCGCGGCCGAGGCAGCGTTCGGAGTCGATCAGCCGCTACCGGCACGACGGCCTGACGGTCAGAGCGCCGACCGGCGCCCTCAGCGCTCCGGCCGGCGTGGCGGCGTCGGTCATCGCCGTGTCGGGGTGGACACGACGCCGGCAGTCGTCCGTCCGGCGACACAGAAGCCGGCGCCGCCCGGGACGGCTTCCGGAACGCTTTGCCGTGCTCGGCGTACTACGGCGAGAGCTCGCCACCAGCGTGCCGCAGTTCGGCGGCCACACCCTTGCCGTATGCGCCGTGCGGCTGCGTCGGCTCGCAGTTCCGTTCCGCCTATGAGGGATCGACGACGCTGAACGCCGCGTCCGGCGTCACGGTCGCGATCACGGACGCCATGCCTCGCCGACCATCGCCTCCGATGCACGCCACATATGCCAGGCGCAACGGCGACGCCGCATGCCCGCCGCGAGGCCAGTTCAGCCAGTCGCTGCCAGAGCTGCCTTCACGCGCGTCAACTATCGGCCAGCGGCAGTGCGCTGCCAACGGCTGGTACGGCGAGGAGACGCTCGACGTCGAGGCCGTCCACGCGATGGCGCAGGGAGCGAAGATCCGCTACTACGCCTCGGCGAGCTGCTACGACGCCGACTTCCTCGACACGTTCGCGAGGATCAACGACGAGGACGCCGCGCAGATCGTCACCAACTCCTGGAGCGGCTTCGAGTCAGGGCTGAGGTCGACCACGGCCGCGGCGTACGAGCAGGCCTTCCTGCAGGGACGCCGCGGAGGGGATCTCGTACATGTTCTCCTCCGGCGACGGCGGCGACGAGCTCGCAGCGACTGGAACGAAGCAGGTGGACTATCCAGGCTCCGACCCGTACGCGACCGCAGTCGGCGGCACGACCACTGCGATCAGCTCGGCCGGCCGCGCTGGCGTGGGAGACGGGCTGGGGCACCAGAAGTGCAGCCTCTCGGCCGACAGTTCATCGTGGGATCCCCTCGGCTTCCTCTACGGCTCCGGCGGCGGAGAGTCCGGCGATCTTCGCGCAGCCCGACTACCAGGACGGCATCACGCCTGCGGGTGCGCGAGGCGTTCCGGACGTGGCGATGGACGGCGACCCGACGACTGGGATGCTCGTCGGCGAGACGCCAGACCTTCCCGGACGGCGTCTACTACGACCAGTACCGGATCGGCGGTACGAGCGCTTTCCTCGCCGCTCTTCGCGCGGCATGACGGCCCTCGCCTTCCAGCACGCCGGAGGCGGGTGTGGGTCTAGCCCGACGATCTACGCCAATGCGGCCGCGTTCACGGATGTCACGGGGACTCCCCCGACGCGGGGAACGTCCGCGCGGACTACGCCAACGGGGTCGACGCAGCTGACGGAATCCTCTACTCCCGTCCGCACGTTCGACCAGGACTCGCGAAGCCTCACGGTGGGTCCCGGCCGGGACGACGTCACGGGCCTCGGCAGTCCGAACACGGGCTGGCTGACCGCAACCGGCTAACACACTCTCTCCGGGACGGCTGCGCCCTGGGTGGCGCGCGGCCGTCCCCCTCCCAAAGAGGGGAAGCGCGGACCTCGCCCAGAGCCGATGGACCTGGCGTGGATCCTGTCGCCGTCGAGTGCCTCCAGTGCGGAACCACCCGTGTTGCGCGGCGCGACCGCTTCAAGCACTTCGAGTCGCCCGAGTGTCCGGAGTGCGGCTACCTCGGCTGGACGCCCGTGCTCGAGGTGAAGGAGGCCGAGCCTCGCGACGTCGCGTGAGCGGCGGCGGGCCGCGCGCCGCCTCCCGTCCGTCGCGTAGCTCCGCGGCAGCGGCGGCCACCTGCACTTCCCTACACTCGCCCTGATGGCGAAGACCGAGGAGCGAGCAGGAGCTCTGGGGAGGCGAGACGACGAGGCGGTGACGAACTTCCCGTTTCGGGCGAGTCGATCCCGGCGCCCGTCGCACGCTGGCTCAGGCGGATCAAGGCGCCGCGGCCCGCTGCCAACGCCGACCTCCCGGCCTGCTCGACGCGCGACAAGGCGGAGCGGATCGCCGCCGCCGCGGACCGGATCGCGGCGCGGCGAGCTCGACGACCAGTTCCCGATCGACGTCTTCCAGACCGGCTCGGGCACGTCGTCGAACATGAACGCGAACGAGGTGATCGCGACGCTCGCCGGCGAGGGCGTCCACGCCAACGACGACGTCAACATGGGCCAGTCCTCGAACGACGTCTTCCCGTCGGCCGTGCACCTGGCGGCGCTCGACGAGATCACGAACGACCTGCTGCCGGCGCTCGACCAGCCTCGCGGCCGTCGCTCGAGGCGAAGGCGCGGGAGTTCGCCGACGTCGTCAAGTCGGGCCGCACGCACTGGATGGACGCCGTCCCGGTCACGCTCGGCCAGGAGTTCGCGCGGCTACGCGGCGCCAGGTGCGCGCAGGGCATCGCGCGCGTCGAGGCGACGCGCTGCCGCGGCTCGGCAAGATCCCGCTCGGCGGCACCGCCGATCGGCACCGGCCTCAACACGCATCCCGGAGTTCGCCGCGCGGGTGCGCGCGAGCTGCTCGCGCGGAGACCGGGCTCGACGATCTCGCGCGCCGGCCGACCCGTTCGAGGCGCAGGCGGCGCGCGACGGGATCGTCGAGGCCTCGGGCGCGCTGAAGACCGTCGCCGTCTCGCTGACGAAGATCGCGAACGACATCCGCTACCTCGGCTCGGGCCCGCGCGCCGGCCTCGCCGAGATCGCGCTGCCCGAGCTCCAGAAGGGCAGCTCGATCATGCCGGGCAAGGTCAACCCGGTCATCCCGGAGGTCGTGACGCAGGTCGCGGCGCAGGTGATCGGCAACGACGCCGCGATCGCGATCGGCGGCATGCAGGGCCACTTCGAGCTCAACGTCTTCGTGCCGCTGCTCGCGCGCAACCTGCTCGACTCGGTGAAGCTGCTCGCGAGCGCGTGCACGGCTGCTTCGCCGAGAAGTGCGTCGACGGGATCGAGGCGAACCGCGAGCAGTGCGAGCGCTACGCCGAGCTGACGCTCTCGGCCGCGACGGCGCTCAACCCGTACATCGGCTACGACCGAGGCGACCGAGATCGTGCAAGGAGGCGGCGGCCGTCCGGCCGCATCGCTGCGCGAGGTCGCGCGCGGAGAAGGGCGTCGAGGAGTCCGTGCTCGACGAGGCGCTCGACTACCGCAAGATGGCGAAGCCGCACGGCGGCGGGTAGGACCGCGATGCGGTTCCCGACTAGACGGGCCGTTCAACCCCAGGTCAGACTGCCCTCCGCGTATTTCGTGGGGAGACGATCAGAGGGCAGTCGCGGGCCGATTCGGCCGTGGTTGTGCCGTCTCCCCACAGTCCTGAAAGGAAGGAGACCTGATGCCAAGAGTCTTCTGGAAAGCGGCTCTAGCTGCCGCCGTGGTGATTCTCGTCACGGTCGCGGGTGGTGCCGTCGCCAAAGGCGCAGGGCGAGTCTCCACGCAGTCCCGCTTCGTGAAGGATCGATCCGTCGCTCTATGCGTCGGACGGCGCCGCCGGCGAGTTCGCGCCACGTCGTCGCCTGAGCAACAAGACGGTCACGCCAAGTCGTCGATCCAGCTGGGCGGCGCCCGCTGCTGGCCGTACGCGGTACGCTGAAACGCGAAGAAGCAGGGTGCCAAGCTGACGCGGGCCCAGAAGGACGCCATCCGGCAGCAGCTGCGCTCCCCAGCGGGACGCGCTTCCACGGCCACCTCGCGAACGCGAACGCGAGGATCGTCGATAGCCAGATGCAGGACGCCTACAACGGCATCGAGGTCATCGTCCCGCAGAAAGAACCATCGCCCAGCTCGCGAGATCTCCCGAGCGTCGTCGAAGGATCACGCGGTGGCAGAGTTCGCGCCGGCGAACATCAACGGGAATTTGCCGTTCGTCGGTGCGCCGACGGCGATGGCCAGAACACCGGCGCGACGGGCGCGGCGTCGGGTCGCGAGCGCATCGACACCGGCGTCGACTACACGCACGCGCCAGGCTTCCGGCGGGCCGGGCACGACCGCGGCCTGGGACTACGCGTTCGCTCATAAGCACGGTCGACCCCGCCACCGGTCCGACGCTCGCGGCCGAGTTCGGCCCGAGCGCGCCGAGGCGTGAGAGGCGGCAACCGACTACGTCGGCGACGACTGAACGCCAACGATCGAGCTCCGTCCACGCAGCCCGGCAAGAACCCGCTCGGCTGCAGCAGGTCACGGCTCGCGCACGCAGCAGGCACGCTGAAGCCCGCTCCGGCGTCACCAGCACCGGCGCCACCTGTACCGGGCCGTACAACGGGAGCATCAGCACGAACCCGGCCGACTGGAAGGTCTTCCCGGGCGTCGCTCCCACAGGCGGACATCTACGCGTACCGCGTGTTCGGCTGCGCGGGCATCCGTATCAGTCGGCCTCGCGATCAACCAGGCTGTCGCGGACGGCACCGGTGCCGATCATCAGCATGTCGCTCGGCTCTCCGTACTGGCGGTCCAGGCCGACCCGACGTCGGTCGCCGGCGCAGAACGCCGTCAACGACGGCGTCTCGGTCGATCTGCTACTCGGCCGGTAACGCAGGGCGGCTAACGGCTACGCTGGTCGGCTCGCCGAGCACCGCCAGCGTGCGTGCTCGGTGAGCCGCGATGGACGGCACCACTCCGACGATACTCACCCGGGTGGTCGCCGCTGACCAGGCGCTCGGTACGACGTCGATATCGACGCCATCAACGCGAACGCCGCGACGTTCAAGCGAGCGGGACACACTATGCCCGTCGTCGTCGTCCACGACGCGAGCCGGCCCGGTGGCGTCTCGCTCGGCTGCAGCGCCGCCGCCTTCCAGGCGGCCAGGGGACGCTCCCACGGGCAAGCTCGCCGTCGTCCAGCGCGGCGCATGCCGACCTCGCGTGGCGAAGGCGATCTTCGGCAGTGACGCTGGCGCCAGCCGCGGTTGCGATGATCAACAACGCGGCTGGCTGTCCGCCGTTCCAGGGTGACATCACCAGCAACCCGGACACCGGCGAGCGAAGCCCCACGACTGGCACGATTCCGGTCTTCGGGATCTCCGGCACAGTCACCGGCACCGACGGCACGCATCTGATCGCCGCCGACGGTGGGTCCGAAATTGGTGCTGACGAACAACTACGGTCAGCTAGCCCCGGCTACAAGACGACGACGAGCTTCTCGTCCGGCGGCCCTGCGCAATCTCGACTCGGCACCCAAGCCGGACGTGATCGCTCCGGGCCTGAGCGTCTTCTCCTGGCCGGTGTCGGCACGCAGGCGCGAGACTCGGCCGTGATCCTCGGGCGCCTCGATGGCCTGCCCCATGACGGCCGGCATCGCGGCGCTCGTGGAAAGCGGGTCCAAAATCCGACCTGGGACGGCCTGCAGATCAAGGCCGCGATCGCTGAACTACTTGGCCGACCGGTCCACTGAACACCGGCTACAACGTCCGGCGTGCAGGTGCGGGCGTCGATGCAGGCGCAGAGGCGGTCAGCTCGACCGTGCTCGCCGCGACGGCCGCAATCAGCTCGAACTCGAGTCGCGTTCAGGCATGTCCCCGGCTCCAGGTTGCCTACGCGGACCGAAGGCGATCACCCTGACGAACACCGGGTCGGTCGACGCGACGTACGGCCTGAGCGTCGCCGCGGAACGGCAGCTCAGCCTGGGGCGCGGTCGTCGGCGTCTCGCCGACCAGCGTCACGGTCCGTCACGGCCGGTCGATGACCGTGCAGGTCACGCTGTCGATCTCGCTCGGCGTTGCCGCTCACCACCGATGCGGCACCACGATTCGCCGCTCGCCTGCCGGCGCCCCGTCTGCTTCCACTGGATTCTGCGTTTAACATTTGCACTCGTCGCGATCCAGAAGTACTCAGATCAGAGCCGAACTAAGTGCACCTCAGTCATTTCCGCGCAGCCTCCTCGGCGCATCAGTGCTCAGCGACACGCCGACTGCGTGGACGAAGAGCAGCAGCCCGGCGACAGGGCTTCACCTCGACGTTGCCATGACGAACAACGGCATCCACTGCCGGCTGCCGCGACCTGTACGCGTGGGGCATCCACGACGCGAACGAGAACGGCGCGCCGATGGACGTGCGTGACGTGGGAGTCCAGGTTGCAGCCGGCCGCCTTCGGGTTGCCCGACTCCGACCGGGGCCTGGTGTTCCTGATCAACTTTTGCGGACAGGCCTCAACCAGTCCGGTGAACGGGAGTACGACGTCCTGATCGACACGAACGGCGACGGCCAGGCGGACTTCGTCGTCGACCTCGGCACAGTGCTAACCGGCGTGGCCGACGGCCGGTTCGGGTCGTTCACAATCGACGCCTCGAGCGGCGACATCATCGACGCGTTCTTCGCGGACGCACCGATGAACGGCTCGACGATCGAGCTACCGGCGGTGGCAGCGAGATCGGCCTGGTTGCAGAAGGCCGCCAAGCCGACGGCATTCAGATACGCGGTGAACGCGTTCTCGCTCGTGCCGGAATCGTCGACACGACAGCTCGGCGTTGTTCGACCCGTTGGCCGTCCAGGCGGCGATTTCCAGTCCGGTCGCGCCGGTGGCGGCGCGGCTTCACTGCCGCTCTCGATCGGCGGGGAGAAGACGCCGACCCTCGGCTGGCTCGTCGCCTGCCTCCCGTCGACGACGCCAACGGTGCGGCGCAGGCGGACGAGGTCGCAGCTCCGGCTCTGGAAGTAGCCAGGCTCGACTTGGAAGCGCAAACAGAGGAGGGCCGCCGCAGGCAGCCCTCCTCAGTGGTAGCCCGTGGTGCCGACCGCCGGTGCATACATCGCGGCGCTGCCCTTCGAGCCGCTCGCGCACACTGAGCCACGAGGCGTGCCTTCGACCTCCTCGAACCGGACGGCGAACGAGCCGTCGCGCCGGAACCACCGCCCGGCGCGAGACCATGCGGCGCGGCGGCACGCTCGCGATCACGGTGACGATGCTCGCCCGCGCGGAAAACTCGAACCCGAGACAGTCAGCGGGTGCAACGCGACGTGCAGCGTCAGCCGACACGGCCGCTAGTATGGCGTAGGCGACCGCGCCGCGGCCGGTTGCGGCGGCGTGCCGCTGCTCGTCGGCGCGGTAGCTCGAGCGCACGAGCGGGCCGGAGAACACCGAGCCGAAGCCGAGCGCCTCGCCCTGCTCGCGGAACCAGCGGAACTCGTCCGGGTGCACCCAGCGGTCGATCTGCGCGTGCTTCGCGCTCGGCTGCAGGTACTGGCCGATCGTGACGACGTCGACGCCGTTCGCGCGCAGGTCGCGCATCGTCTCGACGACCTCGTCGTTCGTCTCGCCGAGGCCGACGATGATCCCGACTTCGTCAGGACGGCGGTAGTCCGGCGATCTCCTTCGCGCGGCGCGAGCAGCCAGAGCGCCTTGTCGTAGCTCGCCTTCGCGCCGCGCATGCGCGCGGTGCAGGCGGCGCACCGTCTCGATGTTGTGGTTGAAGACCTCGGCCGCGCGCGCGAGCACCGTCTGCAGCGCCTCCTCCTCGACGCCGAGGAAGTCGGGCGTCAGCACCTCGACGCGACGCGTCCGGGCAGCTTCGTCTTCAGCGCGCGGATCGTCGCCGCGTAGTGGCCGGCACCGCGGTCGGGGACGTCGTCGCGGTCGACCGAGGTGACGACGACGTGCTTGAGCTGCATCTGCGCGGCCGCCTGCGCGAGCCGCAGCGGCTCGAGCGGGTCGGGCGGCGCGTCGCGGCTTGCCGGAGTGGACGTAGCAGTAGCGGCACGCGCGCGTGCACGTGTCGCCGAGGATCTGGAACGTCGCGGTGCCGCGGCCCCAGCACTCGGAGATGTTCGGGCAGCGCGCCTCCTCGCAGATCGTGTGCAGCGAGAGCCCGTGGATCAGCTTCTGACGTCGAAGTACGAGCCGTCCTTCGACGGCGCGCGCGACCTTCATCCACTCGGGCCGGCGCGGGCGCTCGGCGACGGGAAGCGATGACTCCATGGCCGCGTTCCAGTCGTATGTGGCGTAGCGGGATCAGACCGCTGCTGTTAGCCTGAAACGGACTGATGAGTCCGCTTACGCAAGGAGTCGAATGAGCCGTCAACTCCAACGAATCCCTGGGTCGTCCTCGTCCTCGATCTGCCTCGCGCAGTTCATGGTCGTCCTCGACGCGACGATCGTGAACGTCGCGCTGCCCTCGATCCAGACCGACGCTCGGCCTCAGCGAGGCGAACCTGCAGTGGATCGTCAACGCCTACACGCTCGTCTTCGGCGGCTTCCTGCTTGCTCGGCGGCCGCGCCGGCGACCTCCTCGGACCGCAAGCGGCTCTTCCTCTTCGGCGCTCGTCGTCTTCACGGTCGCCTCGCTGCTCGAACGGCCTCGCCGTCGAACTCGGGGATGCTGATCGGCTTCGCGCGCGCTCCAGGGCCTCGGCGCGCGCGTTCATCTCGCCGGCCGCGCTCTCGATCATCTCGACGACGTTCGCGGAGGGCGCCGAGCGCGCGAGGGCGCTCGGCGTCTGGGCCGCGATCGCGATCGGCGGCAGCGCCGTCGGCCTCGTCCTCGGCGGCGCGCTCACCCAGGCGTTCTCGTGGCCGTGGATCTTCTTCGTCAACGTGCCGGTCGGCATCGTCGTCTTCTTCGCTCTCGCTGCGGCTCGTGCCCGGAGTCGAAGGACGAGCACGCGCACACGGAGCTTCGACGTCGCCGGCGCGGTCACGGTGACCGGCGGCCTGATGGCGCTCGTCTACGCGATCGTCAAGGCGGAGACGCACGGCTGGAGCTCGCCGCAGACGATCGGCTCGTTCGTCGCTCTCCGCGCGTGCTGCTCGCGGCGTTCGTCGTGATCGAGCTGCGCTCGAAGGCGCCGCTCGTCCGGCTCTCGATCTTCCGCATCCGCTCGCTGACCGACCGCGAACGTCGTGATGTTCCTCGCCGTCGTCGGGCATGTTCGCGATGTTCTTCTTCAACACGCTCTACATCCAGCGGGTGCTCGGCTTCGGGCCGCTCAAGGCGGGCCTCGCGTTCCTGCCGTTCACGGCCGGGATCATGGTCTCGGCCGGCCTCGCGTCGCAGTTCGCGCCGCGGATCGGCGTCCGCCCGGTCGCCGCGACCGGCATGGTCGTCTCGACCATCGCCGGGCTGCTGCTGCTCGACGCGGATCCCCGTCGACGGCTCGTACGCGGCCGACGTCCTGCCGGCGATGATCGCTCGCCTCGCTCGGGATGGGCGCGGTCTTCATGCCGCTGACGCTCGATCGCGACGACCGGCCTCGACAACGAGGACCAGGGCCTCGCCTCGGGCCTCTTCAACACGTCGCAGCAGGTCGGAGGTGCGCTCGGGCTCGCGATCCTTCTCGACGATCGCCGCCAGTCACACGAGCGACCCGTCCTCGCCGGCTTCGCTCGTCCATGGCTTCCACTACGCATTCGTCGGCGCAGCTGTCCTCGTCGGCCTGAGCCTCGTCGTCTTCGTCGCGCTCCTGCGCAAGCGGCATCGTCGCGCGGATCGGAGGCCGATCGTCGACAGACGGCGCTGGCCGCCTGATGACCGGAGCTGTGCAACGCGCGACGGAATCTCGAGCGGGTGCTCGACGCGGCGGAGGGGCCTTCGGCGCGTCGGGCCCCGACGCGAGCATCGGCGAGATCGCCCGGCTGGCGGGGTCGGGCCACGGGACGGTCTTCCGCCGCTTCCCACACCAAGGACGACCTAATGTATGCGGTCATCGAGCGGCACGTCGCTGGCGATGTGCAGTCGCCGAGGCGCTCTCGAGGCCGACGATCCCGGGCGAGGCGTTCTTCGACTTCGCCCGCCGGGCCGCGGAGCTCGGGATGACCACGCCCGGTCTCCACCGGGTGCGTCGTCCACTGCGGCGACAAGCCAGGCGCGGCCGAGCTCGAGAAGCTCGGCGCGAAGTCGTCTCCCGCGCCCAGCGCGCCGGAGCCAGTGCGGCGCGACGTGAAGCCGGCGGCGTACAGCTGCTCGTGCGCTCGGCTCTGACGCTGCGGCGCCGGCCGGCCAGTGGCGCCATTACTCGACGTCGTGCTCGACGGCCTTCGCGCGCCTAGAGTCCGGCGCGCATGAGCTGGTACGTCCGCAACGTGCGCGACGATGAAGTGGTGGGATTGCGGCTCCGCGCGGCTCCGTCGCCACCGAACTCGTCGACGACGACGACCCGCAGGTCGGCGTGAACCTCTTCGTCCTCGCGCCCGGCGAGCCGATGTCGATGTACCACTGGGAGGCCGACCAGGAGGGCTTCCTCTTCCTCTCGCGGCGAGGCGCCTGCTCATCGTCGAGACACGAGGAGCAGCCGCTGCGCGCGTGGGACTACTTCCACTGCCCGCCGAACGTCTCGCACACGATCGTCGGCGCCGGATCGGGGCCGGCCGCGATCCCCGCCCTCGGCGCGAGGGAGCACGCCGACGGCGACCGGGGCGGCTATCCGTACTCCGAAGTGGCGATGAGCACGACGCGAGCGCCGGGAGGCAGACCACGGGTCGACGTCGCCTATGCGCGCTTCCCGCCGGGAAGCCGGGGCGAGTTCAGGAGGACTGGCTGCGCCTAGGCCTTCGCGGCGAGCTGCGCGTGGAGCGGCTGCGGCCAGAGCCGCGCCGTCTTCGCGACGGAGCAGCTCGTCGAGCCTGAGGCCCGAGACGTCAGCGACGGCGCAGCGGCCGCACCTCGTCGACCGTCACGCGGCGGCCGAGCTCGCGCGCGATCGTCGTGAACATCGCGTCCTCGAGCCCGCAGGCCGTGATCCAGTCGGTGAACGGCGCGCGGGTCGAGGTCGACGTTGAGCGCGTAGCCGTGCGTCGTCACCCAGCGTCGAGACGTGGACGCCGATCGAGGCGATCTTGCGCGGCGGCCGCGTCGAGCCAGACCCCGGTCAGTCCTTCGAGCCGCGTCGCCTCGACGCCGAGCGGTGCGAGCGTGCGGATCAGCGCCTCCTCGAGGTCGCGGACGTGCGGCTTCACGTCGCGGCCGTGCCGCTTCAGGTCGAGGATCGGGTAGCAGACGAGCTGGCCCGGGCCGTGGAAGGTCGACTTGCCGCCGCGGTCGGTCTCGACCACCTCGACCTCGGCGCCTCTCGGGCACGTGCAGCTCCGCGGTCCGTCGGTGCGCCGGCCGAGCGTCACGACCGGCGGGTGCTCGAGCAGGCACGATCGGTGTCGGGATCGCGCCCTGCGGAGACGGCGCGGCGAGGAGCGCTGCAGCTCCCAGGCCTCAGCTGGTAACGGCACCTCGCTCGAGCTGAGGAGGTAGCCACCGGTCGCCACGCGTCAGGCTGGCTTCCGGACGCCGTGGCGTCATCTCGTCGAGGGCATCACCGACCGGATCGCCCTCGAGGCGGTTGCGGCGAAGCTCGTCGGACCTCGCTGCCGCAGGTGTCACGGGGTCGTGCCGATCGGCGGCGCGCAGGCGATCCGGCCGCGCTGCCGCGGAGCACGAAGGCGACAAGCCACGTGGTCGGCCTGTGCGACGCCGTCGAGCGAGCGCTGCTCCGGCGCGTGCCGGCGATGCGCGTACGTCTGCGACCGGGCCACCGAGGACGAGCTGATCCGCGCTGGGGCCGCCGGAGTCGAGCAGGCCGATCGCTGCTCAGGGCGAGCCTCGAGACGTTCCGCAGCTCCAGAACCAGCTCTGGCCGGCGTCCCGTCGCCGACGCTTAGCTCCGCCGCTGGGTACGGCATCCGACCGGCGCAACAGCGCTGATCCGCCGCTGCTGATCGCGGCGCTGGCAGCCCGAGAAGATCCCGCGTCCGCTCGCTGGCGTGCTGCGCACGCGGCTAGCCCTCCTGCCCTCCCAGACCTCGAGCCGCCCGCGCAGGTCGCGCAGGAAGCGGCCGGCGAGGGCGCCGTCGACGAGCCGGTGGTCGTACGTGAGCGTGATGTTCATCAGCGGCCGGATCGCGATCACGTCCTTGCCGTGCTCGTCCTGACGACCCACGGCCGCTTGACGAGCGCGTAGGTGCCGAGGATCGCCGACTGCGGCTGGCTGATGACCGGCGTGCCGTGGAAGGTGCCGTAGCCGCCGGGGTTCGTGATCGTGAACGTGCCGCCCTGGACGTCGTCCGGCAGCGAGCTTCTTGTTCGCGCGCCTGCGTCGGCGATCTCGGCGATCGCCCTCGCGATGCCGAGCAGGTTCAGCGTCCTCCGCGTTGCGGAGCACCGGGACGATCAGGCCCTTGCCGTCCGCGAGCTCGACGGCGATGCCGAGGTTGACGAAGTTGCGCGTGACGATCGAGTCGCCGCGCAGCTCGCGCGTTGACGTACGGGTAGTCGCGCAGCGTCTCGACCGCGGCGCGCGCGACGAACGCGAGGTAGGTCGGGTTGACGCCGTAGCGTCGCCTGGTACTCCTTCTTCAGGTGCTCGCGCGCGGCGACGATCGTCGCGACATGTCGACCTCGATCGCGCTCGTGCACGTGCGCGGCGGTGTCGAGCGAGCGGCGCATGTGCTCGGCGATGCCGCGCCGCATCGCGGCATCGATCGAGTCTCGCCGGAGCAGCGTCTCGCCGGCGGCGACCGGTGCCGGGCGGGTGGCTTCGGCGGGCGGCGGCAGCTTCGGCCGGGCGGGCAGGGCGGCGCTGCGGCCTCGGCCTGACGCCGGCTGCGGCAGCCCGGCTCGGCTGCAGGCGCTGCTGCTGGCGCGCCGCCGGACTCGATGAAGCCGAGGATGTCCTTCTTCGTGACGCGGCCGCCGCGGCCGGTGCCCGGCGACCTGGTCGGATCGACGCCGTGCTCGGACGGCGATCCGCGCGACGACCGGCGAGACGAACGCCTTGCCGTTCCGCCGACGGCTGCCGGCGCATGCGGCGCGAGGCCGCGGCTCAGCTGCTGCGCGGCGGCTGCGGGTCTCGCAGGCGCAGCGCCTCGGCTGCAGCCGCCTCGGCCGTCGCGGCTGGCCGGGGCGCTCGCTGGCGAGCTGCCGCGCGGAGCAGGGCCTCCGCTGTCGGCGCTGCCGCCGATCTGCGCGAGCTTCGTCCCGACGTCGACGGTCTCGCCCTCCTGGACGAGGATCTGCGTCAGCGTCGCCGAGCGCCGGGCTCGGCACCTCGGTGTCGACCTTGTCGGTCGAGATCTCGAGCAGCGGCTCGTCGGCCTCGATCTGCTCGCCCTCCTGCTTCAGCCACTTCGTGATCGTCCCCTCCGAGACGGAGACGCCCATCTGCGGCATCACGACGTCGACTGCGGTCTCCGTGGCCATGTGCTCTCCTTTCTAGTACTCCGCGAGCTCCGCGCAAGGCCCGCGACGACGTCGTCGACCTGCGGGATGAATGCCTTCTCGAGCGGCGGCGAGAACGGCACCGGCGTGTCGGGCGCGGCGAGCCGCTTCACCGGGCGCGTCGAGAGTCCTCGAACGCCTCCTCGGCGATCGTCGCGGCGATCTCGCCGCCGAAGCCGCCGGTGCGCGTGTCCTCGTGCAGCACGAGCACCTTCGACGTCTTGCGCACCGACTCGAGCACGGCGCGCCTTGTCCCACGGCATGACCGTGCGCAGGTCGACGATCTCGACCGAGACGCCGTCGCGATTCGAGCTGCTGCGCGGCCTCCGTCGGCGGTGTAGACCATCGCGCCCCAGGTGATCACCGAGACGTCGTCGCCCTCGCGGTGGATGCGCGCCTTGCCGATCGGCGTCGTGTAGCGCTCTTCCGGCACCTCGCCCTTGATGCGGCGGTAGAGGTGCTTGTGCTCGAAGTAGAGGACGGGGTTCGGATCTTCGATCGCGCTGAT
>ERZ1370068.2685-contig-182_pt1 | contig 50776 bp, 94 predicted proteins | sample MGYA00561227_ERZ1370068 | MGnify/ENA primary metagenome ERZ1370068 (study PRJEB38410, sample SAMEA6850437) | metagenome | study: Metagenomic assessment of the ecological functions of the soil: analysis of the soil microbiota associated with the... | reverse complement strand
TTGTACTTCGTTCAGTTACATTATTGCTTTGCGCCCCGGCGAGAAGGCAAAGTCTGACCCCGGGTGGGCTGTACCCGGGGTCTAATCAGAGCAGAGCTTAGAATTGGATTAATCCTTGGTGGACAGCTCGTCCATGGTCTTGGCAGAACTCAAGGATCTCATATCGGTTTGTGTGCCTCTCACATTGCCCGCGTACAGGGTACAGGCCACTTGCCCATGCCATAGACTGACAGAGCACCCTTAGCCGATACCTTGAGGGTGATAGTCTGGCGGGACATAGCCTTAGCCTTCAAGGCTTCGTTCTCGGCCCGAGAGCTTGCGAGCTGGGCCCGGAGCTGGTCAGCGAGGATTGTCATGGTGTATGTAACCCTGTCTGTGAGCCGACAGCGGCTGCCGTCGGGACCAGCGATCTAGCGCCCTGATTGTGGCGAAATTATGTTTTTCTTTGAGTCATTTCAAGGTCTTTTCGTGGCATCCCTTGAGACTAGGGGCTCGCGAGAGTATCCCTGGTCTATAGACTAGGCAAGGGTCAGGATGTCAGGCCCAAGGGCATCGAACCTGCGAAGTCTAGGAATACCCTGATGGCCTCAAGTTATCTGTGCCTCTAGCCAGGGGTACATACCTAGGGGGCTAGGGTGTAGATGTCGATGTTAGGTGTATATTTTTTTTTTATATAGATAAGCACCCTACGATTTTCAACATGGGTGGGGTCTAGCATGAGGCTGGGTTACTTAGGCTCATGGGGATACCTAATATGAAATGAGCTGTAAATTGAATGATTTGGCCCATTGAAGTTGAATAGCGTGATTAGCGATGATGTCTCATGGGTTCTCTGACCTTATACCTAGCCATCTGTTCATCCCATTCAGCATCTTCTCGACCCGGAAATAGTGAACTTGATAATCTCAGGCAATAGATGCCAATGTGATGCCAAGAGTTCTCATAGCCTACGTGATCGTGAGGGCCTACTGAGTCTTCGAGATTAGAGGAATAAACTTCTGCAAGGGGACTATTATATCCCAGAGAAATGTATAGAGTGCTTGGCCTATTTCCATCCCAGCATTCTGCGACTTCATCAGCTCAGAGTATTCGAAAGGACATGTGAGGTTTAATCATGGCTGAATCCTTACAACCGTAGGTGCAGAGGTTAGGTCAGGATCATTGAGATAACCTTGAGCTATCTCCATCATCTGACATGAGATGAGGGTATCAGAGTGAGACTTCCTTGGTGTAAGTGGAGTAGTTGAGAGTGACTGTGAGATAGTACATAAGAGTTATCCTATGCTTAGGGCAACACTAGCGATTAATTGTGGCCAGCCGAGGGTGAGAAGGATTGAGATGAGCCAATAGGTCATATCAGCACCATCCAATAGCACTCATTGCAGAAGTGATCTCTGGGCTGTGTAGTAAGAGAGGCCAATCATCGTCTACCCATATGTCCCATTCACCATCTGCATAGCAGTATTCGTAGAATACATAGAGCATCATGGCTGGCCTCCATAGCTTGCGCCTACCATGTGGTGATATCGAGTAAGTCTATGGCAGGATCAAAACTGCTCTGGTATCTTGAAGTTGCATATCCTCAAGATTGTATTACCTGTAGCAGAGTGAAATAGACTACACCACGAGTGCAATCTATCTCTATCTCACCTGATTGGTGAAAGATCATTTGAGATTTCAACTGAAATGTCTTCCTTGGGCCAAAACTACGCCTTCGCCATGTTTCCACTCTGCGATAATGTAATCATCTGAGTCTGTGATAATCACACGTTGCGTTAGCCCAGTGTTAGCGCGAACATTAGTTGTATGATGCTGAAACCATTTGAAGGCTTCTTCAGCGTTGTCAGATGGGCCTTCGGACTCTTGGATAGAGCCTAGGCAGGGTTGAAGTACCAGACTGAATAGCTCATGGCTTTTTCTCCTTGGACCAAGATTGAGATTGACTAAAGCTTTAGCGAAGACTGAGCGATCCTTACTGATTAGATGCTTAGCTGCTGCGGTAATCTCTGAGGCTTCTACATTGATGGACTTTGATACCTTGACGCTTGAGTTCATCCTTGACTTGGCTTCGAGCGATCCTAAGGCACTCAGTTCTGACTGGGCCATCTGCGAGCTTCTCGAAGAATGTTAAGCGTTTCATCTTGAGCTCCATAAAGCCAGGTTAGGATTAAGCCTATGGCTATGATCGTGAATTGAGACTGAATAAGGACATGTCATTCATAGCCACACACCTTTGCGATTGCTGCCACGCATAGCCAGCCGTAGACCCAGAAGATCCAGAAGATTGGGTTGTTCCTGGCTTCCACCTATCTACTGCCCAGAGGGAATACCATAGCCTAAAGACTACGCTTAGGCCAAATAGGTCATAGATATCCCATTTCATGGGTTCTCTCCCATACTAGCCAATATCTTAGCCACTTGGCTCTTGACCTCGACTGTACCATACTTGTCCACTAATGGGATGAGAAAGTCTAATAGCTTGAGTAGTCTTGAGCACTCATGACTAGGCATCCTCATAAGGACAGGTTACATGGCAACTTGAACTTTGTGACATCTTGCCTGTGTCAAGTCTCTTGTAGACTGTGGCAGGTATAGAGTTCATTGATGTGGATTGGGGCAAAGCATTTCAGCTAGCAGATATGACAGCTGAATCTGGCTGTGCGAGTAAGTATGGAGAATCTCACACGGGGGAAATGCTCCAGCAACGCTTCTCGGGTATCCTTCCAGGCGAACATTGTCATGTTAGCACCTATGTGTCTGTGTGTCTGTGAGATTGACTTGGGCGATTGACTCTAATCTTAGGTACAACAAGCGCCTAGGGCTGGATCAGCCCTAGGGCTAGCGGCTCTCGACCGGTTTGAGTCCAACAATCTATGCGGATAGTGATCGGATTGGATCTCTCCACCCTCATCTTCATAGAGCGTACTTTCTTATCTTTTTAGGGATTGTGTGGGGGTGGTCATTCCCACACACACTGGTAATCCTTCTTAGCGATTGGCTTAGTCACAGACATGATGTCTATGTTAGGGTTGATCTCTGGCATAACACTCACGCAACGTCAGAGGAAACTACCCTAAGCGGATTCAAGAGAGACTGAATCTTGCCAAGCTGTTCCTTGACTTGATTAAGTTCTCTCATGGTCTGTGGCAAGCTGTCGCCAAGTGTTACGATCTTCGGTGAGATGCGCGATTCGTTGTCATAAGATTGATTGAGCATACCCTCAAGCTCGTTGACTTTCGTTCGAGCATCATCCCTCGCTTGTGGTAATCTTATGGGCATCTTGCTCTTGGCGAAAAGCTTTGCTCAAGAGCTACCGTACCCTGCGTCACGAGCAACGATAGTCTCTCGCAGGCTCTGAGTAACTGCCTTCTCATTCTCGAGATGGTTTCTCGAGTAACCTAGTGATCGCTGTCCATGGCAACGGCATGTGACTATTGGCATCGAGACTGATCTGGTTATGCAGATCACGGTCTCTCTTGAGCAAGCTGGATCTACTCGGATGGGCAAGCTCACTCACTTGCTGGCGTTAGCCCCTTCCACCTTGCTTGCCTGTGTGCTAAGCTCCGCAACACTGTCGATAATGCCGTTGGAAGAACTCTTTCATTTCAGTCTCCGATACGATAGACATTGTGTGTAAGTCCTCATATGTGTGGTGGGTTGGGGAGCCGAAGCTCCTCCTTAACTACTTAGGCATTCAGTCCAGGCCGAGCACGGGTAGCGATCTTCCCGGTCTTAGCCGCAGATATAGTCTTGTCGGCCTTCTTAGCCGCAGCCGCAGCCTCAGCCGCTGCCTTTCTTCTTCTCAGAGATAGGAATGGCCTTGACGTCGATAGTGACTTTAGCCGCAGCCTTAGCCCTTCGCTCGACTTCCTCCCTTGCTTGTTCGAGGATAGCTGGCTGATCTGCCAGCAACACATTCGCTGCCTTAGTAATCTCAGAGCTTTCAACATAGCTGATCTTAACACCAGCTCGCTTGAGGCCGTCCTCGACCAATGCCCTAGCGGATTCGCCGAGCCTCAGTCATGACTTCCCTTGGAACCTTATCAGACTTTGGCACCACCCATGATACTGAATCTTGCCGTCGTACATGTTCTGGAGGGTTTCCTCTGCCTTCTCCATGGCCGCAGCCTTGAGAGAGATCGGCATCAGGATAAGCCTCCTTGAGTCAGCTTGGTCATGCCACGGTTGATAAGCACCTTGCAGCCTTGGATAATAATCTCTCGATAGACATGCTCAGGGAGCATCCCTGTGTCTATCTCGATGCCACCCTTGGCCTTAGTCACAGGCACCATAAGAGTGGTGCTGGGTACTTCAGTTGCTTCCATAGTCATATGCTTACTTCATTGTGATAGATGTTAACATCTTGGTCTAGTGATCCTGACTCATACGTATGCATCCGTTGGTCATTGCTCATCATAGTCTGGCCCTATGGTGCCATCACTAGGGCCATAAGCCCTAAGGATTGCATCATACCCTTTCCGCTTGCCATCAGTGTTACAGATATACTCATAACAGTTAACACAGCGTATATCTCCACTAGTCTTCATCGTACTTGAGGCTTATGAACAAAGCAAATCCACTCCTTGCCTGTCCATTGCTGCATATCACTTAGGCCCATTCTCAGGATCATTGCCTGGATAGGCCATTCTCTTTGCCCCAGGCTTTCATGACATATCCTCTCTAACAATGCCATGCTTAATGATAGGGCTATAACATGGTCATAGGGCATAGCTAAGCAAAGCTTGTCGAACTCTGTGACAGGCAAGAGCTTCTAGGGTCATAGCTTGGAGAATAGTACGCAATCCTCCACTCTGGCTCAAAGACTATGACCCTGATCGGTGTATACCACTTATGGATATATCTCATTGCTTCACCGCATAGGCTACATGATTCAATCAATAACCCCGGCTTGCACCAGGGAGCTAATAACATTGCTAAAGGAATCATAGCTAATCATACCCATTAGGCCAGCATAGATAATGCCTAATGGTGCGCCTTTATCTCCCATCTTCTTCAATGGTTTCGACAATGGCTTGGACGACTAAGGCCGCGCTCGATGCTTGCTTGTGTCTGTCATTTGTCTCTACCCTAGGTTGTGTCTGTATGGCTTTCGTAGTGTTCCAATCTTACACCCCAATTGTGGCTTTTTTGTGGCGGCCAGCCATGTTTGTTTGCATGGCAGCTATGCGCCGGACGCATATCGGTCACGATTCGTTCTCGGTTCGTTCTCGTTTCGTTCCGCATCCGACGCCTTGCCGATCGCCGATCGCGAAATTCCCATCCGTTCCACTTAGGGCATTCAACCTACGAACTTTCGATACGCTTAACCCTAACTCGGCTATATTCTCTTGCTGGACGATCAAATTTCTCCTTGACGAAATCGACAGTTTTGTGGTATAATACTACCATAATAAGGAGTCCGTCATGAGCCTCAAGTCCCTTTGTGCAGACCTTAGCCGCATTTGCCAAAGCACAACGAGGAAAGAGCTTTCTCGATCCTTGGTTCTCGGCCGGGGCCAGGTATCGATCTCCTGATCAAAACCAGTCGAACCCACTTTGCGGCAAATGGAACTGTCTCGAGGCTTGACTCCATGTGGCACAGCTTTCATTGATAAGTTCTGGATGTTTCAACCATCTAACCAATCAACGAGTCGCCGAGATGCGGAAACAAGCAACCGGAATGGGGACTTGAGCCTTTCCGAACCGAATACACAATCGTTTCAATCGCAAGTCCAATGACCAAGATCGACTAGGAGGACTAAATGGCTGATATGGACCGGGTAGAACTTCTGTTAGGACTAAGCAACAACATGCGAACGGATAATGATGCATGGCGGAAAGAAATCTTCATGGAGGCCGAGCGAGAGCAGTTCGTTGTAAGGAACTGATGGCTAGGTTCGAGGTCGAAATATGGTGCGCTTGTCACAGGAGATGGATAGGCTTAATCAATATTCTGCCACGCCAACAACACTTGACTGAACGTCCCTGAGCAACTGCCCAGGCAGTCACTCAGGGCCACGAACATGAGCCTATACAACGCAAAGAGAGTCGACGATGCCTATCGAATAACCAAGTTCGACGAGGACCTCGATGTCGAAAGCTCATATATCACTACTGGAAGCACTTTGTGAGTGTCCTGCTGGTGTTCGCGATAGTTGTCGTCATCGCCAAATGTTACCTGTATTTATCGCGATCCAAGCGAGCCGACACAGTCATGGTTCCTCGACTTCGATACCGACGAATGGTGGTACTACGATGTTCAGAAGCAGTGACTACTAACTGAGCCATCTGAGCCTCGAAAGCCCTGTAGGCGGCTAGACGGTCTAATGGTGCTGATAATCAAGCCGAGAAGATAATCGACCGCATCGAGCGAAGATGGAACGAATGCAGGCTGAGATTGAGCAACTGCGAGCTCTGCTTGGAAAACTGCATTGGAAATCCATCGACAAAGACAACATCGGCATGAGCATTGCAGAGTTCCATGGCAATCATCACGGATGAAATACGTGCTGCCCTGGAGCCTAAGCCAGTGAAGAAACCCCCTTGGGCATTCACAATCTGGTCTGATGCAGATAACATCTACGCAGAACTCCCAGCTATCAATGGCCATACAACCCATACTGTCCACGTCCCTAATGATCCTGACGGCATTAGGAGATCCTATTCCTCGCTCGGTCGAGAAATGCTTCGTCCGAACTCGGCGAGAAGGGTGAACCAACCCAGTCCCAAATAGAAACCCTAACCTACACTGGGGTAATCAAACGTGCCTAAGCCTAAGCTAAAGCTTCACGCCCGCGCAAATAAATAATGCTCGCGAGGTATCTAAGGAAGATGGGCCTTATCTGCATTGCTTTTAACTCTCTGCTGCATGTCAGATGCACCACTACGATGACAGACACTTCAGTATGCTCAGTGTCCACGATAGCTAACTGGGTGTGCCTGAATGTTCTGCTCGTGGTAAATGTAATTGGAGAGCAGCTTTGACACACCTAATACTCCATAAAGTCTGTGGTCGAACCAGCCTTTGACATTGCTGAGAATACTAGATTGTCCAGTTTGTGAGTCCGCACGTCAAGCAGTGCTGGACCATGGTCCAGACTAAGCCGAAACTGTAGTTCTTGGCGATGATGGCCATGGATCATTCCAACTTCAGGTCATAGGGCTTATCCATACATCAGACTTGGGAGCTCAATAACATACTTGGGGATGCCCAACCATTTAGTGAGGAGATTGTACCACTATACCAGCAGATTGGCCCGATCACTACTACCCGACGGACATCTGGCTCACAAGCCCGAAGCCTTCCTTCAATATCACGACCATCATCTCGCCGATGATGACTCGTCTCCAAACGGAGGCTTTAGGGTGGTGTCGTAAGCAGAGAGGAACTAGGATGCGTGGGGTTACTACTAGCTACAACTGCTCTACTAGCTCTAGCCATTCCGGCTATAGCTGACTTCGTTACTCTTAGGCGGTGTCCAATGGTCGACTACTGGGGTTGACAACCTCACGTTGTCTGCCGTGGTGCCTGGAGGTAATCAACCACTGAATGTTCAGTGTGTTATCTGCGTGCGATGCTAATCAACCGCAGCAACAGGCTGCTTCGGCTACACCAACTTCAAGAACAATGGCAGCGACTCTTCCCTGCTGTTCTTCTCGACGAACGTAGCTGGAGGCGGTAATCCAGGTGCCAACACTGTAGGCACTGGCTACGATGGATCGTTCGAGCCTATCTACTCGCAACAGGCGATCCTACACTGTCGTTCTCTATCGGCGTCGATGTTAACGCCACTAACAACCCACAGACCCTACAGTCGTTCTTCCTCTTGAACCTAACGACTCATACAGTTCTGTCGGCATTTACAACTCCTACCCTAGTGCCAACACAGAACAACGGCACTGGCTTCCCCGACCACACTCGGTACCAACATCACCCTAGGTACTGATATCCACGTTGGCGATCAGCTGATCTTCGGAAAATCTGCTCCCAAGGCTGTAATCCTTCGTTCGGCCTCGCTGACATGATCCCGCCGAAGGACTTCATAATATCATCGCTGATGCAGTAGGAGAACCACGTGTCGCATCCCAACTCAAGGCGAAACCTACGCAAGACTGATGGAGCATCTTCGCAAGGCTCAGGAAGAGTCAGCGATGATGGCACACCTGAGCAAAGCAAATGATACCCATCGTCTTGCTCTATCTTGGCTTGCGATTTCTGAAAAGTTCAAACAACTTCAACATCAACCAACCATCTTAGCCCAAGGCAGACTCAATGAAGAAACTCGAGCAGGGATGCCTTTCTCTATCTCAACCCTGAACCTAGACACTCCAGACTTCGCTCAGTGTTCCTCCTGTCGAGATGTGGGTCAAGAGATGACAATCGCTGCACTATCCATGGCCCTAGAGTTCGAGTTCCTGGCTCAGCCTCATGTGGGTTCTTACATCTACGGCACCTCCACAACGAGCCAGGTTATGAAACCGAAGCCTCTGTCTACCGCCGAAGAGTCGGGCCTAGTCGACCGTCAGGTCCGTTGCGAGAACTGTCAATGGGGCGGACCTTCAACCTATCAAGTGCCGACTCTTCGCTGGGCCTAAACGAACGTCTGCCAGATACTTTCGACCTAGATGAACATATAGAACCTAAAGGATGCTGCAATGCTCAACTCCCCGGAGAAGCCTAAACCTACAGATGAACAAGTAGACATCTGTGAGTTACATCACGACAAAGAAAGGCAACCTTCAAGTCAATGCTCTCGCCGGTGGTGGCAAAACCTCCACTATCGAGATGATGATGGAGGATACTCGAGAGCCAACCCTATACCTAGCATTCAACAAAGCCGTCGTCGAGGAAGCTCGAGGAACGTCTTCCTTCTGGCGTAGAGATCCGAACCTTCAACTCCATGGGTCTTGAATGCTGGAAGAAAGGCAACGGCATCAGCCGACAGTCAAACATGAAGAAACCAACGAACTCCTAAAGGCAATCATCTATGAGTACAAAGGACTCGGACAGGCAAGAACTCAACGACGCGTGGTGGGATATACCGTGGAGCCATCCATATGGCGAAACATCTCGGATACATCCCAGAAGGAAAATTTCCTCGTGCTCGGAGGCTCTGTGACTCAAGCAAACCCTCTGCTCCGAGTGATCGAAAACAGACTCTCGCCGTTCTGCCTCGAAGTCGTCGATGATGTCCTCTTCGCTTCAATCAAAGCTGCTTACGCTGGGGCAATTGATCTGGACGATCAAGATTTACATGCCCGCATTGTTCGGCGGTTCATATAAGAGATTTCCCTTGTTTACGTCGACGAACGGCAGGACCTCTCGCCGACTAACGTTGCGTTGCTTGAGAGATGCATACGCAAGGCCGACGGTCGGCTGGTTGAAGTGGGGAGACAGATGGCAGGCAATTTATGCTTTCAGGGGTGCTGAAACCAACGGAATGAGTACCATCTAAAGCCAAGTTCAATATGCATGAGATGAACCTCTAGCTATTCCTTCCGCTGCCCTGAAGCTATCGTCGAGGCCGTACACTGGCATGTACCTCATATGAAATGGATAAAACCAGGAGGAACCTATGAAGAACTGCTAGTCGCTCGATCCTGCTGACATTCCCGAAGGGAGCAGCAATCATATGTAGAAATAACGCTCCGCTGTTTAGGGCGGCCTTTGCCTTGTTGTCAAGGAAACGGTCCGTGCAAGTTGCAGGAAGCGATGTTGGTCCTAAAATCATTCGACTCTCGGAAAGGTTGGTAGTCCAGGAGATTCCTCCGAAGACCTCCTACTCAAGATCGACGGCTGGCTCGACGACCAGCTCCAAACGACTAACTCTCCACAAACGATCACTCGACCAAGCCGAGTGCATGAAGGTCTTTGCATCTTGGGGAAACACCTTCGACCAAGCTGTTGGCTACGCCAAGCACATCTTTGGTCAACAAGGGACAATCAAACTCACCACAGGCCATAAAGCCAAGGGCGCAGAATGGAACACTGTCTATCATCTCGATAAGCACTTGCTCTCGAAGGATGAACAGGACCTGAACCTCAAATACGTCATCACAACTCGGGCTAAGCAAGAGCTATTCGAGATCACCACGAAGGAACTCCAATGGTAACATCAACCTCTAGACTTAGCTTATAGCGATTGCTTCGACCTCATGGACAAGGCAATCGCCGATCCGAAGGATATCAAGGTCAAGTTCCTGCTGCTGGTGAAGATGCATGGCACTTCCGCATCCGTCTTCATACAGCTAGGAAGATCGACCGGATCGACAACAAGGATATCTACGACCAAGGCCACCCCATGCATGGTCGATCCGTCTACGACCAACTGACAATGCGAATTCGTAAATCTACTGACTTACGCTTGGCTTCGACTCGAGCGATATCGACACTCGTGAGTTCGAGATCGAATCCTTGACTGAACCCGAAACAGAACCAGAACTCTCCTTGACTCAAACTGCCATTGATCGTCAAAGAACCCGAGCGACCTACCGTCCATGAAACTCAACCGATCCGTCAGAATGCTCAGGAGGATCTAATGGCCTATACGACCTATTCTCCCTGCTCTAATCGAGCGCCTGAAAGAAGTCACCAAGAAGAAACATCCAGGCGTTGACATCATGAAGAAGCCACCGAAGGAGAAGAAACCGCCGAAGAGCGTAAGAAGAAGATGACGGTGCACTAATGTTCTTAGAACTCTGGGAGAAGGCTCAACGTCCGAAGTCGGCATTGCAATCCCAACTGACAATCGCAATGTCCTTCGGAACCATCTCTACAAGGCTCGAGCTGAGGCAAACAGGCTCGAGCTAGAAGATGTGATAATGATCTTACCAGAGAATGAAAACGAAATCTGGCTAGTGAGGAAAGATGCGGACGGTATCGGAACCAATAACCAAGATTACCCTAAACTTATACACCCGTGACGTAGCATGGTTTAAAGACCGCTATCCTGACGGCTACACCGAAGCAATCCGAGAAGTAGTACGGCAACACCGCATCTACAAGGAGACTTATGATGAACGAGATTAACCGACTATGGGACAAATGGGTAGGTGAACACAACGACTCTGACGTAGACGAGATCATCGCCTACTATCGAAAGCAACTCGCCATGTATGACTCAGGATGTCAAACCCAAGAAAGCTGAAGCCGAACAGAGTAGACATGACCAAGATCCTCGCAACTATCAACTGCAGACATCACCGCTAAGGCTAACGCTAAACCTAAGCCTAAGCCAGTTCGCGTCTGGCCTCGCGTCGTCTTTAGGTATGGGTCTGAGATTTCTCAATATTTTGGGAGAAATCGGTATGGACTAAGCAACTAGAAGTAGTAGAAACAGAAGATTCCACCGGGGTCCCAAGCAAATTCATCCCCGGAACCTTCATTCAATATGCTTGGGATGCAACATCTCTTGAGTCCTTCAAGCGTTGCCCTCGCCTCTATCAATATGAAATGATAGAAGGCTGGCGACCCAAGAATGAGTCTGTCCATCTCCGCTGGGGTGCAGAGTTCCACACAGCTATGCATCAGTACCAACTGATCAGAGCTGATGACATCAAGCATGACGAAGCAGTCTTCCATGTAGTCCGTGAGCTAATGTATCGAGTCGAAGACTGGGACAGCGACAACAAATACAAGAACGTATTCACCCTGATCCGTTCCGTCATTCGCTTCCTCGATCAGTACGAACATGATCCAGCTAAGACTATCATGCTCTCTAATGGCAAGCCAGCAGTTGAAGTTGTCCTTTAGCTTCGAGCTTGACTACGGACCAACAGTAAGCTGATCAACCCTATATCCTCTGCGGCCATCTCGATCGAGTCGTTGACTTCCAAGGTGAGATCTTCACAGAGGATTACAAGTCCTCAACCTCAGTACCCCTGGCTCTTACTTCTGGAACCAGTTCGAACCTAACAATCAGATGTCACTCTACACTTTAGCCGGTAAGGTTGTCTTCCAGACTAATATCAAGGGTGTCCTGATCGACTCAATCCAAATCATGATCGACGACACTCGATGCACCCGAGGCACAACCTACCGTACTCAAGACCAGCTCAAATGAGTGGCTCGATCGATCTTAACTCTGGCTTCTCAGAGGCTGAAGAGTATCAGCCACTCGCAGGCTACTGGCGCCATGAATGATACAGCCTGTGACAAATACGGTGGCTGTAAATTTCGTGATATCTGCTCTAAGTCTCCCGGAGTTCGTGATCGTTTCCTCCCGGGAGACTTCAACAAGGAGGAACCATGGAACCCACTAATCCCCCGCTGAAAGTATTCGTTGGTGACTTCGAAGTAGTTCAAGTTACCGGCATGGCAATCACCCTACACCTAGGAAAGCATGTCCACGCAACCATACATCTACCGATCGAACACACAGTCAAAGCTGGTGACACACTCCCTATACACGGAGCTCAACTATGCCAACCCTGGATCAGCATCAATCCAATGACCTAACCAAGATGATAATTCTTGGTGACCCCGGCTCAGGTAAGACCGGTGGTCTATGTTCATTAGTCAAAGCCGGATACAAGCTTGCCATCATTGACTTCGACAATGGCCTCGACTCTCTTGTGCAGTACATCAAGCATGAATGTCCTGACAAGATTAAGAACGTACACTACGTTACCTTCGAGACAAGTACAAGATGACCGTCGATGGTCCAGTTATAGTCGGTGCAGCTAGAGCATTCGCCGACTGGCATGAAGCTCCTGGATAATCTGGCCTGACCTAGGACCACCATCTGAGTTGGGACCTGAGTGGATCTTAGTCATTGACTCACTGACCATGATGTCTAAGTCATGCTTCGATTGGCGAGAGCAACTCGTAACCTAGCAAGGCTGGCAAGTACGATCAGCGAGCAGTCTACTACGATGCTCAGAAGATGATAGAGAAGTCTCTCGCCAACCTAACCTCCGAGTCCTTTGGCACCAACGTCATAGTCATAGCTCATGTTCAGTATCAAGAAGATGAAGACGGAGTCCGTCGAGGCTATCCCAAGTCAGTTGGCTCAGGCCCTAAGCTCATGGATCAGAGCTTACTTCAATTCCATGGCCCTGTGCCAAACCACAACCTCCGGCAAGCGAGTCGTCAAGACAACTCCAACGCCGATGGTAACCCTGAAGAACCCACGACCATTCGATATGATGAAGGAATATCCTATCGAGACTGGCTTCGCTGAGTTCTTTGAGGTTCTTCGCAACCAACCAAAGGAGGTATCTAGTGAGTCTAGGAACAGACAGAGTAAGACCTATCGTTCAACCCATCAAGGCACGACCAGTCTGGTCAGATCAAGTCAAACGCCGGTCCAGCAGACCTAATCGACCTATGTGAAGAACACAAGTCTCTCGACCCTCGTCTTGCGGCATTGGCCCAGACGCATTACGAGGATGCTGCAATGTGGGCTGTCAAACTGGTAACTACAAACAAATAGGATACAGACACAATGGCTAAGACACAAAAGAAGCTAAGACCTTTGCATCACTCCTTGATACCCCCATGTCACAAATCTCTAGGCCTAAGCCTGCGCCACATGGGAGCTATCTCGGCGATGACCAGAGGTCTACCTCGCTACGATAAGTCGACCAAGAAAGGGTACTCCATTCTCGGAGTACACCATCCAACTCTTGGAAGCTCTCGACGACGTGGACGAAGATGCTCTTGAAGGAATGGCTTACCAAGGGTGACGGCTCGATGCAGTTCACTCAAGGATAAGACCATGCAGGCTTACCTTCTATCATACTCCTGACTCACTCTGGCGTCTAGAGAAGTTCCTCAAGGACCTTGGCCTTGAGGCAGAAGACGATGACGAATCTATTGGTGACGTGGAGCAGAAGACTCCAGGTCGCCAGTGTTATCGTCCATGTTAAGCACTCCCCGTCCGATGATGGCGAGACTATGTTCGCCAACATCGACAAGACTGGTCCAGCAGAGTAATCAACATAGGAGGGAGGGGCTTCGGCTCCCCTCTACTATCATGCCAGGTATGCTCCTGCTAGGCGAAGCTTATGGCGAACAGGAAGAGCGTGAAGGTAAGGCTTTCGTCGGTCCTACTGGCTGGGAGCTTAACCGAATGCTAAGCAGAAGCAGGGATCAAACGATCCGACTGCTTCCTTACCAACGTGTTTAACTTCCGCCCTCCGGGTAATAAGATCGAGGCTCATCTGTACTGATCAAGAAGGATGGCATCTATGGCTATCCATCCATTGGCAAACATGGCTACATCCATAAGCAATTCCGTGGTGAACTCGAGCGCCTAGCCGATGAGATCGACGAGGTAAACCCTAACGTAATCATCGCCATGGGCAACACAGCCAGCATGGGCAATGCTGGGCAAGACATCTATCTCAAAGATCCGTGGCACAGTTCAGATGTCCACTCATACAGTCACTGGCTACAAGGTCCTACCTACCTATCACTCCCGCTGCTATCTTTCGTCAGTGGCCCTTGCGTCCCGTCACTGTAATGGATCTTATCAAAGGCAAACAGAGAATCCTTGTTCCCTGACGATACAACTACCTCAACGTCAGATCTGGATACGAGCCAACCCTGGAGGATATCTATGAGTTCGATCGACTATACATCCGGTGAGTGCGAAAGTCGCTTGCTGTTGACATTGAGACTTCTGGCCGAGGCAATTACCTGCATCGGGTTCGCCCCAAGAAGAGACATTGCTATCGTCATACCAGGAATTGTCGTATCGAAGAGCAGGGAGAACTTATTGGCCATCTGTGGACGTTGAGCGCAAGGTGTACAAGATTGTTAAAGACATTCTCACAAGACCAGTCCCTAAGATTTTCCAAAATGGACTCTATGATATTGCCTTCATCTACACGAGCCTGGAGAATAGGAGTAAGAAATGCCGAGGATGATACCATGCTACTTACACCATGCTTTGTACCCTGAGAGCCTGAAGAGCTTGGGTTCCTTGGCTCTATCTATACCAATGAAGGAGCATGGAAAGGGAATGAGAGAGAAGATAGCTACGATCAAGAAGGATGACTGATCTTAGGTATGGGCTTCAGAAATTCACAGCAAATTTTCTGAGGATCTACATGTGGGAGCCAGACAAATGGCAAGAGAATCTCTTGTGGCACATCATACGAACTGGAGACTATTAGGTAGTGAGACTGGCAGCCAATCCAGAAATAGGATGGAAGTCCTGCAAGCTAATGGTTGGTGGAATGATGGAGAGATGAGCCAAAGCATCAAGGCAATCGAAACAATTCTGAGGAGGAACGTTGCAAGAGCACAGATGGAGATACTTTCGTGAACACCTCAACGAGACTATGAGTTGAACTGGCATGCCCAAGAAAATACAGAGAGATACCTGTAGATAGGATTCTAGACTCAATGAGGACAATCATCGCATCATCGACGCACATAATAGATGTTGACGAGTCTAAGAGCCTTGGAGGCCATTGATGAAAGTCATAGAAACAGATAAGATAACCCCAGTCGAGCTTAAAGCCAACTGAGAAGGATTGGGTCTACAATGGCCTCGACTGCTGCGTAACCGCCGAAGTTCTCGAGGCTATGCTACCTCAGCTCAACGATTACACTCAGCGAACCTACGACTTCTCTCGAGCACTTCAAGGTCCAGTGCTCGAGATGCGCCTACGTGGAGTCAAGATCGACGAGTGGCGTCGAGCTGAAGTCAGAGAAGAATACTTTGCCAAGCTCGAAGAAGCCGAGGCTCGCCTCGAACGGATAGTCCGTGAGGGCTGTGGCTTCGTTGGGTTCAACTGGCGATCGCTCTGCTGATCTCATGCAGACTCTTCTATGATATCTTCCGCATCCCAGTTGGGAGACATAGAACTAAGACTGGAGCACCATCAGTCAATCGAGATGCCTTAGAGGATATGGAAACCTATTCCATAGCTAGAACCATCATCGAGTACATGACCTACATGCGAGACATCAAGAAACGCCTTAGAGGTAATCAAGACAGCCATTGATACCGATGGTCGAATGAGAACCTCCTACAACATAGCTGGTACTACCACCGGCCGATTCTCTTCAAGCTTCTCAGAGTTCGGTACCGGAGGTAACCTACAGAACATAGAAGAAGGCTTGCGCTACGATGTTCGTCGCCGATGAAGGAATGAAGCTAGGAAACTTTGATGCAGAACAAGGAGAGTCCCGTGTCGTTGGAGCAATCGAGTGGAACCTCTTCAAGCGGGGAGATTATCTGGATGCTTGTGAGTCTGGAGACCTCCACACAGCAGTCGCCAGAATCTGCTGGCCCGACCTTCCTTGGACTGATGACTCTGGAAGGCGATCGGGAGCTGGCGGAAGCAACCTTATTATCGACATTACTCTCGACGCTTCATGTGCAAGAAGCTTGGCCACGGCTCTAACTACGGCGGCAGACCTGCAACACTTGCCACTCAAACTAAGACTGATCTTCAGATCATCATAGACTTTCAGCAAGCTTACTTCAAAGCCTTCCCTGCTCATCGAACATGGCATACCTATGTCGAGGAACAGATCACGAGCACATGGTCGCCTCGTTAATCTCACCGGTCGAGAGCGTCACTTCTTTGGTCGCCGAGATTCCGACGATGTGATCCGAGAAGCCATCGCCTTACGATCCTCAAGGCTCCCTATCCGATATCGTCAACCAAGGAATGCTTCAAGTCTATCCAAGCTAATGACTGCCAACTCCTGATGCAGAACCACGACTCTATCCTCGTTCAATATCCAGAGAAGAAAGAAGATGAAGTTATCCCAAAGATCCTTAAGCAACTCAAGCATGCCATCCCACTTAAACACGGCAGGACATTGGTGATTCCGTATGGCTGTAAAACAGGATGGAACTGGGGCGATTTCAGTGAAGCAAACCCAGACGGACTCAAGAGCTACAAGCCCAGCGATAAACGGACCCGGTCGCCGCCGGTGCAAGTCTTGGATAGAAAGTTTCGTAGAGCATACAGCTAACCTTGAGTCCCCTGAGATATGGCGAAGGTGGTCTGCGATCACGATGGTTGCAGCTACCTTAGAGCAAAAGGTATGGGCCAACACAGGATCGATCATCTATCCTAATCTCTACACTTTCCTAGTCGGCAACCCCGGCCTAGGGAAGTCTCGAGCTATCATGTCTGCATCGAACATCAGTTCAGCGAAGCCTTACCAGAAACCTATTGGGGTGCTACCTCAATGACTAAGGCTGCGCTAAGCGATTACATGAACGAGGCCAAACGATTCATCGCAAACATTCCCCATCCGCCTATTGAATACAACTCTCTCGTCGCCGTAGCCGATGAGTTCTCTGCGTTTATGTCTGAGTATGACTCAGCCCTAGTAGCTTCATTAGTAGAATTCTACGATGTCAATCCTTATAGCGAAGGCCGAAGGGTATCCAACATCAGGATCAAGATCCCTAAGCCACAACTTAACATTCTCTCTGGCTCAACGCCTATCAAACCTAATCCATACTCTTAAGGACTACGTCTGGGAACAGGGCCTGATGTCTAGTGTCATCATGGTCCATGCCTCTGAGCGCCCAATGATAGATGTCTTTAACACCTCAGCTATGCCCAAGCCAGTCAACCTGATCCATGATATCAAGATCATCATCTACCTTAATCGGTGAGTTCTCTTACACTCGCAGACTTCGCCAAGGCCATGCACAACTGGAAGCTCCTAGGTCAACCGCCGATCCCAGATCATCCCAAGCTAATTCATTACAACACTCGACGCTGGGCACACTTGCTCAAGCTTACAATGGTAGCCTGCGTGGACCGATCCAATGATCTTCGGCTCGAGGTTGAAGACTTCAACCGAGCAATGCTCTGGCTACTTCAAGCCGAGAAGCAAATGCCTTTGATATTCCAGACTAGGCTCCATCGCCCCTGACTCTAGAGTAATGGATGAAGTCGTTCACTCTGTTCGTAATCATAAGGGTGCAGTCGACGAACACCTGGTAATCAACTTCATGCGAGAAAGAACTTCGTCGATGTCAGTCAGGCCAATGCTAGAGACATTAATAAGTTCAAGAATGATTGTCTGTTCTCACGTCACTCGCCAGGGCCTAAGGCAGTTCACGGCTCCTTAGGACAAGGCGAGTGGGTCCCAAGACAACGCAAGTTTCCTCGCCCGATTATGTGCATTGACTGCATTGGTAGTTCCAACTTGTGCTCGCTGAGGCTGCTGTGTATTAGGATCTCTCTGCCATATATCAAACAGATGAACCATTGCTTCTACCAGTCCCTTATCAATGCCATCGAATACTATTTGCCTTACTCTCTCACGCTCAGTTGGATCAACACAATCATGTGGCACCTTGGATTGGGCATCATCCTCTGGCAAGACTTAATAGGAATATACGATAAGCACTATAGCTATTGCCAAGCTAATGATTGCCCAAACCCATTCCTTCCTCATGGCTTCCATCTCATTGATTTGCTTCGGTATCTCACCGAGCTTCTGATTTGTCTTAGCGCATACCTCCTGAAGATAACATAGCAAGTTTGCAGCTGGCCTCAGCGGCAGGCGCCTAGCCAGGTTTATATAGTTCCTGTAGTTCGTAACAGTTACAATCATTCATTCCGGCCATGGATACAGAACCTCAACTTCGTCATCAGTACCAGTTATGCCAAGGGCTTCCATAAGTCCAGGGCTTAGGTCAGCCACCCTATTAGTTGTCCCCGTGTGGCCCCCAATCTGCTGGGAAGGCAAGCATCTTCCCAGTCGTTAGCCCTGACCAGCGCTCGTTGACCTGAGTCTCGGAGCATGTCCTTGGACGTAACATCATAGTCCCATCTACAGGCGACGTAACATCACATAGGGGTTGAGTCGCCTAGCAAGACCAGTTGTGCCCGAGGGCTGATAGGGTAGAAAAAGTTGTGGGGCTTGATCCACATCAAAGATAAAGGCAAGTCCTTCGCTTGGAGATACTCCAGTATCCTCTGGCCCTCCGAACTGTGAGCACTTTCCTTCGGCATGGAACAACACTCCTTCATCAACCCGGCGGTGGTGTAGGCCGCTGGCTGAGCCTCTGCTCCTGTCAAGTCCCCTCGCCAATAGCATCACAGATTGCTCTCGAAGAACCCGCCGTAAATCTCCACGTCTTGCTTAGAGTTTACAAAGCAGACCTCGATTAGGATCGCTGGGGCCTTAGTGTTATTCAGGAACGCAAGGTTGCCAGTATGCTTAGGCCCTCGATTGATAAACGGTGCAGCATTGCAGATGGCATCGCATACCTTATCTGCCCATCTTCCCGCCAGAGTTACTCACGATAAAGACACCTCCAGTCCCTACTGGATTGCTAGTCTAGTTAGCTTCCACTAAAACTCAGCCGAGTTGAAATGAACACTCACATCCCAATCATGTGGTCCTTGAGCATTATGGAAGTTTACAATCCTATTTAGGTTCTCGCTTTGATCGTCACTTATATCATCGTGGAACTTGACAACATCAACTCCCCATAGCTCCCTAGCACTACCGCTGTTTCATCCACTACCTTCCTTGCTTCATCGACTTCGTCTAGGCCCCATGGCTCTGGGCCCTCTGCCCTCGGATATGCTTTCCATGTCCGCTGCTGATGACGATTTTCATTTAGTGTCCTTTCCTTGGCTTCGTTGTTCCTGTCCTGAATGCCCTATACCACTCTTCCATATCCTGCGGATCTTCTTCACCAGTCGCATAGTTGTACATAAACTTCTGCCACTTGCCAAGCTGAGTACTAGACAATCCTGCGAATATCCCAAGCAAAGTATTACCAGCCTGGATGCCCTTACCTACATCTATCTCTTCCTTACTGACCTGCCTAGCAAAGTCAGTAACACCTTTATATGTCGCAGTAAGCAAACCGGCTGCTGGGTCATGGCCACTAGATACAGCATGAACCACATCTCTAACCAACGGTATCGAAGCGACTAACAGTATGCAGCATGCTATTGCCTGCGATCTCGCCCCAAGTCTTATCATCCCAATCAGCACTCATGACTGCATCAGCCACTAAGCCTTCAACCATTGAAGGCACTACAATATACATCATGAAGTCACTGGTTAAATCAGCTGATTGCTTTGATAATCTCCTTACCAGACAATTCTCCACGAACAGTTCCTTGCACAAGGTCTTTGCCTTGCCAAGCCATCTTATAGAATCTATTATAGATATGATTGAAGAACCCATAGAGCGAAGTCAGGTTAGTGGCGAATGGATTCTGGCTTCGCATGAACGCCGGTCGGCTAGTAATGGCAGTCGATCCGTGAGTTCTTCTCACAGCCTTATCTGCCATCTCCACAAGCTATCTCATGCGCTTCCTCAACTGGCATATTAAGAGCATTCTCACGCATAACTCTATCGTATCGAGCCTTCCATAGTATCTTCGAGGAAACCAAGTCCGACCAAGCCACAGGCTTTGATCCATAATATAGCATTGTCTCCCTAAGCGTTCATCTTCCCCATCTTGATATCACCAGCACCACCAATAGTCTCAGCCCAGTGCTGATGTCTTCTCTGTAATCTCGGCCGATCCAGTCCAATCTAAATCTCCAACCTTGCCACCTTCAGAGATCCATGTCCAGTTCCTATCCATTGTTGCATTGATTACTTCTAAACAAATCAACCGCAGCCTTGTAGAAATCAGGCTTGAATATCCCAGCCTCCTTCCAGCTCTGAACAAGTGCAGATGTACCATGCTTCATTACGGTCCCTGGATTATATCCAATCAAGAACACCAATAGTATTCTGTCTAACTCCTTCAACAAATCTCAACCCAGCGCCCATAGTCCCTGCATGCATAGCCAGTCTGACCAGTAAGATCCTTGTAAAACTGATCTAGCATTTCGTTATAATGTGCCTCCAAAATACTTCGCCATAGATTGTCTAAATGTCTTGCTAGACCAGATCTTATATACCTCAGCTAGAGGTTCTCTCATTGCATTATCTTTAATTCTCCTGGAGATAAAACCTTCCAGCTGCTGTAGGGATAAACCAATGGCGCCAGCTGATCCAGTCCTCTTTCGTTCCCATCCATTATACGTCAAGTGACTTTACCGGCGGAGCCTTCTCTGCTGAAACCTTTGCTCCACCATCTTTGGCTCGATCATAGATAATCGGATAGTAATAGCCCTCAAATGTCTCCATAACTGATTCTGGAAGTCTCGGAGTGGAAGCTTCTCAATGATAGTTCCAGACATTCTAAATGTCATCTCATCAGAGTCCTTCTGAATCTCATTGTAAACCTTCGCAATCTCCTGAGCCCAAAGCCAATCCTCCTTGGTTGAAACTTTATGCTAACCAAGCTTCAACATTCTCTTCAGTAGTATGATAGCCTTGTACTAATCTCTCTCGATTGCTTTTATTTCCCCAGTTCAAAATAACCCCTCGGACATGCTCTCTTGTCATTGGTATCCACTTGAGTTCCACCAAGTGGAACTATGGGCTTACCATTCTCGTCCTTCTGCATATGTACTGGTTCATAGAATACATCAGTTATCAACCTTCCGCCTCATCTCACTCCAGAGTAAGCCCATACTTCTATCCACATCAGTTAGCATCTTCGCAAACTTACGCTGCATCGCTCGAGTATTCATTAGCTGCCTTAGACAGTGGAATGCCAAAGTACCTAGAGAATATTCCTCTTGATTCCCTTCGTCTAGCCGATCCCAAAGGCCTTCAGGTTGGAGCAGGCCAAGATGACCTATGGTAATTATATTTGGCTTCGTGCCAGGAGGCAACTGCTTCTTCTCCCCGCGGCGAGATAGTTGCGTATCCAACTTCTCAAGGACTACATTAGTATCTTGTATCTCACCTGCTAGGTTAGACTTCCTTCCATCCTTCCAATAGCTTTAAGGGATTGAAGGCTGGTATTGATAGCTCTGAGTTCGCCTACGGTCAGAGAATCAAATTCCTTCTTCCAGACAGGAGCCCCATCCTGATCTAGCTCTTGTAGGAAATCTGCAACCACCAAGCTTGGATTAATCTCATCTTCATACTCTGTCCAACCCTCGGGAAAGTTGTTCTTGTCCTTAACGAAATCGGCTAAGGTCTGATGATCCCTAAGCTGAATCATTCGCCACTAGGTCCGCAGGCATTCTCTTAGGTGGCCGCCCGATCTGGAATAGAATCGCATGAATCCACTCAGTAAACTCCGGAGGCATATACTTGACATCGATATCACGCTTGTTAAATTGCTTAGCGATTCGATCAACCTGCGCTGTGACCTTCTCGAACTTCTTAGCTTGCTCTGCTAGAGGCAAATAGATTAACCTGCGATTGCTTCTCCTGAAATGCCGTCAACCCAATCTCCATTCAAGGAACGCCAGCTCAGCTGCTTTCTTCCAGCTCGATACATCTCCCAAAGTACCCACGCATGGATACCTCAGAGGCAATCTCGTTATTAAACCTAAGCGCTTGGTCAGCTTTGATATCTGTCCTTAGCTATAGAAATGCCCAGCTCGAACTGCCAGGGTAGCCATCTCTTCGTTAAGCAAATCCCATTGAGTTAAACTAACAACATGATTATAAGCTTCCTTAAGAATGTTCTCGTTTAGCTCTCCGTACTTCAAGTTCCATCCTTCGATTGGTTTCTTGCTTAACCATCTCATCGAAGAATTCCTTTGGACCAAGCTTCGCCTTTGACCTCTCGAACTCAATCATTCGATCGACCAAGCCGCCACCAGTAGTATAGCCAAAGCTTCCAGCTAGGCATCTGGGTCCATCCCACCCTTATGCATGAATTGATTAGGTAAGTCCAGCTTGCTGCTCAGGGGTTAGGAACTTAGGATCGATCTTCGGACGGTACTTAGTATCCATCCCGAAGAACATTCCATTCCGGAAGAATTGACTGACCTTCCAATCAGGCCGATTGGCAATTTCCTTAGTAACCTCAGTCTTCATCTCAGCTTCTTTAATCTTCCACTCAGGCTTCTCCTCTTCAGCGAATCTCAGCCTGAGCCTTATCTAGTTCCCTCTTGGCATCTTCGTTATTTCTCTCGTTAATCAGCTTCTGATACTTGGCATAGCGAGCCTTGTCCATCAATGCCCCAGGCTCGAAGGTCGGAACTCCCTCTACTGGAGGAACTAAAGGCTTCTCCATTGCCTTAGGCTTCAAACAATCCCTCCGACATGAGTTGGCCCAGGCTCTCTCCTTCCAACTCGGCCGATATCAATATCCTTGAAGATATCCTCAGCAGTTGGTTCCCTACCCAGTGTACTCTCTATAGGCAGACTTAATCCCATCGAGGATTTCCTTGATCCTCTGAAATACCTTTCCGCCCCAATGCTCTGCCTCAGGCTTTCTAAACCAGGTTCTAAATTCCTCAGCAATAGCTTCTTCAATCTGTTGACTCTTATCTAGATGCCAGTACCTAGAGTCAATCCCATGCTTCTTAATAGCCCCAGTATCCTCAACATGCTTCTCTCAGGACTGCCCATTCCCTCTCGTTAATATATCCATACATCTTAAGGAAATGTATGGCTTCGTGCCTTGCCGTTCCAACTGCGTCTGGGCCCTCTAAGGACCATAAGATAAGTGGCTTCCTATCATGGAACGGCTGCATAACTCCAAGGATCTGCCGTTGCCCTGAGCCGTACCTTATATCCTCGGCGCCATAGACCCTGACTTCCTGAGGAGACAATCTTATTCATCAACCTAGTGATCTTAGACTCTAAGGCCAGTTCCTGCAGGAGTCCACTCTCTTGATCTCTGAGCTATGATCTTATCAGTGAACTTAGCCCAGCCCTGAGTCATATCAACCATCTTATTATGCTCCAGGACTCCACGCCACCTTCTACTCCTTCCCAACCTGCTGGAGCCTTCTCTAGTTCCTCCATAAGCTTAGCAAGATTGATCTGAACAACCTCACCTTCACGTAAGTTCCTCTAGCACCAGTAACCCTGAAGCCAGTTACAGTCTGTATCTTAGGTAGTTCTCTCTTAAGCTCCCTGAACAAATTCCTTATCAACTTCGGGCCAAGCTTGTTGACAAGATTGCCACCAACCTCTCGGTCGATCTAGATGGTGCACCAATCCAGTCTATGTAGAAATCCTTTCCTTTCTGCCTTGTAGCACCTGAGACTTCCCCAATAGGATTACCAACCTCATCGGTTATAGTAAAGTTGACATCACCTGGAGCAATAGGAATGCTCAGGATTCCTTACAAGCCTAATCAGCCCTAGGCCCTTCCCTTGGGAGATCAAACAATGGTTCTAAGCCACCAGACCTTCGGACTATCTGAACAGTCGTTTCCTTAATCCTAAACGGAAGTCCGACAGCAAGCTGGCTTCCTTGTAATGTCTCTCTTTAAACTCTCAACCCCAGCTACCTTCGGGCGTTTGTTATAGTCTCAGCTTCAGGGAATTCCTTCCTTCAGCTGCTTCAGCATGGTTCGAACGCCAGCTACATCTACTCTGACCTGTCTCGGAAATGAATATGAAGGTTCTTACCACCTTCATTCTCGACGACACGAACCCCAGCAGCTATAGCTCCAGCCTCGTCTAGAACATGATATCTACCGTCTTCGAGTTTGCTTAGGCTATAAGGCTTATCAAGCTCATCAGACAGACTCAGGAGATCTCTCAATCGGGACTTGAGATACATCTTCTAGCTTGGGCTTACTCTTGACTTCGTTAATACTCATTCCATCTGGGAATGACAGATCATCATGAAGAAGCTTATGAAGCTCTGAATCAATCTTCCCAACCCAGTCGGAGAGCCTAACCTTAACACTCTCTCCAGTAACAGCTGCGTTAGCGAACTTAGTATCGATGCCAGGGATATCCCCTAAGAGCTTATCTCCAGGCTCAGGGATCTTCTCTCCGTACATAGCCTTGATAGCATCCCAACGAATCTCGATCTCTTGCTTCTCGAATACGATCTTTAGTAAGATCATTCCATTTCTCTGGGCTGGAGTTCCTTAGTCTCAAGACTTATTACTCATTATCGATAACGGCATCAAGAACCTTGATCCTCTCTTCGGAATCTAAACCAATCATGTGATCGATTACTGGATCAATCCCAACCGGCGGCTTCTCTCCATTCATAACCCAAGGTTCGGCGTTATCAATAGTCTTAGCCACCTGATCTACGGTCTTCCTTACATCTTGAAGGTCTTTGTTAAGTGGACCATGTAATCCAAATGGACCACGAATGGCACCAAACCACAGCCATGCCACCAACTACGGCAGATTCAAGCCAGCCTTTGATCTGTTCTGGAGTACCAAACTTCTTATCAGCTGCCCAGGAGACTGCGGCATCCTTGACGATCTCCTGCATGCCTTCAGTGATGCCTTCACCAGTTGCTCCCTTAGCAAACTCCGTGGCGATTCTCTTTGCTACATACTTAGACACTTCCTTCGTGGCTTCTCTACCAATAATTGGACCAGAAGGATTGTCCCTTAGGCCAACCATATCCAGGGCACCAATTCCTGCCCCAGCTATCCCAGCAACCTTAGCAGCAAAGGCGGGATCAACTCCTTCATCCTTCAAGGCTTTGTAAACTTCTCCATAGCCCATAGCATAGCTTACGCTACCGGCTCCGACTGTACCACCGGCTAGTGCACCACCTGGGATTGGTGTAAGGAAACCGGCAACCTGCTCCGACACCAGTTGCTACTACTCCGGGAACCATCGATGCAATAGCACCACCGAACTTCTCGCTATCGACGGCAGGACATCGGTTAAGCTCTTAGCATCAAGTATGCCATCCTGTCTTAGTCTCGTATCCCTCTGGCTTAATCGTAGCAGCGAAGTCTCTAATCGCTTTCGATCCAGTGAACATCGCTGGCTGGAAAGCCTTAGGCATATTATAACTCATGCCCTCGAGCAGAACTCAGCAGCTAGCTCAGGATTTTCCTTAGTCAACCCTGCAACAAATCCACGCATGAAATAGAAGCATCACCAGGATAGACAGCATCATGAGAGATGCCTCATACCCTTAACAAGCGAAATAATTGGATTTGGCCTGTTCTGGCCAAAGTCCTAGCTGTGTTAGTGAAAGTAGCTAGGTTCCCCCAATCATCCTTGCTAACAGTAGCAGCTAGAGGATCACCCTCAATATACCTAAGAAGCCGATCGTCCTTCTCAACTATGCTTTGAGCAAAGATCTGATTTAACCTTCTTGGGAAGCAGTATCGTAATTGCCATAGGTCTGCTGAGAATCTCTATCCAGTATCAGTCTGTAATCGCTATCCAGATCGGCAGCCTTCTCTCTTATCCCCATCCATGCCTTTGACAACGCCATACTGTCCTCTCCGACCGACGTTCGTCCCCTCATCAACTGAATGATTTCAGCGTCGTCATTCTGCCATTATGGTGCCGGTTTGGTTGAGGCTTTAGCTCTATCGTTGAACATCTTAATTACTTTCAGTTGCCTATACTTCTCAAGTACCGCAGCATCACTAAGCCCTGGATAATCTGTTAGTATTTCTTTCTTGACGTTGCTTGGAGACATCCTTAGCGGTTTCAGTATAGCGGAACCTCTCCAATACCCCAGCGATTCTCGAAGTATCCACTCCCATGCGCCTTCTCTAATACACTATTGCCAATCTGTCTGCACTGCTCCTCAGTCAAAGGCTTATCAAAGCCTTGCCTCTTTCCCTGCTCAACCAGAGCCTCACGAACCATCCCTGAGAATGCATTCCATTTAGAACTACCTGGCTTAAGATCCTTCGGAAGGATGCCACCGGATCGCATAACATTTATAGCATGGGTTGTCTGTGGATCGGCTTGACTTGATACCTTCTTTGATTACTTGAAGCTGCTTCTGCCTAAGTTTAGTTCTGTCAGAGATTGGGATTGCTCACTCACATTATCGTGATCTCTAAACCTGGCCTGATTACGTTACCCACATCTCTTCTAAGTCATATACCCACATACGCCTAGTCGCTTCAGTCTCTGGGATACTCTCCCTTGGCAGTTCTTTCACAGAATCTTATCAATCCTTCGCTGCTCCTTCTCTGGAAGGCCTTCATAGGCCTTACGGATATCTTCCCCTGGCTGCGAAGAGTTGCTCTCTAGATTTCAGGCATCTTACCACCAGGAGCATCAAATCCATATAGAGCTTGCTCTGCGGTATTCTTACGCTTGTCCAGAGCATCCTTGAAGCTTCTCTATTATGTTCTTCATGCTTCTGCTTAACAGCCCTAACTTTTAGCATCTTCGACTAGCATATTGGTGCATTTGGATTTACTTCCTTAGCCCGTTCCTTAGCTTTTGTCTATCTTCCTACTCTTCCAAAGGAGCATCAGGAGCACCTTCTTGGATTTCGTTTCCAATATTTCTTGACTGGATCATTCTTTCATTCGCCAAGACATGATTCATTGTTTCATCATACTTAGGATTCCGAATCAGAGATTTATTAGCTGGATCCTCTAGCATCTTCCTAGCTGTAGTTGGAGTCAGTTCTAGAAATCCTTGAAATCTGCGAGGCATAAGCGTCACTAAGGATATCTGCCAAAGCGTCGCTTGGGCTTTATCTACAGTCCAGCCCCTAGCAGGAGCCTGCTTACCAAAGATTTCATCGTGAACTTTTACAGCTAATTCATCTGCTTTCCTGAATATTATCTCGTCTTAGACATCTGATCCTTAAAGCTGACCTACTCACTAGCTTCAGACGAAGAAATATATGCTTTTCTCGTCTCCGTTGCAGCATGCTGTGCTGCCTGCATTCCGAAGCGACCAACTGTGGCTAGCTGTACTTTTTATCAAACCTCGTCTGAACTGGATTGATTCAGGAAGACTTCCCAAGCATTATCCTTCTGTTTATCTTCCACGATCCTTTAGATGTGCCTGGGGTGGCATAACCTTCGCTTGCGCCTTCGCCTTTGGAGGTTGAGTCTCAAACGCTACCTGCTTCTCCAGCGTATTTATCAAACTCTTAGCTCATGCCTATAGTCAGGGTTGTTTGGTTCTGAACTCCTCTTGAAGTCCCCTGGGCCCGACTCCAGAGCTGATCCCCAACCTTATCAAAGGTAGCACCAAGGCTGGTCATATGCATGTCCGACCGCAGCTACAGACCGACTAAGAGTCCCATAGCCTTGTTCACCAAGACCAGCCAAGGCTCTTCCAACAGAGTTGTGCTGCTCCACAAGCGGGAAGTTAATCTGCTACTCTCGTCAGCCCTGCGGAGTTCCTCAGGCTTGACGGTTGAGTATGGAACGTAATCTCCCGATACCTTAGGCATTAGTGAGAACATCCCACTAATCTTATCGGTCAATCCAGTGAACGATCCCTCTGACCACTTGTTCGCAACGCTCCCAGCGGTGCCAACTAGGAACCACGAATCCCTATCTCCTCGGCCTTGCCGACATTGCTCATTGCTTGTTCCTGAAGACCATAAGCCTTCCGTCAATCCCAGCTGCCGTCATTGCATTCTCGGCTTGAGCCTCATTCATTGTTGCGGTATACCGATAGACATCTGCCTGAGCACCGTATTGCATTGCCTCGACTTCGTATCCATAAGCCTTCTTAGCTGCACTAGAGCGAATGACACCTGGGTGTACTGGCCTATCTCAACCATACTCTCTCGAACTCTGGTCGATGACCCAGAGTTAACACTTATTCCTGATGGATCCTTGCGTAGCTATCATTTCGCCCATGTCAGCATGGCCTTCATGCCAGCTTGCTGGCTTCAACCTCGCCTATATCTCTAGAATAGTTAGCGTTGCCCTTAGCAATCTCCTTGTTGATGTCCGCTACGCCAGCTTGATACTTATTGATGTTCGCTTGATATGTACTCTGCTGGCCTGTGCCTTGAACCCAAATGCCTGACCCATGGTCTGGAGCATCTGGCCACGGATGTTAATTCTCTGAGCATCAGCATTGCGCTGCTTGCGCCCATCGTCTTGCAGTAACACCCACCTAAAACGGTGGAACCAAGACTCATTGCCCCCATTGATTACTGCGGTCAACCATGACGGCAAACCTCGCGATCATGTCGAGTTATTCTTATAAGGAACAACCATCCCCCTTGAGGCGGACCGAACTCTGCTCCCAGCCATCTAAGCCATCGATAAGCTTCTTATCTGCGCCGATGATCACATGACCTACGACCGAAGAATACTGTTCAAGGAGTTCATCAAAGACCATTTGAGAATGCCTTACGAATATAAACTCATGACCCTTGAGAACCTGCAGTGGTATTAAGCCAAGCGTAGGGCCTGATCCGACATTAGGCTCGGAGGAATAACCCCCAAATACAGGCGAGCTTCCCATGAATGAAACCAGCCCACATGACTGTGCTCATTAACAGGCAGAATTCAGTAGTCTGTTCGCCAGCCTCGTCCAGAGCCATACCTCTCATTAGCCTTGCGGCTTCTTCAGAGTCAATTCTTCTAATCTCTACAACCCTATTTTCCACCAGTATCTCCAACCACAACCTCAGGAATAACCCCAAGGACAGTTGTAGGAAGTGGGTCATCAACCTGAAGGCAAATCTGTCCTGGAATATCCCATAGGGGATCCATGACGATACGTTCATCAGAAGTAATCAAAGTTGAACAGCGAAGGCCCATAACAGTTACTCGGTTGAGTTCCTTGATCGGAGTCACTGTATCAAAGGTCACTCCAGCCTTGATACCACGGCTGTCCTTGACTCTAACAGTTAATGCAGCTACCTTCTTGCGCTTGCCTTGAACTGTATTGACTCTCGTTCCCTAAGTCTAGAGGCATAGTCTGGAAGCTGAGCCTGGAACGGCAAACCTACGACAATCTCAGAAGCCGGGGCAGGTAGAGTTACTGATCCATCTAAAACCGTCAAGCCATTGACTACGCCCCCATCGGCGAGGACCGCCACTTGACGGCCTTCAAGATGGTCTAAACCAGAAGAGCTTAGTAATTGGAAGATCCATTGTCCATGTCCCAAAAGGAGCAAGATCGGGACGTTTCTGTGGATCATTAGGAATCGTATCTGTGATTGCTTTGCTACTACTCTGACATAGTAGTAGAATTTATAAATCCAGTGATCCTAATAATTCCACCACCGAAACGTATAATATAACCTACATGCTCCAGGCACAAAGAATGCAACATCAGAAAGCATAGTAACATTGCCGGTAGCAGCTGAGATGACTAAGTTAGCATTAGGAGAGTAAAATGGGCGGTTCCCACACCAGAATCAACGCACCAAGCACTCTCTGCTCCGAAACGGAAACTCACGATCAGCAAGACGCTCGATATAATAGGTAGAAACCCAGAGTCGCTGTACGACTACATACGTTGCATCAGTTGGACCCTCAGTCACAGATGCAACCGACTTGAAATTCCCTAAGGTATCATGCTCTTCCCCCAGCCATACATATCCTGTTCTTTAATCAAGGTCCGTGACAATAGAATTCCATCTTCCCTTACACACCAAACTACCTTAAATGGTTCTTCTGCATAAGACCATTCGAGGATTTGATGTCCATAAAACAAATGGCTAGACAAGATAGGAGATATCACTACCGGTGTAGATGTTAGCATAAATATTGTATGTTAAATCTCTTACGATAGATCCCTTTAGCTTGGATAAAGATGATATCGTAGTTAATCACTATTGGCGGAACGTCGTTAGCTCCGGATATAGGCCTGTCGGCGTGGCCGTTGCTGTAGCTGAGTAATCCGGTCCGCCTTGCGAGGCTACGCCACCAGCTCCACCGTTGACGATCCAGGCTCAGTGAGTCGGAGCATGATTAATCCCGTAGGGCATTGGAATCATGCTCTTGATTTCATTGACCTCGAGACTAACCAACGATCCTACAATAGAATCATTGGCTTGGGCTGGAACTGAGAAATCAAAGTTATAAGGAGCACCAGTCTTGCTCATCCAGAATGTTGCTACTAACTGACCAATCCACCATTGGCATAGACGAGCCTCTGTTGGAAGTAGCTAGAAACCTGTGGATTAACAGCAGCAAATGGATTGTCATGAACTGGCGGAGTCTGAGAAAAGTCCGGTGCAATGTTTGAATCAAAGAATGTTTGAATATTAGAAGGAACCGAACCGAATAAAACCCACACCGCCAGTATCTGCAATCAATGCAGTATAGGTCGCAGGTGTTCCGTAGATGTTGTAGGAGTCAGCACCAGGAACTGCGCTCCCATTGAATTGTGTTCGATCCAGCTTCAACCCGTAGATCACGAACAGCAGTAAGGACGACCAACAGCACTGTTTGGTCCTTCTTGTTCGATTTTCATCAACAGCCGTAACGGTGTATTTATAGTTCGCCGGACCTGGATTAGTAGATGTAACTGTAGAGCGACCTGTTGAGCTGCGACGGTGGCTCCGATAACAGCTGGAGCCAAGGTCCAATTAGTAGCTGAGATCAAGAGTCTAACCTATACGGAGGATGATTGAGGGTGAGTAATATTCATTACCGCAGCATTCTGCGAGAACTTAAGCATAGCTAATTCACTAGCAAGATACGGAGTACCTATAGTATATACCCTCTGAACAATTCCACCGGTGATGTATGGATCATAACCAGAAGTATTTATAGGCTGAGCAGTAAAAGCATCGGCAAGTGCAAACGAAGCACCTGTTAAAGCTGTCACTATAAAGTATCGATTGTTTATCTGTGGCATTCCTACAACACCAGAGATATACACAAGCTCATTGAGAGTATAGGTATTAACAGCAGAAACTACCCCAGGATTAGCTTGAGTGATATTGGTAATACCAATAGCTGGCTCTACTACAGAACCGCCTTGAGTAATAAATCTAAGATACCCTTGGCCGAACTCTAAGACATAAGTAACCGTAGTCGACTGCTGAAATTTTACAAGCCTAACCTTCTGGTGACTCAATACCGGCTGGACGAATCGAATTCTGTTCCAGGGCCTGAGTACTCACACCGCTCCTATAATCAACAAAGAAGTTCCGCATCCTGGCAGCGCCAGAGCGGTACTTGGCAAAATCGACCACGTGCGTTTAGGTTCGGGAAAGTTCACCAGCGGGAGAATGAAGTTTGAATGACATTTTCAGACATCTTAGTACATGCTTAGCATTGGGCCCCAATCGAACATAATGTTCGGCGAGAATTCCCAGGCCTGATAAGAGATACCACGAGTCCGAATCCAGTCAGGGGTTACATCGTTGACCGTAAGGCCTTCATTGCCGTCGGTCTGCCGAGCTAAGGTAATGTACTGATTGGCCTCACCCAGCTTCATCTGGGCCAAGCCTCTATCGCCAGTCAAAGGTATCGTCAGCCTTCCGGCTAAAGCAGCCACCAAGGCCTGCTGGAACTGATCACTCCCAGACATCTGGGCTTTTCGACCTCTTGATATAAGCAAGGATCGCCTGTTCCTGATTAGTAAGAATGACTCTTTGATCCGTCCCTCGAGGCGAAGGTGAGCCTGTGTTCAAGCTCAATCTGATCAATCGCAACCTTAAACCTAACTGGAGCCCATTCCAGGAATGCTGGTGCTCCCCGCCTGTTACGGCAGTCATGTGAACGGGAAAATGTAAAGCCAGTAGTAAGCTGAGGAACAACATGATAGCCCTAAGGCAGTCACTTGGATAAGCATATTCATGGCTCCAGGTGGAGGCAGGGATACCCCTTGCCCCAGACGTTGGCCCCCAGCAGTTGGGTTCTCAGGAGTTCCTGGCGCTGGGCAATCATCAAGGAGGCTAAGTTGTTGAAGTTTAGAGGCACCAGCTCCACGGAGCCATCCCTCAACAACTCATCCCGCAGAGGCTCCAACAGAAGCTTGCATTGGCGAGCCTCGCTGGAGTCCTCCGAGAGATCAGCAATCTGCGATCGAAGTACCTATCGAAGATAAGGCTCGATTCGCGATATCGGCGCTACGCCAGTCATCCTCGTTGTGAACCTAGAGCGATGGTAAACAGTGCCACAAGCAAGACCGAGACTCCCAGAACTGGCCGGAAGCCATTGGGCGTGTGGCCATTCCAATGATGAATCTCCATGGATTCCCGGGCCTTTAGGGATCGTTGATGTTGCTTGTGACCTTGTGGTGGGATAGTTTGAATAGGCTGCTTCTTTTATCCCACCTGTGGTGGCTAGCTGCTTGTGGCTTAGATGTCTTTGCCATTTCTCACTGAGGATATCTCTAGGCATTAGATTCTCCCTATCATTTGGTGCATGGTGTGCTGGAACACGAGCATTCATTTGATAGCATCAGGATCGCCACTCTCTTCCTTTGCCTGTTCTTCTTCTCTTTCTCAACCTTCTTCTCTTTTGCCATGCTTTCATCTTCTGCATGCCACTCAGCGAGGCTGTTGTATTCTTCTTGAGCCTGTATTGTACACCCATTGCGTCAATCTCCTTCAGCTCTTGCATGCAGGTTGCTTTGATTTTGGAGATTGGGTGTTAATGGTTTATAGCCACATCCAGAAGCTCTATCTTATCGAGGTCTTCGATGAACAACTTAGCTCGGTGTGGGTCTTCCTTGACTTCGGCTTTGGCGTCCTTGTGTTGATCAGTCATTTGTGTTTTCCTTGTGATCCGTGGAGTGGATGGTTCTTCCGCCTCCTGGGCCTGCACGGCTTGAGGGAGGCTGGAATGGATGGAGTCTTTCCACAATGAAAAAGAACTTTCAGTATAATGGTTTTATCTGCAGATTAAGCTGGCCGTTTCGCTCTTTTCAAGAATTCATTCTCATTTTCAGGAAGGATCGCATCTTGCCAGTCTTTTTGCTCTTTGTCTGCTCTCAAGAGACGCAACGACGCTGCTTCTATCAATTCTGTTGAAGTCAACTATCCGTCTGCCTGTTTCCTTTTTCTGGCCACTTAGGGTTTGCGGCAACATGTCCCAGAAATAACGAATCGTAAAGATCGATTATGATGATGATGAGTCAACCAGCGCGATACCGATTCCACCACGACAGTGACCGATGGTAGCTTACAGTCTTGCTGCTGGCGCTGCTCAGGTTCAGTTCAAGCATCGGCTGTTGAATCTTGCGGCAACACTCTGAGGATCCCAACTATGGCGACAGGATCTGGCGCTGCTCATCGTTCGAGCTGGCTGCTGTTGCCGTCGACCTCTAACGGTTTGTACCATCGACAATTCAGGTTTCCCTGGGCGGGTACAAAAGCAACAAGATTTCTCCCACTGGAGGTTGGGACTTTCCCTGGCTACTGGTGTTCAACATAAGACGACACCTGAAATGGCGCCTTCAACGTCCGGCTGGCAAGGCGTGCAAGTGTCGGTAGCTAAGACCGGCTGCCCGCCAGGGCGTATGATCCACACAGAAGTTCAGCTGATCATACGGCCAGTGGCTGGCTACCGCCGGCTGATCAAACCAGGGCTGGCTCGCAACGGGGACTCAGCAGCCTGGTTTTCAATGGGAGGCTGATTACCAGCTCGTCGCGGTTATATCTGCGGCGCATCAGCGTCTGGGGAGTTAGCAGGCACCTATCATAAATTATTGTGGCGACGGGATGTTTGATGCGCCGTTAGACAGATTACATTGATTACCCACGGCGAACGACATGTTCCAGCAAGCACCGCGGAAGGCGGCAGATCAAACCCCAATACCAGCGCTGGCATTTTCCACGCGTTATCCAGGACAAGGATAATTTTATCAGGGGGGCTCAGCTGGTGCTGCAAACACGACTAACAATGACATAGTGCTCTCATTGTCAGTGGCAGATGTATTCAGACTCTGGTGTCTAAACGCGTGATCTATATATCAAGTATCGTAAAAGGCACAGCCATAATATGGTGGTCTTCCAATGCTGGACTGCGCCGGGCAATCTCATGCTATCGTCTTGCTAAGTACGGTCAACGAAGTGACAGATAATCGAGCCTCCGAGACTGAGGATCGGGGACCAACTATCGATATTCACACGGTTATACTGTTTAAAATTGCCTGGACACGGAGGTTTCCGGTTTGGCTGACTATTCGACACTTGGTTGGCGACTACCTGCCAATTCCTGATATTATCGGTGATCGTGGCAATATCAGTCAGCTCATTGCGGTGGTGGATCCTGAGGATCTAATTCATATTGACGACCTTTTTAACAAACTGAAATCCTTCTCATGACCCATGCTTACAGTTGGTTGAGGCCCTTTGCATCACAACAAAGACGTGACGGTGTTCGACGTTGCTGGAAGGCAAGTGACCGGCTTCATCAAGGTTGCAAGGGTTCCACGGCACCCGCTTTTCCACACGTTCCAGCAGATGACCACTATTGGCGAGTTTTCAAAGGGCGTCAATCCATAACGTCGCTGGACAATCAGTTCTGCAACGATCGGCAGTAAGATTCTCATCGAACCAGACTCATCAGCTCCGCTCGGACCAGGAAGATCAGCAGCCCGGACTGTCGATCGAAGAAGCACCGCTCGACCTAACAATGTCCTCGATTTCTTGAACTGCCATGGTCAAGTAATCAAGAGCTCTTTCAATCTACTGGTGGATAGATAACGCTTTTGGTTAGCTATAAAGAAACGAGACTGGATTACTGGGACATCTCTGAAAGATCGTTATCTTATCGCCTACGGCCAACGGAGTACCGGTAACAGGATAGACAACATTCCCACCAATGGAAGTTGGATTCGGAGCGATCGGAGGATTAACATTGATCTGAAGATTAGTCGTGATTATGGAAGGTGATACCACCCAACAGTAACCTGCACATGGATATCCGCGGATCAGGCCCGGCCGGGAAGCTAAAGCTCCAGGCGAGCCGTTGAGCCATTACCTAAGTAGGTAATCTTGACGGCAGTTGTAGAGACCGTCATCCGCCACTCCTCAAAGGCCTTGGCCCTAGCGGTCCATATGCTCGAAAGGGCAAACTCAATATGCCTCTGCATCAGGGATATCGGAGCCATACTTGGTTGGATTGGCATCGATCGTAGCTTGAATTGTTGGATTGGAAGTGCAATCACCTGCGTAGCTATCATCTTGGGATTGTCGGAACCACGGATAACCCTACCGGCGTATTCTACTCGGATAGCATTGTCCTCAGTAGCAGGGTCTTCGCTTGCGACCATCTGAGCAACCTTGGTAGCGATGAATAGGACCCTAGCTGCGAACTCATCGTTTCGGAGCTGTAGCGCATCTGATCGACTGCGCCCATCGATTATCTCCTGATGATCTGATTGATATTCGCCGCCCATGTCGAGCGTGGTGCTATATGGCTGGGCCTGCATGGTTACGCTCAAGTCGTCCACGCTTGGCAACGGAAAGCCTTCGCCTTCTAACTCGCACCGGGCTGGAGGACCCTCGCCGCCGAGGCAGCGTAACGGATATTATTATGGCCCGTCCACCATTTATGGGGAATAGATATACGATACATGCTCAACTCCCATTCGGCACTTCGTAGCCAATCACATAGCCATTCTGGGAACTGCCTGTTAAGCCAGGAAATATTGAACCACAGCGCCCAGCCGTGGCCATAATCTGCCCTGGAGCGTTAGGCATCCAGCCACAAATGGTAGCTATAGTGTTGCCTCCGGCATCAAAGGCTAGGCCAGCCTGAAGTATTTGAGTGCCAACAGCCTGCAAACCCCAATAGAAAAACATACCGGCAGCGGCACAGCCAACTTCGCTGAACAAGAACCAAAAAGCTGCCAAGCGAGTAGCAATGACTGGAACAAACCGTGAGTAGCCAGGCATTTACCCAACCACCATCACCAGAATCGCCACCGGTGGAAAATGGCATAACTGCTATACGGATAATAGAAAACCTTGTTCCCAACAACACGGGTAGTAGCCCAGCCTACCCCGGCAGTGAACTTGAGTGTTGTCAGATAGCACCAATGAGTATAGCCACTAGGGAGGATTGGACCGTTCTCTGCGGTACGGCATTGGAAGCTATACCAGCGACACCAGGGACTGAACCCCAGATGGCATAGAAATGGACATCTCCAGTAACGAGAGAGCGACATCAATGCCACCAGCACCGAAGCCAGCATTGCTGGGGCAATATTAAACACGAACCATTCTTAATCAGAACAGTGTTACCATTAACATCTCGCAGCGTTGCCTCATCGAATGAGAAGTTGTAGACATTGGCAGTGCCTCACAAACCTGGACTTCTCAGATCCTTTACATTCCCAAGTTGCCCTTCGGAAGGCTGGACTGCACATAGGCCGTTGTGGCAATGCTGGTGTCGTTATCAATAAGTTGTTGGTGGTGTCGGTGCTCGTGGATCACCTGTGAAGATCGGCGAAACTCAGCGGAGCAAAAGCTGGACCAGACGAGAGTCCATACTCCTTGTGCGGTGAACACATAAATTAATCCACCAAAGGTATAGGTTTGGCCTACTGTAGGGCCCAGCTGGGGAAATCGATGGCCATCAGACCCTCTACATACGGAAATTAAGCATGAGCCCATTAGACTGTCGATTAGTCAGGGAGCCAAGGAAATTCTAACTGGTGTTCCGGCTTGCATTACATCCCTCATTAGCCGACCATACTGAATAGCCAAAAAGATGTAGCAGTATGTATTCCAAAAACTGAACCATATATACCACCCTGAACAGTCATTTGACCGACTGAACTCTGAAAATGTCGTTATTGAATCTACACCAATTCCAACTATTGGAGAAGCACTGGCATCACCAGGTTGACCAAGGCCATGAACATATGCCCGTACAAAATCCTCACGCATACCACAAACGAAAGCAATTTGATTGCCTTGGTCATTGTTCCTCTGTCTACCAATTTGACGAACCATACGTCCATCCACCTGCAGAATCGATACAATTCCCCCAACATCGACCTCGATTGTAAGTATTCCCATACACCGAAGAAAACCAGCGCCACCACCGGCCCGTGTTGCTGGAAACAACAAAGTAAAGCAGAGCATCTGTAGCACTTCTAAGTTGTTCCAACCCAAGTACCTAGCCCAGCAGCTTCGGGCCATTAGCGATATAGAGTTCTGATTAACCCAAATGCCATTAGTCCGCATTAGGCCACCGAGAGCTGCTCGAGTCGAGTTTCGTTAGTCCAGTCTATTCCATGGCTTAGACGAATCGCTCCAGCATCATTCCAGAACGAACCGATCAATGACCTTTACTTCACACCAATAAGCAGCGGGGTTCTTAGTCGTATCCGTTGTGCTTGCCTGCAATGATTAGTGAACTGCGTCATTATCATAGCCGAACGCCATCGGAGATTGGGATTTTGTCTCCGAGCATAAGTGGTATAGATAATCGCTGTCTTCGCCGCCTGAAGTCCGTAGTCATCACCGGCACATCGGCCACTGCAACGTCAGTCGACCTTGCCGGAGGACCAAAGACAGAAACCGCTTTGCGCCGCCAGCACCAACCTGTACCCACTGCGAAGTGTTACCATCATTAACTCAGAATCGAGAATGCCGGTGTTTAGGTCATACCAGAAATCTACCTGGAATAGGCGACGATGGAGCTGTAGCCGAGGCCGCATAATGTGGAACATTACTGATACCTTGGATGGTAGTGGCGTTAGTCCGGCTCTGCTACCTGCCCAATCGTCGGCGTGCCGCTAACTTGGACATTGCCACCGCCGCCTGTGGCGGCCGGGACACCACCAGAAGGTCAAGCCAGAGAATGTCTGCCGGCGACCAGATGCTGGTAGCGGATCGGCAGGTAGACGGCACTCGTGCTCTGCAGAGGCGGCTATCGACGTCAGGGTCGCCGTCTAAGGGCTGATAACTCCCAGCCGGTTGAGCACCGATGTCCGAAAGGACTGTTGCTGCAGGGCACACTTGGATGGTGGCTGTCGTAGCCCACTGGGAAGCGTATTGGCCGACTATGATTGTTCCATTGGTCGAGACGTTGCCGCCACCAGCAGTTGAGTTAGACCTTGAAGCTTTGGCCTGAGTAGTAGAAGTCCCAAGCAATGCTCAGCGGTATTTGTAAGTGTCCGACCAGCTGGCAGAGATGGATTATTTACCCCCAGAACATATTCCGCTCCAGTCGGAGCGCCACCAGAGAAGCCAGCAAGGGCATTCTCTACGAAGCCAATAGTTACGATAGTATTGTCATCGCCATTAGCCGGAGGCGTTGGAGCCTTGGGAATGCCTGTGGAAGGTTGGAGACTCAATCAAGGCATAAGGTAATAGACTAACTGGAAGAACATAGTTCTGCTCCTTCACCCATGCTGTTGATGCAGCTCGGTTACTATTCTCTCCTTGGGAGCTCAGTGACGACCCCGGTAATCTCAAAGGAATGTGTTTGTTCCAGTGGAAGGTAGCTTGTTCCCGGCCTTGAAGACATCACCTCCACCACCTCCACCACCACCTGAAGGCACAGAAATTTCTAAGGCCCAGCCAGTGAGATCGATCAATGGAATGAACTTAATAATCGACCTCGAGACAGACATCACGACCGAGGTTTGAATATTATCAATTGTCTGCTGAAGGAATGGAGCAAACGAACAATATTGAAGTTACTGGCGTTGCCACCAATGTCTTTGACTGTAAGGGTTTTATCGAATGCAGTAGCTGGCCTACCGGCTCGTTGCTGGACCCATACACGGACATCAGGAAGGTTGATCTGGACAGCCGCTACGGCATTGACAAGGATCGAGGCTATCACCGGCTTGGACATCGTATGTTCCACCGGTGCTTAATCTCAGTCGCGGGCCCAGCAAGTTCCTCCACCCAACCAAGAGTTGGACCTAGATAAGTCAACTACTCGCTTGATTAGCCAAACCCGCTCTTATCTAGGTCTTGAGAGTCGCGAGTCGTCTCGTTGGCTTTGCTTGAGCCTCGCACTGAGCATCACGCTCCATCAGCGGTGGCAACCTGCTGCTGGAGCTTCTCGTAAGGCCTCGGGGTCGATGCCCGAAAGAGAAACCGCCTGCGGCGACGAAGTCATCCGCTGGGCACACCTCTGGCAAAGAAGCTCAGCGATACCCACGCTCGAACTCACTCAAGCGAGACTCCGAGTAGGTCAGTGATTCAGGCCAGATGCGCGGATCCAATGCTGCCTTTCCGAATCAGATACGTAGCCTGCGCCCACTCCAGGGTCCAGCGGTTCCATATCAGGCGTAGGAGTTCCACGGAAGACATAATCCCTTGATGGGCCCCATCGAACTTATTCGAAACGATAATACTTTTCATCTTGAGGGTAGTTGTGATCGGCAGGGTTCCAGATCGAGACGTGGAGGGACCTCGTAGACCCTTCGGAGCCTGTCGACCGGTTTCACGATTCTGTTCCTTGTATTCCCATTCCGTGCCTTCGACGGCAAGGTAATGAGCGTCGGTAAGTCTCCATCTAGCCATGTTAGGCTCCTATTGAATGCTATTAGCACCGTCTATGAGGTTGACCTGGATACCAGGAGTGGAACCGAACCAGCCTTCATCGACGTGGCTGCGACCGTCCAAGGGAATAAGGCCAGGAGACATAGAAGCACTTGACATTCCCTGCCCCAGATTACATCACCAGCCGAGCAGTTAGCCTTAGTGTCACAGTAGGTCTGTCCTGCCTTATGCCGTTTGCCATCGACCACGAAGGCTAACGGTTGGAGTCAAATCTTGCCATTGAAGTCTCCTAGAACCTTGCCCAGCGATATAGCCTGAGTATTACAGCTGTAGCTGTGGGCTACTACACAAACTCTTGCCTGAGGCCTCAAGAACCCAGAGTTGCACTCGATTACCATCGCCCGCAGTAAAGACTGTACTGGCGGTGAAGGTCATTGCACCAGTGACACCAACGGTATTGGTACCGCATCTGTGCGCCGTCGCACTTGTATCCAAGTTACCACTGAGCCAGCACCGGTAACAAAGGCTACAGCGGTGACGCAGGTAGTTGTTCCAGGCACTACCCACGACGATCGACAGCTAAGACTGTAGCAGGACCACTGGCGGCTGAATCGGTGCCTGTAACATAGTCGATGGAACAACCGCAGGACCGGCAGGCTGGGCTAACAGTGCGTCACCTGCTAGCCAGCCAGCGCAAGCCCTAGACCTGCGGCGGATAGGTACTTGCGCATCTGAGTACCTCCTTAGTTAGTGATAATGATACCCGGCAGGATATCCGCCATGTAATTGCATTTGTTAGTCGCATTGTACATCTGGTCGTAGCGGTCAGAGTACAATGTAGGCTTTGATCACGCCCCCAGTGCCTGTACCAGCTACGGTATAGGACATCTGGAGGAAACGGGGCACGGCCACACCAGCTGGAGGCCTAGGCATATCCATATCGTATAGCCGTGCGCCCGCCGTCAGACCAGCCAATGGAGTCGCAGGACCAGTCCACCACGTTGTAAACGCAGCAGGCGCTCCTGCGCCATTGTCCACAGCTCCCTTGAAGGGCCACGGCAAGGCTAGTCAGACCTGTGAAGGCCGTGGTCACTTGAACCAACATCTTAAGTGCTGGCTTATCACCAATGCCCATATCCCTAGCACCTGACCCGCTGCAAGGACAGGGATGCCAACGAGATGCAGATCGATGATGTTTAGTTGAGACACCAGTTGCGGTCGGGCTATCGCCAGTTAACGCCACTGAATTGGAGTAGACCGTCGAGAATCATGTTACACCACCCTTGCTTCGTTGTTCAGGATCGCATCACAGGTCCTGACTGGGGATGCTCCGGAAAGTGGTTACGGGCTTGCCATCGAACTCTTCGATCCGAAGGAGTACGTTGGTCTTGTTCATCGCTTGGAGGTCGAGGTAGGTCCGGATGACACGGTTGCAGTAGATAACGGTTCGACCCATATTTGCCCCTAACCTCAGGCGTGTCCGAAGTTTGGATCGTTGTAGCACCTGCTGGAGCTGTCGGGAGACGGTACAAGCCTCGCACGAGCAGAGTTAATGAGATTGGCCGCATTGACACCAGACAGCTGGGTGATGTCAATGTTGGCGATTCGGCACTGCGTAGCGCCAGTCTCTGGCGACGAGTCCGATTTCCCATTTGAAGTGATCGCGATATGCTTGATAGGTGTTTCCACCGCCATCCTGCACAGGCCACTCGCCCATGTCCCTATGTTGGAGGCCAGTTATCTTGCCCTTGGGGAACGTAGCATGGTAGGTGTCAGGACCCCAGACCACAATCCAAAGCTGAAGTGTTAGTGGATGCTAGTACCACCACCGTCCAGGACATTGGCGGCAGTCTGGGAATTGGCTGTGTTGACCGTGGAATACCTTGGGCTCAAACCGGAAAATCTTTCCGGGTTGATGAACTGGTTCCCGTAGATAAGCGTGGCGGCGACTTGTTGGCTCATGCCCTCAAGGAATGCTTTGACCTCTGACAGCCGGAAGTCGGCAGTATTGCCATTGAGATCCGCCACATCCTTATCGATAACGGAGTAGGTCTCAAGGTTACCACAAGTATCCACAATTTGGGCTGTCGTGGACTTGGCGTTTGGAACACCAGTGTTAAGTAGGCGCCACGTTGCTTGCGGAAGTCCGGTACGTACTGTAGTCTTATGCCCAGTGGGCAGGTTACCTTCAACGACCAACATGTCATCGAGGATCTCATTCGTTTGACTGAGCAGTTCGATGATGACGGCTACGTGGTAGCCGTCATCCATTCGCTTAGCCCAGTCAGCATATGTTAGGGCAGTTGCCCCGATTACGGCCATGATGGCCTCCTAAAACCAGAGTCAACTCCTTTGTGGCCAATTGGCCCATCTCGATTCATCCACGGTCTGTGGCTGGGCTTATGGTAGGTTAGGGTACATAGCTCTAGCTGCACTCTGCTTGTTCGCCTTGTCTTCGCTGGCCCTGCGCCGATGGACCACCACCGGCTACATGACCACCTTCTGTTACTCATCTGAGCAAGCTTCCAGAAAGCTCGAATAAAGGCTGGGTTATTTCCAGCGCCTGTGTAATCCATGGCTTCTCGGAAGTCTCTGGCAAGCTTTGGATCGTTAAGGCCATCGATGGCTCGAGAGATAGTGGTCTTTGACTTCGTTGAGTCGTGGCCCAAGCTCACGATCATTCTTGACTTCCTTGACCCAATGCTCCTGAGTCTCTTGCCAAACCTTGGTATGGCTCGATTAGCAGACTCAGCGGTCTTAGCTGTATAGAAGTCAACGAGCTTCTGGCCTTGCTCTTGGCTAAGGTTCAGCCCTTGAAGATCCCACGAAATCTCTTTAGACACCCCTTCATCCAGTGTGAAAGCCTTCAGGAACATTCCAGTTAGAATAGGTTTCTGGCGCTCCACCTTCGGCCTTCAGTCGTCTGATTCGCGAGGGACTCACCGGGCTGGTTCGCTAGGGACGGAGTCTCCGTCGCTGTCGTAGAGGTCTGCCGCGTCGTCCCGTGGCCCGTCGTCTGGGTCTGGCTGGCGATCTCCCCCGTTGGTGTCCTTGCGACTCCTTCGGGCGTCGTAGACTGCTGTCTCGCTCATTTCGTTCCCTCATCATTAAGACGTATTGAGTCGGGGCAGGCTCCCATGATATCTGATAATAAGTCTGATTCCCACTTCCCGCTGACCTTCCATGAATGCCATACGGTGGGGAAGAGTCATTGTAGCTGGTATGGAAGATATGACAGTGCTCAAGGAGATCGCACATCCAGCGATCGTCCAGGAGCAACTGACATGATTCCTGTGACGATTTCACGACGTTGTTGCTCCATGCAAGCTTCGACTTGTTTCTCCGCTTGCTCGAACGTCCTTGCGATTCCCGCATCGTAGGGCATCGAAACCATCCTCTACTAAAGCGTCTATCACGATCGAACGGACATATTCATGACGGTTGATTCCATGGATTTTACAGATTGCATCAAGGAACAGAAGCTCTAAGTTCAGTCAATCTCAATGAGACTATCTCTGGTTGGCGTATCATGCCCCGCCTCCAAGCATTGCTGCCATGGCATTCTGGCCACCACCGATATCTGTCTCTGATAAGTGTCTTAGCCCCAGCGGCCATCTTCGAAGCTTGCTCGGCCTGCGCTGCCTGATGCTTGCTGAGCAGCTTGCTGTTGGCCGTTGATCACGGATTCCCTTAAGAGCTTCTGGAGATCGAATCAGTTTCGGATCGTTGTTCATCAAGTTCGAGTATTTCTGAACTGCAAAGTCGACATCGATGTTGTCCATCACTCCTGGATCAACCCCGACCAAGGCCACCAACGAGCTGTAGAGTTCTTTCAATACCGCTGGTCGCTGAGGCGAGTTGAGCGGTAAGGAGCATAGATACGTACTCAATATCGATATTCTGTCCTGCAATCTCTGGGGGTGGCGGCGGGATGACTCTAGCTCGAGACATAACTGCAAAGGTTCTGATCGATGATTGGGTCGAAGGAGTTCATATTGAATCCTCTCGAGGACTGGACCAATCATGACCATCGCTTCAGCTTCGCCGAGCGTCGATCTCTGGTTGCACTGACGTTAGAGCGAGTCTGGAACTGGGAAATGACTTGGAATAGATCGTTGAAGAAGATGGTCTTGATCCTGGCTCGAATCTCGTTCAGGTCTTCGCTAGATCTCAGCAATGCCTGGACGCCAATTACCATAAACTGGCGCAAAGCCAGCGTTGCCAGTCTGCATCATTCCGGCGATGTAGGTAGTTACCTCCAGGTAGTAGGGAGGCCGGCTGGTTCTTGAGCTGTATGTCTGCAACCATTGGAGGGTTAACTGACTTATCAATTGCTTGAGCTTTCGCCTCGCACTTCTTGCTGTAGCTGCTTGATGTCTGGTAGAGCGTCCATCCCAGGAGCTTCGCCCGTATGCATCGTTACTAACAAGGTCCCATCTAACAGCAATGTGAGGTGCTTCGAAGAATCCTCGCTTGCGCAGGAATCCTGGAGTTCCACTTATTCCTCCTTGTGGGGAAGCACTTCCGCCCCATTCCCAGTAGACTTCTCGATACTTGAAGTTCTCTGGGATTCCGTACTTCCTCGATTGGTCATTTGGCTCGATTGCGTGAGCGACGATGATCTCACTGAGTTAGACCAGCTTTGCCCTCTTCGTAGAGCTTAACTACGTTCGTCGAACAGTTCTCTTTGCCGAACTGGTCAACCGTCTGAGCAATCGTCAGGGTGAATTCCCGATAGAAGATACACGGGCCGGAACTTCCCATCGTTGTCGAGATAGTATTCGCCGAAGCAGGGGTTATAGCAATGGATCACGTTGTCGAAGTCTTCGTAGATAAGCATAACCGATGTTCCGAAGACAACGAGGTCGAAATAGACTGTAGCGACTGAGTTATAGAAATTGCTTTCTTGAAACACCAGCATCATCAGCCGCTCGCACTCGGCAAGCCATAAAGACACCGGGGAGGTTTGGGTTGAATCGATTCGTACCGATCTTCAACCTAAACCATGGACGAGTAGGGGAGGAAATCCCGCTCATCATCCCCGATGCCAAGTTCCTCGCAGCGATGGTGCCGGTACTGTCGAGGATGTGTTGGTTAATCGGCGATCCTCGAGTCATTTGATTCGGGGTTATCAGCCACTTGTACCTTCGAGGCAGCAAGAAGTCAGCCAGCTCCCTGGCGTGGACCCACCAAGAGTATCTGATTAACTCTAAGGCCTAGTAGGCGTTCGTTGACATGACGATGAAGCTCAATGTCAACGTCGCTTACCCTTCTGCCCCGCTAGGTCTTGGGCCACGTCCACCGCCTGCAAATGGGAGCCGGAGATCAGCTCCCTGTTGGCCGTATGAAGAAGGATTCGGGGTCAGTTGACCTCGAGCATGCATATCGGCTGCGGTCATAAGTACTCGCTCAGGGGTAGGCTTCTTGGCATTTTCCTGAGCATCCATCGCAGCCATGTATTCGCCTGGAACTGTTGGCATCACTTAGCCTCTGCTTCGATTCGATGAACCTGTACCGTTTGGATCCTTGTATGATCGCAGTCTCAGGGTCACCTTCCCAGCCGAAGTTGTTTAACCATTCGCTTGAAGATATCTGGAGTCATATTCCCTTGGGCAACTTCGTTAAGGTTGTCTTTGATAAAGTCCTTATGTTGAGCTATAGCATCGGAAGCGATTCTTTGAGTTGGCACAACCGCAGCTGGCACTTGCATGGTTCCAGCTGGTCCGCCTCGAGCGGCTATGCCCATGCCTGCGGCTCGATCTATCTCAGCAAGTTGACCACCTTCGCCTGGCATGGTCCGTTGAAGTCGGTCCATCTTGGCGTACTGATCGCCACGCTTCCGCATCTTGCCTGTCGGACCAAGCCCTGCTCGGGATAATCAAACTGACCACTACGAGATGTAGCCATCACTGACACCAATAGGCTTTTCTTAGTTGACTGTCCTGCGGTAGCCGCTGCGCCATAGCATCGATGTTGCTGTAGTCCTTGCAGCCTGTTTGGCCCCAGGCGATTGGCCCGGAGAGAATGCTAGGAGGCGCAGGAGGGGCAGCTGAGATCGAAGGCAAGATTCGGCGGTGCAGCTGCGGCCTTTGGCTTTAGCTGCTGCTATGTCAGTATTCGCCTGGATCTGTGCTGCTTCACGGCCACCAGTTCCAGGTGGTGTAAGCGCTCGTTCGACGAATCCCATTAGGCTACCCTCCGCTCTTCAGGATCAGGAATTGTTCCGTAGATAGATTGTGAAGTGAATGGATTATACTCAGATTCGACCAATGGCTTCTGCGGACTGATCACTGCCAGCGTAGGCATGCTTCTGCACCGGCATAGAGAAGGTCAAGGCTAAGGCATCGGCCAAGTCAGGTGAGTCTAGCCCTCGCTTCATCATCTCTTCTTTCTTCTCGAGGAGGATTTCGTTCTTGAGATTGTAAGTATATGTAGGTCCTACAAGTTGGGCCAATAAGGTCTGATTCGTAAGGAATGGCTCCCCGACTTCAACCACGATCCTCATAGAGCCCCATATCTCGGCCCTCTTGTTTGCGTATCGCTCGCCTTCGGTACCCCAGGCGAATCCCATAGCTTCGGCTTTGGATCCGAACTGGATATCGAAGCAATGAACATGTAAAGCCCGCAGATTATCAACAACACCACCACCCACGCCGCCGCCGTCAACAAAGACTGCATCCACATGGTGGGTTGAGCAGACCTCTGAGACTTTGGCAGCAACTTGAACGACCGATGCACCACGTAGTCGGACTGGCTGGATTGATCTTGCATCTCGTCCCTTGCGGAAGAAGATAACAGTCTCATTTGCTCCATACCGTGCAACGTCAACTCCTATGACTAGCGGATCATGCGGATGGCAGTCCGATCTCTCGCTGCGCAGCCTCGGCAACGTCTTCCGAGGATATGAACTCCATCTCGCCAGTTCGAGGGAAGACTCCCTTGACACGAATTCGGACGAAGTCCGAGTCTTCACCATAGGCATTGATCCAGGTTTGCGATTTGCTCTTTATTCGTAAGCGAGACCTCCCTGGAGTCGACTTGCTTAGTCTTCCAAGCTCGTGCATGACGTCTGACCAGGAAAGCATTCACGGAACCTTCCTGTGTTCCGAGTTGGATTGCCGAATACACACCAGATGATTTCTGTATTAGCATCGGTGAGAGCACCTTCGGTTGTCTCCCAGATAACGTCCGGAATGGCCGAGGCTTCGTCGAATACAACGAGGATGCGTCGTTCCTTATTGTGCAGACCTGCAAACGCTTCAGTGTTCCGCTCGCACCATGGCACCATATCAATACGCCACGTTCGCTCATGGGCTGAGTCCTTAGCGAACAAGGCCGTAGCCGTCAGGCTGAAGAAATCCTTGCCGATGAACATATGAAACCACTTGCCTAGCTCGGCCCAGGTCTTGGTCTTTAGCTGTGTCTCAGTGTTGGCAGTAACCACTCCACGTGCATCGGGTTTCGTGGAGATTGCCCATAGGATGATCCAGGACACTAGGGCGGTCTTTCCTATGCCATGCCCAGAGGCTACTGCCAACTGGATGGCCTGATTGATATTCAACAGGCCAGCTTTGATTAGGCCAAGGATTTCTCTTCTGCCAGGGTTCGGGTCCGTTTGGGAATTTCTCTAGCCGAGTGTCCTTCTCGCCCCAAGGAAATGCTCCCATGACGAATGCCAAGGGGTCCTTTGAGACGCTTCCCGAGCCACTCGAGTAGTTGTGGGTTCATCCGATTGAGAACTTTGGTACGAGATTGCCAAACTGTGGATTTGGTGCTTCGAAGTCTTCTTAGGCCCATGAAGGACTTGTCTTTGCTCTTGGGTTTGTCTGTAGCTTCAAGGAAACTCATCTTGTCGTCTGATTCTTCTCTAGCTGTGGACCTTCTACCGCCTCGGTACTTGCCTCCGGCCATTGCTTCACCGCCGAACTCGGCTTCTCCACCTTCGACTCTAGGGGCCCAGACCTCGTTAACGAACTGACCGGACTTGACGTTTTCGACCGAGCCGTACCTTCGATTTGTCCTTATCGGGAATGTTTCCCCAAATGGCTTTCTTGGCTACGGCGTCAGATCCGTAGTACTGTCTCACCGATTCTCCAGGCTGGTTTATCAGGATTAGCCATATGGGCTGAATAGCCAGCGGCACCTTGTTGATGAATCATGTAACGGTCGATCGGCTTCATGTCTCGGCCGTACTTTTCCTTGAAGGCTAGTTGCTGCTTCGGCGAACATGTTAGCTGCGGCCATGGTGTTTTGTTCAGGATCGTAGATGTTGTTCGATCCGCCGTGAGCTTTGAATTCCTTTTCGCATAGTTGGTAGAGTCCCTTGTAGCTTCCTGTTCGATTCCCTGGATCACCGCCTGATTCGATCTTCATTACTCGTTTCATGTACTCTGGGTCGAGGCCAACTCTAAGTGCATGCTTTTCGATTAGATCGTCGAATCGGCCCTTTGACTTGGGCCTAGACTTAATCCCCATTGCCTCTTTGTGTCTGGCTTCATCCTCTGAGTCACCGGTGGGCATTTAAGATTCCTTCGGAAGGCAATCTCAAATCTTACATACCTGGAAGGCCGGTAAGGCCTTGACTCGTTCCTTCATCTCGCAGAACTTCACCAGCGATCTGATAAAGCTCTAGGGCAGTCATCAGTAGATGGATGCTCAATGAGGAGGTCTCAGTCCGCAACAGGGTAGCCCGAGGCAAAGATGAACAGTGACCTCTCCGTCATCGCCTACGGCATAGCCCCTAAGCCTTGGATAGTTGTATTGAGGCCAAGTATTCATTGGAAGATTAGCCATCCCAAGCTCCGCTGAGGTATCCGTAAGTGGCTAGGGATCAACACGAACACAATCAAGGTCACCAGAGTCGCAATCGCCATCTTGGTTGACCTATCTAAGTTCATCTAATAGGACTTCCGTAGACACTAAGGCCAAGGATGCCAGTAAGGATGAACAGAACAAGCCAGCTGCCAAATGGGGCATAGGGCGAGCCGGAAGGCCGCCAAGGGTTGATGCCCCACATGCCAAAGATCCCAACGATTACATAGATCAACCAGAACCAGATATTAGCGCCCATGACTCCTCCTAGAGAGGTACCTCCCCTAAAGCTCTTTCTTTCCTAGCCGCCCCTATTGCTTCCCACTTTCCGCACCAGTCCTCAGGCCTGACCTCGGGCCATTTCTCATTCTGCCTTGGAGGATCATAGCGACACTCCAGGACAGATCTCTGCCCATAAGTCCTAGGTCGACAATAGTTGCAGTCGTCACATTGAGCCAATCTCAAAGTCTCCGAAGGAATCCTCGGACCGGCGGCTTAGCCGTGTCGGGGGACTGAACGAGCTTCAGCTCACCAGACCGAGGAAGTCCATTTGATTCGGAAGGCAATCTCAAGATGTCGTCGCTTCGTTTGATAGCTCGATCCAGCAACTGGGCGAAGTCCATATTAACATTCGTCTGGATCGACCTCTTACTGAGTCCGACTCTATCAGCAGCATCCCTAGCAATGCTTATCAATTCCCGAACAGACATTTCCTCGCGAGTCGTCATCATCGTCGAGCTTATCCGCAAGCTTTCGCTCGGCCTTCAGCCCGTTACTCAAAATCATAGCGTTCATCGCCGTGATCTGATCCCGGGCGATCTCGTCTTCGACCTTTCGCTTCTCAGCGATCAGTTCCTGGAAGGCTGGACTAGAATGAAAAAGGGACACTCTGCTTACGGAGTATCCCGTCAACTCAGCTACTTGAGTCACTCTCAACCCAGAGGCAAATAACCTCGCCATCTTATGATGACTATCCCGAAACTTCTCCGTTGGCTTTGCCCTCGCCCGAGGCTTCTCAATTCCTCGGCTGTGAGTTCCCTCACCATCCCTATCGAAGGCCTAATCGACTTCCGTCCCCGGCCAAGCATAATCCCACATCCAATTTTCCCATTGTACCAATTATAGCACAATTCCCTGTCTTATCAACCACTTATTCCTTCAGTGTATACAGAAACCGAAGGTCTTAGGTATGGGGTGAGAAAGTGATAGAAAATTTGCGCAGACACTTTGCGCCCCGGCGGAAGACAAATTTTGACCCCCGGGTGGTGTACCCGGGGGTCTAATCAGGGCAGAGCTGAGGGTTGATTAATCCCTTGACGGACTAGCTCATCTGCATGGTCAACGATGAACTCAAGGATCATCATCCTTCCGGGCCAACAGCCTCTCCCACTGTTCACCGTACAAGGTGACGGGCCACTTGCCCATGCCATAGACTGAGACTGCGCCTTTAGCCGAGACTTTCAGGGTGATAGTCTGGCGGGACAGGGCCTTAGCCTTCAAGGCTTCATTCTCGGCCAAGAGCTTGTCGATCTGAGCTTGGAGCTGGTCTTGGAGGATAGCCATGGGTGTATGTCCTGTCTGTTGGTCGGCTAGCCGTCTGGCCGCCGGGATCAGCCACTAAGCGCCCTGATTGTGGCGACAATATGTCTGCATTTAAGGTCATTTCAAGGTCTTTTTGTGGCATTCCTTGAGACTAAGGCTCAAGGAGAGTATCCCTGGTCTATAGACTAGGCAAGGTCAGGATGTCCAGGCCCAGGGGCATCGAACCTGCGAAGTCTAGGAATACCCTGATGGCCTCAAGTTATCTTATTGCCTCTAGCCAGGGGGTACATACCTAGGGGGCTAGGGTGTGGATGTCGATGTTAGGTGAGCAATACGTAGC
>ERZ1370068.1991-contig-11953_pt1 | contig 50781 bp, 78 predicted proteins | sample MGYA00561227_ERZ1370068 | MGnify/ENA primary metagenome ERZ1370068 (study PRJEB38410, sample SAMEA6850437) | metagenome | study: Metagenomic assessment of the ecological functions of the soil: analysis of the soil microbiota associated with the... | reverse complement strand
AACGCTTCGTTGATTGCGTGTTACTTCCATTTATCAATCGCCATCATTTCGCCGGCTACATGGAATTGGCCCTCGCTGTTCCCCTTGGACTGGTGTTCACAGGCGCAATTGAGAAGGAGAAGCAGTTCATCTATATCTTCGCCGCTGGTCTCATGGCGGTGGCTCTGGTAATGACAAACTCCTCGCGGCGGCATAATCAGCCTGGTCGCAGAACTACTCTTCCTGGTTACAACCATGGGATTGCGCCGGCATCGTCACAAGAACGACATGCAGAACGAGCCACCGCGCATCAGGAGTGCAGCGATGAAGGGGCCGGACTGGCCCTGGCGCTGATCATCGCGTTGTTTGGCGGGGTGGTTTTGTTGGGAGGCGAAGACGCCCTTACCCGCATTGTTGGCAGTGTTAATGCGGACGATCCAACCACTGGCCGCGCGCCATTTCTGGAGTGTCACCGTAGACATAATAAAAACCCATCCATGGATAGGCACGGGGTTAGGTGCGTTTGGCGTGGTTTATACGGGCTACGACTCCCGCAATGGAATGTATCGACTTGAACAAGCACATAACGATTATCTGCAGGTCTCTGTCTGACGGCGGGATCGTTGGCGCCGTGATCGGTCTGTTCTTTGTCGTGAGTCTGTTTCGTATGGGATTTACCCGGCGAGACTCTCGTGATGAATTCAGGCGCGGGGTGGCTACTGGCGCCATGGCCGGATGTTTTGCGGTCTTGGTTCACAGCTTCTTTGATTTCACGCTGCATACGCCTTCCAACGCGCTGCTTATTTCTTGTGTTGGCAGCGTTAGCGACTATGAACGGACGGGTTGAAGATGTGCAGTCGCGACGAAAGAAACGTCCACGCCGGAGCTTAGACGCAGCAACGCAAAGGACGTCAAGAGGCCTCGCTACCCGCCTCCCAAACGACGCGTCCGTTACCGGTGTGTAGTATCATCCCCGGCTTGTGGCAGCATTTATCGAGTTGGAAACTAAACAAGTAAAGAGGAGGCGCCGGCAACTTGGCTTCAACCGCTTCGGCCAAATTAGAGACCGGTAAGGAGCACGAGACTGCCAAGCCTCTTCGCTGCCAGGACTCTGTCTGGCGGCCGCTCTAAAGCATGGAAAGCAAGACGCGCTTAATCACAAGGTAGGTACCGACTGGATTAATATTTCGGCTGAGGAGCCTTTGTAGAGCGCGTGCGAAATGTTGCCCCCTTGGCCTCGCGGACCTGGGAATCAAACCTGGCGACCGAATAGCACTCCTATCGGAAAACAGGCCCGAATGGTCGAATTGCCGACCTTGCAATTCTTAGTCTGGGTGCCATAAACGTTCCTATCTACACAACTCAGGCAGTTGATCAAATCCGCTATATCCTGACTGATTCCGGCACGCGCGCCATCTTCGTATCCAACAGAAAGTTGTTTAAGCATGCCAAAGAGGCGCTTGACGGGGCTGGATTTCCTTGAGAAGATTATTTTTTTCGACGCGTCGGCCATTGAGGATGTTCACCGCTCTACAACGCTTGAGGTTCTGGAAAAGAGTGGCCAGGAACGAGCGATTAATAAGCCTGCCGCCTTCGGAGCATATCTCAAAGCGATTAGGGCTGATGACCTCGCAACCATAATTCTACACGTCCGGTACGACGGGTGAACCGAAGGGCGTGATGCTGACCCACGCTAACTTCGTGTCCAATGTCCTGGCAACAATCACGCGAGGGTTGCCCATTTCGTCGACCGACATAGCGCTGTCGGTACTGCCACTTTCACACATTTTTGAACGCACCGGCTTTTACATCTTTCTGTTACAGCGGCGTCTCCGTTTATTACACAGCTTCGTTTCGATCAAGTTGCGGAGAATCTTCGCGAAGTAAGACCTACAGTGATGACCGCCGTTCCGCGTTTATTTGAGAAGGTTTACCACAAGATTATTAAGAAGGGCCTTTCGCAAAAGGGTTGGAAGCGGCGTGTCTTTGTACGCTCGCTGGACGTCGGGCAACGTTATGCCGAAGCAAAGGATAAAGGAAACTTATCGGTCCGGCCCTGGCTCTACAACAAAGATGGCAAACAAAGTGGTGTTTTCAAAATGGCGAGAGGGCGTTGGCGGTCGCCTGCGATATTTCGTCTCCGGTGGTGCGCCGCTTTCACCGGCACTTTCATACGCCTTCCTCGCCGCGGGAATTCCAATTCTGCAAGGATACGGCGCTACCGAGACATGCATCGTCTCGGCCAATCGTCCTGAAAATAATCAAGTCGGTTCGGTGGGCTTACCCTTTGAGGGAATAGAGGTCAACATTGCTGAAGACGGTGAAATTCTCTTGCGCGGTCCCAATGTCATGCGTGGCTATTATGGCCATCCGGAAGAGACTGCCTCCGTCCTGCAGGATCAATGGTTTGCCACCGGCGACGTGGGTCACGTAGATAGGGAGGGGCATCTCTACATCACCGATCGTAAAAAGGATCTCTTTAAACTTTCAAACGGAAAATACGTTGCACCCCAACAGATTGAGAGTTTGCTGAAGCAAAGCGAGTTTGTCAGTCAGGTAGTGGTGGTAGGCGCGGGTCGGAAACAGCCCGGTGGCACTGATCGTTGCCGGAATGGGAAGCAGTCCGACAAGCGCTATCGGCTGAGGGCGCAGGAGTTTCCCACCGATCGAGTTGCGCTGGCGAAGTTTCCTGCTGCGATTAAGTTAGTTCAAAATGACGTTGCACTACTTACGCGCGAACTCGCCGACTATTTGCGCATTCGCCGGATCGCGCTATTGCCGAACGAATTTACGATCGACCGAGGAGAACTCACACCGACGCTCAAAGTTAAAAGGCGTGTCATCGATCAGAAGTTTGGCGGTCTGATCGACGAGCTTTATTCCTAATTGTGTTTTGGACTTCACAATCTGGGGACTTCCGGGCTTGATCCTAATTCTCTTCGCAACTCGGCCGTGATAAGGTGAGGCCTTTTGCCTGCACTACTCTGCAGTAACCTTTGCTGACTTGTCCTGGCCAAGAATCGACTCGGCCAAAACTCTCAAGTTGATCGGCAACTCAGGAGGGCGACACTCTCCCTTCAGGGGCTGCTCATAGAATGTGAGTAACGGGATCTCGCAGTAACAAAAGTCACAACAAGCAAGGTGATGTTTGACCAGGAAGTTGATTTCCTGGCGCTAGCGTTTGCGTGCTGAAATGAGAGTAAGAGATTTGAAGAGGGGCACGCCAGTTTCTTTGCTGAATGACTTTACGCTCGAGGCCTTCATCGTTTTGCCCCTGGTCTTTGGGAAACCAGGTTAGTAGATCAGAATTTGAGAAAGACATAATCCCGCTTGAGGGATTGAGTAGAGCAAACGGGCAAATTTGCTCTGAACCTCAACCGTAACGAACCCTGCTGACTCATCCTACTTATTCAAGAACCTAATAGGGCTAATCCCTAAGCAATTCCACAACTTTACCTGTCCCTGCAGTTAACTTTTGTAGTTTGGAATCAATAACTTGGCGGCAGTGTAAAAACATGTTGCTCATTCTAGGGGAATGTTGCTAAGATGCTCCCCGTCAAGTCAGAGAGCGCCTGCTCTTTGACGCTCGTTCCAGGGCTAGCCCACCTGATTTCTCAGGTTTAACTCGGGCAAATTCAACAATGACTTAGCCAGCAATAGTCCCCAGGCTATTTCAAGACTCTTTCTCGAAAGACCTCTATTGCCTTACTAAAGCTCTTGTTTCCTTGCAAAAGCTGAGATTTGCCTAACGCATCGTTATAGGCGAAGTGCCCAGCATTAGTGAGTTCCCGCCAAGGTGAGATCCACTAATTCCAACAAACCAAAGAACAATCCTTGTGAAATCTCTAAGTCACGAAGTCGAAAAAGAAGCTGAGTTGGCTCCCGTCAGTCCAGGTGCCGCAGACTGCCCGCGCAAAACGCACCGCAGAGCGCATGGCGAAGAAGTGGCAAGTGGGTCGAGAGCCTTCGCTGCTCGGATGTCAATCGACTCTGGTCAGAACTGCATCGCATCGTCTCGCACCATCCTCTGGTGAGAGCTTCAGGAAGCGCCGGACTTTTGGTTGAGGAAGGGGCGACCACCGCCTACACCGATCTGACCCAGGAACTTTTGTCCAGCTGCTGAGCAAGAACCGTTTTGAGCATTATCTTCGAAACGGAGATGACCGACTACGAAATTGAATGCGAGATTGGGCAAATCAGAGCTGACCAATCTGCTGACGGCAGAACTGCGCAAACGTCATCCCGAGAGCTATCGTCTCGCCCGCCGCATTTCGACGCTAATTCAATCCAGTTCAAACTTCCGTCGCTTTGACTCGAGCGGCAGTGGTGATGAACCCCATCGACGACTGGCCGATCGAGTTTATGGTCTTAGTGAATGGGCCGACGGAAAACGTCGCCGCGATTCTCACGAAGTTGAGCAGCGAGTTCACGTGATCCCGGTACGTGCGCGCGATACCCGAATGGTTGGCTGCACGGGCGACTCCCAAGTCGTGATTAGCAACTCAGACCTTGAGGATCTCATCGTTTCCGTGTTGGATGCGGTCGACTCCCAGTTGACGTACGAGCTCTTCGCAGCCTTGTCATGTCGCGACTTCCTGTAATGGATATTTACCTGGTTCCACTAGACGGTGACGACAACGATGGTGAGGGCAATCATTTTCAGCCGGTCGACAAGGGCGAAAACCCTGAGCAAGGACTGTTACGGCGCGAATCGGAAGATGAAGCCGCTGGGTCCGTCGACCACTTTCTTAGCCATCTTCACGGAACGGTTCGCGGGAAGGTCAAACAATACAACCGCATCCTTGGCGTCTTGTGGCACTGTTATTTGAGCCCTCAACATTCCACTCAACTTGAAGTTGCTGCTGTTTTAGGAGTTTCCGATTCACTAGTGTCGGACTATCGTCGGCGAATTGAACAGGAGCTACGTGCTCTTTCGTTCTCGGAGGTCGAGGAGGCCAGGAGATTCGAAGGCGCATTACGCGACCGCGTTAGAGAGCTTGTTCTAGTCGGCGAGCAAAAGAGGTAGCAGTTTAAATATTCCGTGGGCTACTTCCAAGAGCCTGTTATTCAGAGTGCAAGCCGAAGCTGCGGCGCATTTAGCGTGGCGGCTTCTTTTGTTTTAGTCTGCTTCGCAGGGTTCACTTTTTAGGGTGAACCCTTGGGACGTATTCTACTTTGGTTCGCTGGTGGCTTTCAGACGGAGAGCAGATAAAGACTCGTCTGCCCACGAGGGCCTTAACCCCTGTTGTTCCATACGTGTTACATACTCCTCCATCGATTCGAGCGCTCCCTTGAAATTTCCTCGGCGCTCACGGACACGACTCAGGTCCAGTAAAAATGAAATGTTCTTGGTTTTGTAAGCCATCACTGCCTTTGCAAACGATTCTTCGGCTTCTGCCAAATTGCCCTTCAGTTCGTACAAGCGGGCAAGATTGTAGTAGGTCATTGGATATCGAGCGCCATCACGGTTAGCAACCTGGAAGCAAATTGGCAAACGCCTCATCGATTCTATGCAACGCCAGCAGCGCATAGCTGAGCTCCAGATTGGCCGGGGGAAAGTACCCGTGCGAACGTGAGAGCACGCGCTGGTAATTTTCGATTGCTTCCCGGTGTTTGCCCAGCTCGCTTAAATTGCGAGCCCGTTGAGAAAATCGTAACTGACAGCATCGAGCTCCAGAGGCTTCACCGTGGTCGGGCTCGGAGGTGCCGGGCTCTTCTTCACGGGGGCTCCGGACGTCGTCCAGATGCTCTGGGGCTTACTACAATCGCTGCCTGGCTGGGGGCCGAGGGACAGGGCTTGAGCGGCCGCCTTGTGTGGGATCAATCCTTAGGGTACGACGCCATTCTCGAATTGCCAGATCGCTTTCGCCGCGAGCGGAGTAAACACGTCCCAGGTTGTAGCTCGCTTCTGCATAGCTAAAGTTCTCAAATTTCAGCGCCGACGAAAGCGCCTCGTGAGCCTCATCCCATCTTCCTTGTCGCAGCAAGATGACACCCAGGTTATTGAGGGCACGGGAATAGTTTCCTTTTCGCTGGTCGATTGCCTTGCGGTGAGCGTTGATTGCCTCATCTGAATCGCCCAAGCGGGCGAGCGCATTCCCTGCATTGTACAAAACCTGAGGGTCAAATACGTTCGCGTTTATGATCGCGCGCAATTCCTTAATCGCTTCGGTTTTCTTTCCCGCCGCAACTAATTGCTCCGCCAGCTTTAACTGCAAACGAACACGTTCTGATCCACTCGGCGTCGCCTCAATCTGATCATGCAATGATGTTAGGCTCTCCGGTAAGGCATTGGTTCCTTTTGTGTCAGCAGCCCGCGGTAGCGGTTCTGCATCAGCAGGTCTTTTTGCCGGATTTGTCAGCCGGACCTTGTCTCGTGTTGCTATCAGCTGGTTTGCCAGGTTCTTCTCCGCCCTTGGTCTTTGCAGCAGCTGGTTTGATGGAATTCTCGTTGGGAGACTTAACTATGTCGGAGAGTGGGGGCTGCTCTGAAGGGGACGGGGACGGTGCTTGTTCACCTGCTGATTTGGCACTGACTCTTCGCGCGCGTAATTTGCCCGCAGCAGGTGAGGAATTTGAGACCTGCCTGGGTTTCTTCTTACCTGATTTGTTTTTGAGCGAGAGTTCCCGCGACGCTGAGGGTCGCACCCAGCGCAACTGCCAGGAAAACCGGAGTAGTCTTGATCATTCTCAAAAGCTTTTCTCTCTGCCGGTGAGTATTAAACCAGCTCCGCAACGATCTGCTTCAATCGAGGACCTTCCTGCCCACGTAAGCGACCACAGTACCGCCAAAACCGACCGCCCAACCGTGCGTGCGACCAGCGAAGAATACTCTTTCCAGCGGATGTTCTGTGTCGCTGTGCTCGACAGTCCAATGCCGGCCACCATCATTCGTGTGGATTATTGTGCCTTCAGCCCCCACAGCCCAGCCTTCAGTAGCATCGAGAAACTTTACGTCTAAAAGGTCGACGGAAATCCCGGAGGACTGTTGTTGCCAGGTGCGTCCGCCGTTTTCGGTATGGTAGATGCTGCCTCCACTCCCTACCGCCCAGCCCAAACGATTGTCAATAAACGACGTCGCACCGAAACGGACAGCAGCACGACTCGCATCCATCAAGCGTGAAATATGCCAGGTTTCTCCGCCGTCCGACGTTTGTATAATGGTGGCACCCGCTCCCACCAACCAACCGCAGTCGTCGTCAATGAAGGTGCCGCCCAGAAGCAGATGTCGCGTGGGTGATTGCACGCGAGTCCAGGTCACGCCAGAGTCACGTGTAGTAAAGATCGCTCCTTCTTCACCGAACACCCAACCACGTCCGCGGCTGAAAATGACGCGCACCAGGCGGACGTTCACGTCAGCGCCCTGGATGTTTATCCGTTTCCAGTTTGCGCCGCCATCCGATGTTTGCATTAGATATGTGCGCGGATCAGACTTTCCTTTCAAGTCATAGAGATTTGCTTCGCAAAGAAGCCATCCATTTTGGTCGTCCGTGAAGTAGATGTCGCGCAGGACGTCTATCGTAGGTTGAGATCCTGCTTGCCAGCTTTTGCCACCATCCACTGTTGCCAGGAGCGTACCTCTGCTGCCAGCAGCCCAGCCGCGGTTTTCATCGAGAAAGAAAACTGCATGAAGCCAGGCCAAAGATCCAATACGCTGACGCATCCAGGCGCCGGTTTGTGCAGTTACAGGAAGACAAAGGGCGCTGAGTAATAGGCAGGAGCTGCAAACCGCAGGAAGTAGCAAACGCGAGGCGCGCCAGGACGATGACACCCTGTTTGCCTGGTGACCGCGGGCTCGAGTTTTCCATCTTATCGATTTCTTCTTTGCCTAACTCAAATAGCGAACCGACGCAACACTTAATTCACCGCTCACCATCCACCGGTGAAAATCCGCGCAAAGCTGAGAACAGATGTGAAGCTCATGATCTTCTGGAAGGTCTTTAACCTGTTTCCCGGTACCACAATCTGGTCTCCGGGCACGAGGTAGATGTTGTCGGGCGCCCTGCCCTTATAGATAGCCGATACATTTACCGCGATGGGAGAAAGAACTCCGTTGGCCTGCCGGCGTAGAACGACAACCTTGCTTTTGTCTCCCGTCGTTAGCATCGCCTCCCGCTTCGGCCAGTGCCTCGGTCACCGTCAAGCGATGGTTCATCAAACGAATACCTGGTTGGCCTACGTCACCGATGACGCTATAACGATAAGACGATGCCTTATCAAGGGATACGGTAACTTGCGGGTCGATGATGTACTCGTCGTACTTCTTCTTGATCAGCTCTGCAACCTCGTCAACCGTCTTGCCGTTGACGAAAATTCCACCCGGATGAGCGAAAGCGAAATGCGACCACTCGGCGGCACAGTAATGCCCGCACGCGAATATCGATCCTGATTGAATACGGAGACGGAAATTACGTCCTCGGGGCCCAGCCGATAGGTGGTGAAGAAATTATTGTAATAGGGAACAATGGCCAGCTTCCTCAGTGAGTTGCTCTTGCCTGTTAGCCTCTGTTTCCTGAGGCACATCAGAAGGCCTGGGCCGCGTGTCGTCAGGTTCCAGTCTATCGGCTGCGGTAGGCTTTGCCGGATCCTGGGCTTTGTTCTGATCCGGGTTCGCGGTCGTTCGCTGTCTAGACTTTTGTCCGTCCGTCTGATTTTTGAGCCATCGCCCCCATGAATGAAACTAACGACAAACTCACAATCACTGACGTTACTAATTTCTTTGCTCGGTCCATTTCAAACCTCCAAAAACCCTGACGTCTTATTGAGCACCGCGCCCAAAGAGAATTATCTTGATTGTTTCAAACAAGATGATTGCATCGAGAAGCAAGCTATAGTTCTTAATGTAGAAAAGGTCGTATTGAAGCTTTTGTCGCCCATCTTCGATTGAGGCCCCATACGGATATTTAATTTGAGCCCATCCTGTTAATCCGGGCGCAATCAAATGGCGCTGCTCGTAATAGGGAATCGCTTGGGCAAGTTGAGCCACAAAATGCGGACGTTCCGGACGGGGACCGACAAAACTCATTTCACCGCGGACGATATTCCAGAATTGCGGTATTTCATCGATGCGAATTTTGCGTATGATGCGGCCCACGCGCGTGGTTCGATCGTCCGTTTTGCTGGCCCACACGGGTCCGGCCTTCTCGGCACCAACTCTCATGGATCGAAACTTCGTAAGCACGAAGGGTCGCCCGTTTTTGCCCACTCGTTCCTGCTTGTAGAACACGGGTCCGCGGGAATCTATCTTAATCAAAATCGCCGTTAGCACTCCGAGCGGCAGCGAAAGAAACAATCCGATCAAGCGCCACGGACCGGTGCACTATGCTGCGACCGATGGCGGCCAGCCTAACCTGGCGGCCCCGTCCCGTGAAGATAAGCCAGGATGGACGAATCATGTCCAGGGAAACGCGACCAGTAACTCTCTCGTAGAAGGTTGCTCCCTCCTCAATTGATACATCGCCGCTGAGACTTAGCTTGAGCAGTTTGTCGGTCGGAAGTTGGGCGCGTCTTTCGCCCATCGCAACAACGATGCGGTCTACGCCTTCACGCTTAACAATCTCTTCCAGCTCATTAGTCATGCCGATGACGCGAGGATTTATCAAACTCTTACCAACCTGTTCTGAATCCGTACCGACAAATCCCACGATCCTATACCCGGCATCTGGCCGGTCGAGTACCTGACGGGCGACCTCCACCGCCAGGTTGCCGGAGCCGACAATTAGAATCCGTTCGCCAAAGTCAGGATGTCCAAAAACCAATGAATCGCGATCCGCCATCCGACCATCAACGCTATCGCCAGCGGAAGCGCGATCAGAGAGATGCTCCGACCGAGCATTAATCGCGGGTAGGCGTAAAACGAAAGGGCAAGGGCTACCCAGGCCAGGCCGAGCGCCTGCACCAACCGTAGCACCAGTTCCCGGCGGTCGTGCATCACGATGAAATCGTATAAGTCAAACAAATAAAAAGCTGCCAAGCAGAACATAGTAGCGAACGCGGCCTTGAAGTAACCATGCTTTTCGATTAGTTCGTATGGTGCTCCCGTCACACCAACGCGCAAATAGACAGCAGCGATGATCACACAGAACATTAAGGCCGCCTCGCCGAGAAGCAGCAGTACGGTTCGTCCATTTAATCGTGACGCTCTCAATTAACTACTGCGACCTCCTCGGAACGCTCACCAGTTAGTTGTTTTATCTTTGGGTCCGTTAGTCCTCGGTCCCGATTGTAGTAGCGGCGTTGGTAATAGTAGTCGGATTTATCAAACTGCTCATCAACGCGATTCAGGACCACGCCGAACAATTTCTCCCGTGGGATCTGTTCCAGCAGCCTGTCAATCAAGGTATATCGGGTCTTACCGGAGCGGACGACGAGCAGAGCGGCATCCGCACGGTTCATCAAAACGTTGGCATCCGTGAAAGATTCCGAGGGGCGGAGCATCGATGATGATGTAATCGAACATTTTCCTTACGTCGGTTAGAAGGCGAGCGTACGAGGGTCCGGAAAGCAACTCGGCAACATCGTCTCGCGCCTTTCCACCCGGCAACAGATATAGGCCGACTGGATCTAAGCGGACGATTGCTTCCTCATGTCTTACGTCCCCACCCAGAACCTCCGAAAGCCCTACCGATGCGTCGATGCCCAGGTATTCAGTAGCGCAGGGCTGTCGCAGATCACTGTCAATAAGCAGAGCGCGCACGCCCTCAGTCTGAGCCAGAAGCCAGGCAAGATTGAGAGCGGTGAGGGTTTTACCTTCACCGACTCCTGCGCTGGTGATCACAAAGGCACGCATTTGTTTGCGTTCACCTGCCTGCAGCAGTTTCGTGCGCAGTGAACGAAACTGTTCACAATATGGAGAGCGAGGTTGACTAACAGCAACAAGGTGAGGTTCGACGCGCGTGGGTGAAATGTCATAAGTGGCATATCCCTCCACGCGCGCCGCCCCGGCAGCGCCCAAAGTTGCCCCAACATCACGCGAAGCCATTCCGACCGGGAGTGCCAACCCATCGGATATATCCGCAGTGTGCGCAGAGGACGCTGAACTTTGCTCCGTCTCATGCGAGACGGGCGTAAATGATGAGCTGATTGGTAACTGCTCTTCAATTTGCTTGGCCGACGGCAAAGGTACCGTACTCGGATTTTCGCGGCGGCGTTCTATATCTTCCTGTTGTCGCTTTCGCACGTCGCCTTGATCAGCGGCGTTCGCTCTTCTCATTGCGTCAAGCACTCTTCCCATTAATTCACCTCTCGAACTCCACTATAGATTCTTCGGAGCCACAATCTGACTTTACTGTTCTTGCTCAACCGGTACTGGCTCCTCACTATCCGTATCACTATCAACCGCTGAAGTAGCTTTCCACGGATCCGAGCGGCCATCCGTTGCGAAAGCTCTGGCTGGCGCTTCCGCTTGCTCAGCTACTCTCCTCCCTGGTCCTTCCTTGGTAGCATGTCGAACGTTTCAGCAACTTCCTCAATAGTCGCAGCGCCGATCACCATCTCGCCGGCTGCGTAGCCAGCCAGCAGAGCGTTATCGCAAAGATTGTTTATGCTTCGAGGAATTCCTTCCGAGCAACGGTAGATGTAATCGATGGCGTCGGGGAAAACATGTCAGTGCGCTGAGCTCCCGCAACCAACAGGCGTGAGGTAATGTAGCGTTCGGTTTCCTCGATGCTCGGTAAAGCCTTGACGGCACAGCGCAGTGCAATTCGTTGCTTGAGTTGGCGCAAATCGGGATCGTTCAAGACCTCGCGCAATTCCGGTTGTCCGGTTAGGACAATCTGCAATTGTTTGGCGCTGTCAGATTCAAAATTTGAAAGCAAGCGAATTTCTTCAAGCACGTGCGGAGATAAACCCTGCGCCTCGTCGATAATGAGGACCGTACGAAGTCCTCTTGCATGGCGCGACTCCAAACACCGGCCCAACTCCATCAACAGTTCCGACTTCGTTTCCCATTTGTGAACCTCGAGCAGCGTAGCTATATGCTGGTAGAATTCCGAAACCGATAAGCGCGGATTGAATATGTAGGCGACTAAAACGGTTCGATCCAGACGTTGCATCATCCAACGCAATATTGTTGTTTTGCCGGTGCCGACTTCGCCTGTCACAACTATCAGGCCCTTGCCGCTCTCAATACCATAATGGAGATTAGCCATCACCTCGGTATGCGAGGGCGTGAAATAAATGAAACGAGGATCTGGCGTCAGCGCGAAAGGCAACTCTCTTAGTCCGTAGAATTCTGCGTACACTTTTCTTCACACCTCCTGGTTCTGAAACAGAACCCCGACTTCCCATTTATAAGGAGCGCCCAGCCGATATAATTTCGAAGACATGAGTGGCCCTCAGCGCCAGCGCCAGCACCGGAATACTCAAGATTGTTATTGCTACTCCGGTAGCGATTAAGAGCCTGCGACGACGAGGAACAGCCCGAGCTTCTTTTGGCGTAAGGAGTTCCGGAACTGAAATTAAGACAGGCAAGCCAGTGTAATGGCGTGCGTCTTCGGGGCTCTCGATCGTGAGTAACCGTGGAATCTCGAATATGCCTGTCAGAAGTAATCCGAGGCCTAGCCCGAAAGCAAGACCGAGCCCGGAAAGCAGAAATCGCTTCGGTGCGACAGGTTTAGAAGGCAAGTTGGCGGGGTCGACCACCTCGATGCCCTCACCCTGTTGCTGCGAAGCCGCATCGGCGCCTAAGGTGATTTTTGCTGTTGCAGCAACAATTGATCGTAGGCGGTCTTCTTGGTCTGATAATCACGTTCGAGCGCGCCCAGAGCGACTTCCGCACCCGGAACGCTATTGATTCGCTGCAGAATCCCACCAATTTGTTTCTCGTTATCGTCCAGCATTTTTGCTCGCGCTTTATTTCACCACCCAACAGCCTTGATCTGCGCCTCAGTAGCGGCAACGCTCAAATCGGGTCGGTTTTGTAGCTTGTCCTGTTTTTCCTTGATGCGCTCTTTCCACTCGGCAACCATCTGATCCATCTCGTTGCTGACCGAACCAAGCTGCGCCTCTTTGGCTAAAACGTCGGGATGTTTTGGTTTCAACTCGGTGAGCATGCGCTGCAGTTCCGACTGCAGATCCGCCTTTCTTTTTACCAGTTCCGCCCAGGCAAGAGTCGTCTTCGGGTCAGTCGTGTTTTCGGCAAAGTCATCTATCGTCTGCTGGGATTGTTTCTTCATTAGTGTAACCTGGGTTGACAACGATGAACTGCGATCCCGCATACGGCCGATCTCCGCAATTAAAGCTTTCTGTTGCTCACGCAGACCCGTTAACTGACCTACGAGCGAGGTCGCTTCAGTTGGCAAGTTGCCGACATTCTTTTGCATGAAGTCGAGCCGCTGCTTGTCCACGTTGTCCAACTCTTCTTTGGTTTGTCGGACCTGTTGATCGATAAACTGCTTGGCTGAGTTTGTTGAATTGACAGTATTCTTCGTTTGTTCGTTGATGTACTTGCTGGCCAACTCCGCGGTAACCGCTTGAGTGATCTTTGGATCACGCCCGTGATAGGTGATATTGAAGCCGTTAGTAATATCATTCCGGCTGGTATTTACCTCGACGTTAATGTCCTTGCGCATCATGTCGATAATCGATTCCATTGGCTCGCCGCGAAGTCGCTCCGGCTTGTATAGCTCGTAACGATCGACGAGCGGCTCCAGCGAACTGCGGCTCGTAACCACCTGCGCAATACCGGTCAGCTGACGGGTAAGGCTGTCTTCCGTGATTGTGGGAACCACGCCGGTTGGCAGCGTCGAAGGCTTTACGACGATAAGCGTTACCGATTCATAAACATTCGGTAGTCGGAAAACCACCCAGGAAACCGCCGGAAGTCAGTGCGATGGTGGGCAGGATAATCAGCCATTTGCGTCGCCGAATTATCTTTAAGTATTCGCTGGGTCTTCGCTGACGAAATTCAATACTCACAAGGCACTCCCTATCTCTTTCTTTCAAATTGAGTTTCTGCTACAGGCTAGCCAGGGCCTTCCGTGCTTCGTCGATATCACTAAATGGCGATTTATCCGCCAGGCGCAGCGAAGCTTCCAGTTCGCGTCGAGAGCCGGCTTTGTCGCCTTTAGCCTTTCAGGGCCATCCCAAGGTGGTAATGGTATGTAGCGCTCGGATGTCACCGTTGCTACGCCAGCGCAGCCGCTTCGTCCATTGAAACAGCCTTTTGCAACTGCTCAGCTGCAGCTTCATAGAGTCCCTTCTTGTAGTAAACCCAACCCTAGCGTGTCCGTGAACCCAGCTATGTTTGGATTCTTTTGAACCACGCCCTGAGCGAGCCGCACCGCTTCATCCAAATTCCCTTTACCATAAACGGCATAAAGCCAGGCAAGATTATTAGCGGCCACTACTGCGCTTTGATCCTTTTCCAACGCCTTGCGGTAGTTATCGGCTGCCGCGTCGTAGTTCTTCCGTGCGTCTTCGAGCATTCCAATCATGGTGTAGGCTGTCGCATTATCTGGTTGACGCTCAAGAATCTTTTTGTACTCAGCTATGGCGCGGTCCTCTTGCTTCGTATTAATGAAGACTGGCAGCCAAAGCCGAGTAGGCTGCGATGTAGTTTTGATCAATCTCCAGAGCCTTCCGAAGTTCGCCTTCAGCACCCTGAGCGTCGTGCTGGATCGCCATAAACCTGGGCCTTCAAGAAATGTAATGATGCGTTGTTCGGGTAGGAATTCAGTGCCTGGTCGATCGTCGCGTGAGCTTTATCAATCTCATTTTTCCCCGCATATAAAGATATTAGTCCGCTTAGCGCGTTGAAATCTGTGGCTCGACTTTTAAGTGCGCTTTGATAGAAAGCCACCGCTTCGTCAGGTTTGTTTTCCAACCGGGAAACCGCGGCCAAATTATTGTAGATCTCGGCTTCATTAGGTGCGACCTGGCGTGCTGCTTCGAAGTCCTGCCGAGCCGCAGGGAGGTTGCGAAGTTGTATTTGCGCGGAACCCCGGGCCAGATAAGTCTTTGCCCGAATTTCTTCCAGCAATTGCGGGGAGTTTTGCCGATCCGGGGCAACTTTATTTAGCCGTTCAAGTAAGTCTGACGCTAGACTCAGCGCGCCCTTGGGATCGCCTCCAGCGATCCTGAGTTGCACCTGCATTAACTTACCAGGCAGATAGTCAGGATAGTTTTTCTCGAGATCTCCGGCAGAAGCTCTGGCTTGGTCTATTGCCCCGAGGTTGAGATTTGCCTGCGCCATGAAGTAGAGACCCGCCAGTGAATTCGGTTCCTGTCTTAACACCTCCTTCAAATCCTCGATCGCCGCCTTCAAGCCCTCCGACTGGCCGTCCTGAATCCGAAGTCGGGCACGCAGTAATAGCGCCTGCCGATCGTGCTGATCTTTCTTGAGCGCCTCCTCAATCTGCGCGCTGACACCATTCCTGTCTCCGCGCATTAATAGGATTTCAGCGAGTCGATAGTGTCCCTGCATGTAATCAGGCGACTTGGCCAATAGGTCTTGATATATTTTGACGGCGTCATCCGTGCGATTAATAGACGGAATAGAAATCAGCCAGCATCGCCTGACTTTCGGGTTTATCCTTTTCTAGATCGGCGAGCGCCTTCAACGTCTCCTCGGCCTTGTCCAGCTGCTTATTCACGACGTAAAAACCGGCTAACGTGAATCTGGCGTTCCTATCATTTGGCGCTACTTCCACCGCTTCCTTTAACTCGGCTTCGGCTTTGTCAGGACGGTGCATTTGAACTAAATACTTTCCGTACTCCGTATGCACTAAGGCTGAACCAGGGTTGACTGATATTGCCTTTTTGAAAACATCCTCAGCTTTAGCTGGGTCGTTGGTCACGATGTAGAAGCGCGCCAGGCTGAGATACGAGTCGCTCCGGTTGGGATCCAGCTCGATCGCGAGATTGAGTTCAGCCAGAGCTTCGGTCCTTCTGGTTCTGCGCAAACCGGATGCTACTGAGTAAAATGTGGCCTTCAATATTCTTGGGGTCCCGTTGCAGAACGTCTCTTTTGCCAGGCGCTCAGCCTCCGCAATAAGTTCAGGGCTTCCTTTACTCGCAGCTAAGATAGAGGTTGCCAAGTTTGTCCTTGGCCTCGAGGTTATTTTGATCCAGTTCGGTCGTTTTCTTGAGTTCTTCGAACATTTCAGGGAAACCGCTGCAGGTTCTCGTAGGCTCGCGCCAATCCCCAATGGGCCGCGGCAAGTTTGTCGTCCAGCTGCAGAGCATTGCGAAATTCAAGAGCAGCTTCCTGAAACTTTGAATCCTTCAAATAGGCTTCGCCCTTGCTAAGGTGTTCGGCTTTGGCTTTTTCGGCATTTGTGCAGCCACCGAGTGAAACAACGGCCGCCAGAAAAAGGGAAAGTAAGGTTTTGTAATAAAAAACTTTCGGTGCTCAGTATTCATTCTGGTCTTGTGGCTCCCTTGCAGATTAGGAAACGAAACAAACATGTTTTTAGTTAGGAACGAATTCCGGCAGTACTTCGGAAGTCTCGGCCGCGAACTCTCTAGCGGATTCGAGCGCAGCGGCGTCTGATGCTGTTATCGGCACCATCACCCGCACCATCGCCGCATCTGATCTCCTGAGACGTACACTATCCAGCACTGTGTAAATCTTGCCCCAGTACTCGCTGGCGATCATTCTGCCGCGTCCTTGATACCAATAGATCATTAGCTCTCGGTGACCACCATTCTCAATTACGTACTTATTCGCCAGGAAGCTTTGGCCGTTCGGTAAGCTGATCGTAATCATCGCGGGGTCTACCATGTTCCAGCCTGCCCCCGGTAAGCAATTGAGCGGACTGTGATAGCTCGCGCCGTCCCGCTGGGTCGCGTAATAGCCGACGTATAGATTGGCCGTTTGTCCCGGGCCGATGCGATAGTCCCGCAAAAGATAATCAGTAGCGCGCAAGACGCTCATCGTCTGAGCATCAAAGTGCCCGTCGACGCCCTGCTGTTTCCAGTCACCAACCTGAACCGGAAAATTCTTTAGTTCCTTGCGCTCTACATGCGCCTCGCCAAGATATGTCCATGAGTTCACGAGTATGCCACCCGCAACCAGCACTACAATCAAAAGCCAAAAGCGCTGTGAACTCTTCATCTCAATCGGCCCTTTCTGTCTGGGCTATCTGAGTCACCGACGCCGCTGGCGCGATCCGATTCGAATCAGTGTGTTCGACGCGTGAGTCGGTTGAAAATAGCGACCGCAAACGATCCAAACCCCAGCCAAATGCGAACAATAAAAGGAACGCAACGATATAAATTACCCAACCCGAAAACGAGTGGAAGAAACCATCTGCTATTTTTACTCCATAGTAGCGTGCCAGAATTCCTGTCCCACTAACTCTCAGCGCATTTGTCAAAATAGCAATGGGAATTGCTGACAGCACGATCAGTGTGGATCGCCAAAAGCCCCACCTTCTCAACGACGCAAACCGGCTGCCCTCTCTTGATCCATCTTCAGATTCATCGTCTCCACTCGATGGTGGGGGATAACTGAAGTATGCGTACACCACCGCCAACGTCATCAAGGTCATTAAGGAACGGATTCCACTGCACGCTTCAACCACTTCCAGCTTTTTAGTCGTCAGCGCATTCAAGGGCATCAGCTCGATGACGTTCCCTTGTCGTAAAACAGGAATATCGAAGAGCCTCATCGACCAAACAGCACACTGGGAAGCGAATAGCTGGAGAGGGAAGGCAATCTTGTTCAATACAATGGTTGGTATCGGAATCGCCAGCAGCAGCAAAAACAGCGGCACCCATACCAGGCGAAGCAACTGCGCTCCCCAGAAGTAGACCACCACGCCGGCGAGCATGAGCACGAGTGAAGTGCGCTGCATGAAAGTTCAGCGCCGGCCACGCCGGTCCATAAGGCAAACAACGCCAATAGAATTGCGGCTCCGCCCCGGAGCATGGAGGGCTGATTGGGGCCCTGCCCCAGCCTCTTTCGTTCTGCCCAGAGTATGTAACCGATTACGAAATGGGATTAGGAGGCCGTGTGAGTAGTTCTCGTCCACCCACCAATCGTGCGAGAGCTTGACGAGCACGGAAGCGTAGACGAAGACAAGAGCAGAAACGACGGCGAGAGGTCGCCAAAGATTTCTCGGGGGCACGGCACTCATTACCAAATTCCTTGAAGATCTTCGCAAGAAAAGGGCAATTTCCCTTGCGAAAATGGAGAGGGGCGACTTAAACGTCTCCCGAAACTGAAAACTTGTAGCAAAGCTTATATCAAACCGGCGTCTCGTGACAACACGAAAGCCGGTCGGGAACAATAAACATAAACACCCAGCCCGACGACTCTTCCCCAAAATCTCCAGAGAATAGTGGAAAGTCCCGTGATTGGTGGCGGTGGAAGATTCGGAGGTCGTCAATAGTGAAAAAGGACTGAGCAGGCTGGACTGACACCGTTTCGCTATCTCATCCCGTAATGCTCTGGCGTGAACGCAAAAGCGACACCGGACTTGTGCCCGGTGTCGCGTAACGTAAATACGTTCTCAGGATAACGCCTACTGACCGAATCTGTGACGGTATTCTGACGAGACGAGGAAGGCCTTGACCATCTCCGCATCCACGAAGTTGCCATTAAACTGGTTGAGTTTATTCAACCAGAAATTGTATCCCGCGCTGTCTGGATCGCGTCCCAAATATCCAAAGTATTGCATCAATACGAAGGCGGAGTTGAATTCTGCGCGCGTGAATGTCGGATTCTCTATCAGCCTGGCTAGCACATCCGTACGCGACGCTCCGCTGAGCAGATCCTGGAACCAGGGTGTCTCGATCCGCCGCGGGATCGTTACTCCTAAGTTGAGTATCAAGTTGTCAACGTACTGCTCATTCGTCAATTGATCGTAGCGCGCCCGGAAGTCACCGCGTTGTACCCAACTCTGCAAGAAGGCTTGTTTGTTTCTGCGCCAGTCTCGCCTCCCACCCGTCGCGTTACCAACGATCACACCGCTCGCAATACTTATGTTGTCTGGCAGGAACTCGCGCAGCGCGGGAACCCGTCCATAGGAAGCTTTATATAAACGGTGGACGTAATATCCAGTTTGCTGAGACTCGATAGATAGGAAGAAAGCCGCAGAAACGTTGATGCGTTTTATTTCCACGCACTGAGCATCAGTGCCACAGGCGGCGATTTGATTGACCCAAAATCACCGCCCGCCTCATCCGGCTCACGGTTGAGGAAGTCTACATACCGCTGGCGCACCATGTAGGGTGCAAGGTCAATAGGGTTGGCAACATCGCCATACGTGATAAGCACGTCGCTCAACACTCAGGTTATTGATTGTTTCACGCAGATGACTCTTCACACTGGCTAAGTCTCCCAGACATGCAGCCTGATTCGCCTGCCATGCTGCGTCAAACGCACTCTGCAGGGCAACGTCGATCCTCGCAGCTGCCGGGTAGAGGTTTCTGTTAGCATTCAGATCCGCCTGAGCCTGTTGGATCTCGGAGACCAACTCCTCGGTCGCTGTTATCACTGACTGGTCCAGCGATGTCGAATTGGAGCCAGTGGTTCCAGTGCCATTGCCTGATTGCAGTTGATTACTCAGAGTCTGCGCGCTCCCCTCGTGTGGCCCACTTTCTTTCCTAGACCGGGTGTCGGGGTTGGTGTGGGCGTTGGTGTTGCCGTCGGTGTCGGGGTCGGGGTTGGAGTTGGTGGCGTGACACTGGGACCACCGAAATACAAACCGCTGACGACCGCCGTCTTGGCACCTGTTTTAGTCACCCTGATCTTTACATGGCCGCGTAAGTTCCAAACCAAATACTGACCACCATTGAAGGATGATATGGTTCTGGTGTCCATACACGACGTCTGTTCCGGCGTCTAATACGTCGAGTCTTTGCGATCGATTGTTACCGTCCCAATCCAAACCGTAGATCGCCAGACGGTGAGTCAATCCATCCGTCAGATTTATGTCTATCGTGAAGAAAGAGCTGGAGTCCCATCTTGCCGCGATTCGATCACTCGTTGAGGCCTTCTGGAGACCTCCTTACATCGGACGTTGAAGCCATCCAGGTCGGTGACGTATAGCCGGTGACACCTACTTGGACGTAAGTTGGATAACTTAACGAATCGTTGACGGTGCTATAGCCCTCACCTCCATACATGCTCTTCCAATTACCTTCGGTGCTGGTATCCAACTGAACGAAGGTCACACTGGCAGAAGGGGACGGCGTTGGCGTCGGCGTTGTCGGGGTCGGCGTCGGGGTCGGCGTCGGTAGTGGGCGTCGGGGTCGGCGTCGGTGTCGGGGTCGGGGTTGGAGTCGGCGTCGGAGTCGGCGTTGGGGTCGGCGTCGGTGTCGGCGTCGGTGTCGGCGTCGGGGAAGGTGTTGAATCACCAGTCGTTAATGCGGCCATCAATTGGTTAATGTTCACCCCAATGTCAGTACCATCACTCGCTAAATTGTGACCCGGTGAACCTGGATTGAAGCGCGCAGTTGGTAATTACGTTGCTCTTGTCGCAGGTTCCTACAAACAATGCCGCCGCCCAGCTTGCCGCTACCCTGTCGGTCGCATTGGGAAACTGGCTACTGAGACTTGTGTTTGGCGGGTTGACGTTGAGCGCAAACAGATTGTGATCCTCTGCGTAACTGGGCCAACAAGTTGACATTACCCCGCCTGGATCACCACAGAAGAATCCGTAGTTTCCAAATCCGACATTATTATCGCGGAATATCACGCCAGTTGGTTCTGGATACCAAGTCGCTCCATTGCTGTTCCAGATGACTACGTTCGCATTGTAATTAAACGGATAACCATTGAGCACTGTGTTGTGAGTAATATTGATTGGCGCAACGCCGTTACTGCCAGAGATAAATCGCACACTCTCGCCTGTTAATGCGCCGCCATTGTCGGGTGAGGTGAATAGATTGTTGCTGAAGTTGAGATTGCCACCGTTGGCGCTCAGATAATAACTGTCCGTGAAGCCTAAGTTGACGTGCGTGAACTCCTTCGAACCAGTTGTTCTGCACGATGACGTTGCGAACCACTGCCCACGGGGCACCACCATTCTGATTAGTAGCCTCAAGATTAAAGTTTGAAGGGAAGCCATCGTGGATGTTTCCTGTATAGGTCAATCCGTCGACAAACTTGAACTCGCAGAAGTTCTTAGGATGATTCCCGTTATTTGCTCTTACCCAACTTGCGAACGTTGTCCGGGATATGTAGCGTGTTGCGGTTGATTGTGATGTTCGAGATCATTCCGCCCTGCCAGATAGCGATTCCTGGCGTTATTGGCACGACGCCGGCCGTAATCTGAATCTTGGCTCCGCCCCCGCCGTGTTTCCGATGAGTGTTGTGTAAGTAATGTCATTGCCACTCTTGGTTAGGACCTTGCCATTGCCATAGCAGGGACGATTATTAGGGTTCTTGCAGTAAGCGGAATTCCACGGTACTTGAAGGGCGATGAAGTCGCCTACACTCAGTCCCGCTGTGCTGGAAAGAGTGGCTGAGGTCAGCGTTGGTGCGGGGCTGGCGCTTACCGTTTGAGGATTAGTTGCGGCAGGATCAGCTCCGCCAGTGAAGATTTCACTAAACCATGACTCTAAGTAGTTTCCCTGAATCAACGCTGGATTCGCTGGACCTGAGTCGATTACTATGTCCATTGAGTCACAAGGAGTACTACCCGTTGTCGCTCCCCCACAAGCGGCATTCAGTCCCCAAAATGAAATGGCGTTGTTGGTGATAGTGACATCCGGCACGTTAGCTTGAACTCCAAACCTGCCAGTAGAGGATAGGAGCAGAAGTCTTCGTTCCATATTCCTTGTCATGAATGAAATTTCTATCGACAACGACGTGCCCACCTGTAGGGGAGTTCAGCGAAACCATGACACTTGCGAGTGCCGATGAGCTGCTTGAGATTTCCAGCCCCGTGAGTTTCCAGCATCCAGCGCCGTTGGCTAACGTGAATGTCGGTGCTCCTAGTGAGGACGTAGAACGAATGAAGCGGCATGTTTCCTTGATTGGCAACGACGTTTACCAAAGAACCGTCCGATGCTCTGAAGGGAAGGATAGAGGCAAGATTCGAGCTTTGGACCGTTATGTAATCCGCGGGTGCTCCCGTGCAACCTGGGAATACAGGAAGTGTGAAGCCGTATGACGCATCAAATATTGCCTGAGTACTGGCGTTACGTGCCGCGACAACGACGAGTATCCCCTTTACCGCCGCGTTAAGTGCTGCCTGGAGATCTCCACCGGCGGGCACGACGATAGTAGCGGCCTTGGTAAAACTTACTGATTGTTCCAACCAGTATCAGTATCAGAAATAACAAAACGTTGCTTTGATTAAAGCATGCTTCAGTAAACGCCTGGGGGATAGGTGTAACATTTTGTCTCAACTTCGGTGATCGGACGGTCTCTGATTCAGAGACTCCTGACTTTGCGAACCCGCATCACTGCGGGAGTGCCGTTATCGGTGATTGCTGTTCGGGAAAATAAAGCGGGGCAAACCAGAGACTCGAATAGGCAAGAGGAAAGTTACACGATCGATCGAGAACCCGTTTTGCAGTTCAATTGCAAACAGGTCTCTCTAATGACTTTCCGGTTACGTTCTATCGAGGAGATGGACACAGCCGTACCACGTCAGTGGCAAAATCTGGTCACGATGGAATTTCGGTTCAGCTGAAAAGAAGGGTAGGAAGACGAGTCCAATGGAAGGTTGATTCACACAAGCCAAAGGTTAACCAGCGACGAGCTTGGCTTCTACTACGATGAACGCAGCAACTCAAAGTTCGACGCCGTTCTTCCGATCGCCTTCGGCAGCCAGACATTCCTGATCGCCAGTCATCGACTGGATTCCCTAGAATCTACGGCTTTGCGTCCCTGTCTCACAACAGGTTTGCCTTTTTCGTGCAATCGCTAATTGGAAAAGAACAGTGTGCCTCAAACGCGATCGTAGTATAAACGACGTTGGCCCATGTTTGTCAACATTCTTGTTGACTGGGTGGGGCTTGGTTGCGAGGGCGTGGGGAAAAAGGCCTATGTAAAGGTTCGGCGCAGTCGCAACTGCACCATATTCCAGGATATGGCGAATCCAAATTTTCAAACTTAGAGCGACTTGGTCAGACTTTGGAGGCCTTCGTGGTCGCCCTGCGTCGTTCGTGAGGCTGGGGGGTAATTGGCCTTGTTGCCAAATCCAAAAATGCCCATGTCTTCGGCGGAAAGATTCCCCAGGAAAGCAGCGTTCAAAAGCAGAGGATGATATCGGTAGTATTTCACATCGTCTGGCTGCAAAGGCACGGACGGATCATGATGATAGTTATAGAATAACGCTTGTCTCGCCTCTAGCATTGGCACACCCTGACGGTGAATTCCGGAAGTATCAAATGAACGACGTCCCAGCGCTCCCAAGGACATTGGCTATCATGTTCTTTGGCGCCTGCTCAACTTCGGCGCTTTGCACTAGACAGGGATGTTGCTTTCGATGACTTCCTTTCAGATAGTTAAAAGAGCCGCTCCGAACATCGGTGAGGTATGTTGCCAGTTTGACCTCTTTCGGATTCATTTTTGCCCTCCTGGTCATACCACGCGTCTCCATGCCATCCGTGAAAGTCACGCTTAGTGGGCAAAGATTTCCACCCTTTAGCTTCGGTCAGTTCGAAGCGATCGCCGAGATAGGCTTTGAGAAGACCCTTGACCGTAGGATGAAGAGCCAGGTCGACAAAACCCTGATCAGAGTTAGGACATCTTGCACAATATGCCGGTACGGTTCAGTCTTTCATAGCCATCGAAGTTGTTCCAACGCATGCGCCTCAGCCGCGATTCAAATGCTTTCCTCATGCTGCTGAGCTGATCTTTGCTTAGGAGGTCCGGCAGAACAACGATGCCGTCCCTTGCAAGTGTTGAAGCAAGGCTCTCTATCATTGGCTAAGCGTTTACCTTTAATCGATACAATTGAAGATATTCGGGCAATCTTCTATCAGTCGAAAAGCGATCTAGAGCGGCTTGGCGCGCGTTGACGGCCATTCGCCGATGAATTTCCGGGTTGGACATGAGATAGCGAACGCGACCAGCAAGCTCATGTGCCCCGGGGTAAACAGAAGACCGGTTTCGGTTATCGTCTACGAACTCTGGGATGCCGCCAATCCGGCTAGCCATCACTGGAAGCTCCAACTAAGAGCTTCCAGATTCACGAACACCATCGCCTCTTCCCATGAGCGACGTACATAAGAAGCAATCGGCAGCCTGCATATACGTCTCAACATTGCGCTGATTACCCAAGAACCACACCCGATTTGCCACTGCCATTTCCTCGCTCAATTGCCGAAGATTTTCAAGCTCTTCTCCAGCACCCGCGATCCAGAGAATCACCGAGTCGGGCAATTCCGCCAGCGCCCGAATCGCAACATCAACGTCCTTTCCAGCGTATGAGATGGGCAGCTACCAGCAGCACAAACCGCCCATTTGCCGCGAGCGCCGTCCTCACGCGAGATCGTGTCGCCGGATCTGGTTGAAACCTCGACGTATTTACAAAAAATCTACAGCGGGCAAGATTCGACCAGCGCTGCTTATTCAGGTCGTCGAATACAAAGTCGCTAATGCAAAGAACTTTTGTGTAGCGATTTAGAAGCATCTTCTTGACAAAGCTGCTGACTCCATTTGACGATTTCGCCGCCCGCGGAATACGCGAGGATTGTGATCGGTAAGGTAATGCCGCACTGCAGGAGCCAGAAGTAACAACGAAAGAAAATAGAAATTTATTGGCGCGTAAAAATTCCAGTCAATTACCTGAATTCGCCAATGACGGATTAGATGAAGCAAACGCCGCAGAGTAGAGAACTTGAAGTGATAGAGGTCAGAGATACTCCGCCTCAAGCCCCGCCTTTCATCGCGCATCCCGCGCTTTCAAAACGAGCGGTGCGCCAAACGCAGGTAGAAATGCTCTTCCCCTCTCTTGAAATGCTAGCGCGAGTGTAAGGACCAGCTCTTCAGAGCGACCCAAACTTATCCGAAGGAGTGTAGATCAGTCAGGTAAAGAACATTGGGCAGAATCCCGTCGCCAGGTGCTGCTGACGGTGTCATACCAGTAGCCTCTGCGGGGATCCTTTCAGTGCAGCACACGACTCTTCTAGCTCCGCTGAAGTATCCATGCTTTGCGCAACCGGGTTCCTGCGGTCCGAATGGCTGGTCGTCATGTTCGAGATGGTCATGTCAATACACAGGGCACGAGCGTACTCCTTGGGAAAATTAATTTCGGTTGGTACCGAGTGCCCAATCCTCATTATGGGCTTTAATCTATAGTCGCGGAATGCGCCTGGGTTTCCTTCGTGCCCATCTATAGCGGCGGATACGATGTTGAATGCTTCTCGGGCGGTGGCAAAGTGCAACTTGAACTGACCCGTCTGATCTGCGAAATCCAGCACCGTTTGGAGAAAACTGGTCATCTCAGGCCCAATGATGGCCGGCTGGTCAAGATCGAAGAAGCCGTGACAATATAGCTTTACAAAAATCCAGTCACCCTTCCGCGTACTATGTGCGCATCGCACCAAAGTTGAAAGTGGAAAGGTTAAGAGGTGATTTTGCGGTGAGGCCCCATTCTCAAGCCTCGGCAAAGGACCGCCTGCTTTGCGCTGTCGCCAGTCGAACAAGAGGGGGCCCGTTGAGAATAATCGGCAAAGTCGGTTTGTCTACCTATACGGAGATTGGGACCGGAACGATGCGGGCTCCTTTCGCCCAAACTGTGGCCACACTGATAGATCGCATTGATCCGCGATACCTGGGAGAGCGTCAGGCGCTGAAGGTAACGTCAGAGTCAGCATAGCAACCCGTGTCCCGCAGGATCTGCATCTCCGAGTCGACTCCGCAGAATCTGCCGTTTGCCGAGTTAGCCAAAGCCCAATTACCATGGATGAAGGCGTACATCCGGCATGCCATCCTCGGTCAATCGCGACAGGCATTTATGTTCCTCTGCGAGTGCATCCGGAAATCTACCAACACGCGTTTGAAAGATTCCGGTGTGTCGGGTTTATCAACGCCATGATGAAGATGAACTTCAACCTCACCAGGACCTTCAGCCTGGAGGGCGGCAAGCTGGTCAAGCAGAGGTTTGTGATACTGCTCAGCGGGATAAAAGTTAGTGTGCTTAAAGGGAGTGCCATCATGGTCGCGAACAGCGGCGCGCAATCTTTCGCGCTTATTTCGCACCAGTGATCAAACGCGACATTTGGGTGGACCAATCCAGAGTAATTCAAAGCCACCGTGTTCGTTTGGCTCTTCGTTATAACCCGGTTCGAAATGGTTCGCGATTGTGAGAATAACGTGACGGGGACCTTCGCTCGCTCGCGTTCTAAAAAATCGGCAAGACGCCCAAGGAAACGGATGCGATGCGAGCCATGGCAACGATCCCGTGAGTTTCTTGAGCTTCGTATCTTCGAACATTGGCGAGTGGGAAAATCGTCAAAATCTCCCAGATCAGCGGGGAGACATCTTCAGAGCTATTCATCGCAAACCGTATCGTCTAATCAGCTCCAACGGACAACTAACATACCTCGTATTTTGGAGACCCTAGCAACCACAGCGGGTTGGTACTTAGTTCCTCGCTGCGGCTACGAAGGGGTTGCTATTTTCGGATTGAGGACTTTAGGTCTATTAGTTGAAACATTAGAAGGTTACCAAGGTGTAGGATACGTTTGCACCCGAAGTTCAGACGTATGCAACAATTCAGAAGAGTGCGAATAACGTTGTCAGCGCGTCACCAAGACCTGGGTGTAGAGGGTTTTGGCGTTAAATCAATACTAATTTATTTACCTTGCCGCGTTTAGAGCAGCATTTAGAACGTCTATGGCTGACTCCTGGATCTGACCCGTTTGTCGCGCGGCCCCTTATTGGACTCGTGGGCGCAAGCCGAGCGGTTCCCGCCGGGACGGATCGACAAGAGCCAATCCGTCTATCATCCTCAACAAAAAAGTTCCCTGGAGGGTAAAAGTCAGAAAGACTGCGATCGAGCGCTGGTCTGTACGGCTATCAACTATGACGTTTCTTCTAATCTCGACGCCGGGCCAGCATGTGATAAGACCGCCGGGCGGAGTGGTGCAGTTGAACCCGTAGTTTCCGTTGCGAACAATGTTGTCGACGAAAACAAAACCCCGAACAGCCTGCGCTCCAATTCCAATACTGCCGAGTTATTCAAAATAGTGTTATGTCTGAAGGCGACGCTGTAACCATACTCGGTATAGAAGATCGGAGACGAAGAATCCGTCAACCCTCCAACAGATTGTTTTCAATGACGATATTTCGAACAGTCGGTCACTTTCTCGTTGTCCTGTGAGCAACAGTCCGAAGGCGGGCGATTTGAAGTTCACAAGATGGTTGTTGGTGAAGCGAAAGATCGTTAATTTCGATCCATGGTGAAGACCCGTTCTGATTGCGCACAGTAATTGCTATGTTCGTCGGCGTTCCCGAAGTCATTAAGTTTCCATCGATCACAATGTGACGGCCTGCTTTGACCTCTAACCAGTTCTTGGGTTGGCCATAAGAATCCCATTCCGGACGCTTGTGTGTAGAGTGTTGGCCCGGATCTCGACGTCGTGCAGGACGTCTCCATTCCATTGAGCACGGCCAGGGCTCAATGGAGCGCTTCTGAAGGTCTGATTTGTGGCCCTCTGAACTTCATAGGTAATGTTGTTTCCTTTAATGCTTGTCACTTTTCCAACTCCATCAGGAGCTGTCCGCCAACTTAAATGCGATCAAATCACCTACTTTAAGCCCGTTTACGTGTGACAGCGTCGCTGTACCGATTGCTGGCGCGTTGGTAACGGTGGCAATGTGGGCAGGATTAGCGGCCGCATCCGCCCGCCGAAAATACACTGCTATACCATGCTTCGATGTAGTTATTAATAATGTGAATCGGACCCGGACCGAGATCAGACAACACCCATCGAGGTAAGCATATCGTTCCTTTTGTTGTATCCAGTGAATCCCCCCGATGTAACTATTGATTAAATAAAAGTCCGCAACGTTCGCGATGATCCCTCTCTCGCTGGTTCTATATTTAGAGGACGATGAGAGACTGGATCCACTGATCTCCGCAGGGTGCACAAAGCAACGATCAAACACGAATCCCTCATCGTCTCGCGTTGATCCCGCGTTGTTTCAACTCCCAGCCACACAAGGATTCCTATGGAGCTGGAACCATTGCTCAGTAATCTCGACTCCGACAAACTTGTAATGATGTGCAAGCGGTTGTGCATTGATGCAGGCTGATCGGAAGTCGCTACGCAATTTGGGCATGGCCGGAGCGTGAAGCGTAGGGTTAAAGTCGGACACCTTCTGGAGCAATGCCGCTCGGATTTGAAGTCGTAATCGTGATGTAGTCAGCGTCAGTTCCGGTGCACGGTCCTTTGTAAAGGTAGCTCGATTCTCTGACCCGGAGGCGGAGCGTAGATTGCGCCTGCCCTGGGTGTGATCGTGTCGCCACATTTTGCTGAATCAGGGCTTTCTGCAAGATTTCCCGGGGGAGCATTGATGACGTTAGCTCCTGACTTACCAACCTGACGCGGACGACTTTGTTGTGAGAGCATCTCTTTGTCGCTGAGCAAAGACAAAAACCAGCGATAAAGTAATCATGATCCAATAACAATCACAAGTAGCAGGCGTTTAGACATCAATTCTGTGCTGCCAATGTTTTCAGGGTTTTAATAACGGAGCCAATAGTAAACAATCTTTAGGTATTCAGCGGAACCATCTCCCACCCGCGTAAGTGCAGCCACCAAGTGGCGGGAGATGGCGTCTGATTCCCGGTGGTACCGAAACCAGGCCTAATCTCTGTCTTAGTCGTTCCGAAACTCCCGACAGAAGTGTCACAACCGCTCGCCGCGAATGAGATAAGCGGAGGTAACGAATAGAAGTTGAGTGCAAACCATGTTCATCCGCGTAAGCCCGCAATAACCGGCCTCATCAGCGAGTGCTCTGAACCGGCTGGGATTACTTCGATAGCCGACTTAGGCACGCCCGCGCGCTCGATGAGTACGCTGGTGGCCCGTTCATAGAAGAAAGGATTGCGTTGTTCCACGCTTGACCGCGCCCTGCCGGTTATCATTCGTCAAGACAATTTTCGGTAAAGCGACCCTCCTTGAAAGAGCGGCCGCTTCTTGAGCTGCGCGCTCGAAGTACCGGTGCCCGATCCACTCAATACCACCATAGCATCGGCACGTCCGAGCGGCGCCTCCGCAACCAACCATCTTGCTCCGGCCCACGCAAGCAACGACCAGACAGCAAGCAACAGAAAGAGCGACAAATAGACGCCGCCGGATCCTACTTCGCCCAGCTCTGAATCTCAGTCGCGCTTTCCTACGATCGCTCACTGAAAACTGCGACCACCCTCGCCAACAAATTCCCTGATATGATTCATTCGAACGGTCGGCAAATGCTCTCGCCAGATCTATTAACACCTGATTGGCTTTCATTCTATCTTTCACCTGCCGAGAAACTCCGCGGCCTTGCTCCCCAGCACCAGCAAAACGTCCACGTCTGCCATCACTTCATCGATACTCGACCGCATTAACTCAGATATATGGGGAATCTCCCGTTCGATGTACTCTTTATTCGCTCCAAATAGCCGCGCAGCAGTGAAACGTCTCGATCATAGAGAGCAGAAGCTTGTAACCGCTTGCCTTCATCAAGGTCTCGATTAATGTCACGATCGGAGATTCGCGCAGGTCATCAGTTCCGGCTTTGAAGCTGAAGCCCAGCGTACGCCAACTCGTTTCTTCCGGTACTTAGCGACCAGGTCTCCAACCGCACGTTCGATCTGCAGAGCGATTGCTCCGGCAGAATGGCTGCCAGCAGCCGCACGTCAACGTCGAGTTCTTTCGCCTTGGTAGTTGATCGCCCGCAGAGTCCTTCGGCAGACACGGACCGCCAAACAGCAAAACCGGGCTTCAGATAGTAGGGCGACAGGTTGAGTTTAGTGTCCTGGCAAAAAATGTCCATTACCACATGGCTGTCAATCGTCGAGGAGCTTTGCAGATGTTGCCCACTCTCGTTCGCAAAGCTCACCTTCAAGCGCGTGGAAGCTGTTGCACGCGTACTTAACCATCTCCGCGCTGTCTTTAGCGCTCTGTCTGAAACAGCGGCGCGTCGATGTTGCGCGTAAAGCGCGCGCGAACGGCTGGCGACAGTCTTCTCATCGTCCGCGCCACATCAATTGGTGAACGGCGGCGCGTAGAAATCTTTCAGGGAAGAGCCTTCACGCAGGAACCCGGGATTGATGCAAACGCCGAAAGTCCGAGCCGGCCTGTTTTCCGGAAGCCCTTTCCAACGCCGGCACGACAACAGTCTCGATGGTGCCGGGCAGCATCGTGCTGCGCATGACTACCACGTGCCGATCCCTGCTTAGTTCTTAACGCCGCACCCAATCTCCGCGCAGACACGCGTGACATAACGGAGATCAGGCTTCGCCGTTGGCGTTGCTTTCGAGTGCACCGACGCATACGAGCGATCAGCGCTCAGAATTGTTTACCGCTTCGGCTGCGCCTGCGTCGTGGCTTGAATGCCGGCCGTGAGTCAACGGCCTTCTTCAGTAGCTCGCCGATGACCGGATTCGACAGTCGGACTGTTGCCGCTGATTGATGATTTCAACTTTAGTGTGGATTGACGTCCACACCTATCACGTCGTGCCCTTCTTTTCGCGAAGCACGCAGCTGAAACACAACCCACATAACCAATACCAAAGACGCTAAGCTTCATTCAGAAATCCTTCCAGAGTTATTAAGATCGAGACGACGGGACGCAACCGCAATTGGAAGCAAAGGAGAACTCAAGATCCTGCGTCCGAACATTTCTATTTGTGTTTCGTCACAGTGAGCGCGGCCGACGGAGGAGACTCAGCAAAAGCTAGCGCCCCAGGTCAAATGAATCGTCAAGAAAATCAGGAGCATGGCCAACAACATATCAATCCCCGCGCGGTTACGTTTCATAGCTTGCCAGCCAAAAATCAAGGACGACAAAGCATAGAGCCCGACCTCCAGACCCAGCAAAAAAGAGAATGGCGTCCAGAAAAAACCCAGCAGGACCAGCAATGGGAGCGACAAAACGAAGCCAGGCGCAACCAAATGACGCAGCCTTATTGAGCTCGGATGTAACTTTATCATCTGTGCCTTCCAACCACCGTACCGTAGATACTGAGTGGCGAGATGCTTCACGGTTGTACGTGCGAAATAATCGCAATGGCCGGAGCGGTCCAATAACACCAGCTGCCCGGTCAAGCGGACGCGATAGTTGAAATCGTAGTCCTCATTAGTCATTAGCGACTCGTTAAAGCCTTTCAATTGCACCCAGAGCGATTTCTTAAAACAAGCAAAAGCGACCGTGTCGACCGGCTCCTGCAAAGCCGAGCCTTTACTCAACCGGTATATTGCGTCACCAATCCCGAATGGATGTGAAACGGCGGCCGCGATTGCGCGCGCCGTCAGGGTTCTCGCTCCAGCGCGAACTCGACAGGGCATGCCTACAACCCCAACGTTCTCCTGTTGCAAAACTTCGGCACAGCGCCGAATGTAGCCCGCGGATGGCGCAGCGTGGGCATCCATTCGCGCAATGATGTTACCGTGAGCCGCTGCAACTCCGAGATTGAGAGCCCTGGGAATATTGCGCGCAGGGTTGTTTACCAACGTGATTGAGAGATTGGGATGATCTTGTTTTGAATTGTTCCACCACCTGGCGAGTTTTATCTTCGGAAAGCCCATCGACAACAATTATTTCATAGCGCTCGCTGTCATACTGATCGGCGAAGTTGCTGCAGTGCCTTACCGATAAACCGCTCTTCGTTGTAGCAGGGGATGACGACAGAAACGACGTCCTGAGTTAGTGGGAAAGCGGGCATATTGCCCGCATGGTTTGAAGATAACACTGTCTTAGCTGTCATCGTCTATCTCGCGGTCTCCGTACTCGCCTTAAGCGGAACTCCGGAGGCCGCCAAACTCGAGCTCGGATTGGCAGCATGCTCGCAGATTTCAGCAAAACTTCTGGCAACAGTGGACCAACCAAACTTCTCCCTCACCTCGGAGGCGGCCTGTTGGCCCAAACGCCTTGCCAATGTTTCGTCAGACAAAACCCGGACGATTGATTGAGCAAATGCCTCGGCGGTGTCGGCCAGCAGCAAGTGCTCTCCATCTCTTAGCGGTAGGCCTTCTGCGCCAATGGTCGTCGAAATAATGGGCTTCTCCATGGCCATGGCTTCGTAAATTTTGAGACGTGTGCCGCCACCAATGCGTAGTGGCACAACGTAAGCTGTCGCACGTTCCATATATGGTCGTACGTCATCCACCCGTCCGGTGACAATGATCGAAGGATCTCGTTTGCTTAGCTCGACCAAACCTGGGAAAGGGTTTCTTCCCACCACGGTGAGTGTCACGTCCGGCACAGTTCGCTTAACGTGGGGCATGATTCTTTCTGTAAAGTAACGTATTGCATCTTCATTCGGCAGCCAGTCCATTGAACCGGTGAAAACAAGATTATGAGGATCACGCTGCACTTCACCAGTGGACCTGAAAAATTCAGTGTCAACGCCGGTCGGCACATCAAAGACTTGTGCTACTTCATATTCTTTTTGTATAGCCTCGCTGTCTTCATGTGAGACAGTCACGATACAGTCGAATCTGCGACACATCTTCTGCTCAAACCTCAGCATCTTGCGCCATTGGCCGTAGAGATATGCCTTCTTAGCTGGATGTTGTTGCACCCGGTAGTGTCGCTTCCAAATCGTTGCCTCTACGTTGTGCTCAAAAAGGACCGCAGGACAAGGAAGAGTCTCGGGAACATTTATCGCTGGAGCGAGGAAGTCACAAACCAGCCACATCAAACCTGTCCGAACTCAGATGAGCAGCAATCGATTCCCGCATTCGCTTTGATTCATACTTCTTGATGGCATACGGCAATGGCGAGAGAACGATTCAACCCAATTTCGGCGTAAAAACCGGCACTAAATTTGTCCTGCTGGCGATAGGGGATGCAGGTTAGTTCCTGGCAGTATTCCATGGCTCGTTCGCGTGCCTCTTGATTCGTGGATCCATCGTCGAGCGTGAGGTATGTAATATCGTGCTCACGTCTCAACTCTTTCAGCATGTTGTACGTGCGGATCTTGCCGCCCTTATCGACAGGATGAAGCAGTTCCGTTTTGAGCCAAAGTATTCGCACTTAATACCGGTGTGGTCGGATGTATTCCACTAATTGACGGCCACGACTTCAGTTAGCGAAGACGACGTCTCGCCAGCACGGTCACGATCAAAAACTGGCGCTGCCAAATCTCGAAATTGACGAGGCCCACAAACGCTCATCGTGGTTCTCGCCGCCATTCTGATGGCGGTTAACAAGCTGGCGAACAAAATCCGGATTGAAGATTTCACGCGTCCATCGCACGATCGCTCAAGACGTACTCGTCTATCACGGAACGATAAGCACCGCGGAACCAGGTTCCGATCGGAACCGGGAATCCCATCTTAGGTCGCGACAAGATAGCCTCGGGCAGTAGGCCTCTTCATGCTCTCGCGCAATACGCGTTTAGTCGTCCAGCCTCGTAGCTTCAGGCGCTGCGGCAGGCCGGAGGTAAATTCCACCAGTTTATGATCCAGAAAAGGCACGCGGCTCTCGACCGAAGTGGCCATACTCATCTGGTCCTGCTTCATCAGCAATTCATGCAGGTAGGTTTTAATGTCAGCGTAAAGCAAGCGGTCGAGAAAAAGAAGTCGCGTCAGTTTCCTTCAGCACGTCGCGCAAGCCGGCGTAAGGATCATTTGCTCCCACTCGTTCTTTCGTTCCCGGAGTAAGTAGGTCCTGTTGCATCGCTCGTGGGAACACGGCGAAGTTATCAAAGCAGATGCTCTCAATGTCTGGTGCAACAGCGAGGAACGAACGCAGCAGCTTTTGTCGCAGCTTCGCTCCCGGCATGTCCTCAATCTGTTTGCGCACCAGATTTCTCAATCCCGTGGGCGTCAGGTTGTGATAGCGCGAACCCAACGCCAGATTCAGAATGGTCTTCCGATAGCGAGCATAACCGGCGAGCAGTTCGTCGCTGCCCTCTCCAGTCAGAACAACTTTGACATGCTTCGACGCCAGCAGCGAAACGAAGTAGAGCGCCACGCTCGACGGATGCGCGAGTGGCTCATCTTCGTGCCAAACAAGCTTTGGCAGGGCCGTGAAAAAGTCTTCCGGACTAAGCACTACCTCGTGATGATTCGTCTTGAATTGTCGGGCTACCAGCCGCGCATACTCAAGCTCGTTTGCTTCTCGCTCCTTGAACGCGACCGAAAACGTCTTGATCGGTTCTGTTACCATCTGGCTCATCACCGCTGCAATTGCAGACGAATCAATACCGCCCGAAAGAAACATGCCCAGAGGCACATCGGCCATAAGTCTGAGGCGCACTGAGGTCCGGAAACAATTCACCCCACTCGGCGATGTAATCTCTTGTCAGTGCGGCCTTCGTCCGCATGCCTGACAAAGCTGACGTCCCAATAACGCCTTACGGTCAGCTCTCCGTCGCGCCACAGCATGACGTGACCCGGAAGCAGACGCTTTACGCCCAGGAATAAAGTCTCCTCGCCCGGAAGGCGCGTGGTTGGCCAGGTAATCCGGCATCGCGCGGTAGTTGATTTCAGGTTTGATCGCGCCCGCTTCCAGGACTGTTTTGATCTCCGAACCAAAGTAGAGTGAACCATCGTCAGTGTGGACGTAGTAAAGCGGCTTTACTCCCAAACGATCGCGAGCAACAAACAACTCCTTGCGGCGCTGATCCCAGATGGCAAACGCAAACATACCCGCGCAGGAAATCAACGCAGTGTTCGCCGTGCTCTTCGTAGAGATGCAGTATTGTTTCAGTGTCGCAGTGCGTTTGATAAATGTGACCAAGGTTTCCAACTCAACGCGAAAATCAGTGTGGTTGTAAATCTCGCCGTTGTAGGTGATATGAAGAGTCTGGTCTTCATTTGTCGATCGGTTGATGACCGGCTTTTACATCGACAATACTCAGCCGCCGATGGCCCAGCCCGACAGGACCAGTCAATGAAAATGCCTTCATCATCAGGGCCGCGATAAGTGATCACATCGCGCATGCAGTTTGAGGCACTACGGCGTCAACCATGCGCCGTGATCTACTCGAAAAAGCAATGCCGTTTATGCCACACATAAAATTTGGTTAACCGCGCACTGCCGCCTCAAAATCGGCAATTAAGCAATTGGCAATCGAAACCTCCGTCATCAGTATCGACTTGAAATTGGCCATCGACGCGACGCGCAACCAGGTAGTTCATTGGTTGACGCCCTTGCACGACCTGGTGATTCTGGAACTGCAAATTCCTGCCGCCAATTAGCACCAACTCTTCCGGAATCGACGGGCTATCCCGCGAAAATCGGACCCAGGTCCACTCAAAATCCGACGCCAGCCGAGCAGTCTCAATTCGATCACGGTCACGAATCATAACAATATCGAGCCAATTCTCATTGGTCACTTCGAAGGCCCGCCCTCCTATCGCCTCAATCTCACGAACCCGCCAACGGCTCTGGCCCGCGCGGGGCAACAGCAGACTGACTACGCTCCGAGCATCTCCCAGCAGAGCCGACAACACGTAAACTCTCGCTGGGTCCTTTTGACCGTAACAATGCGAAACCCAGCCTTCCTCACGTCTCCAGCGGGCGTTTTGAGCAAAAGCACGAAGGTCAAGTCCAGTATCGTTGGTGGTCTCTGCGATAAAAGCATCCTGTTTGGCGGCTGCTTCAATCAGGGATCGGATGTGGGATCAAAATGGAACCACAGATCCACGTTGTGCTGGGCGGCAGATTTTAGACGGTCGCGGACTATCCAGTAATCGCGTTTAAGAAACAGGATGCTGCGCTCAGGCGTCGCTGGCTGCGGCAGCGACAGCGTAGCCATCGTGGGTGCCGGCAACATAGTCAAAACGATCTCGACTGATCCAGGCCAGACGTTCACTGTTGGCAATACTCTTCCACGAAAACGGCCCGGCGCTAACTGACGAGGATCGACCTTCGACAGTAATGGTGTTATGGGCGGCTGAGCTGCGAAACCAATCTCGCAGTTCTTTAATCCCGGTATAAGTGTAGGTGCCGGGATCGACGAGGAGCGTTCGGCCGTTTGCTGCCAACTCAAACGCAAGCGTGTCGGCGTGTGCGTGACCACAGTTTGCCTGGCCGTGAGGTCCGCAGTCGAAAAGTAAATGGTTTGCGGTTGGTGACCAGTCGTCTCGCATCACGTAATACCCACCGCTTTCAAAAGCGACCGATCGCTTCGGGGGTTCGCCGGCAACAATTCTGTCAAGCGTCTCCAAGCCGGCGGCTCCCAACTAGCCACAGAGTTTCCTCGGATGGACCAGCAGCGACGAACTTGTATTCTGCTCGCTCAAACAAGACCGCGCCCGTCGACAAAGTGGCGCGAAAGTCATCTGCGCGACGGTGAGCCAGCATCAACAGCCTACCGCCATCATCGTCGCCGAATAGCGGCGTCGTGCCGTCTGGTCTCATGATGTACATCAGGTGATCGAGCAGCGCTTTCAATTTGTCTTCAAACTCAGCGGAAACGGTTTCACCATTTGCCTGCGAAAGGATCAGGAAATGCGTATAGAAGTCTGCAGTGTATCGATGGTAGTAACTCGATTGTTCGAAGTAGACGCCATCGGGTCGCACATGAATGGGCAACTGTTCCAGCAAAATCCGGCTTCCTGTTTGCCGCCAGCGTTCTGCATCTTTGAACTCAGGCAACAATAGTCCCAGATAATAAAGGCCGAGTGCTTCACCGGTGAGATGCGTGTTGGGACTAAAGTAGGTTGAGAGATATGTCTCCAAATGTCGCCCATGCAAATACAGAAACCGCAAAGCACGCTCGAAGGTTGGCGGAGAAAACGACGGCGAGTTTTTGAAGAAATAAAACGCCCAAAGCCACGAGATTGAACGGAACGCAACCTCTAAACTGCTGGCCCAGTTGATCCCAAGCTTCGGCGGATTGTGATTCATCCAACTTTCGAGATGCGCTGCAAACGTTTGAGCGTAACGTTCATCACCTGTTAGCCAGTAAGCCTGGCCCAGGATCGCGAAGTACTGATGACGATTTAACTCCCAAACGATCTTCTTGTCGCCGGCAATCTCTGCGTCAAGATAGTCGAGACGGCTCCAGTGAATCAGTGGTGTGCGTTTTCCTGCTATGGGCTCCAGATGCCAATCAATCGGCTGCCCAAAACTGAGACCGGAGAAGCCGAGTAGATCAAATTGCCCCTCCACGATGTGGTTAGCTCGCTCGGTGATTTCCCGCTCGGAATTGGGCCACCTGGCGCGTAGTTGCTCAACCGTCGAGTTTTGTTCAGCAAAGCTCGCGAAAAACTTCGGTTCTGTGCGCGAACGAAAGTGTTCGAGAACTCCCGCAGGCGACCACGGCTTGGAGCCGAAAGTTTCGCGGTCAAGTATCCCCGGCAGCTCAGCGTCGCCCGGCAGTCTGGTTAACGACGACCAACCCCTACGCTCGGCGAGCGCTGAGGAGCTTCTGCGCGCTTCGTACGCGCAGTTCGTCAAAGCGCAGCTCTTTGATTTTCTTCCAGTTTGGCACTATGTTGTTTAATGTCTTCGCTATTTGCAGTCTCGTCGGATGTTGATAACACTCTTTGTTTTCAGCACTCATTTGCCGAGCGTCTGAGCCCGCAGCCAGGTCACAGTACAGATTTAACCACTGGTCCCGAACCGCTTCCCAGCGGTATTTCCGACACTCCTCTCGGGCTTGCTCAATTATCCTTTGTGCCAGCGTCGAATCATCAAGCAGACGCAGCGCACTGGCGGCAAGCTGCTTGTAATCTCCGCTTGCTACAACCAGCGCCGTCTTGTCGTGCCGTCACCATGTCCGGTATACCCCCGGCATCGGTCGTGACGACTGGAAGTCCGCAGGCGAATGCTTCAAGCAGCGACAGAGGCTGGTTATCAATCTCCGATCCGTTGAGGAAGATATCCGCTGAGTCGTAAAGTTGCAGATACTCTTTCATGTCCAACCCTGCCGGCGAATTCCGTATTATTCAACTTCAGATCACGCGCTAGTCGCTCGAGCGATAGGCGCTCGGGACCATCTCCGGCAACGATCAGGCGAGCATCAGGAATTCGGTCTTGAATAATTGCGAAAGCCCGCAGCACTAGATCGACCCTGTAGTGTCTCTCGAAGTTTCGATTGGAAAGGAAGACTGGACGCAGTATCGGCCGCTCGCGAAAAGCAAATCGGTCTGTTTCGATCAGGTTAAAAGATCGGTCTGGCGGGAAGACCAAACTTTGCAAACACGCGCACCAGGTAAGACGACGGCACGATCAGTACATCGGCAAGATCGAATGGTGCGAATGGCGGATCTTCGCCAACGCTGCAGATGATCCTCAGCTTCACCGCTGTGATAGTTGAGCAATAACTTCTTGCCGAAAGAGCTTGCCGATAAGAAGTGCCGGAGTCGGCGCCAACACGAACGAAAAGTAAGAGGCTGAGAAAATATGGATTACGTCGTACTTCCACACTCGGCCGAAGAGGGATGCGAAATAGGCGATCGAGGTTACGACGGTGCGAACATACTTAACCGACTTGCAACTTTCGCCAAACACCCGGCAAACGCGGATTGACCGGCAAAAGCCAACTTCCAGCCCAGGCTCCTGACGCAGACGATCCAGCAAACGCGCCGCCTGCACTGACTGTCCACCCAGGATGTCTAACGAAGGGGCGACAATGAGAACTCCAGCTTTGTTGTCTTCCTTGGAAAATTGCATCAGTTACTCACTGCTTAGTATCGTTCTCGCGCCTGGCTCTCTCTACTTCCGCAACAGTTGATCGTAAAGCTCCTCGGTGCGCCGAAGCTGGGCCGTGCATGAAAATTTTCTTCAACCAATTTTCTTCCCAGCCTTCCCATAGTAAGGGCTCTTTCCGGTTCCTTTAACAGGATGATGATTCGCTCTGCCATTGTCTTATCATCTCCTGACTGCACAAGGTAGCCGGTAATCCCTTCGACAATAGCTTTTTGGCTCCTCCGACGTCGGTTGCTACAACCGGACGCCCCGCAGCCATATATTCGAGAATAGAGTTTGAAAAGCCCTCCGCTTTCGAACTCAGCACACACGCCTCTGATACGCTGAGCAATTCCGGCAATCTTGTCGCAGCGGCCAAGAAAGAAGGTACTGCTTTCAAGATCCAGGTCTTTCGCTAGACTGCGAATTGAGTCCGCCAATCCACCTTCACCAGCGAGAAGGAACGCGGCGTCAGGAATAGCGGCCTTGATTCGTTGCGCTGCCCGCAGAAACGTCGGGTAGTCTTTCACTTCGTGACGCATGTTAGCGATTATCGTGACAAACTCTGGCGGCAGCCCTTTTCCCTCCGCCGGTAACCCCAATTGCGTAAGAGCTTCGGTTCTTTCCAATTGCGTCCGGAGGCGGTTCATATCGAGCCCATTGTAGATCACGGTGATGCGGTCAGCCCTGATCCCTTTGACCAATCTTTGTCTGACGGCCTCTGAGTTGGCAATTATGTGATGTGCGAAGGCATAGGCGAAGCTCTGTGCCCGGGTCTGTTTTGCCGTGCGCATGCCGGCAGTCTCACGCATCGAGGCAATACGGACAGGCACTCCGGCAAGTCTTCCGGCGAGAATGCCGGAAGATGTTTGTATAAAAATCGTGGGTATGAAGCAGGTCGACCTTTTCCGATTTTAGAAAGCTGACAAATCGTCGCACCTGGACGAAGGTGTTGCGGTCGTAAAAACTGCTCAGCGGGAAAGATGGTGTCGATCCGAGATTCAAATCTTCGATTTCGGTTCGCAAAACACCGTCAGAAGTTAGGCTGGCAAGTTTGATCTCGAAAGTTACCGCTATCGTGCAAGAGGCGGATGAGGTTGCAATGCCTGGCGCTCTGAGCCGCCTTCGTTGAAGCTGTCGATAAGGTGGAGAACAACGGGCTTCACATCCACAACTCTCTGCCGCCAAGCAATAGCCGTCTAAGCTAAGCGCGCTGACTACGACAACACTACGAGTCTAAGGCCGAAACTCGTAAACAAGCTTGCGTCGAATGGGATCATTGCCCTGGTTTTCCGGCAGACTGGATAATGTATCCCGATAAAACTTCACGTCCACCGCCGTCCTCAAGTTTGGGTTTTCCTGAGCCCAAAGCCTCCAGAAGGCTTTGCAAGCGTGCCCGACGTTCAGTTTCATTCTCAACAGCAAGAAGATGATTGAGCATGCCCATCAGTCTTTTCGGGAGGGAAGTTCTCCCCAGGCTCTCCTGCTTGAGCGGACTGATCTGCGTAAGACTTCCGTCTTGCTTCTCGACAGCGATCACCAGGACGTCAACCTCAGGCTTATCTAATGTCCTCGGAATGTTGGATAGCCAGATATTGGCCAAGTGTAAATCTTGCCGACCGCAGTCAAGACGGCGGCATAAGTTATTAACGCACCGGTTCCGGCGATAAGTGCTATGGCTTTGCGATTACTGGCGTTCTTTTGAAACGTCCAACGAGCGCGCCTCGCTTGGGTCGCAGGCGCGCGAATCGGCAACGTGACGATAAATCCGCTGGCCCAAAAAGTTCGATGGGCCACAAGTAAAGGAATGGCAGAAGCGGCCATAACAAAGGCAGCCGTTTTATCCAAACTCGGTACGATGAGAAGCCTGCCCACGTCTCTTGCCCCACCACGGCATAAATGTCGCGCAAGATCTCATCCGCATTCAGCCATGATAATTGATGTGTTCTGAGCGCCGTGTCGTCCAAAGCATTGACGTAAATCACTCGTTCTAGAATATCGAAAACTCTAAACGAGGCGATCGTGCGGCGACACCGTTTACAGTTGCCGTCAAAGACAATGTACATGTCCTTCTTGAACAGTTTGCGTCCAACATAGCGAAAAAGCTTTCGCCAGTCGACGAATGCAACATAGCAGGCCTGTAATCCGACAAATGAGATCCTCATGAACAGATTCGTCATGTTGTGGAAGACAAGTCCTCCCAGCGGAGCCAGGAAACGCACTGACGGAAAGAAGATCAAGAAGATGAATGAGAGCTCGAATAGAAGTGTGGACACGCCCGAGATCTTGTAGAGAAAGCGGGTAGTGATCGATTCTGAAGACCGGCGTCCAACCTGATAATTCCATCCACTTGTTATACATCAGGTTTCTTGGATTATCGCTCCAACCCCAGGCGATTCCTGCGGTCCAGACCTTCCAGAAGCCTGCCGAGAAGTAAATTACTCCCATGATTAGCCAGACAAAGCGCAGCGGCAGCGCATAAGCTTGCGAAGGTTCAGGAGGCTCAGTGATGCCGCGGTCAGCTCGTTTCCAGGATGCCCTCACCGCATCGATCGAAAGAACGTCAGCACACGGACTAACCGCAAGAATCGCCATGAACCATACCAGATGGTGGTAGTGGTTAACCTTTCCAAAAATTGAGGGATGCCGAGCACATAGAGACTGAGAAAAAGGCTCGCGATGATCGAGAATCGAGTAAAAGTCCAGCTATGCTGGTCAAACAAAATATGACAAGCAACAGCGAGGTGTACCATGCCAAATCCTCGTTGAGGGGAAGGTGTTGAAGTACCAGATACAATCCGGGCGGCGGAAAGCGTAGCTCCTGCGGGATGCTGCCATACCAAGCGATGTTATGAACTGAGAATGAAAAAACAACGACGAAGAGAACTATGCGAAAGATTGCCAGGTTTAGCGGAGCTGATACAGCGCCAAAAAACTCTTTGATGAATCGAGGCGCTCGGCGCCAAAACAAGAGCGGAGCAGCAACAAGCAAAATCCCCGTAGCGACGACCGCTATTTCGTACTTGAGTTTCATTGGAAGTTGAATTTACCCGAACGTTTGGTTCAGACGTGCTTTGAATTTCTCTCCCACGTTGCTTCAAAGTGAGACGCGCGTCGACCTCTCGCTGTCGGCTCCTGCTTCAATCACGTTTGCCCAATTTCCAAGATTACCTGTCTGGTAGACTCAGCGCCAATTCCTCGATTTCCGAGCCTTCTCCCTATTCTTTCAAGCACCTCTAAATTACCGGCGTCGTTCAGCCTAAACACCGTTCCATTGTTCGTACTGGGGTCTGTCCTACACACGATAAGCAGACCGGAGTTTGCCAACCGCGAGCGAAGATTGAGCAACATTCTTAGCAGTGTGTCGTTGTCGAAATACGCCTTGTTCAAGATGTTTGCGGCACGCAACGCGTGGAGATCGCGAACAGACTGGTTGTTTGCGAGAAGATCTTCTTCGACTAGTCGCAGGTGCGCGGACGCGCGAAGCTCCCTGGTAACGAGCAAGACCCGTCGGCAGTTGATACCACGTCTCCTGGCGGATTGCCCTTCATCAAGACTGGAGCAGTCCTCCTGCAGGGCACGAACCCCCAACGCGAGGAGCTATCTTTATAGTCACTAGCGGAAGAAAATAACGAATAGTATTTCGCCCTCCGGGCGGATTAGGAATAGCCCGGCCCGCGACCTCGAATTGCAGCGGGTAACCACTGCTGTCGGTTAACACGTGCAAACGTTTTCCAATCGAGATCAGGAGGCCATAGAGAGTCAGATCGCTCGCGAGCATATCGTATTCAATACCTGCCCGATCAAGACTTCTCATCCATTCCAGCGTGCTGACACCGGACGAGACCGCCACATCCATCAGTTTTAATGGACGCGCCAATGGAAGCAAAGTATTGACTATTTCGTTCAAAGAATCGAAACGGCGACCGTAAGTATATTTGTAAGTGCCGTTCTTTAATCGAAGCGACGAGAAGAATGCTTCCTCCGCAGCCGCTTGACGCACAGGATCGGGCAAGGGTGTCGACAAAAGCATTTCCCGGGCAGTAGCAATCGATATCTTTGGATTCACATTCGACATTAATACAGCGAGCAGACGGATTTCCCTCGCAGCTTACAGTTTATTGTCCCCGGATAGTCACTTCAATCGCCCGTTGCAGACTCCGGTCTACCTTTGTCATGGTATCGCCCGGCAGATACGTCTTGCTGACGAGGTATAGTAGCCTATCAAGCGAATTGCCTGTGTCCACTTTCGCCGCCAGCCTATGAAAACATTTTGTTACCCAATCTCCGTCTTTTAGTTTTCCTCGGAAACCGTCCGTGTAGAGCGAATCCTTGTTGAGGCGTGTAAAAATAGAAACACTGTTCAAGATATCGATCGATTGGATGAGCGAAATATTATGAATGAAGTTGCGACCGAGAGTTCCATGTGGCAAACGTGCTCGGCAAAGTGGCCGCTCCTTTTTTACTCACGAGCGATAATCACTGGTTAGGAATTCAATTTGCCGGCTTGTGACCGACTCAGGATCTCCTGGACACTTTCAGCAGAGCGTTGCCAACTGAAGTCGTTAACAGCGCGCAGCTGTCCTTGTTGGCCAAAGCGATTAGCCAATTCACGATCGGTTAACAAGCGTGTCATGGCATTGGAAAGATCATCTGAATCAAGAGGATCCACTAATAGCCCTGTCACTCCGTCGACTATCGCTTCAGGAACGCCGCCTGATCTGCCTCCGATAACCGGTTTGGCACAAGCAGCAGCCTCCAAAAAACAATGCCGGAAACCCCTCAACGTCTTTCTCATCCAATTGCTCACGACTAGGCATCACAAATAGGTCACAAACAGCATATAAGCTCAGCCAGGTCTTTGTCCTCCACGCCCTTCCAGCAAAGATCACGCGGTTGCGGACACCGAGCTCCGTCGCAAGATTCTCTAAATGGTTACGGTAAGGCCCGTCACCGACAATGAGGTATGTGACGTTGGGAACGCTCCGCAGCAATTTTGGGAAGCGCGCGAATTATCAGGTCATGACCCTTGCGTGCTACCAGGTTGCCAACAGTTGAGATCACCTGATCTTTATGCCGTTCTCCCAACAACTGTTGACGAAACTCAGGTCTGCTCTTCAAGGGACGAAATCTGGCGGCGTCGTATCCGGGATAGACGATCTCAATCCGGCTCGGATCAATTCCTGCACGTTCTAAAATTGACGCGGTGTATCGGCTAGCACAGCCACAACTCGGTCCGGCAGTTTGGAGGCGAGCATCGGCGTGGGCCACTTCGCTTCGATCACATCCAAGATCTCGTTGCCGGCAGCAAATACGACAAAAGGCAACTTCATCCATTGACGTAACATGATGCCCAGATGACCGTCATCGATCGTTGCCAAGAATGGTCACCTGCGGTCGTTCTTGAACCATAATCCTGGCTGATCGCGGCGCGCGCATCTCAGCATTCTAATATACTTTGATTTGGCGCAAATGCTGTCGGGAAGCGGTAAACGCGCGGCCCGTCATTGTCATCAGAAGCTCGCCTATTTTGACTAACACCAGTGAGGCCGGCAAACGCGATCACGTCCCCAGCGTCATCGCCAGTTTGCTCATGAACTGGGAGAGACCACAACCTGAGGATGGTCAGCACCACTGATAAGCAGCGACTTCATTTGGTAGCTAAGTTCCTAATAAGTTCACTTCCACTTTTCCAAAATGGGCTGTCTGGATCGAGGTGCTGGAGCGTGTATTCCCAAAATTTGAATGGAAAATCAGTGTTTTTGGGGGTCGACAATATCTTCTGGGCCATTTGTCCTTCACTGAGTAGATCTTAGGAGCCTTCTTTTTGACTGGCGAGGAGCTGAACCGAATGCAAAGTGTCCCTGAGTGCTTTTTACCTGCTGGAATCATAGCGAGTACAGAAATGGTCGTCAGAAATGTGATTACCGCACAAACTATTAATCCGCCCAGAGCATTCACGGGATGTTGCCAGTATCGAAATGCAAGACTCGCGGTTAACGCGGAGAGGATGCAGCAATGAAGGGATAATAGTTCGGTAGAAGTCCATGGTGCGGACTGGTCCGTGCCGTCCGACATACCAGTATTGAATGTTAACAGCAATCAGTTGTCCGGTAACATATGAGACGGCAACACCCAGGGCGCAGGGTAATCCTGCGACGATAGTCATGATGAGTAAACGGACCAATGATCATCGCGAATCTAAACATCTCTTTGGTGCGGCCTTGACTAATGAAAAGCCACCCGGTTGTATTTGATATTGGCTGCACCATGCCGGAACTATACCTAAGATGACGAAGTAGTGTTCCGACTTGCTGCCACTGAGGACCGAGAGCAATTGCGACGATCAATCGGAAGTTGTAATCATGAGCGCTATTGCGGGCATGGTCAGCAACGCCACTTTTTCCAGCATTCGAATATAAGCCCGCCGATAACTCTGGTCGGAATGAGTTAATCTACTCAAGGAGGGAATAGCGACTGACGAGATCGGCTCATTTATTTCGCTCGATCGGCAGCATCATCAACTGATACGCTCGGCCATAGACTCCCAGTTGCTGAGGGCCCCAAACCCGGCCTATCAGTAGGTTATCCAGATTGCGAGCGAGGAGTTAATGGTCGAAAAGCCAGTGGAAATTGCCTCGAATTTGAGCATTGAACGTACGCCAGAGTCTCTCTTTGGCATCCCGGGACGCCAGCGACAAACTGCGAAGGTTGTCACCGTGCCTGTAAAGATCGATGCCAGCTGGCCTACCGACCAACGCCCAATAACTATACCCCTTAACTGCCATCCAGATTCCCACAACATAGCCAGCCGTCATGGAGAAAAAGACTTATTCCAGCTAACGCAAAGTATCGCATCTGTCGTCGCAGAAGCGCTTCATGTTGTACCGCCAGACCACTAATAACTAGTCCAATGGCCGTGACAACTGTGATTGCCGTCAAGCGTGACTCCATTATAAAACCACGCCACCAGTGGGGCCGTCGCCATCGTCAGCAGAGCGATCCCGATACTAAACAGGAGGTTCACCCAAAGGAGTGTACTGATCTGATCAGCAGTAATTTCCGGCCTTTGTATGGTCGCAGCTGCAAGTCCCAGGTCGCTTGTACATCGACACAAATCCAGTCACGATTGCAACCATACCAATCAAGCCATAGTCCTGAGGCGTTAACGGGCGAGCCATTACCGCAGTCGCTCCGATGCTCACGAAAAACTTGAGCGCTTGTGTGGTGATTGCCACAGCGCCGCCTCGCAGCGCAGCACGCCGCTAGATTGAGTCATTGGGTGATCGGTGCGAAAGTATTTGTTCTTGACAGGAGTGATGATTCGGTTTTCCAAAACCATTTAGCTCGTATCTAATTGTGGGCGCTACAAAATACGCCAGAGCTAAGTAAATCGAATTTTGCACCAATGTCGCAGGAGTTGCGGAGCTGTGCGCATCGCCGCCAAAACCAATCGCAGCTTCCAGCTATGCAGGTATTCTTGCGCTGATTTAAAGGCTGAGAGCTGCGGAGTCGAAATCTCCGCTGACCAAAAGCTTGCTTGCCTCTGATTACATCAGCCGTAGCCTTCCGCAAGGGGGATCACGCGCTCTAGTGCAGTTCGTTCTGCCGCCGTAAGGTCATTACGTGCTACTCGTCTTTTAAGTACGCGCAGTTCACCTTGCAAAGATTTCACAGGATCTGAAGCCAGACTTCCTTGATAAATGCGCCTTCGGATCAGCACTTCTTGCTGATAGGTTATTTTGCCTTGCCATCTTTTGAGAGTCTCAACCAAAGATCAAGTCCTGAGAATTAATGATACTTTCGTCAAAACAACCGACTAGCATTATTGGTTGTCTACGCGCCAGGACAGTTGAAGTAATAACGTTGCATTCTCCGCAAAGAAGCTTTTCAAGGTCACCTTGCCATGGGACGGATTGGTTTGCATGCTGGTGCGATTACCATGAACGCCTTCTCCGAAGTTAAGAGCATCGGCATACACCAGATCATAATCACTGTCGCACTTTGAGATCAGCTTTACTTGTTCGTTTAAGATTCGGCAGCCAAACATCATCTCCGTCAAGAAAGGCTACGAATTCACCACGTGCAATCCTCAATCCGGCGTTCCGAGCTGCGCCAGCACCCTGGTTTGCCTGCTTCAGATAGATGATTTTGTCTCGGTAGTTTTCGAGGACCTCCTCGAGCTGCAAAGTATCAGGCGACCCATCGTTAATAACAATCACTTCAAAGTCCGTGAAAGTTTGGGCAAACACCGAGTCCAGCGTTTCCCGCATAAAGGCGCGACCTTATAAGGCCGGGATAAGTTATGCTAACCCGGGACTTGCAGGCATTCGATCGGACTGAGCTGCTTCGGAAATCGTCATTCGACAAGTATTTTGGATGAACTGCCCGCGCTAACGTGGGTGCTGAGATGCCGTCGGAAGGACTCACGCTTGCTCTATCGCGGCTTGATAAATGCGCCGCAGAACAGACTGAATAAGCGACGAGATAATAGATGTACCATAGATAGGCAACCGAGGCGAAAAGGCTTGCCACCATATAGGCCACCGGGAGGCTTGTAAGCCGATGGCAAGATAATAAAACCGCCGTCGGGAGATGGTATCGACGCTTTCCGTTCGATGTTACGCAGGCGTTTCAAGGGTGCGATCATGAAAGCAAATAGAATACTGTAGCAGCAGAGTCCCATTTCGGACGCCACCTGTGTATAGGCGTTATGACTCGCCTTATTCCCGTTGGAGAAAAGAATGTAATTATCCATCCAACACCGAACACCAGGATGTCTCACCGCAGGAAGAGTGACCGCTTAAGATCGTCCAGGCGCGCAATTGCAGAATCGTCCCGCGTTGTAGACAGAGCGTGCTCCGTATCCGGCTGGGGCGACTACAATAAATAGCGCAATGAGAGGAGCTCCAACGATACCCAACAGCAGTCTGCTACGACGTGCCAGTTTCCAGGTAAATACCCTGAGCTAAGTACCAGAGCTAGAAAGCCACCTCTTGAAAAGGTCGCAACAACACCTCCGGTTATTAGGATGGCCGAGATCAGATACACGAACTTCGAGACTAGATTCCGCGAGGCTGAACATCAATGCCAGAGTGATGGGAATCATTGCTGACCGAGGTGAAGTGCCAGGTCATTGGGATTATCAAACAAACCGCCGATCACGCCCTGTATCCGGACGCCCATTAGTGCAAGTCGACCCAGCCGATAATCGTTGATAGCGCCGATGCTCAGAAGGCAGGTCGAGACCAACACCAAAACCCATAACATCTTCAATCGCTTCTCGGATCTCACCACATTCACCATTACGATGAACATCACGACCACTTTGAGAAAGGCGACGAAACTATTGCCTGCTTTCGCGCTGGCTCTAGCGCCAAAGGAATTGAAAGAGCTCCCGCCGCCAACAGCAGAAGAACCAGATTGACTTCCCTCGGACGCGACGTAATCTTGCCTTCAATCCAAGTTGGGTAGGCAGGAAAATTAGCAGCGTCATTGTCGCAATCCAAAAGCGCTTGATGAGAGCCAGAACAAAGAAGGGAAATACTCATAAGGTCGGAAGTACACCAACGCGGTAAACAGAAATACCCCCGCAAAGCTCAGGGAGTGACCAGTCTTAAGGGGCCCAGTTTTCCCCCGAGGTTTTTGGTAATAATTCCTCGGCACCTTTTGCAGCTCCGTTTCTGACTGCATACCTCTGTCAAATTTCCTGGCATCTCTTCGGATGGCGATTTCGGCAGATCAAAACCAATTTCGTCCTCTAAAGACCCCTTGGAGGATTTGCGAGTGCCGGATGGCCTTAATGGTTCATAGTCTGAAAATGGTTTGCTTTGAGTCATGACAAGAGCTATTCGCCCGAACTGAATTCTAAAGGCTTTGACATCAAGGCTACTTCAATCTTAGAGATCTCGGTCAGAATGCAAAGAAGCTGCCGGGCGGCAGCTCCCACAGATGCGGATCTTCCGGGTTTTTGCCGATCCAGTATCGTTTGTCTCAGTCGTCCCGTCGACCGGCACACGATTATCCATCAGGAATCGACGGGCCGCGATAATGCCAGCCTGTGCAAGTGGGTAACCTCGTAGTATCCACATCAGCTATATGGCAAATTGCGAATAAAGGTGAGCGTCAAATCCTGCTTGCCGTTATTCTGCCATGTTTGGGCTGTGCCGCTCCTCACAAGAGCACGCATTATCCCGTCCGTTGTATCTTCACTGGAGACAGATTCAGCAAATTGAGGGTTTGGTTTAACGGATGTTTGTGCCGAACACAGAACAGAACTGCAGAGTTGAAGAAATAAGATTGGCCTGAGTTTTGCTAAGTGAAAGCTGATATCTGACTTGAGAATGCCTCAGGCACCGTGAGCGGTTTGTTTGGGGCGAGAGTCGATTAGCCCCTGGATAACCTGAGCAACATGAGAGAGCGGTTTAGGCTTCCTCAAAAGTGCGTCGGCACCACAACGTAGTGCTTCCTCTTCCATTTCAGCCGAGCCGTAAGCCGTGAGAACAATGATTCGTGCCTGAGGATTTTGCCGGCAGATAAATCTAACCATCTCGAGCCCTTTTGCTATTTGAGCCGGGTCCAACCTTAGATCCTGAATCACCACCTGATAATGCGTAGCTTCAACCAGCCTTTGCGCTTCTTCCAATTCCCGCGCCGTATCAACACTGTAGCCTTGCAAAGTGAAGTATTCCTTCATAGAAAAACAAATTGACTCTTCATCATCGACTACCAGCAGACGCAGAGTCGGAGTTTCCATGTTGGGCATCTGGTCGCGACCGCCCCATATTCGTCTCCAGCTACCCGAGACCTTCTTAAACGTTGCAATTCTGGTTTGCTTCACGGCTTACCGGAGCAGGCGTGCGGAGACGACCGCACTGGAGCAACCCGCTCAACTTGAAATAAACAGCTAGACCTAGCAACAATCAGCTTTGTTGGCCGGCTTCAACTCCGTGCTTGCTTTGCCCCGCCTTGACGTAATATGCGGCCCTGTTACCAATCCTTCGGGCTCTTCCGACGAATTCAAACGCTCCTGGAAAAGCAGAGAACCAGAGCTTACTGGAATAAACTAAAGTTGTATAGAACCGTATCGAGAAGGGCCTGGGAAGAATTTAATCTTGAGAAAGTGAACTGTGCTTCCACTCACGAAGAAGTCACAAATTACCAAGTGAGAAGCTATCTTCGCGAAGCGTTCAGGCAGGGGTGGCCTGAAAGAGGATGAACTTTTGCGACGATGGGGATTCCTCGAGTCCTGGCAACCTTTCGAGCCCCCTTGAACTCGTCGGTCCAATCTCCAACCCATGACAAAACCTCGGCAGCGGAAGGCTGAACCATTTGATACTGCCGGGCCTGGTTGCAAATTTAATTCGCAAACCGAGTTATTACTACTTCTTTATCTTTCGCCGGCGGCGAATTCCCGCCGCAATGCCGAATAATCCAGTACCAAGCAAGATCATACTGGCCGGCTCAGGCGTCTCGCTTACTAGTGTGTCACCAGCAGTGCCGAAATACATCTGCACATTGCGAATCTCAAAGCCATCTGGAAGAATAATACCGAGCGTAACTGAAAAGTTTGCGCTCTGAACTACAAAAGGCTGGTGCGGCCCGCTGTTGGCGATCGAGGAATTGGCATTGCCATATACAACACCATTCGGCGCGTTACCAGTCGGCACCCGAGTATCAGTTCATCCGGCGGATTCGACCCATTCGGCCCTGTAAAGCCGAGGGCATTAAGATAGGCCGGTTCTGGTTTGATAGACCCCAGCCCATCGCGTCAGCGGCACCTGAGCCGCCAACATCGACCCCAGTCGTACTCTCCAAGAATTTAACTTCACACGTCCGGACTGCGTGATGATCGTGACTGGACTGATATTAAGAACAACTCCCTGGGAATTAACGATCTGAAAGGAAAGGCCACTGATCCCCTGACCAGCGCTGACCATGTTGGTTTGATTATTTGTGATGGTGATGGTCAGCAGGTTAGCTGCCGGCCGTTCCATTAATTTGCGCGCTTCCGCTTGCGGTATTTCCGCCGGTGGTGGTTCCGGTGAAGTCGAATGTGTCGGCCCTGGCGCCAACACTCGCAACTGCGACCAGCA
>ERZ1370068.8571-contig-7412_pt1 | contig 50782 bp, 81 predicted proteins | sample MGYA00561227_ERZ1370068 | MGnify/ENA primary metagenome ERZ1370068 (study PRJEB38410, sample SAMEA6850437) | metagenome | study: Metagenomic assessment of the ecological functions of the soil: analysis of the soil microbiota associated with the... | reverse complement strand
GGAAACCAGTCTGGGGGGACCGACCAAGGGGCGTTCTGCGGCCAATTCTGGCGTTGCTGCTTCTCGCCTCCGGGCATCCGTCACGGCTGACGCCAGCTCTGCGGGCAGTGGCTCGCGCGTGCGGTGATTTTGGGGTGCGGCTAGTTGTGATCTGGCCCGGCGCCGAAGCGAACTTGCGCGCCATTCCCGATGCGGGTGACCTCGAGGTCGTGTGCGTGCCTCCCAGGTCGAGCTCATGGAACGGCGCCGGATTGCCGCGGCCAAGGTGAGTGCTGACCTGATGATGTTCGTCAACGAACGGGACGTGGAGCACCAGGTCTGGTCGGAAGTGCTGGCCAGTCGGGTGGGATTCCTGCGCGGTACCAAGCCGGATGAGCCGGGAGTCGACTGGCGGGCTACCCTCGCCGACCTTGGCGTGAAGCCCGATGCCGACATTCGCTGAGCAGTCAGTGAAATCACTTTCGGTCGTTGTTCCCTCGGTCAACGGCTGGGGTGATCTCGAAGGGTGCCTGCAGGCGCTCGAAGGACAGAGGACCGATGCGGACCTGGATGTTCTCGTGGTTGATCGTATCGGTGATGGGATCCGTGAGCAGGTGCGTCAACGCTTCCCGCGAGTCACGGTGATACCGGCGCCTTCGGGGACGACGATTCCCGACCTCCGGGCTATGGCGTTCGAGCGGGCCCGGGCGGACTCGGTGGCAGTGATCGAGGATCACGTCGTCGTTCCCGAACGGATGGGCCGCGCAGCTCCTCGCGGCACAGGCCAGGGGCGAGGAGGTCTGTAGGCGGTTCGGTCGACAATGCCGCAACCGCGCGGCTGGTCGACTGGGCGGCATTTCTCTGCGAATACAGCCAGCTCCTCCCGCCACTTCCGGAAGGGCCGGTTCCGGGACTCACCGGGAACAACACGGTCTACCGGAGGTCGCTGCTGGAAAAGCACCGGGATGCCACCCGGGCCGGGCGCTGGGAGAACTATCTTCATGATGCCCTGCGCCGCGATGGGGTAGTCCTCTATCAGCGCCCGGAAATCCGGGTGGGTCACGAAGCACTACACCGTGTGGGAGTACCTCTCTCAACGGTTCCTCTACGCCCGATCCTATGCCGGTGTCCGGGTCGAAGGAGCCCCACTACCTCGGCGCTTGGTTTACGGTCTCGCGGCATTCGCGCTGCCGCCGGTTTTGTTCCTCCGAGTGGTCCGAACCGTATGGAGGAAAGGACGTCATCGCTCGGAGTTGTTGCGCTCGATCCCCCTTCTCACGCTCTTTGTGTCTTCCTGGGGGCTGGGCGAAGTGGTCGGCTACTGGTTTGGAGCTGGCGACGCATTGAGCAAGGTCTGCTGAGGACACAGATGCGACAGATCCTGAGTCCGTATATCGATTCCCAAGCAGTTGCGGAGGCACGGTGACTGGTCCAACACCAGGGGCGCGTCAGGTAACCCGGATCAAGCCCGGCGACCGCACGGTCGTGATCGGGGCCGGGGCCGCGCCGGTCTGACCGCGGCCTATCTCCTCGCCAAGGAGGGGTATGCCGTCACGGTGCTCGAAGGCGATGACATGGTGGGAGGGATCTCCCGCACTGCGCAGTACAAGGGCTTCCGCTTCGACATCGGCGGCCACCGCTTCTTCACCAAGATCGCGCCGGTGGAAGCGCTCTGGCACGAAGTGCTGGGGGACGGAGTTCATCAAGGTGCCCGCATGTCCAGGATCCACTACAACGGCAATTACTTCGACTATCCCCTGAAGGCCGCGAACGCGCTGAAGGGCCTCGGCCTCGTGGAACGCGATTCGCATCGTGCTGCAGCTACCTTCGCTCGCACTGGTGGCCCAATCCGGTCGAAGAAAACTTCGAGCAATGGGTGACCAACCGCTTTGGTCGGCGGCTTTATCTGATCTTCTTCAAGACCTACACGGAGAAAGTCTGGGGAATTCCCTGTACCGAGATCCGTGCCGAATGGGCCGCGCAGCTGAATCCGAGGACTGTCGCTCGCCAAGGCGATTCTCTCTGCCGCGGCGCTCAATAAGCGGTCCACGGCGATCAAGACGCTCATCAACGAGTTCAGTATCCCCGGCTGGGTCCCGGCCAGATGTGGGAAATGACCCGCGATCGCCTCGTCGAGATGGGTCATCAGGTTCACATGAAGCACTACGTGACGGCGATCGAGCTCAGGATGGGAAAGTGGTAGCGGTGCGCGCCTCGACACCCGACGGAGAGAAGCGGTTCGAAGCCGATCATGTCATCAACACCATGCCGGTTCGCACCCTCGTGCGAGTCGCTGCAGCCCGCGGCTCCCGCCGCCGTGCGAGAATCGGCCGAGGGCTGGGCTACCGGGATTTCCTGGTCGTGGCCCTGATGCTGGACCGGAGCGATCTCTTCCCCGACAACTGGATCTACATCCACACGCCGGGTGTCATGGTGGGGCGGATCCAGAACTTCAACAACTGGAGCCGAGCCATGGTGCCGGTGCCGGGGATGACCTGCCTGGGAATGGAGTACTTCTGTTTCGAGGGAGACGGCCTCTGGGCGAGCCCCGATGCGGAACTGGTGAAGCGCGCCGCGACCGAGCTGGAAGCGCTGGGTCTGGCGCGAGCCTCGGACGTGAAGGACGGCACAGTCATCCGGATGCCCGAAGGCTTACCCGATCTACGATTCGGAAATACCGCGATTGCCTCGACGGCGTTCGGCGCTTCATCGATCCGATTCCGAACCTGCATACGGTTGGGCGCAACGGTATGCACAAGTACAACAACCAGGATCATTCGATGCTCACCGCGATGTTCGCAGTGCAGAACATGAAGGGAGCCTCGCACGATATCTGGGAGGTAAATACCGACTTCGAGTACCACGAAGAGCAGAAGCTGGAGCCGAAAGAGGTCGGAACGGTCCCGGCAGGACGGTGACCGCATGCGCATTGGGGTGGACGCCACCTGCTGGGCCAACGGCCGGGGATACGGCCGCTTCACCCGGCAATTACTCCCGGCGATGGCCCAACAGGCGCCGAACGACGAGTTCCAGTGCTTTCTGGACCCGGCGGCGTTCGAGCGATTCGACCTGTCGGGACCCAATGTGCAAGCGGTCCTGGTGGAGCAGGGGACGGCACCGACGGTGGCCGCCGCGGCGAATGGCTATCGTTCGCCAGGCGACATGTTGCGCCTCTCGCGGGCGGTCTGGCGGGCGCATCCCGACGTGTTCTTCTTCCCTTCGGTCTACACCTACTTTCCGCTTCCGCCGGGCCAGCGAGCCGTGGTGACGGTGCACGACGCGATCGCGGAGCGGTTCCCCGAGCTCACCCTGCCCACCCCGCGCGCACGATTGTTCTGGAAACTCAAGGTGGGCCTCGCTCTGCGTCAGTCCCGTCTGGTCCTCACGGTTTCGGATTTCGCGGCTCGGGAAATTGCCGAGGTGCTTCACATCGCACCGGAACGGATTCGCGTGGCCGGCGAAGCTCCGCTCCCGACTTCCGGCCCTCCGACTCGAGCAGGGATATTCAGGCCGCCGCCTTCCGCGCCGGAATGCCGCCCGGCGCCCGGTGGTTCATCTACGTCGGCGGATTCAATCCCCACAAGAACGTGGATGCCGTGGTGCGGGCTCACGCGGCGCTGGTCAAGGAGGCTGGCTCCAGCGCACCGCATCTCCTGCTGGTGGGCACCATCGACAAGGACGTCTTCCATGGCGATCAGGCGACGATTCGCCGCGCCATCGCGGAGGCAGGGACCGATTCGCTGGTGCACTGGACCGGCTTCGTTCCCGACAGCGAGCTGCGTCACCTGCACAGTGGAGCCGTGGCCCTCGTCCTGCCGTCGGCCAATGAGGGGTATGGATTGCCGGCGGTGGAGGCTGCCGCATGTGGTGCGCCGGTGATCGCGACGACGGCGAGTCCATTGCCGGAATTGCTGGAGGGCGGCGGGATCTTCGTGCGGCCGGGAGACGAAGCGGCCCTCCTCGCAGCGTTCCGTACCATGCTGTGCGATGAAGCGGCCCGCACGGCCATGGCTCGCGTCGCGCGGGAGCGTGCCAGCCAACTCTCCTGGGAGCGAGGGGCCGCGACGACTCTCGCCGCCTTGCGTGAGGCGGCCGCGTGACCGGGCTCAAGTTCTGCTTCCTTACCACCTTCTATCCGCCGCACAACTTTGGCGGCGACGGTATCGGCGTTCAACGACTCGCCAGAGGGCTGGTCAAGGCGGGGCACCGGGTCACGGTGGTGCACGATGTGGATGCCTACAAACTGCTGCACAAAGGCCCGGAACCGGCCGACGTCCAGGAGCCCGCGGGTCTCGAAGTGGTGCGGCTTCGCAGTGGCCTGGGGAGCTTATCGTGCCTGCTGACCCAGCAGCTCGGCCGTCCGGTGGTCAATGGGTCGCGCATCCAACGAATCCTTGACCAGGGAGAGTTTGACGTCATCAACTTTCACAACGTCTCCCTGATCGGCGGGCCGGGGTTGTTGGCGTACGGACGGGGTCTCAAGCTTTACATGGCCCATGAGCACTGGCTGGTGTGCCCTACTCACGTGCTTTGGCGCCACGGCAGGAGGTCTGCACCGGCCGGGAATGCGTGAGGTGCCAGCTCCACTATCGGCGGCCGCCTCAAGTGTGGCGCGGTACCGGTTTCCTGGAACGTCAGCTCCACCATGTGGACGCCTTCATCGCGATGAGTGAATTCAGCCGGGCGAAGCACCGCGAGTTCGGCTTTCCGCGGGACATGGAAGTGCTGCCCTACTTCCTGCCTGATCCCGAACCAGGTGGCGCCAAAGTTGAGGGTGCGTCGCCTCATCCGAGGCCGTATTTCCTGTTCGTTGGCCGGCTGGAGAAGATCAAGGGGCTGGACGACGTGATTCCGGTGTTCGGGGAATACTCCGGCGCCGACCTCGTGATCGCGGGAGACGGGGACTACGCGGCAACTCTGCGCGAACGGGCCCAGGGACTGGCGCGGGTGCACTTCCTCGGCCGAGTGGGGCTGGACGAGCTCCGCCAGTACTACGAACATGCCGTGGCACTGATCGTCCCTTCGGTGTGCTTTGAGACTTTCGGCATCATCTTGATCGAGGCGTTCAAGCAGGGCACGCCGGTCATTGCTCGAAGGATCGGGCCCTTCCCCGAAATCGTCACGAATTCGGGCGGCGGCGAGCTTCTTTGCAACACAGGAGGAGCTGACCGCTGCGATGAAGCGCCTGCAGGAGAATCCGGAACACCGGGCCCGGCTGGCTCAGGCAGGATACCAGGCATTCTTGCAGCATTGGTGCGAGAGCGCAGTGGTCCCCGCTTATCTGGACATCGTGGCGCGGGCCGCGAAAAACAAGGGAGATTCGCAGGTGCTCCAGAAGTTGGGCGGCAGGCCGTCCGCCACCAGCCGTCAGCCGTCAGCGGCGACTGGTGCGACGACGTGTGCACTCCGACGGCTGAAGGCTGACGGCGCGAGGGTAACCATGAAAGTCTTCATCTCCGGCGGGGCGGGCTTCATCGGCTCCCATCTCTCTGAGCGGCTATTGGAGCGGGGAGACAAGGTGCTCGTGCTCGATGACCTGTCCACCGGCAGCATGGACAACATCTCGCACCTGACCGGGAAGCCGGGGTTCGAGTACCGGGTGGGATCGGCGCTCGACTCGCCCCTCGTCTCGGAATGTGTGGACCGGTGCGATGTGACGGTGCACCTCGCCGCCGCGGTGGGCGTCCGGCTCATCGTGGAAAAGCCGGTTCATACCATCGAGACCAACGTTCGGGCCACCGAGACCGGTGCTCAATGCCGCGGCCAAGAAGCAGAAGCTGGTTCTGCTCGCCTCGACTTCCGAGGTCTACGGCAAGAGCGAGAAAATTCCCTTCAGCGAGGATGACGACCTCAAGCTGGGTCCGACTATCAATTCCCGCTGGGCCTACGCCTGCTCCAAGGCGCTCGATGAATGGCTTGCTCTCGCATACTATCGAGAGAAGGATGTCCCCGTCATCATCGCACGCTTCTTCAATACCGTGGGTCCGCGGCAGACCGGGCGGTACGGGATGGTATTGCCGAACTTCGCGGCCCAGGCGTTGTCAGGAGAGCCGATCACGGTCTATGGAACCGGCACTCAATCCCGCTGCTTTGGCCACGTGAAGGACGCGGTCGAGTCGGTGATCCGCCTGCTGGAGACGCCAAGTACGATCGGAAAGGTCTACAATGTCGGCGCCGATGAAGAAGTGACAATCTACCGGCTCGCCGAAATGGTCCGTGATGCCGCGGGAAGCAGCTCCGAAATCGTTCTGGTTCCCTATTCCGAAGCCTATGCGGAGGGCTTCGAGGACATGCAGCGTCGAGTTCCCGATCCGCGGAAGCTCGAGAAGGCCATCGGGTTCCGTCCCCGTACACCGCTGTCCGAGATCATTGCGGATGTCGTAGCGGACCAGAGGGCCAGGTTGGCGGCCAAGTAGATCCACATGCGCGCAATCCTGACCTACCACTCCATCGACTCCTCGGGCTCGCCGATTTCGGTGTCGCCCGCGGCGTTCCGGCAGCAGGTAGAGTGGCTGGCGTCGGGAAGGGTCCGAGTGGTGAGCCTCGAGGAATTGCTGAGGACTCCGCAGGGAGAGGATGCGGTCGCGCTCACCTTCGACGATGGGTTCGTCAATTTCGGCACCGAAGTGGCGCCCCTGCTCAAGGAGTACAGCCTGCCGGCTACGGTGTTCATCGTGGCGGGCCAGGTTGGCCGCACCAATGCCTGGGGTGGACGGGCCGATCCCCGAATTCCAACACTGCCTCTCCTGGGCTGGGAGCGGTTGGCGCTCTTGGGAGAGCGGGGCGTGCGGCTCGGCGCACACACCATGACGCATCCCCACTTGACCAAGCTCCCGCCTCACGCGCTGGCGGATGAGCTTGCCGGGGCGGCGGAACTGATCCGCGAGGAAACGGGCCGCCGGCCCGACGAGTTTGCCTATCCCTATGGCGACGTGAATCCGGCGGTCGCCGCGGCGGTTGCCAAAGTCTATGCCCGGGCCTGCACCACCGAACTGCGGGTGATTCGCCCTGGGGACCGTCCCGAGCTTCTTCCACGGCTCGACATGTTCTACTGGCGTGAGCCGGGGCGCCTCGAGGCGTGGGGCAGCGCCCGGTTCCAAGGCCGCCTCTGGATGCGAGCTCAGGCCCGACGGCTGCGGGAACGACTCGTTGCGGGGAGCTCTCGATGGTAACCCCGGATCGTCCGCTGCTCTCGGTCATCGTACCGGCGCATAACGGGACTAAAGTCCTGCCTCTGAGCCTTCCTGCGCTGGCGGCGAGCGATCTGCCCCGGGCCTGCTGGGAGTTGATCGTGGTTGACGATGCCAGCGGCGACGCGACCGCTGAGCTGGCGGCGTCCTACGCCGACCTGGTAGTTCGCCTGGCGGGGGCACCGCATGGGCCCGCCTACGCCCGCAACCGCGGCGTCGAGGTGGCGCGCGGCGATGTCGTCGCGTTCATCGATGCCGACGTTGTCGTCCACCCGGATACTTTGCGACGGATCGCCTGGCAGTTCGCCAACGACCCCGAACTGGGCGCCGTCTTCGGCTCGTATGACGACCGGCCGCCCAGCCCCGGCCTGGTTTCCCAGTACCGCAACCTTCTCCACCACTACCATCATCAGGAGAACCCTGGCGAGGCCGAGACGTTCTGGGCCGGGTGTGGGGCAGTCGCACCTCGGTCTTCCGCGACGCGGGCATGTTCGACGAATGGCACTACCGCAGACCTTCGATCGAGGACATCGAGCTGGGGCATCGGATCCGGCGGCTGGATCGCAAGATCCTGCTCCGCCCCGAAATCCAGTGTTCTCACCTCAAGCACTGGACTCTCACCAACGTGCTCCGGACCGACCTGCTGGACCGCGGTATTCCCTGGATGCGGCTGCTGCTGCGGGAGGGCAAGCTGGGCCAGCGCGCCTCGCTTAATCTCAAGACCATCGAGAAGGTCAAGACAGGGCTTACGGGGATTGCCGTCGCGCTATGTGTCGTGGCCGCGCTGACCCGGCAGCCGCGCTGGCTCTTCGGTGTGCTGGCGTGCCTCGCGCTGGTCATCGCCATGAGCGCGTCAGTCTACCGGTTCTATCACCGGACGAGGGGTCTCTGGTTTACCTTGAGGATCATTCCGCTCCACCTCTGTTACTACCTTCTGAACGGCCTCGCTGCGGGTACCGGCTGGTTTATGCACCATATGATTGGTGCGCCCGCCCCAACCCCGGAGGTACAGGCCTTCGCCGAGGTGGGACTCCAGACCTGGCCGCCGCTGCCGCGCAAGGCGCAAGGCAGCGCATGGGGCCGCTGAGGCGGGGGTATATATTCCCATGACCGCTCTCCCAGACCAGACGATGGCCTCTAGACCCTCGCTCGGCGATGGATCGCTGCCGCCCCAGTTGGCCCTCGCGTTCGCGCCGCTGCATAAGCGGGCGTTCGGGACGGCGCTCGGCCTGGCTTGTGGTCTGCTCTTCTTTGGATTCACCGCGATGTATCTCATTCGCGGTCCGGTGGAGGGCACCAATCTCTGGCTGCTGGGCCAATACTTCAAATTCTACCGGGTGACCTGGCCCGGTGCGTTCATGGGATTCGTGTGGGGCTTTGTGGTGGGTTTTGTGGCCGGCTGGTTCATCGCGTTCTGCCGCAACATCATGCTCGCGATTTCGATCTTCGTGATCCGGGCCAAGGCCGACCTGAACCAGGGCCACGACTTCCTGGATCACATCTGACCGCGCTAAGCGAGCCAAACATGACCGAGAATGATGAATCCCTGAATGCCGCCATCCTTCGCCTCAACGGCCGGGCCTGGGGCATTGCAGCGGGGTTGTTGCTCGGCGGCGGGCTGTTCGTCGCAACCAACATCCTGGTCCTGAAGGGCGGACCGAATGTCGGGAAGCACCTGCGGTTACTGGGGGTGTTCTTCCCGGGCTACAGCGTGACCTTCGTGGGCAGCATCATCGGTTTTATCTATGCCTTCGTGCTGGGCTACGCGATCGGACGCCTCATCGGCGGGGTGTACAACAAGCTGGTCGGAGCCGGGACCTGAGCCGGTCTTCAATCGGCCGCGTTCACCGTGAGGGCCCCGCGGCCGGTAGGACCACCGGCAGTGCAGTGTCCCCCTGCAGGCTCGCTACTGAAGCTTCTCTCTGCTGTCCATCCGCACCCGCAAACGTGATCGCGTAGTTGCCACGGGGCAGGCCCGTGAGGTCGGCCCGGGCGGCTCCCGAAGCGCTGATGACGGTGACGAAGCGGCCGTCCGGTCGCCGAAAGGCCACCGGCACGAGTTCCGGATCGTCGCTCGTCGCTTCCACCCGGGTAGCTCCCGGACGTACATAGTTGAAGAACTGCGCGAGCGCCGGCGTCCGGCGTCCCACCTTCCAGGTTCCCGACGGCACTGTCTGAGTAGAAATAGTGTCCGCCAGTTGTCGCCGCCGTGCGGCCCCACCAGAGTGTATTGCGCCCACGCCGACACGTTGGCTTTGGTGAGGTCCTCGGCCAGCTCGCGGTGATCGGCCCGGATGTGCTCCAGCATGGCGGTAGTCCAGCCGTGCTCCTTGCTGAGGCTCCGTAGCTGATCGAATGTCGCCGGAAGGGTGTGCGGTAGCGGTGGTACGAGAGCTCGGTGACGTACGCGGCGGCTCCCGGATGGTTCAGGACCTTCCTGGACGTATTCCGGCACGAGATTGGGGTCCAGGGTCGACGGCATGCTGAACCGCATCCTTTGGAACCCGGCTTTGCGCGCGGCATCGCCTGCCGCGACGAGATACACGGCCATCTGGTCGGGGCTCATCCTGACCTTGCCGTTGTCCGGCTCCAGCCGCATTTCCCACACGTCGGGCTCGAGCGGCGATCGAATACGCTGTCTTCAGGCGGTTGAGGACCGCCAGCATGAACTCCACGTACTCGGCAGGATTCTCCTGGAGAAACCGGCTGGTCGGCTTGAAATCCGACAAAGCAGACGTTCAGCACGAAAGCGATCGCCCCGGGCTTCGACCCGGGCCTTGATCGGCAGGACGTAGTCTTTGACGTTGCCGGTCGAAGATCTGCCACCAGAACCGCTCGGGCGCCATCACGTTGGGGTCGTCGTTGTCGTTGGAACCGATGGCGAGCTCGGGCGGATAGTGGGTGTGATCCACGGACTCGATCACGTTGCCCTGGGCCTGGAGTCGCAGCCGGGTGATGCCGTATCGGTCTACCGCAACTCGCGATCAGGGAATCGCGGGACGGCCGCGTTCAGGCCGTCGTCGTCGATGGCAACCGTGGCTTCCCACCCGTTGATGGTCTGGTGCGTGCGAGTCGAATCGATGGCGATCCGCGCCGTGCCTTTGGCTCCGCATCCCAGCACGAGCGTGAGCGCCGAGAAGCGCTGTGAGTTTCGGAATGTGGCTCAAGGGGTTCCCGAGATCGTGATGACGCCGGAAGCAGGAATCGTGGTTGTGAGAGTCTGGCCCGCGAGGATCGTCTGCACGGCGCCAACCGCGCCCGGCTGGGCTGCCGTCGAGAAGCTCACCTGATAGTCACCGGCAGGCAGTCCTCCGACATCGAGGGTCGCCGCCGCGCTGGTATTAGCCACCAGCACGAGCTTCCCATCCGGTCTCTTGAATGCGACCGGCTTGATCAGCCCGCTGGTCGAGGTGGCGCCCACGCGTAACGCGCCGCGCCTGATGTATTTCATGTACTGGCCGAAGGTACCAGGCGCCCGGCTCCAGCGTGATCGCCCCGGTGGACGGGGTCACGAAAATGTACTTGCCCTGTTTCGCGCTGGGTTGCTGGGGACCGGTCCCGCCAGGATGTACCGCTGCCAGGCCGAATTGTTGGCCTGGTGAGATCATCATACAGCTCGTCCTGGTCGGCGCCGATATGCTCGAGCATTGACGTATTGGCGCTTATCGATCCGGCCAGCTGCGCGATGTTCGGCAGGGTACTTCCAGTCGGCGCGCCGTAGCGATGATAGCTGATCTCGTCGAGTGAAGGATTGCCCGGCACGGCCATGACGGCATTGGCGTAGCTCACCGTCTGGTTGGAATTGACCAGCGAAGGAGCGATGAATTTGATGCCGGTGAAACCCGCCGCCTGCATCCGGGTGCGGAGCGCCGCCCAGTCCTGTCCCAGCTCGGTGCCGGTTACCTGCGGCTCCAGCATGAGCTCGAAGTACTGCGGGGTCAGGTTGAAGGTGGAGCGCAGGTGCTCGAGAACCGTGACCCCAAACTCGGCGTACTCGGCCGGGTTCGCCCGGACCGGGGCGCAACTGCTCTGCATGCAGACGACGTTGAGGTTGAGCAGGAAGTCGGCTCCGGCGCGCTGCTTGAGCGGCAGCACCCATTTCGTCACGATTTTGTCGAACTCGGTCCAGCGGAATCCCGCGGCGTTCGTGCTGTTGGGGTCAGCGTTGTCATTCTTCCACGAGAAGGGCGAGTCGGGATTTCCGCTCGACGTGCCATCGGTCTCGATATTGTTCCACGTCGCTTGCAAGCGGATCCGATTGATCCCCAGCTCATCGGCGGCGAGGTGGGTTACCGAATCGGCCAGCGCCGTGCTGTAGGAATAGGGCGGGTCGGCTGAATTGGTCGAAGCGACTTCCCACGCCTCCCAAGTCTGGAAGGTCTGGGCCGGATCGACCGTCACGTTGGGCGTGTTGTTGTTCCCGCTCACGATGGTGATGGTGGCGGACTGCTGATGACTCCCCACGCTGACTTTGACGGAGAAGATCCCGGTTGAGGCGCCGGCCGTGAACAGTCCAACGGTGTCAGCTCCCGTGCTGGTGGACTGGCGGCTTCCTCCGTTCACGGTCCAGTTCAAATCCGGGCAAGCGACCGGAATGCCTTGTATGTCGCGACAGGATGCCACAAATAGCTGGGTCCCCGCTGGGGTCATGGTCACTGTGGCCGGGTTCAGCACGATTACCGCAAGCTGACCGGGCTGCACCCCGATCGCGTCCGAGCCGGAGCAGCCCAGACCAAGGAGCAGGAGAGCCGCAAGTTGGCCCGCTCCATACCGATAGGGATTGTAACCAGGCTTCATGTGGTATTTTCCTTGCTGCGGCTGTGTTGTGTCTGACGCTCCACTAACACAATCCATGCCCGGGTCCAAATGCCAGTGAGCGAGGTTACGACGGTCGACGCCAGCCTGCGCGATTGGATCCGTCTCATTCGGCCGCAGCAATGGATCAAGAACGCTTTCGTTCTCACCCCGTTGCTCTTCTCCGGAAAGTTTCTTGACCTCACTGCCGATCTGCGTGCCGGGTTGGCGTTCATCTCGTTCTGTTTCCTCGCCAGCGCGGTCTATGCCTGGAATGACATCCTCGACCGAGAGGAGACCGGCAGCACCCCACCAAAAGAATGCGCCCGGTCGCCGCAGGCCGGATCGGTGTGTCGGCTGCAGCCTGGTCGGGAGTTATTCTCGCCGCGGTTGGGCTGGCGGGGTGCGCCGTTCTCGGTCAGCCCGTTCTGGTGGTCGCCGTCGCGTACCTCGGCGCTCAACGTTCTCTACTCCTTCCGACTGAAGCACGTCGTCGTTCTGGATGTGTTCTGCGTCGCCGGATTCTTCGTGCTGCGACTCCTCGCAGGCGCCCGGGCCGTGGCGGTCGTGCCGTCCATCTGGCTCCTGCTCTGCGGCGGCCTGCTCGCGCTCTACCTCGGGTTTGCCAAGCGACGTCACGAGCTTGTCCTTCTCGGCAGCGGATCATCCCAGCACCGCACCGTTCTAGCCGATTACAGCCCGGCCTTCCTGGACCAGATGTCCGGCGTGCTCCTTTCCGTGACGATCGTCGCGTACATCATGTACACGCTTTCGCCGGAGAAATTGGCTGAAATCGGTTCATACCGGCCTGACCTACAGCGCCGGGTTCGTGCTGTATGGCGTGTTCCGCTACCTGTTTCTGGTTCACCAGAGGGAAGGGGGCAACCCGAACGACGTCCTCTTCACCGATCGAGCGCTACTGGCGTCGGTCGTGCTCTGGTTTCTCTACTGTTTCTGGGTGATCTATTCCCCGCGCTGAGTCGGCCGTGGCCCGCAACTTCCTCGCGCTCGGTGGCGGGGAAGTGGCGGCCCGGGTCATCTCGTTCGGTGCGACGGTCTATTTGGCCCGCACCCTGGGCGCGTCGGGATATGGCATCATCGCCGTCGCGATGGCGGTCATGCTCTACCTCACGTATCTGACCGATTGCGGGGTGGAAGTGCTGGGGGTGCGGGAGGTCGCGGCTGCGCCGGCGCAGATCGGGAAACTGGTCCCTCCGGTCTTATCGCTCCCGCCTCGCTGTCGCTGGGACCACCGTCCTGATTGTTACAGTTCTCGGCCTTACCGTACTTCCACAGCCTGATGGTGCGGTGCTGGCAGGTTACAGCCTCATCCTGCTAGCCGTGGGTGGCAACACTCGCTGGGTCCATCTCGGATTGGAGCGCGCAGGTTTCGCTGCGATGGCTCGTGCCGCCGGCGAAGCCACGATGCTCACAATCGTACTGCTTCTGCTCCGCGACGCAGGCGACATCGGCCGAGTCCCGCTCGCCCAATTCACCGGCGACATGCTCGCCGCGATCCTGCTGGGTTGGGGATTGAGCCGAATCGGTCACCGGCTCGTCATGCGTTGGGACCTCCTGGAGGCCGGTCCCGTCGTACGGCAAGGATCCTGGCTGGCCGCCAATGCGATCGTTGGTCTCCTCATCTACAACTCGGACCTGATCTTCCTTCGGATTCTCCGTACACCGCAGGAGGTTGGTCTCTACGCCGCGGCTTACACGCTCATCAGCTTCCTGCTGAATCTCGGGGTGACCTACGGCCAGAGTCTGTTGCCGACTCTGACCCGCCTCGCCTCGACGCCTGTCGAGCAACGAGGGCTGTATCACGCGGCCCTGGCTCAGGTTTTCGCCGGCGCTATTCCGGTTGCGGTGGGTGGAACTCTCGTCGCCCGCGGCATACTGCACCTGGTCTTCGGTTCGCAGTTTGAGCCTGCGACTACTGCCCTCATCGTGCTGCTCTGGTCGATTCCGGTTGCCTTCTTCCGCAATGTCCCCCAGACGGCCCTCATCGCTGCCGGGCGGCAGGAGTGGGTTTTCCATGTCACCTTCCTCTCTGCCTTGCTGAATCTCGCCCTCAATCTCGCCCTGATTCCGCGGTGGGGGATGATGGGTGCCGCCTCAGCTACTCTCGCGACCGAGACGGTCAGAACAGTCCTGACCCTGCAGCGCACGGTCAAAGCGGGATTCCCGCTTCCTTCTCCGGTACGCTTCTGGCGTGTGACTCTGGCGGCTTCTGTAATGGCCGCGGTGCTCTTGCTGATTCGGCCCGGCTCTGTCCTGCTCGCCGTCCCGCTGGGTGCCGCGGCCTATGTCCTTGGCTTGATGGCCTGTGGCGCTATTCGCCTGCGGCCCGGTACCTGGCCCGCGCTGGAGTTGTGACTTTATGACCCGGTTTAGCCAATTCGTGATTAACCTGTTGCGTGTCGGGCTGGGTGTTGCGTTGCTGGCATGGGTTATCCACGTGACTGGCGGCGTTCGGGCGCTCGAATCCCTGGTGACCGTCCCTGGCTGGTTCCGGCTTTCGCGCTGCAAATGGCGCTCGGCGCTGCTGTCGAGGCGCGCCGCCTGGGCTGGCTGGCACAGGCTCTGGAGGTGCGGGTTCCCTTCGCGACTGGATATCGACTGGTTGCCGTCGGCACCCTGTTCAACAACGCGATTCCGGGTGGCACCGGCGGGGACTTGATGAAGCTCTACTATCTGGCGAGCGAGAATCGGTCGCGAACCGTCGAGCTCGCGGCACTTCTGGTCATCGATCGAGCCGTCGGGCTCTTCTCCCTTCTCGCAGTTGTCGTCTTTCTCGCGTTCGTGAATGGACCGCACGCGAGTGATGCGGTCGTTGGCGGCTTGATCACGGCATCCCTCATCGGTATGGCCGTCATCGCGTTGGTTGCGTGGGCCACCTGGTCTCACACCATGCGGGCCGGACGGCTCTACCAGTTCCTCATCACCAAGGCGCCGTTTCACAACGTTTTGTCCCGCGCACTCGACTCGGTCCATGCGGTTCGGCGCCATCCCAAACGACTGGCCGCGGCAATCCTGCTTTCGGCGATGGGGCAACTCCTCCTCGGCGGAACTTTCGCGCTGGTGGGCACGGTGCTGATGCCCGGATTGCCTCACGTACTGGTAGCTCTTCTCGCGCTGCTCGGTCTCGTGGCGAATTGGCTCCCACTCACCCCCGGCGGACTCGGTGTCGGCGAGGCGGCCTTTGCCGCGATTTTCGCAATGGTGGGTCATACTGGTGGAGCGAGAATGCTGCTCGCCTGGCGGGTCGGCATGCTTCCGCTCGCAGCGCTGGGAGCCGTTCTCTATGTTAGGGGAGAACTCGGGTCGAGGCGCGGCAGGGCCAGCCGGGCCCGGCCTGAACGGACCGCTTCTCACTCAACCGAGGTCCGGTTGCAAGACAATTCAGTGACGATCCGGGCGGCCCAGCCGGATGATGCCGCCGCGCTCGCGACACCTGATGACGAGCGAGATCACCTGGGGCCGTCTTCCGGAACTTGGGTCCGCTTTTGTCGTCCTGCTCCATCGCCACCTGATTGACTCCAAATTTGCGCATTGCCCGGTCGCGGTGCTGAACGGCGAGGTGGTGGGCTATGTGGCATGGGTCACCGACCGGTCCCGGTTTTTTCGCGAGTTCGTACTTCGGCACGGCCTGACGGCGACCCGCCTGTTGCTTCCCCAGATCTTTCGGCGGAGCAATCTCGTCATCATCTTCCGCAGCTTCACCTTTTTCTCGAAGAAGAACCGGAGCAAGCCGGAGCCTCCCACCGAGCTGGTGAGCTTCGCCGTGAGCAGCAGACATCACGGGACGGGGATTGCCAAGCGGCTCTTCGCGGTCGTACGTGAGGAGATGCGCGCCAGAGGAGTGACCCAGCTTCGGGTCGGAACCGTTGCGGTGGACAACCACGCGGCCAACAGCATGTATCAGCGGCTGGGCTTTACCATGATCGACACGATTCCGTTCTACGCAAACACGGCCGTCAACGTCTACGTCTACAGCATCGAGTAGCGTGGACCCTCGCTTACCGAAGCCATTCCCAGTCGCTACGAAATAGCCGCCGGCCAGCTGCTAGGGAACGCCGAGACCGTAGGGTTCGGCTTCGCCCGGCACGCATTGATTGCGTTGCTGGCCGCGGAAGGTTTGCGGTCAGGCGATGAAGTCATTCTCTCCCCGCTCACCTGTCAGGTCGTCCCTCTCGCGCTCCTGTCGCTCGGTGTGCGTCCTCGATGGACCGATCTGGATCGGGAGACGCTCAATCTTGATGCTGCGGCTGTTGAGGGCGGGATTTCGCCCAGGACCCGCGCGGTTCTCTTCCAGCACACTTACGGGAATTCCGGATGGCGCCGAAGCCTCGCTGGCAGTCGCCCGGCGATCGGGCCTGCTCTTTTCGAGGACTGCGCCCAGTGCATGCCGCTCGGGTACCTCGGACGCTGTCCCGGCCGACTCGGCGAAGGGGCCATCTTCAGCAACAACCTGCTCAAGCCATTGCCGGCGGCCAGCGGCGGCTTAGCGATCACTTCAGACCCTGGCAGGGCACAGCGGCTCCGGTCGTTCAGAGACAGTCTTACCAGTCCAGGCATAACCGCTGACGTGCGGCTCACTCTCCTGCGATGGATTCACCAGACGCTCCTGACGCCAAGAACTTATTGGGCTGCGCTCACGGTCTACCGTGCGATTGCGCCGGCCTATCGCACGAAAAGTCTGAATGAAGAGATCGAGTCCCAGATCAAGCGGCCTCCAGGCCGGCTCAGTGGCTATCAGGAGCGATTGGGACTCGAGTCTCTGAAGGAAGCCGAGGCCCTCGCGACCCACCGATACCAGCTTTGCCAGCGGTACGCCGACGCGCTCGTCCACCATCCTGCCTTGCGGGTACCACCGCTCCAACCCGGCCTGCCACTTCTCTACTTCCCGGTGCTCGCCGGGAACAAGCAAAGACCTGCTGGCAGCGGCGAGAAAGTCCCGGGTGGAGATCATTCCCTGGCCCGGCACCACACCGATCTATCCGCTCGAGAATCCAGATGAGCTGATCCAACTCGGCTACGAGAGCGGCTCATGCCCCAACGCCGAGTGGATCGCAGGCCAGCTGGTCGGCCTCCCGACCCACCTCGGGATGACCGCCGCTGCAGTGACCCGCCTGCTTACCTTTCTGAATAGCTGGAGGTGACGGGTCCCTAGGGCTGTGCGGTGTCCGAAAATCAGCCACTGGCAGAGATCTTGCTCCTGCGGGGCGCCGTGCATGGCCCCTTCCCTCTGAGAAATTGCAGCCCGCCCGAGGTTCTGTGATGGCTTACTCGAGGCAAGCCGCTCGCTCTGATCCGGCCCCTTCCGGGTCGGCCTCGGGCATTGGCGCTGGTGCCCTCGAAGTCCGGGCCCTCCAGGCCGGAGAAGAGGCCGCTTGGACGTCGTATCGTCGTCGCCCATCCGGACGCGACGCTCTACCACACCCTGCCGTGGCGGGATGTGGTGCACAAAGTGTTCGGTCACCAGGCTCGCTACCTCCTCGCGGCCCGCGGATCGGAGATCGCCGGGGTTCTCCCGCTCTTTCTGGTCCGGGTACCCCTGCTCGGCGCCAAGCTCATCGGCCTCCCGTATGACATTGGCTCTGGAGGCCCGCTGGCCGGTGATAGCGAGACGGACGCGGCGTTGGTGCGGGCGGGGATGGAACTCGCGGAACAGCTGCGGGTGGACTACCTCGAACTTCGGCTCGGCGGATCGCGCGAGTCCCTGGATAACCTGGGGCTGGTCCGGAGCCATCCAGTGGTCATTTCGGACATGGACCTGGCGGAGGGCGAGAAGGTCTGGAGTCAGGTCAGTACTGACAATCGGCAGTCGATACGAAAGGCCCGGAATCGCGGCGTGAAGGTGCGTCGAGGCGGAGTCGCTCGCTGATTGTGACGCGTTCTATCAGGTCTACCTGCGAGCCTTTCGGGATTTCGGAACTCCGCCGTACGGCCGGTCCTATTTCCCCACGGTGTGGCGCCTGCTGGGCGCCAGCAAGGGCGTCCGCCTGCTTCTGGCCGAGGTCGAAGGACGGATCGTCGGCGGATCGGTGCTCTTCTGCTTGGGGCCGAATGTGGTGAGCAGAAGTTTGCTGCGTGCCTGCCAGAGGCGGTGCCCCTTCGAGCCTACGCTGCCCTCTATGGCGCCACGATCGATCTCGCACTTGAAGCGAGGGTACGTCGCCTCAGCTGGGGCACTTCGGCCGACCCACCAGACCGGACTCATCGATTTCAAACGGCGCTGGGGCGCGGTGGGTCGGCCTGCGGCGCTCTATGCCCATCCCGTGCGGAAGGTGCCGCCCTCGGTCGAACGCTACTACGACGAAACCGGCCTGGAGCGGAGGCTGTGGAAGAAGCTTCCCGTCGGTTTGACTCCGCTTGCGGGCGGTCTCCCTGAGCCGCTGGTTCTGCTGAGCATGCGAGCCGACGCGACCACCCGCCGCGGTGCTTCACGTGGATTTGGATGGCGCCCGCCACATTCACCGGGCGCACGGCTGGGCCGACCCGCCGGGCCGCGACCTGTTGTTCGTGAGCGGCCTGCGGAACACGCTCGCGCTGCTTGCCGAGCGTCGCCTGAAGGCCACGCTGTTCGTGATCGTGGAGGACCTCGAAGATCCGGAGAAGCGAGACTTGGTCATAGAGGCTGCGCGCCAGGGCCACGAGCTTGCTTCGCACACTCTCACTCATCGACGGCTCACGACACTGTCGGAGCGGGACCGTCGCGAGGAGCTGGCGGAGAGCCGGAACCGGCTCGCCGAGGCGACCCGATCGCCGGTCACGGGCTTTCGGGCTCCCGGATTCGCGCTGGATCGACCAACGCTCGAACTCGTCGCCGAGGCGGGGTACTCGTGGGACTCGTCAATGTTTGCCGGCAGTCGTCATCCTGCGGGCGCCATGGGGCGACGTCGGATCGCCCCTCACCGGCCACTGCCCGGTCACACGCTGAATGAAATTCCGCTCCCGGCCTATGATGGCCTTCCGATTCCCTTCCATCCGTCGTACAGCCTGGTGGTCGGCTCGTGGCACTTCCGCCGCGGGGTCCGTCGTGTCAGGCATCAATCCTCTCCTCTCGTGACCCTGCTCCATCTGACCGACCTTTCAGATCCGCTCCCGGGTGCCCAGCTCGCGCACTGGGGAAGCCGCTTCTTTACCCTGTCCTACCTGACCGCTGCGACCAAGCGTGCCAAGGTCTCCGCCATGCTCGACGAAGTTGGTCGCTGGTTCAGGTGGACCGACACCTCGGCACTCCTGGCAGCGGATCCCGTACCGGAAGGAGCGGCCCGATGAAGGCGGTGCTGCAGGATATGAAGAGCGGCGAGCTCTCAGTAGGCGAGGTACCCGCTCCCGCACTGCAATCGGCCGGTGTTCTGGTCCGGGTCCACCGGTCGCTCATCAGCCTGGGGACGGAGCGCGCGATCATCGCGCTCGCGAAGAAGGGACCGCTGGGCAAGGCTCAGGACCGGCCCGACCTGGTCCGCAAGGTGATGAACCGCGCCAAGCAGGAAGGGCTGTGGAACACCTATCAGGTGGTGAAGAACTTGATCAGCTCGCCGATCCCGCTGGGCTATTCCTGCGCTGGCGAGGTCGTGGCGGGTGGGGCGTGACGCGGAGGAATTTCACAGGTGGGAGACCGGGTCGCCTGCGCTGGGCTCAATTTCGCCAACCACGCCGAGGTGAACTACATCCCGCGGAACCTCGCCGTGCGACTCCCCGAGGAGTGAGCTATGAGAGCAGGAGTTTCGTGGCCATTGGCGCGATCGCCATGCAGGGTGTCCGGCTGGCCGAGCTGGAATTAGGCGAGCTTGGTCGTGGTGCTGGGCCTCGGACTGGTAGGGCAGGTGGCGTTGCAGCTGGCCCGCGCTGCCGGCGCAGTCGTGATCGCGCACGATCTCGATCCAGCCAAGGTCGCGCTGGCGCGGAAGCTAGGGGCCGACCACTCCGTTGGCGATCCGGCGGAGTTGGCGCTCCTCACCCAACGTTTGAGCGATGGCCACGGTGCGGATGCTGTGCTGGTCTGCGCCGCCACCAAATCCGACGGTCCCATGCGTCAGGCAGCGGAAATTTCCCGGCTGCGGGGCCGGGTCATCGTCGTCGGGGACGTGGGGATGCAACTCGAGCGGCGAGCCGTTCTTCGAAAAGGAAGTGAAGGTGGTCGTGAGTCGGTCTTATGGCCCCGGCCGCTACGATCCAGCCTACGAGGTTCGTGGGGTGGACTATCCATTGCCCTACGTCCGATGGACGGAGCGCAGGAACATGAGCTCCTTCCTCGATCTGATCGCGCGGGGCGAGGTGAAGGTCGAGCCGCTCATCACCCAGCGTTTTCCCATCGCCGAGGCGGAGCGGGCGTACGATATCGTGACCGGTGAGGACAAGACGCCGGCCATCGCCATCGTGCTCGAGTACAACAGCTCGGGTCCTCCGTCTCTCGTGTCTCACTGCCCACCGTCGCAAAGGCACAACGGGCGGACACGATCGGCCTTGGGGTCATCGGCGCGGGACAGTTCGCGAAGGGAATCCTGCTCCCCGCAGTTCCTGAAGCATCGCCAGGTGCGGTTCGTCGGTGTGTACATGCGTCTCGGGACTCACCAGCAAGCACGCGGCGGAGCGCTACGGCGCAGCGTACTGCACCAGCGATCCCGCCGAGGTGTTGGCCGACCCCTCGGTGAATGCCGTAGTGATCGCGACTCGTCACGACCAGCATGCGGCCTTGACCCGCGATGCCATCCGGGCCGGCAAGGCCGTCTTTCTGAGAAACCGCTGGCAACGAATCGTGCTGGTCTGGCAGAAGTAGAAACCGCAATTCAGGAGATGGGCGGCGCTCGCCTCATGGTCGGGCTTCAACCGGGCGGTTCTCCCTCTGGCGATTCGTTGCCGGGAATTCCTCGGGCCCGGCCCGGCCCGATTCACCTGACCTACCGGGTCAACGCCGGACGGCTACCGCCCGACAGCTGGGCCCTCGATCCGGTGGCCGGAGAAGCCGCATAGTCGGGGAGGCATGTCACTTCGTGGATCTCGCCTGCTTCCTCACCGGAACCATTCCTCAGCGGGTCTTCGCGGAAGGCGTGGCCCCAGCGCGGAGCGAAGGTGGTGGATCGGGATGCGGTGGTCATCAACCTACGAATGGCCGATGGGTCGGTCGCGGTCATCCACTTATCTCGCCAACGGAGACACCAGCGTGGCCAAGGAGTATTTCGAGGCGGCTGGTGGTGGACGTACCGCGGTTCTGGAAAACCATCGCGCGCTGTCGCTGCATGCGGACAACAAGCGTCGCCGGCACCGCCTGCTCAATCAGGCCAAAGGGTCATGCGGAAGAGGTCGCCGCCTTCCTGGACGCGGTAGCGAGTGGCGGCCAGATGCCGATCGACCTCGAGACCACTGCTTGCCGTAACCCGCACCACTTTCCTCATCGAGGAGAGTCTCGAGTGCGGCGCACCGTTGGAGCTGTCGTCCCCTTGAGCGCCGTTCCTTTGCCGGGTTTGACCCAGGACACGGGACCTTACTGGCCGTTGATCGTCCAGTCGGCGCCCCGCACGTTGAGCCTGATGGACCGCGATCGCTTCAGCGCGACGGCAGGCTGCTGCGGACCGGACCTACTGGGCCTGGAAGTTCACCGACTTCCCCGGGTCCCGGTTTCAGGAAGCGCTCTGTGTATTGGCCTACCTCTACTCAACCCCAATCCGCGGAAATCCCTTTCATGAGCAGCCCGAGCTTGCCGGTTGGCTCGACGCCAGGATTCCGCTACTGGTGCAGGCTGCAGCACCCCGACGGGAGTTTCGACGAAGCCTATCCCTTCGAGCGTTCGCTTGCGGCTACCAGCTTCACCTCATTCTACGTTGCGGAAGCGCTGAAGCTCGCGGGAAGCGGGCTGAGTGAGACGACTGACGCGGCGGTCCGCGTGGCTCTGGAAAGGGCAGGAACTGGCTGTGCCGGAACGACGAGAGCCATGGGTTTCTTCAACCATCTCGCGGCCGCCGCGGCTGCGCTTCAGCACGTGGCCCTGCTGACGGGGAACGCGTCATCTCGCCGAGCGCAGCCGGTACTTCACGAAGAAGATCCCTAGACCACCAGTCCAGCGAGGGCTGGTACGACGAGTACGGCGGCGCGGATCCCGGCTATCAGACTCATGGCACATCTCTATCTTGCCCGGCTGCTGCAGCACTGACTGGTGATCAGGCCCTGGCAAGCTCACTCGATCGCAGCGCCCAGTTCCTCGCCCATTTCGTCCACCCTGACGGCAGCCTCGGCGGCGAGTACGCCAGCCGGAACACAGACCTATTATCCCGCCGGCTTTGAGATGCTGGCGCACCGGTCTCCCGCGGCCGCCTGGATCGCCGCCACAATGAGGCCTTCGACTGGTACCGCCGCTGCCGCGGGCCTGAGCGGGTCGATCCGTGGAACTATTTCCCTTTCTCAATAACCTCGTCTTCGCCAGTCAGGCGCTACAGACGGAAAGACACGCCGCCTCGCCGGCTGATCCGACTCCCGCGATCGGACTCACCTGGTTCCCCAAGGCCGGACTGGCCCGGATTCGGCGCGGACGGTATCAGGCCTATGTCGGTACGGCGAAGGGTGGGGTGGTTAAGGTGTTCGATCGGGATCGCCGTACGCTGGCCTACAGTGATTGCGGCTACGTGGGACGCCTCGACCAGTGGCAAGCTCTGCTCGACTCAATACTTCGATCCCGAGCGGCCGGTGCGCTGCGACGATGAGGGCATTGAAGTCTCGGGAAGCCTCGTGCAGTTCGCCCGCCCGGTGATGACGCCCTTCCGGTTTATCGGCTTCCGGATGTTCTCGCTGACGGTCGGTCGTATTGGCACTCTGGGCCGGTGGCTCAAGCGATACCTCGTGAAGGTGCTCATCTATCGCCGTCGACCGCTCGACTTGTCTTTCCGTCGCCGCATCCGCTTTGGTGATACCGGCATTACCGTCGAAGACGAGATCGGGGTCCGGCCGGCGAGCCAGCTGGCCTCGCTGCGCTGGGGCGCGCTGTTCACCACGATTCATATGGGATCCTCCCGATATTTCATCGAGAACGAGCTCCGGTCGGGAAGCGCCGGCCGGACGGTGGAAGTTCCGCTCGACGACGTAACGAAGGGAACCCGGCTCACTCGCGAAGTACGGGTGGGCGGAGGGAACGACTGAGATGTGCGGGATCTGCGGATTCGTTGGTATCAGCGAGCCTGGCCTCTCGGCGGATGACCGCGAGCATCAGCCATCGTGGGCCGGACGACGACGGATTCTATGAGGCGGAAGGCGTGGGTCTGGGAATGCGCCGGCTGTCCATCATCGACGTGGCCGGCGGCCACCAGCCGATTGAGAACGAAGACGGCTCGCTGGTGATTGTCTTCAATGGCGAGATCTACAACTACCGGCCTCTGCGGGAAGAGTTGCTGGCGAAGGGACACACGCTCCGCACCCACAGCGATACCGAAGTCATCCTGCACCTCTATGAGGATATGGGGCCCCGCTGCCTTCGAGCGGCTGAACGGCATGTGGGGTTTGGCCATCTGGGACAAGCGGCGGCGGCGGCTCTTCATCGCGCGGGACCGTTTGGGGGTGAAGCCCCTCTACTACGCTCGATCTGGGCGACCGCTTTCTGTTCGGCTCCGAGCTGAAGACGTTGCTCCGCTATCGCGGGTGGCAACCCACCCTCGATCCGAACAGGGGTCGACTCGTATCTGAAGCTGCGCTACGTCCCCGGGCCCGGCGGGATGTTTCGAGAAGTGCGAAAGCTCCCTGCTGCCCACTACGCCATCGTGGAAGACGGGCGGGTCACCGTCGGGCGGTACTGGGAACCGGAGCTCTATTCAGGTCCGTTCACGGGCAGCGACGAGGAATATCTCGAGGGATTCGCCGAGCAGTTCGAGCGCAGCGTGCGCATGCGGCTCATTTCGGAGGTTCCGCTGGGCGCTTACCTGAGCGGGGGATCGACTCAGGAACCATTGTCGCCGTGATGGCGAGACAGCTCAGCGAGCCGGTTCGCACCTTCACGGTGGGCTTCGATTACCAGCATGACGAGCTTCAATCAGCAGCGGATACCGCCGCACGGTTGGGATGCCGTCATACCGAAATCTCGTGCCGGGCAGAGGACGTGGAGCTGCTGCCCAAGATCGTATGGCATCTCGACGAGCCGCTGGGCGATCCCATCACTATTCCGATGTTTCAGCTGGCTCACGAGGCGAAGAAACAGGTTACGGTGATCCTCGCCGGGGAAGGGGCCGACGAGACCCTCGGCGGCTATCTTTCCACCGCGCCTTGTTGCGCGGTAACCAGCTGGCTCGCTGGCTACCTCGCCCGGTTCGGCGCGCGGTACTGGAGCCCGCCCTGGCGCTCACACCCGCTTCCGTCCTGAACCTGGCCTTCGACTATCCGGCGAACCTGGGGGTGCGGGGCAAACAGAAAGTGCAGGACTTCCTGCGGCTGCTCGATCCGCAGTCGCTCCCCGACGCTTACCATCACCTGATCTCGTTGTTCGACAGTCGGGACACCACATCGCTGTACACGGCAGACTTTCGTTCGTCGCTGAACGGCCACCATCTGACCAATCCGTCACCGCGGGCGCTGGCCAGTGATGCGCCGTTCCTCAACCGGATTATCGATCTTCAGTTCCGCGACTGGTTGCCGGAAGACATCCTGATGAAGCAGGACAAGCTCTCGATGGCGAGCGGGATCGAAGTCAGGGTGCCGTTCCTCGACTATCAACTGGTAGAGTACCTCCTGCGGGTGCCGCCCCGGCTCAAGATTCGCGGAGCGTCCAACAAGCACCTGTTACGGGCATACGCCGCACGTTATTTACCGGCTTCCGCGGTAGATCGGCGCAAAATGCCCTTCTACGTTCCGCTGGAGAACTTCCTGGGTCACGCCCGGTTCCGGGATCTGGTCGAGGACACACTGGGCGACCGCACGGTGCGGAGCGCGGGCTCTTCCAGCCCGAAGCGGTGCGCGGCCTCCGCGACGCGCTGCTGCATGGGGAGTTTCTGGTGGCGAAGCAGGTGTTCAGTCTGGTCGTGCTGGAACTGTGGTGCAGAATGGCGCTGGATCGGCGGGGAGAAGCGTAGCGCATCTCGACCTGAGGCGGAGGAGCATGAACGTCTCGATCGTTTGTCCGTTCTACAATGAGTCGGGAATCCTGGAGCAGGCGATTACCACGCTCCTGGGCCAGCTCTCCTCGCTCGAGGGAGACTGGGAACTCATCGTGGTCAATGATGGTTCAACCGACGGATCCGAAGCCATTGCCCGTCGGTTGCAAACCTCGTCGTCGCGACTTCGGGTGCTGAGCTATCCGATGAACCGGGGACGGGGCCATGCCTTGCGCACCGGCATCGCCGCCGCCCTCGGCGATGTCGTCGTCACGACCGAAATCGATCTCTCCTGGGGCGACACGATCGTGCATGATCTGGTCGCCGCGATGCGTCAGTGGCCCGAGGTGGATGTAGTCGTCGCCAGCCCACACCTGCGCGGCGGGGATACTCGAATGTTCCCGCCAAACGGGTCTGGCTCAGCCGGATGGGCAACCTGGTAATCCGGGCCTGCATGTCGAACGCCGTCACGATGAATACCGGGATGACGCGCGCCTACCGCCGGCCGCTGATTCAGTCTCTCCCGCTCTCCGAAGACGGCAAGGAGTTCCATCTCGAGGTCATTCTCAAGGCCACGGCCTTCGGGGCGCGGGTGCGAGAAATCCCCGCGATCCTCTCCTGGAAGGACTACAAGCACGAAGGAAACGGATCAACCGGAAGAGTTCATCCCGAGTGCGCCGGCTGATTGTTTCCCATAGCCTGTTCAGCCTCTTCGCTCATCCGGTGCGCTACGTTCTCACGCTCAGTATCACCACGCTGGTGCTGGGTATCGCCTCGTTCATCATCGCCGTGATAGCGCATATCCTGCATCAGGTCTCCGCCTACATGGCGTTGTTGAGTGTTTCACTGGTCATCCTGGGGATCGTGTTCTTCCTGATGGCCGTGGTGCTGCAGCAGGGCTGGATGATCCAGCGCGAGCTGTGGGCGGTGCAGCGTTCGTTGCTTGGTAACGGCACCAACTCCCAGCCCGTAGAGGACGGAGTGCAGCCGGGCGCGAGTCGGTGAGCATCAGGCTGGAGCGGTCGGTCGTCTGGATCGTGGTGCTCGCGCTGGTCCTTTACCTTCCCGGCGTCTGGTGGGGAGCGCCGCACGCGACCGGCCCCGATCGCATCAAGGCCTGGGCGGTGGACGACGAGACGCCCCTGGGACCACTCGCCGAGTTGAGCAACATCGCCCATCCCCGGCCGGACCGAAATCTCGGTTACCCCCTGTTGTATAGCTTCCTGGCCAGCGCCGTCTACATGCCGTACCTCGGGTATCTCTACCTGACGGGGCGCTTCCGCACGCCCAGCGGTGACTACCCGTTCGGCCTGGGCGACCCGGTGGGCACCCTCTGGGTGCTCACGGTGCTTAGCCCACCTGCTGACTGTTCTACTCTCGCTCGGCGTGATCCTTGGCGCCTATCGCGCCGCTCAAGCGTACTGGGACCGGCGCACGGCGATTTGGAGCGCGCTCTTCGTGATGACCGCGTATCCAATGTTCTACTACTCGCGCACCGGGAACGTCGATGTCCCGATGCTGTCCTTCCTTGCGGTGGGATATGCGATTCTCGCGTTGATCCTGGCCCAGGGTGTCACGATGAGACGGATTGCCCTCCTGGGGTTCGCCGTCGGACTCGCCCTGGCAACCAAGGAATCGGCTCTGGGGGTCGTCATCGGGATGGCCATCGCGGCGCTCGCGGCGCCGAGGGCTGATGGCCTGGCCCGTAACGATTGGCGCAATGCCCGGTGGTGGCGGACATGGGGCGCGGGGATCCTCGCTGCGTTGGTGGCGCTGGGTGCCGGCAGCGGATTCTTCATCGAGCCGTCGAGATATGTCGCCCACCTGGCCTTCCTCACAGGAAGAGTCGAAGCAGCGCCCGGTGCGGGTGGAACGATTCCGCTCGCGTTTCCGCTCACCATGCAGGGTCACCTCGAGTATCTCCGACAAATCGTCGCTTATCTGATCGACATCCTCACCCTCCCGGGCCTTGTCCTCGCGGCGGTGGGTCTGGCGGACGCTATTCGCAGGCGGCCTCGTGAGGGACTCCTGGCGCTGCCGGGCCTCACTTACCTCATTTTCATCTTCATAACCCTGCGGACCGGACAGATGCGGTATCTGCTCCCCGCCGCATTTGTCCTCGCGATCTTCGCCGGGCGGGCCGTGGCCCGCGGCTGGTCCGCTCGGCTGCCCGCCGTTCGCGCGGTCACGTTGGCGACCGCGCTTGTCGCAATCGGGTTGAGTGTGCTGCGGGGGTAGATCTCACTTACGCCATGCTGCGTGACTCTCGCTGGACAGCTGCTTCATGGCTGGCGAACCGGATGCCGAATGGTGGGCGCGTCGAATACTTCGGCGCATCGCAGAAACTGCCTCCCCTCGCCACCAACGTCACGTCGGCTCGGAGCGCTGACTATCGCGGGCTCTTCTTCGCGCACGACACCAGTGAAGCCATGGTTGCGGAAATCGTGGCGAGTTGGGAAACGAACCACCCTGATTTCATTCTCGTGATGCCGGACCATACCAGCCGCCCCGGGCTCGAATACGATGCGTCGGTTCCACCGGGCCTCTATCGCGCTCTGCTCTCGGGCAGTCTTCCGTATCACCTGGCTGCCACCGTTCAAGACTCCGTCCTTGCTCTCCTGGGTCCGGCGTCCTGCGCTCGACTACCCCTCGGTCAATCCACCGATCAGGATCTTTGCGCCAGCCCAGGTCCAGGTCCGGGGAACAAATTGATCCACCCTAGAAAATGATGCGTCATTGCATCATTTTGTTGTCCTGACGCAACAGGCAATGGGGAATGCCGCCGCTAACGCAACACAGCATCCGCCAAGTCGTTGAAAATAGGTATGTTAGAATAGGCGTCCGTGGGACGCTCAACCGTAGGTGGTATGTCTATTGCCGGGGTACGGATGCCTCCGCCGGCACTTGGCCGGTCGGCGATGACAATCTGTTAGCACCAACTCCGATTCGAGGGGCGTCCGCCCATGATGGCTCACCTGCTCGGCTTCAGCCTCGCGTTGTACGTTGGCCCGGACCAGATCCTTCCTCTGACCTCGATCCTCAGGGCCATCGGCGGCGCTCTGATGATCTTCTGGCGCCAGGTCGTGGGGATGTTCCGCCGAGTCCGTTCGATCTTCGTCCGCGAATAGCGTTTTTCAACCGAACCCCATCGCGATCCCTCGCTGACGCAGGGGACCGCCTTGGGGCATGCCGTCCCGCCACCTTCCCATGGCACTTTCTGGAAGGCCGCTGATGGCGCAGTCGTTCTCGAGGATTCCCTCCCGTTCGTTCAGCTGGTTCTTCATCGCGGCCTTCTCGCTCGCCCTGATTTGCGGGCTGCTCGAAGCGCTCGAGACGCTCGTCCTTTCGACTAAACTGGGAATGCTGGGGTGGAAGACCGGCAATTCCGTCCAGGTCCTGATCGCCGCCCCGGCCGTCTACGCCCTCATCTATCCTGATCGCAGCCGTGCCGTTCGCGGTTATTTCCGTGCTCTGGAGCGGAATGGCGTGGGATGCGGCGATGGTTTGGGCGCTGCTGGTCCTGTTTGGGTATTCCGCCACCACGCTGCTCGGAGCCTGGTTCTCGCCGTTTGCCTGCCTCATGCTCGGCCTTGGGCTCGCAACCGTGCTCACCCGAGGGTATCTGGCCGGCCGGGAGGCGTGGGGACACCGTTTGACCCGGTGGGCCATGCCACTGGCGATTGCGGTTCAATCGTTGCGATCGGCGGCATCGCCATCGCGCGGCATCGAGAGCAGACGGCGGTCAAGTCGCTCCCCGCCGCCCCTGCGGGCGCCCCGAACGTGTTGCTGCTGGTGATGGATACCCAGCGCGCCGATCACCTGACCCCTACGGATATACCCGAGCCACAACACCGCGTCTGGCGTAGCCTGGCGGCGGAGGGCACCATCTTCACGTGGGCCAGTTCCTCCGCGGTCACCACATTGCCCTCGCACTCAAGCATGATGACCGGGCGACTGGTGCAAGAGCATGGAGCCGGGTCCGGCGGTCGTCTGTTCCTCGATCGCCGGTTCCCCACGCTTGCCGAGCAACTGCGCGCGAAGGGCTACCTGACCGGAGGATTCGTCGCCAACACGTACTGGACTGGCCGCCACACGGGACTCAATCGCGGCTTCATTCACTACGAGGACTTCTACAGCAGCCCGATGGATGCCCTGGCCCGCACGGTGCTCGGCCGGCATCTCGCCTACGACCTCTTTCCCAGGTTCGGGCAGATCGACATCCCTGGTCGGAAACGGGCCAGCCAGGTCAAAGAGGAATTACTGCACTGGGTAGACGCCAACCCGGGGCATCCCTTCTTCCGCATTCCTGAACTACTTCGACGTTCACGCGCCCTATCTGCCGGTCAAGGACTTCGCCGGCCGCTTCTCCTCGGGGCGAAGCTCGGGCGAGCGGCCTCCTGAGATCGAAATCGGAGCGTGGAACGAGGCGGGAGTCCACCCGATTCCGCGCTGCTCACGACCTGGCGGGACCGGTACGACGAGTCCCTCGCGTTATATGGACCATGAGATCGGCGCGTTGCTGGACAGTCTCGAGACCCGTGGCATGCTGCGCAACACGATCGTGATCGTGACCGGAGACCATGGGGAGAGTTTCGGCGAGCATGGCACGGTTCACCACGGCGGTACTCTCCACCTCGAGCAGATTCACGTTCCGCTCATCTTGTGGAGACCGGGACTGATTCCCGCACGCAAGAGGGTGGATCGTCCGGTTGATCTTCGATCCATTCCCGCGACCGTCATGCAAGCCATCGGCGAGCCGAAGTCGGTTTTCCCGGCGAGCTCTCTGTTGGATGCCATCGCCGACTCGGCGGGCGTGATTGCTCCCGCAATCTCCGAAGGACCCAAGGTGGAGGGTAACCCGCCGACGTGGCAGACCGGGCGCGGGTGGGTCAAGTCGCTGGTCCGCGATCAGTGGCACCTGATCACTCTCGAGTCGGGCGAGAACAGAGCTGTACGATTTGAGGGCCGACCCGGAGGAGCTCCGCAACCTCGTTGATGTTCCGGCCATGAGCGAGGTGAAGGCCGGACTCGAAGCGGAAATGCGCCGGACCTTCGAAGCTCCAGCCATCGCGAAGGGATCCGAATGAGTTTCGGCGACCGCCAGGAGGCGGCTCAGCTCCCCTCTCAGGAACTCGGCTCGTGGGCTTCGGCCTTTGGCTTGGCCTGGTCTTCGGATTCATCGAGGCAGGACAGGCGGTCATCTCCTTCCTGGTCCCCGGAGCGCTGGACTGGCGCACGGCTACCGGGCTTCCGGTACTCTACGTTGCTCCGCTGCTCTACGGAGCGGTGTTCGCCCTCATCGCGCTGGCCGTCGCAGTCGTCGCACGCTGGCTGCCTCGTCTCCCTGGGACACTATCCTCGTTGGCCTCCTGGCTCTGATCGGAGGCTTTTTCGCCGCCCGCCTGCATCCGCTCCTCTTCGGTATCCTCACGTCCTGGTTGCTGGGGCTCGGGATCGCCGCCGTGGTGGTCCGCACCTACGCCCCGCGACGGGATCGCTGGATTGGCGCCGCCCTGCGAACGCTCCCGATTCTGGTGGTGCTGGTTGTCGTCGCCGCCGTCGGAGTTTGGCTCGGCGGCGCGGTCCGTGAACGGGTGCTTCTGGGCGCCCTGAAGGTTCCACTTGCGGACCGTCCAAACGTCGTACTCCTCGTCATGGACACGCAGAGGGCGGATCACCTCTCGGTTTACGGGTACTCGCGCCCCACGTCTCCCCGGCTCGAGCAGCTGGCGGCTCAGAGGCTGGCTCTTCGACAACGCTATCGCGAGCGCGCCGTGGACGTTGCCGAGTCACGCCACGATGATGACCGGGCGCCCGTTGCACGAGCATCGGGCGGGAGTCAACAAGCGTCCATATCTGGATCACCGGTACCCTACCATCGCCGAGGCGCTTCGCTCCGAGGGTTACGCGACCGGTGGATTCGCGGCCAACATTTTCTGGTGCGGTCGACGTACCGGCCTGGATCGGGGCTTCATTCACTACGAGGACTACTTCGTCAACCCCGGCGATGCGATCACCCGGACGGTGCTGGGACGTTGGCTTGCCTACCACGTCTTTCCGGTGTTCGTGGGGCTGAGACATTCCCGGACGGCAATCGGCCGAGAGCATCAACCGGAGAATGTTGCGCTGGATCGATGGTCTCCACGGCCGCCCCTTCTTCGCCTTCGCCAATTACATGGATGTGCACGAGCCGTTCAGTCCTCCCGCTCCCTATGCGGGACGGTTTCGGGGAGGGAAGGCTGTCTCCGCTCCAGGAATGGAGATCGAGATTGGAGCGTTGGGGAACGACGAGCGGACCAAGTCCCGGAAGAAATCCAGCACGAGCCTCGATGCTTACGACGAGTCGATCCAGCATCTCGATGCGCAGCTAGGGGCGCTGTTCGACGACCTCCGCGAACGAGGGCTCCTCGAGAATACCTTGGTTATCGTGACGAGCGATCACGGAGAGGGATTTGGAGAACACGGCCTCTTCTCCCATGGTCACAGCTCTCTATCGAGATCAGGTGTCGATTCCGCTGATCCTCTACTGGGGTGGCCGTCTCACTCCGCGCCGCGTCCCTGCCATGGCCGGACTGTACCAGATCGCGCCGACCATTGCTGAGGCGGCCGGCCTGTCCAGGGGCCTGTTCCCAGCCAAGTCTCTATTGGCAGAGCCTGATTCCCTGGGGATGGCGGTTGCGGAGGTCGCAGGCCGTCCGACTCTGGGCCCCCGGTTCCCGATCTCGCGACGGTTGGCTGGCGGCGGTGGTTTCGCCGCGGTTCAAGTACATCAAGTCCGAGAGCGGGGCTGCGGGCTCTACCTGCGGTCGGACTCCGCGGAGGTGACCAACCTCGTCGCCGACACGGCCTACGCGCCGGTCGTGGCCGATCTCTCGGCTCAGCTCGACCAGCTCTCCGACCCGATCCAGTGATGCAATCCAATCCCGTCCCCCACTCTGATAGCCGGACTTCTCCGGGCGCCATCACAGTCCTGCTGGTGGCTGCCTGGCTCGGTTTGCTGACCGGTTTCGGCGAGGTGGCGCTGCTCGGGATCCGGCGTTACGTAGCTCCACCGCTTTCTCTTTGTCCGGACAGGACATCGTGTGGGCGGTGCCGGTCGCGGACGCGGTGCTGTTTGTGGCGCTCGCGGTGTTGTTCCTCGTTCTCCGTCGCATCGCACCAGCGCGAATGCCGGTTGGTGCATCTGGTTGGACTTCTCACGGCTGTGGGCTGTTTCGCCTGGTTTCCTGCACTACGGCCCGCTCCACCGAGTGGCTGCGCTGCTACTTTGCCGTCGGCGCTGGGGTTCAGGTAGCCCGGATGTGGAATCAGAGCCTCACCACGGCCGCTCCACGCTGGTCCGCCGCACGATGCCCGTGCTGCTGGGACTGGTGATTCTGGTAGCCGGGGTGCAGGCGGGCGCTCACTGGTGGCAGCGTCGTCAGGGCCGCAGCCGATGACACGCGTGCAGGTGAGGCACCGGTCAAGCGTGCTCCTCATCGTGCTCGACACGGTGCAGAGCGTGGAGCATGAGTGCCTATGGCTACTCTCGCGCGACGACGCCGGCGCTGGCCCACTGGGCACAGAGCGGAGTGCGCTTTTCTCGCGCCTTCTCCACTGCTCCGTGGACCCCTTCCATCCCACGCTTCAATATTCACCCGGACGCTGGCCCCATCAGCTATCGGCTGACTGGCTGGTGCCCCTCGACCGGAAGACACCGGTGCTGGCCGAGTATTTCAGGAGCCGGGGATACCTCGACGGCGGGATTCGTCGGCAATACGCTGTATTGCAGTTATGAGACCGGGCTGGAGTCGTGGGTTCCAACAATACCAGGATTACCGGGCAACTTTAGGCACCGTCATGCTGTCGTCCTCTCTGGCCAAGTTCTTCATGGACGACCGTGATCTGTGGCACCGTCTCAAAGCGCAAGGACGCGGCGCAAATAGATGGAGACTTTCTCCGAGTGGCTGGACCGTCGTCCCAAGGGCGTTCCGTTCTTCGCATTTCTGAACTACTTCGATGCCCACGATCCGTACCAGCCACCGGCTCCCTACGACACGTGGTTCGATTCAACCGGTAGAGCCGAATACCTCCGGGTCGTCCGCGCCGCCACTCCGGCCCGGCAATGGCCGTCGGTTGCGGTAACCGGGGCGAGGAACGGTTTACGACCGGCGCACTCTCGCTTACCTCGACAATCAGCTATCTCGGTTGTTCGATGCTTTAGCCAAGCGGGACCTCACCAGGAATACCCTGGTGATTGTGGTGTCGGACCACGGGGAAGAGTTCGGGGAGCACGGCGTCTACTTCCACGGCAACAGCCTGTACCGGGCCTCGATTCAGGTCCCTCTGATGGTAGTCTTGCCCGGAAAGGTGCCAGCAGGGCAGGTGGTCGATCCATCCCGTCTCGCTTCGTGATCTCGCCGCGACGATCGTGAGCCTGACGGGGGCCGAGCGAGGTCGCCCTTTCCGGGTAAGTCCCTCGAGCGATTCTGGGGCGCGGAACGAGGGACGCAACCGTCTGATTCGTTGTTGTCCGAGCTGAACTACACTGCCCGACTTCCAGCCAACACGCCGATTTCTCGCGGCCCGATGAAGAGTCTCATCATGGACGGTTCACGTCTCATCAGAAATGGGACGGTGTTGAACGGAGTTGTACGACTTCGAAGCCGACACGTTTGAAGCGCGGGAACCTCGCAGGTGATTCCTCCAGCGCTGTCACGCTGGTGAGAAGCTCAATGAGGCGCTTGGAGCCCTGTTGAAGGTTTCGAATTCAGGAGCATCCCAGGGGTCACTCGGGCCTCAGGCTGGCCGCCCATGAGCATGATTCCCCCGACACTAAACAGCCTGAGACGCTTCGCCCGCTCCGAGACGCCTCACGCTCGCGGCCTGGTTCGGTCTCCCTCGCCGGAATCGGCGAAGCCTCGGTGCTCGCCTTCCGCAAGTTCGCCCTGCACCAGTCTCGCTGCTGTACAACCTGGACATGCTGTGGACCGGTCCGGTCGCTTCCACGCTCTTGCTCCTGTGTCTCCGGGAATCCTGCTGCTACTCTTGTCGCGGCTGTTGCCGAAGGTGATCACGTGGCGCGTCGCGGTGGCTGTCTTCGCGATGCTCGCCGTCATCCCGGCCCTTCTAGCCCTGGACCAGCTCCATCGGGTCGGCCGCCGCTCTGCTGGCGATCGGGCTGGGCATTCAGACCGTGCGCATCGCCGCTCCTCGTCGGGAGCGCTTCCAGAGGCTGGCACGAAGGACGGTCTGGGCACTGGCGCTGGTTGTTGCCCTGGTAGGTGTAGGTCTCCGAGGTCGGTGGGCGCTCCGCGAACGGCGGGCTCTGGCAGCATTGCCGGCCGCTACCGGGAGCTCTCCCAACGTCCTCCTTCTGGTGCTCGATACCGTGGCCGCCTTGCGGCTCAGTCTCTACGGCTACCCGCAACCCAACACGCCTCACCTCGAAGAGTGGGCCCGTCGCGGAGTCCGCTTCGACCGCGCGATGTCCACTGCTCCCTGGACTCTGCCCTCTCACTCCTCGATCCTGACCGGTCGCTGGCCGCATGAGCTGAGCGCAGACTGGCTCGATCCCCTGGACGGTACCTACCCGACGCTGGCCGAAGTGCTTGGATCCCGCGGGTACGCGAGCGCCGGCTTCGTGGCGAATTCCTACTGCAGTCGCGCCTTCGGGTTGCACCGAGGCTTCCAGCACTACGAGGATTTCCCGGCTACGCCAGCGCAGATCCTCTTCAGCTCGGCGCTGGGACGGTTGCTGGTCCCCAGCTACCGGGTCCGCTTTCCATAAAGTCGTTCGGCGCGCCGCACGCGATCAACGAAGAGCTGCTACGCTGGCTCGACGGTCGTCCTGCAGAATCGGCCCTTCTTTGCATTCCTGAACTACATGGATGCGCACGATCCGTACGAGGCCTCCAGCCTCCGTTCGATCGGCCAGTTCAGCGACCCCGCCTCCATGCGTCTGGTCCACGGCCTCCGTCATGATCGGGTGATCGGCTGGACTCCTGCCGAAGCTCAGGCGGCGCAGGGCGCCTACTCCGGCGCCTCGCCTACCTCGACTCCAGGCTGAGCGCTCTGTTCGCCGAGCTGGACCGACGGGGTCTGCTGGCCAACTACGATCGTCATCGTAACGGCCGATCACGGCGAGGAATTCGGGAGCACGGCGTCTTCTACCACGGCAATAGCCTGTACCAGACGGTGGCGCGGGTTCCGCTGGTCATCAACTGGAATGGCCACCTGCCGGCGGGGCGGACCGTGGATGCGCCGGTCTCATTAGCGTGATCTCGCGGCGACCGTGATGGACCTGACGGGCGCCGAGTCGGCCCAGCCGTTTCCCGGCCGGTCTCTGGGGCGATTCTGGAACCAGGAACGGCCGGTCGGTCCCTGGGACTGACACTCTGCTCATGAAAGTGAGCTACTCCCCGCGCCTGCCGCGGGGCACACCCGTGAGTCGGGGGACCATGCAGGCGGTGCAACTGGGCGGATATCGCTTGATCGTAAACGGTGATGGAGTGGAGGAGCTCTACGACTTCGACGACAGTCTCGAGATGCATGACCTCTCCAAGGACACAGCGCTGGCCGACACACTGGCGGCCCTCCGAGCCTCGCTCAACAGCGCGACAAAGTCCGAGGTTGGAGTGAACAGACCATGACAGCGGCCTCGAGCCCCCTCTCAACCCTCGAGCCCAACGAGGATCGCTGGACTGCAGCTCGCTCTTTTGGGTCTCTGGTTGGGCGCTGGTCTACGGCGCGATCGAAGCGCTCGAGGCCATGCTCTGGACTCTGATCCCTCGGCGGGCTTTCACTGGCAGAACGGGACGGCGCCCCAATTCTCTGGGTGTCTCCGTTGGTTTACTGGAGCGGCGTTCGGACTGATTGGTCTTCTTGTCGCGGGTCTCTCGAAACTCCTGCCGAGAGTTCGCTGGGATCTCGTTCTCGTCTTCTTGTTGGTTGCGGCCGGGGCCTATCTGGCAACATCGCTGCAACGCCTGATCCTCGATGAGCGGGCTTGCCTGTCTCGCTGGGGCTGGGATTCGGTGTTGCTCTGACCCGAGTCTACCGGAAGCGTCCCGAGTGGTGGGTTGCCACCGCCCGACGAACCTTGCCACTGGCTGCTGGGCGCTGTAGCGCTCACGGCGCTGGTTATCACCGCCGGGACACGATTGGCCGAGGGCCGTACGCGTCGCAAGCCTGCCGCCGCTCCGGCCGGTCGTCCAAACATCCTGCTCCTCGTCATCGACACCCAGCGGGCCGACCACCTCTCGGTCTATGGATATGGCCGGCCGACTTCGCCGGCGCTGGAACGACTGGCCCAGGAGGGGTGGCTGCTTCGACAACGTGACCTCCAGTCTCCTCATGGACATTGCCGAGCCACGCCACGATGATGACCGGTCGGCAACAGCACGAGCACCGGGCTGGAGTCCTGCGGCGGCCATACCTGGATCACAAGTTTCCGACCATCGCCGAGCTGCTGAGGCAAGAGGGATACGCGACCGGCGGCTTCGTCGCGAACATCTACTGGTGTGGAAGAGAGACCGGCCTGGGCCGCGGGTTCATCCGATACGAGGACTATTTCGAGAACGCAGGCGACGCTCTGGTGCGCACCGTTCTGGGACGCCGGCTGGCGTACGACGTATGGCCCAAACTGGGGCCGCGGAACATCCCCGGGCGCAAGTCTGCCGCGGATATGAATGCCCATCTGCTGAGCTGGATTGATGGGCTTCACGACCGCCCCTTCTTCGGCTTCGTGAACTACTTCGACGTACACGGGCCGCTCTTTCCACAACCCGCCGTATCTGGGACGATTCTCCGATGTCTCTCGTCGTCCTGCGGGTGAGCCGGGTGTGGCACTCGGCGCCATCACCGGTGAGTTCCAACGGCTCACCCGGAGCAGATCCAGGCCGATATCGATGCCTATGACGAATCGATTCTCTACCTCGATGCGCAGATCGGATCATTGCTGGATGAGCTGAAGAAGCGGGGTAAACTGGACAACACCCTGGTCATTCTCACCAGCGATCATGGGGAGAGTTTCGGAGAGCATGGCTTCTACTTCCACGGCCACAGCCTGTATCGGGAACAGGTGAACGTGCCGATGCTTGCTCCGCTGGCCTGCGCATCTCCCAGCCGGTAAGCACCGCACCGGACCAGTGGACCTGGAACAGATCCCGTCGACCATTGCCGAGGCTGCCGGTCTGCCGAGCGGAGCTGTGCCAGGCGTATCGCTCTTAGGCCAACCAGATTCAGGCCGCTGTCGGCATCGCCGAGCTGGCGCAGCGCTCCACCGTCCCGGCTTCCTGGCCCGCATCCCGGGGATGGCTCGCGTCGCTCACCACCGATCCGTGGCACTTCATCATTCTCCAGTCGGGTGAGGCCGAGCTTTACGACTTCCGCAAGGATCCGGAGGAGCTGACCAATCTCGCCGCCGATTCTGTGCATCTGGTCGAGCAGTTTCGCGAGCGGTTCAAGACCCTGGTACCCACTCCCATCCGATGAGCGCCTCTACCGCACCGGCGCCCTGACTGAGCCCGCGCGCCGTGCTTCTCCTGGGACTCTCGGCCGGCCTGCTCACAGGTCTCATTGAAGCTCTGGTTCTCCTCTCTCGACGGCTTGGTACTCGGCTTCCTGGTTCACGTAAGCGCCCATTTCGGATGGATGGCTCCGGTCGGAGACCTGGTGCTCTTCGCCGGTCCCGCGCTGGTACTGGCACTGTGCGCTCGACTCTGGCCGAGGTTGGTCCCGGCTCGGCTGGTGTTCTTTCTGTTTGTGTTCCTGGGCTTCTCGGCCTTGCTATTGATGGAACCAGGGTTCACAAGGTCGCTGTGCTTGCACTCGCAGCAGGCCTGGCCTGGCAGGCGGCCCGACTCCTCTCGCGCAGAACCGAAGCTTGGGACCGACGCTCCGGGATGGTACTGGCAACGCTTGCAGCGGGCGTGGCGCTGATTGGTGTGACGACGGTCGGATTCTACGCGGTTCGGGAGCGAGTGACGATCGGACGGCTGCCTGCAGCGGCGGGGAATCGTCCGAACGTGCTCCTGATCATCCTCGGACACGGTGAGAGGCGAAGAGTCTCAGCCTCTATGGCTATCACAGGGACACCAGCCCATCGCTTACCCGTCTGGCGGGGCGCGGAGTCTGGTTCGAGCGGGCCTTCTCGACCGCGCCGTGGACGTTGCCTTCGCACGCGAGCCTGTTGACCGGTGACTATCCCCACCAGCTTTCGGCAGACTGGATCGAACCGCTGGATCGCAAGGTTCCCACCCTGGCTGAGCGGTTCAGTGCCGAAGGCTATGTGACCGGTGGATTCGTTGCCAACGTGGGCTACTTGAGCTGGGAATTCGGGCTGAACCGGGGGTTCGCTCATTACGAGGATTACCTCTTCCGTCCCCGGGACATTCTCGAGTCAACCTCGATCGGGAGACAGCTGGACTACAGTTTCCTCGTCCGTGACTTTCACGCACTGACCAGCATCTGGTCCGGATCGACGCGCCGTCGATCAACCGGCGCTTCCTGAGCTGGGTAGACAAGCACGGTGACCGCCCCTTCTTCGCCTTCCCGAATTACTATGACGCCCACGGCCCCTATCTCCCGCCGCTCGCCGTGGGACAGTCGTTATGGTGCTCCCGCCCGGACAACCGCAGCACGCTCCATCGATTTCTGGGCCGGCCATTCGGTCCGCTTCCCCAGGCGGTGGTCGACCGGGAGATGGACCAATACGATGGCGCCCTCGCCTACCTCGACGACCAGATCGGCAAGCTCATCGAGGAGCTGGATCGTCGCCATCTCCTCGATCACACAATCGTGCTCCTGACCGCGGATCATGGCGAGGAGTTCGGCGAGCATGGCCTGTTCGATCACGGAAATTCGCTCTACCGGCCGTCGGTTCAGGTGCCTCTTCTGGTCGTGTACCGTGGGTGGCTCCGCAGGGAGGCAGGTGGAGCAGCCCGTGACCCTCCGCGATGTGGCCGCCACCCTGGCGGACTTGGCTGGACTCCCCGCCGGGGTGGTCCCGGGGACCTCCTTGGCCCGATTCTGGCGAGAGAGCCCTCCGGTTGAGCCCGCGTACGCAAAGCCCTGTCATTTCAGAGGGTTAGCAAGGGAATTCGGACCCTCCCCAGTACCCGGTCAGCCGGGGGGACATGCGTTCATTGGTGGAAGGGGGCAAGCGCTACATCCTTGGGGGACGGCGACGGGAGCAGCTGTTCGACCCTGACGGATGACTGGGAACGACATCAACTGGCCGTGACGGATTCGGCGGCAATGCCCTTTCGGACCGAGCTAAGCAGGTGGCCATGGCGCAGGTAGTCCAGGAAGTCCCCAACTCCAACGCTGCCGAGGTGCGGAGCCGCGATCTGATCGGGCTTGGCGCGACGCTCGGCATCGGCGCCGGTCTGATCGAGGCTGCGATGGCGACCATTCGGTCGGGTCGCACCGCGCTCTTGATTGGGAGGGGTTGGCGACTTTCTCTGGATGACTCCACCGGTAGGCCTGCTACTCGGATTGAGCAGCGTGATCTTCCTGACGCTGCTCGCGCCGGCTGGCTCCCCGCGTGTTTACCGCTACGGGTGATCCTCACCATCGTCGGCACCATTGTTTTCCTGAGCCCGGTTTTTTTCTTCCAGCGAATGCATCGCCTCGCCGCTCTGGTGCTGCGCGCTGGGAATCGGGTTTCAGCTCGCAGCCTGGCTCACTCGGCGCGCCGGCCGAATCGCGCTCATGCACTGGATACGCTTCCGCTCGTGGCTGATCTGTTGGATCGCGGGCGGACTGGGATTGAAAGCGGTCAGGTCCTGCGCGAGCGCGCCGCCATACGAAGGCTCCCCCGCCGAAGCCGAGCGTCCGAACGTCCTGCTCCTGGTGCTGGACACGGTTCGCGGAATGAGCCTGAACCTGTACGGGTACCCGTCGAGCCACCACCCGGAGTTGAAGAAGCTGGCTGAGCGCGGGGCCCGGTTCGACTACGCGGTGGCGCCGGCGCCATGGACCCTTCCTTCACGGGTCGATTTTCCTCCCGGACGTCTACCCCGGGAATTCAGATCACGACGTTCCGCACTCCTTCGACGAGAAGTATCCCGTGCTGGCGGAGAGGCTCGCCGGTCGCGGCTGGCTGTGGACCGGTGGATTCGTCGCCAACATCTTGGTATTGCGCGTGCTGCGCCTACGGTCTGGAGCGGGGTTCCTCCAGTATCGCGACTCACCCCTGCACCGCGTGGCGGGTGTGGTCGATGCGTCGGGCACTCGGTCATTGGCATTTTCGAGCAGGCCACAGTCCGCAAGTTTGTCGGCTGGTACGAAATGCTTTGGCGCAAGAACGCCGGGCGTGCCGTGGAGGAATTTCTGCGTAGGAAGCGAAGCCGCGGATGGACGTCCCTTCTTTGCATTCATCAACTTCTTCGACGCCTCATCAACCCTGCTCTGTTCCACCGGCGCCCTTCGATACCATGTGTTCGCGGAGCCGTCCAGGACGGCACTACGATCCGCGGCTTTCAAGATGCCGGACTTCCCCGATCTCACGGCCGATGAGATCGGAGTTCACCCGGGACCAGTACGAAGCGGGCCATTGGGTACATGGACCCGTTCCATCAGGCCGTATGCTGGCCGAGCTGGATCGAGCGCGGCGTTTTGAAGGAACACGATCGTGGTGGATCACCTCCGACCACGGCGAGCAGTCTCGGCGAGGCACGAGCTCCCGGGGCATGGCAACAGCCTGTATGCGCAGGTGCTCCACGTTCCGCTCCTGATCCTGTATCCTCTCCAAGGTCCCTGCCGGCTCGGTCGTGACGCCCCCAGTGCGGCTTCGCGACATCCCGACCACGGTCCTCGACCTTGCTGGTTCGCCGAACGACTCGCGGCCTTCAGGGGCCGCCTCGCTCACCCGCTTCTGGGAACGTCCCATGGACGCCGGGGACGCGGATGAGGTCATCGTTTCCTGAAATGCCGGGCGCCAGCGCTACTAATGCCGTCTCGCTCATCGCGGACGGGCATCCACTACGTCCGCCTGGTGGAAGCGGCCGGAAGGCGTCTACGACCTTCGAACCGATCCGGACCGAACAAACCAATCTGGTCGGTACTCCCGTTGGAGATTCGCTCCTGACCCGGTTCCGGGACATGGCGGCGGAACTGCGCGAAAGTTTCCGGGGCTAAACGAAGGGGAGGCGAATGACACCCTCTGAGGCCCGGGCGTCCGGTGAAGACACCGGAGTCCGCCATCCCGGCGATTCTGGCTGTGGCGCTTTGGTGCGCTCTGGCAGCTGGCGTCCTTGAAGGAACCTGGCGCCTGTTTCCAGAAATTCGGGCTGCGTAAAGTCATCCGCATGCCGCTCGACATCGTGTGGATGGCCCCCCTTGTCGACGCCCTCTGGCTCCTGGCTCCGGCCATTCTCCTGTTGATCGCGAGGCGGTTGGCGCCACAACGGTTCTCGTTCTCGATGGTCGCCGGACTTCTGGGCGGCTTTGCCTCGCTACCGGTGCTACTGCTCATCGGGTCGATGCACAAAGGCGTTGCGGTCCTGCTCGCGGTCGGCGTTGGGATTCAGGTGGCCCGCTGGACGACGGAGCACGGTGCAGGCTTTGCTCGACTGGTGCGGACTACGCTTCCTGTGCTCGGTTTGATCGTGGTCGCCAGCGCCGCCTTGGTGGTCGGCATTCCGTGGATGGCCGAACGGTCCGCCACGGGGCGCTGGCCTCCGGCTGCGACTGAAAGCCCAATGTGCTGCTTCTCGTGTGGGACACGGTGCGTGACGATGCCCTGAGTGTCAGCGGGTATCAGCGACCCACCACGCCGTTTCTGGAAACAGTGGCCCGTGAGGGGACTCGTTTCGCATGGGCGCTCAGCACGGCTCCGTGGACCCTCCCGTCGCATGGCAGCATGTTCACGGGAGAATGGCCTCTACGTGTTTTTCGAGGGACCCGAACCCCGCTCGATTTTCGGAGTCCGACTCTCGCGGAAGCTGTTCTCTCGGGCGGGATACCGGACGGCGGGGTTTACCGGAAACCTGGCGTACACCCTCCGGGAATATCGGTTAGACCAGGGGTTCCAACATTACGAAGATTTTTCCCGAAACCTCGGGACTGCTCTCGCGTGGTCGCGCATCAGCTGGGTCGCGTTGGACCAGCCATGGGTGCGCCGGGCGATTGGGTACGACGGACCGGCTCGACCGAAAGCGGGCCGGCGTCGTCAACAGCAGCTTCTTCCGGTGGCTGGATAGGCACCGGTCCGGGCCCTTTCGTGTTCCTGAACTATTTCGACGCCCACGATCCCTATCGTACCTCCTTCGCCGTTTCGCGAGCAGTTTGCCGTCGCTCCGACACAGCAATCTCAAGGGGGACGGGGGACGAGAATTCTCTCCCTCTCGAAGGGAGAGGACAATCGAGCGCGGCGCGTACGACGCACTGATCGCCTCCCTGGACGACGCAACCAGACACCTCTTTGGGGGACTTGCCAGCCGGCGGCTGCTGGACAGTACCATCGTGATCATCGTGTCGGATCACGGAGAAATGTTCGGCGAGCACGGCCTCTCTCGTCACATGAATGCGCTGTACCGGGAACTGCTCCAGGTGCCTCTGCTGATCCGCTACCCTGCCTCGGTTCCGAGAGGCGAGGTCGTGGAGACCCCGGTCAGCCTGCGCGATATCCCACGAACGGCCTTGACCCTGGCCGGTGTAGCACCCGACTCCTCAATCCCGGGCAACTCCTTGACCCGATTCTGGAAGAGGGAAGGTCCAATCGGTCCCGATTCGCTGATTTGGTCCGAGCTCGCGAACAACTACGGCGAGCGACTGGGACCCCACGCCGTCGTGTCCAACGGTCTCTACTACATCCGCAGGGGGCGGGATTCTGTTGAGCTCTACGAGTTGCTGAAGGACAGTGACCAATCGACAAACCTGTCTCGCGATCCAGAGCGCCGCAGCGACCTATCTCGCTTCCAGCGGCTGAGCGATAGCCTTGCCGGTCTTTACCGTGAGACCCCCACTGGCGATGGGGACGACGAAGAGGAGGGTGAGCCGTGAGCTCGGACCACCGGTCGGTTCGCTTCGAGTCCCGGCGTCTCCTGGATTGCCGTGCTCGCCCTGTGGTTTGCCCTTCTGGCTGGGTTGATCGAGGCCGCCTGGCGTGCGATCGAACGCTATGGCCTGAATCGCTTCATGCGGGTGCCGCAGGATATCGTGTGGATGGCCCCGGTCGTGGATGCGTTCTGGCTCCTGATCCCGGTACTGCTGTTACTGCTGGCCCGTCGCTTCGCTCCTCGTGTCGTTTCTCAGAGCACCGTGGTGGGCTTGCTCGGTGGCTTTGCCGCGCTTCCACCACTTCTGCTGATCACCGAGCTCCACAAGGGCGTGTGGCCGTCCTGCTGGCCGCTGGGATTGGCGTGCAACTCGGCCACATTGCGGCGATCTGGCCCAATGGCTTCAACAGAGTCGTCCGGCGTACGCTTCCGGTTGTTGCCGGACTGTTCGCACTGGGCACCGCGTTCGTAGTGGGCTCGCAACGATTGGCGGAACGACGCGCCATTCTCGCCCGCCCGGATGCCCCTCGTGGCAAGCCGAACGTTCTTCTGATCGTATGGGACACGGTCCGGGGCCAGAACCTGAGCGCGTACGGCTACGATCGGCCGACCACGCCCTTCCTCACGAGTCTGTCGCAGGAAGGGGCGCGTTTCGCCCGTGCGGTGAGCACGGCACCTTGGACGCTTCCGTCTCACGGCAGCATCTTCACGGGCCAGTGGCCCTACATGTTCTTCCGAGGGTCGTGGAAGCCGATCGAAACCCCGACTCCTACCATTGCCACTGTCCTCGGCGACGCGGGATACGCGACGGCCGGATTCACCGCCAATCCGTTCTACACCTCGCCCTCGCACCGGATTGACCAGGGCTTCCAGCACTACGAGGAGTACGGTCACGGCCTCTCTACCGCGTTTGCCAGGGCCCGCCTCGGCTACGTCCTGGAGCATGCCGAGTGGTTCCGTGAGCTGACGAAGCACGACGATCTCTTCGACCGGAAGAGCGCCGATGACGTCTCCCGGGCATTTCTCCACTGGGTGGACGCTCAGGGCGAAACGCCCTTCTTTGTCTTTCTCAATTTCTATGACGCGCACCGCCCCTACGTCGCACCGTCTCCGTTCCGGGAGCGCTTCGCCCGCGGGAAGAGGCCTGACGAGTCGGAGCGGGCCGGGGCGATTCGCCGGGAGGAAGACGCGGAGGACTGGTACCAGGATGAGTACGACGGGCTGATCGCCTACCTGGACGACGCGACGCGACGATTACTCGAGGAGCTGGATCGCCGGGGAGTACTGGACAATACGGTGGTGATCATCACGGCGGACCACGGCGACCAGTTCGGCGAGCACGGCAAGTGGTTCCACATGAACAGCCTCTACCGGGTGCTGCTCGAAGTCCCCTGGTGGTGCGCTACCCCCGTGGCGTCCCGCATGACACCGTAATCGAGACGCCGGTGAGCCTGCGCGACATTCCGCAGACGGTGCTTCGCTCTCACCGGAGTCACATCGATCGTAGTGCCGGGCCAGTCCCTGACCCGCTTCTGGACTGGAGAGCCGCGGTCCGCCGATTCCCTGATCCTCTGAACTTTCAATCAGGGCGGGACCCGAGCTGGGCCCCGTCTCGATGATCTCCAACGGCCTTCATTACATTGTGACGGACCAGGACTCGATCGAGCTCTATCATTACATCAACGATCCGTCCGAGATGTCGAGCCTGCACGAGTCCCCCGAGCACATGGCGATCCTGGCCGGGTTTCGACGCCTGGGCGACAGCCTTGCCGCCTCAGTGCTCGAGGGCTCGCGCACGACCGCTCACGCTCAGCAGCGAGAGCGATGATGACCACTAAGAAAGGTGAGCGAGTGACACATTCTGACGTGATGGCCTCGGGCCACGGCGCCGTTTCCGCAGGCGGCCCAGGCACAACCTGTGGCCGAAGAGCGGATGAACATCGTGATCGGAGGCCATGTCGACCACGGCAAGAGCACGATCGTGGGTCGGCTGCTTGCCGACACTCATTCGCTGCCTGAGGGAAGCTCGAGGCGATCAAGGCGCTTTGCGAGCGCACCGCCAAGCCTTTCGAATACGCCTTCCTTCTCGACGCGCTGAAGGACGAGCAGTCGCAGGGCATCACGATCGACGCAGCACGGGTCTTCTTCAAGACGGCCAAGCGCCACTACATCATCATCGATGCGCCAGGGCACATCGAGTTCCTGAAGAACATGGTCACTGGCGCCTCCCGTGCCGAGGCTGCCCTCCTGGTCATCGATGCCAAGGAGGGAGTTCAGGAGAATTCCCGCCGCCACGGCTACATGATGTCCATGCTCGGCATCAAACAGATCGCCGTGGTGGTCAACAAGATGGATCTGGTCGATTACAGCCAGCGCCACTACGAGGGGATCGTCCGGGAGTACACCGATTTCCTGAGCCGGATCGGGGTTCATCCCGCGTCGCTTTATTCCCGCCGCGGGACGGGAAGGCGACAACATCGCGAGCCCGTCTCCCAAGATGAAGTGGCACACGGGGCCGACGGTGCTCCAGGCGCTGGATCAATTCAAGAGCGAAGGCCCGGCCGTAGGCCAGCCGTTCCGGATGCCGGTTCAGGACGTCTACAAGTTCACCAAGCAGGGAGATGACCGCCGCATTATCGCCGGAACCGTGGAAACCGGAACGGTGCGGGTCGGAGATGAAGTCGTCTTCTATCCTTCCGGCAAGCGCAGCCGGGTAAAGTCGATCGAGTCCTTCAACACGCCGGTCCGGCAGCAGGCGGAGGCGGGACAGGCTGCCGGCTTCACGCTGTCGGAACAGATCTACGTCGCCCGGGGTGAGCTGGCCACGGTCGCGACCGAACCCAAACCCAAGGTCACTACCCGTCTCCGGGTGAGCCTCTTCTGGCTCGGCAAACAGCCCTTCATCAAGAAGAAGGATTACCTGCTCAAGCTGGGCTCGGCCCGGGTGCCGGCTCGTCTCGAAGAGATCACCCGGGTAATCGACGCCTCCAACCTGAGTACCAGCGATACCAAGGACCGGGTGGACCGCCACGCGGTGGCGGAGTGCGTCCTCAAGCTCAATCGAGCGCTCGCTTTCGATCTCGCCGACGAGGTCGACACGACCAGCCGCTTCGTGCTGGTGGACGACTACGAGATCCGCGGCGGAGGCATCGTCCGCGAGGCGCTGCCCGACCGGCAGACCGAAATTCGGGAAAAGGTGATGCTCCGGAACTACAAGTGGGAGCCGAGCATCATTCAGCCGGAGCGCCGGGCGGAGAAGTACAGCCAGAAAGCCTCTCTGCTCCTCATCACCGGTGCCAAGGAGAGCGACCGCAAGTCGCTCGGCAAGGAGGTCGAAGCCCGGCTGTTCGAGGACGGACGCGTGGTCTACTTCCTCGGGATCGGGAATGTGCTCTACGGCATTGATGCCGACATCGAGCGCAAGTCCGAGAACCGGCAGGAGCACCTCCGCCGGCTGGGTGAGGTCGCCAACCTCATGCTCGATTCCGGGGCGATTCTCATCGTGACTGCAGCCGATCTGTCTCAGGAAGACCTGGAGGTCATCAAGACGTCGGTTGATCCTGACCGGATCGAAACCGTCTGGGTGGGAGACAGCGTGACGACCGACATCACCTGCGACCTGATCCTGGCCGAACAGGAGGCCGAGGAAGAGGGCGTCGAGCGGATCAAACGTCTGTTGCAGGACAAGGGCGTCCTGTTCCGCCCCTGGTGACATGGTGAACCGCTCCGCATCCGCGGTTTCTCCCGACGCGCTCACCCGGCTCACGGCGCTTGCTGTGAGAGCGGGCGAGGCGGCCATGGTGCACTACCACGACGGGGTCGCGGTCCGCCAGAAGGGCGACAAGGGCCCGGTTACCGCTGCGGATCATGCATCGCACGCAGTGATCGTTGAGGAGTTAGCGGCCTGGGACTCCTCGATCCCCATCATTTCGGAGGAAGGGGACATTCCGGGGTATGAGGCCCGCCGGGCTTGGAGCCGATTCTGGTTGGTGGATCCGCTCGACGGCACCAAGGAATTCATCCAGAGGAACGGCGAGTTCACAGTGAACATCGCACTGATCGAAAACGGAATTCCTGTCCTCGGTGTGATCTATGCGCCGGCGTTGAGCCTGCTCTATTACGCCGGTCAGGGACTCGGCGCGTGGAAGCGCGAGGCTGGTGGTCAGCCGGAGCGTATTCTTTCCCGCCCCCCGCTGCCGGGCCATGCCCTCCGGGTGGCGGAGAGCCGGTCCCATCCTTCAGAGGAGCTGGAGCAGTACCTCAAGACGATCAAGGTTGCGGACCGGGTGCCGGCCGGGAGCTCGCTCAAGTTCTGCTGGGTCGCTGAAGGAAAAGCGGACATCTATCCCCGCCTGGGCCCGACGATGGAGTGGGACGTGGCGGCCGGGGACTGCATTTTCCGTAACTCCGGTACGCACGGGGCACGGCGCTCGTCACTGGTCTACAACCAGCCCGAGCTCCGCAACCAGGGGTTCATCGTTGGGCTCGACGACAGCGAGCTGGACACCTCCAGCAGTCGCGGCCGCGTGCTCTGGTTTACCGGGCTCTCCGGTTCGGGCAAGAGCACCATCGCGCGGCTGGTGGTGGAAGAACTGGAACGCCGGGGTAGTCCGGTCGAATATCTCGATGGAGACACGATCCGCGATATTTTCCCGGCGACGGGCTTCACTCGCGAGGACCGCGACCAGCACATCCGGCGGGTGGGCTACCTGGCCAGCCGGCTCGAGCGCCACGGTGTGACCGTGATTGCGTCCCTGGTTTCTCCCTACCGCGCCTCCCGGGATTTCGTGCGCGGACTGTGCAGGGACTTTGCCGAGATCTGGGTCGCGACGCCATTCGAGGAGTGTGAGCGTCGGGACGTCAAGGGACTCTACGCCAAGGCCAGGCATGGCGAGATCAAGAACTTCACTGGACTGGATGACCCGTACGAGCCGCCGGTGACCCCGGAGCTGACCATTCAGACTACGGGAAGGACTCCCGAAGAGTGTGCCGGGGAGGTCATCGGCTGGCTGGATCAGATATCAACCGTGGTCGCGGAAGCCGGCAGGGTGCCGCAGCTTCACGAGAACCTTTGAGGACTTAGTCATGGATCATATTGACCAGCTGGAACACAAGAGCGTGCACATCTTCCGTGAAGCCTATGCCAACTTCAAGAGCCTCTGCATGCTCTGGTCGATCGGCAAGCGACAGCACGGTCCTGCTCTGGCTCGCGCGCAAGGCCTTCTTCGGGCATGTGCCGTTCCCCCTCGTACACATCGATACCTCGTTCAAGATTCCGGAGATGATCCGCTATCGGGATCGCCTCGCGGCCGAGTGGAACCTGAACCTGATCTACGGGCAGAACGAAGGCGCGCTGCGGGAGAAGCGCACGTTCCCCGACGGGGCCGTGGATCGCATCACCTGCTGCGGCCTGCTCAAGACCGAAGCGCTGAAAAGGACCCTTTCCGGGGAATGGCCGCGCTACCGCTTCAATCACGCGAAGAAGGCCTACGAGCTCGACAAGAACACCGAGCCCTTCACCGGCGTCATCGTCGGCGCCCGGGCCGACGAGGAAGGCAGCCGCTCCAAGGAGCGGTATTTCTCGCCCCGGAACCGCGAGAATTCCTGGGATGTCGGCGACCAGCCGCCCGAGTTCTGGAACCAGTACAAGACCGACTTCGCGCCGGGAACTCACCTGCGCATTCACCCGCTGCTGGACTGGACCGAGCTGAACATCTGGGAATACATCGAGCGGGAGAACATTCCCGACGGTGTCGCTCTACTACAACCACGGCGACGGGATCCGGTATCGCTCGCTGGGTTGCGGACCATGCACCAAGCACGTCGAGTCCGACGCGAGAAACGTTCAGGAAATCATCGTCGAGCTGAAGACCGGGAAGTTCGCCAACATCGCCGAGCGGTCGGGCCGGGCGCAGGACAAGGACGATGGCGGCGGGCTCGAGACTCTGCGTCGTGACGGGTACATGTGAGCGAAATGAGTAACCTGACCCTCGGGTTGGCGCTGGTTCTCGTGGCGGCGCCGCTCGAGGGCCAGACGGCAGTCCCTCCGGACAGCAACCCTCTTCCTCACCCACATCACCGTCGTTGACGTCACCGGCGGGCCATCGAGGCCTGACATGGCGGTGGCCATCACGGGCGGGCGGATCGCGTCCATCAGGCCCTCCGCCGGCGCCTCGGTGCCTCGCGGGGCGAAGGTGGTTGATGCCGCGGGCAAGTATCTCATTCCCGGGCTCTGGGACATGCATGTGCACCTCACCGAGGCCCCGCCCGAGGGTGATGAGAGTGCGCCGCCCGTCAAAGTGGATGCCCGCGCCTACTACTTCCCGCTGCTGGTCGCCAACGGAATCCTCGGCGCTCGCGACATGGGCGGAGTGCTTGATACCCTGATCAGCTGGCGCCAGGAGATTACCGCGGGCAGAGACCCTCGGGCCTCGTCTCATGGTCACGGGATTCAAGCTGGGGTCGGCCAATCCAGTGGTGCCCGGAGCGCCAGCTCCGGTCGAGACAGCGGCTCAAGTCCGCACCTCGGTCGAGCTGCTTCGCCAACACGGCGCCGACTTTGTGAAAGTGGATTTCGGGCTCGAGAACGCGGGTCTCTACCCGGTCGTCGCGGAGGAATCGAAGCGCCAGGGCCTGACCTTCGTGGGCCACGTCCCGCTCACCATGAATCCCGGCCGATGCCGCGGCTCTGGGACAGCGCAGTATCGAGCACCTGATGCAGGTTCCGCTCGCGTGCTCGAGCGAGGAGGATCGCCCTGCGCCGCCGGCTGCGTGCACTCCGCGCCAAGGCCACCTTCATGGAACGATTGGCGGGATGGAGCCTCTGGAATCGCGGTCTGCCGCACTGAGTACGCGGTTTCGGAGCGGATCGCGGCGACATACGACAGTGCGAAGGCGGCGGCGCCTGTTCAAACGCTTTGTGGACAAGCGGCACGTGGCAGACTCCCACGCTGTTCCTGGAGCGGGACCGCGCACTTGCATATTCCGGGCAATGGGCTCGAGCTCGAGGTCGCGTTACGGGCTGGCCAGCAAGATGCGGCGGCCGAGCCGCCCATTCACTCCGGAGAACAGCGCGCGGAGCGAGGCGTATTTTCGCCGGGAGCTGCAGATCGTCGGAGCGATGTATCGCGCCGGAGTTGGCATCCTGGCTGGCACCGACCTTCCGGTCGGCCACGCAATTCCGGGATACGGCCTGCACGAGGAACTGTCGCTGATGGTCGAAAGCCGGCCTGTCACCGTTGGCCGCGCTTGCAGACTGCGACGACTCAACCCGGCGAAGTTCTTCGGCCTCACCGATTCCCTCGGACGGTGGAACAAGGCAAGGTGGCGGATCTCATCGTACTGGGCGCCGATCCCCTCGCGGACATCGGAAATACCGATCGTATCGATGCTGTAATCATGCAGGGCTCGCTCATGAACCGGCACGGAGTTGGACCAAATGTCTGGACAAAGTCGCATTGCTAGTTCGTGAAGAGAATGAGCAAGGAGGGCGTCACCCCGCCGTAATCATGCTGGTCTAGCTTTTGTAATGATTTGCTGGTGCAGGCCCCACCGGACGAGCAAGATGCGCGCCGCAGTTCCCGCCGTGCCATGACTCCATACGCCAGCTTCTTTTACTTCGGGTTACTCCTCTACCCGTTGGCGATCGGGCTCGTGCTCGCCTGGTTCGGCAAGCTCACGCCGGGAATTCTGCTCGGTCTGACGGTGGCGATGGTTGTGGTACAGTACTCCCGGATCCAGGCCGAGGGGCCGAACGCCT
>ERZ1370068.2005-contig-11970_pt1 | contig 50788 bp, 83 predicted proteins | sample MGYA00561227_ERZ1370068 | MGnify/ENA primary metagenome ERZ1370068 (study PRJEB38410, sample SAMEA6850437) | metagenome | study: Metagenomic assessment of the ecological functions of the soil: analysis of the soil microbiota associated with the... | reverse complement strand
GGTTACGTATTGGGTTAGGGATTCCATGCGGATGCGGACGGTCACGCCCTCGAGGGTCACGGTCCGGACTGAACGGCCAGCCAATCCGCGGTGACCAGCGCCGGCGGCTCCGCCGGCCAGCCCTGCCACTGCGGCGTAGTCGCCGGCCGGAAGCCTCGTTGGTGTGTCCTCCGGTGAAGCGCGCGCAACGCCGCGTGGAGATCCCGGCGTCGGGGCCCAGGTCGCTCGACGGGCGCAGCACGCAGATCACATAGCGGCAGTGCCACGGGCGAGATCGCGGGCGACGTCGGCGAGCCGCGGCACGGCAACGCGGTCGTCGCGGACGATGGGAAGGAGCGGCCTCGTAGGCCGCCGCCGCCGAGGGGCGGCCGGCGCGCTCGGTCAGCGCCACCCCTGCGTCCGATGGCCCGGTTGTCGGCGCAGTCAGGACCGGGGCGCGTAGAGCAGCACGTCGGGCATCCGGGCTGCCGCGATCCCGGCGCGCGCGACCTTCGCGAAATGACGAGACCGTTCTGGATCTGCCGAGTTCAGGTCGGTGAGCAGGACTGCGATTGGCGGCGTTTGACGCCGGCGGTGAGCGGGCGCGAGCACGGCGGAGGGCGCTCGTCGCGGCTCCGATCGAGCGCCGGAAAATCCCGATAGGCGCGGGCGCCGGCGTAAGCCACGAGCAGCGCCGCAGCGGCGGGCGCCTGGTTCCGATCGGATCCGTGGCCCGGCCCGCAGAGCGCGATCGCCGGCGCGGCGAGCAGCGCCGATGATCAGGTGCGACGGCAGGTAGAAGACGTGCGAGTCGCCGACGTTGTAGCTGAAGGCGAAGACCGCGTTGGCCGCGAACAGCGTAGCCATGAGGATCGCGCGCGCTGCGGGCTCATCCGCGCCAGCTTGACGCGAGCCCGGCCGCCGCCAGAGCAGCGGGCCCGACGACGCCGAACTGCTGGCGCAGGTCGAACCAGCACATCGCCGCGTGGTCGCGCAGCATCGAGCGCGGCACGTTCATCACCATGGTGTCGCGCCAGTCCGATTTGGTGACGTCGAACCAGAACCGCGCCAGCGCGTCCGACCACGCCCGCGCGGCGCGGCTCTGCGGGCAGCAGCCACGCGTCCGCAGGTTCCAGGCGTACTGCGAGGCGCCGGCCAGCGGCGCACACCGCCGCCAGCGCCGTCACGCGCGGCGTGACCATCGATCGCCAGCCGCCCGGCGCGCGTCGATCAGCAGGAACAGCGTGAACGCGGGCGCGAGCAGGATCATCGACAGGTGGTTGCCGAAGCCGAGCCGCATAGACGCGCGAAGAACAGCGCCAGGCGGCGCGTGTCGTCGGCTGGTCTCGCCCAGCGCAAGAGGAGCAGCAGCGTCAGCGCAGACGAGCGCGATGTGCAGCGCGTAGACCTCGGCGATCACCGCCTGGCTCCAGAAGGTACGACGCGGCGAAGAGCAAGCGCCGCGCCGGCCGCCGCCGCAATCGATCCCGACAGCTCGGCCGCGACCAGCACGATGAGGCCGCAGGCGATGGCGGCCGTGACCGACCGACGCCAGGTTGAGCGCGTGCGCCGGCTCGCGCGCGCGTGATCCAGAGGAAGAGCTGACCGATGGCGAAGTACAGCGGATACCCGTCGCGCGGCGTGATGAGCGGCGATCCGACCGTCGCCTGAAACGATCCGGTATCCCCGAAGTCGAAGCCCGGAAGCATCGTCGCGCGGTAGAGCGCAAACGCGCCAGGACAGCGACGAGGGCGGCCACGCTCAAGGCTCGAACTCTCAACGTTCAACGTTGAGCCTTGAGCGTTGAGCGCCTGAGAGTTGAGCGTTGCTCACGCGTTAGCGCGTGCCGCCGCGCTTGCGCGGCGATGAGCGCGCGGACGTCTGCGAGCGGTCGCGTGTTGAGGACGTGGCGCGGCTCGACCCACCCGCGCCGCGCCGTGACGAGGCCGAGGTCCATCTGGCGGCCGAGCATCTCGGCGCGATGGCAGTCGCCGCTGACGACGACGGTGGCGCCGGCGGCGATCGCGCGCCGCGCCAGCGCGCCGTCGAGGTCGAGATGCGACGGCGCCCCGTCGATCTCCAGCGCGGTCCGGGTCTCGACCGCGAGCGCGAACAACCGATCGTAGTCGAGCGCGTAGCCGCGCCGGTGACGGCACGAGGCGGTTGCTCGGGTGCGTGATGAGCGTCACGAGCGGATGCTGCATCGCCGCGGCGTAGCGCTTCATCAGCTGCTCCGGCGAATGGCCCGCCGCGCTCGTGCAGCGAGGCGAGCACGATGTCGAAGCGCTCGAGGATCCGCTCCGGGAAGTCGAGGCGGCCGTCCGGCAGGATGTCGACCTCGCAGCCGTGGAGGATGGTGATCTGCGGATACAGCTCGCGCAGGGCGGCAATCTCGTCGGCCTGCCTCTTCACGCCGTCGACCGTCAGGTTGCGCGATCGCCGCCGAGCTCGGCGAATGGTCCGTGATCGCCATGTACTCGTAGCCGAGCGCGCGGCAGCGCCTGCACCATCGCGTCGATCGAATCGCGTCCGTCGCTCCACGGCGAGTGCATGTGCAGATCGCCGCGAATGTCGGGGCGCGACACCAGCGCCGGCAGCTCGCCGCGGCTCGCGACCGACGACCTCGTCGGTCGCCGTTCCGGATTTCCGGCGGGATGAACGGCAGTCCGAGCGCCGCGTAGATCGCCGCCTTCGCTCGCGGACGGGTCGGAGGATGCCCGTCGCGGCCGTGCAGGCCGTCGGGCGTGAGCCGCCAGCCCGGCGTGTCCGCGTGCGAGCGCAGGGCCTCGAAGTGCGCCGCCGATCCGGTCAGGTAGAGCAGCGGCGCGCCCGCGTTCGGCGGGTCGGGCAGGCGCACCCCGACCTGCATCCGATCGGTCAGCACGTAGAGCCGGCGTTCGCTCTGATGCAGCACGCGCGCGAAGTCCGGCGCGCCGAGCAGCGTCGTCGATGGCGCGCGGCCGGCTGCGAGCTGGCGGCGACGATCTCGATGTCGCCGACCGTGTCCTGGCCGCGCCGCAGCGATCCGGCCGGCAGCGCCCAGTCGACGCCGGGGACGCCGCGCAGCGCGTTCGAGCACGGCATCGGCAATCGCGATCGCGCGGCCGAGCGGCACGCGCGGAATCGCGCGCGCAGCGTCGGCAGCGCCGCGGCGATCGCGGCTTCGAGCGTCCGCGTCCATGCCGGGGACGGCGCGGATCAGCTGCTCGCGAACCGCCCGCGCCAGGTCCGCGCGCCGTCGTCACACCCAGGGCGCTGATGGAGCGTCGGCGAGCTGTTCGATCGTCACCGCGCCCGATTCGTAGAGCCACCGCAGATCGCCCGGCAGGTCGGCGATCGCCGACTCGACGAGCACCCAGCCGCCCGCCTCGCACATCTGGCGGAGACGCTTGAGGATCTCGGGATCCGCATCGGGCGGAGGATTGTCGAGGAGGGGACCGGCGTCGGCGTCCGAATCGATGTGGCGGGCGTGGACGAGCGCGCACGGCGCGGCTGAACACCGACGGCGTCGGCCAGATCGCCGCGGATCATCGCCAGCGAGGCGAGCTGGGCGAGCGTTCGATGCAGCGGCGTCGCGGACGTCGAGCGGGAGTCGCCAGGAATCGGCGGGCTAGCCTTTCAGTGCGCCAGGTTCAGGCGTCGCCTGTTTGGGCGCTTCTTTCGTTTCGGTCGGCAGTTTCGCGTCCACCCACTCGGCGATGCCGCCCTTGAGCGTCGACCGCGCCGGTAGCCCTGGCGGATCAGCTGCCGCGGCGACGTCCGAGCTGGCCAGCTCGCTGCGGGTCCGAAGTCGTAGACGACGATGTCGTGGTCGCGCGGAAACGAGGCGCGGCGCGCCGCGCCGAGCCGGATGGCGCCCGGCAGCTTGACGGTGCTGTGTTCGTAGGGATACTTCAGGCGGGCGTCGATGACGATCAGCGGCGTGCCGCTGTCGAGCCGCTGCTTGAGATCTTCTTTGGTGATGCGCGGAACCGGCACGACTCCGTATTGTGATCGCGCGCTACGCGCAGTGTCAACTTCGAGCCGGGCCAACGGCGCGCGGCGTGCCGGACGCTGAAGGCCTAGCCGGGCGGCGGCGGTGCGTCCGAACGGGAGCACACGGCGTCGCTCACCCGGCGCGACCACGCTGGCCATTGCCGGTGCCGGCCTCATCGGCGCCACCTTCGCGCGGGCCACGGGCGCACGCTGCGCGGCCGCGGCCGGCTTCCGCCGTCACCGCCCAGCCTGAGGACCGCTTGCCGCAGTGGACGCACCGGAGAAAGATCGCGCCCGGCTCGCACCACATGCCGTAGTCGTGGCGTCCGGATAGGTAACAGTTGAACAGGTTCCACATACTGTGCCTCGTTCGTTCCGCTTCGTTCGGGTAGTCACCCTATCGCAAGGGCGATGCCGTCTTACGACAAGGTGTGCAAATGACTCGTCTTCCCCCCATTGGCACGGCGTGATTCAACCGAAAAGCGCTTTACGCGGTTGTTTCATCGCCACTGGGCGCGTGTCCGATCGGCGACACTCTGCGGTCCAGACCACACAGTTTTGTAAGAGGCTCGCGCCAGCAACATGGCCAGACACGTTGAGCTCAACGGCAGGGAGTTCTGGATCCTATCCGAGCCACGGGGCGGTCCGCGTGGCACGCGACGGTCGTGGAGGTGACGGCCGGCGACGCGGCGCGAGGCACTCGGCATCATGACGCGACCGCGGAAACGCGCACCGCCGCCGACGATGCCGCGGAACGCGAACTGCGGCGTCTGCTCAAAGCCTCGATCCCGCGCGAGGGGTCAACGACCGCCGCCGCGCCCCGCGCAGCACCGCGAAGGCGCCCCTCCGCCACGCTACCTCGACGTTCGAAGCCGCTCGCGCCGCATCAGCTCGAGCTCTCTGTCGAGGGGCACATACATGTCTTCGCCGGCCCGGGCATCGAGCAGCGCGCCGCGCCCGGGCCCGCGTGTAACTGCGCCGGAGGTGGGCGAGCCAGGCGTCGCGCTGGGGGCGGCTGACGGCGGCATCGCCGGCCGGCTGGCAAGTCGACGCTGATGAAGAGGCGCCGCACGAACCGAGCGCGGCGTGCACGCGGCGGTAGAGCGCCGCCGTCGCCGCCCGGGTCCGGATGTGGTGCAGCGAGAAGGACGCGACCGCCGCGTCGCAGCTGGCGGCAGCGGCGCGCGCAGGAAGGGAGCCCGTCGTGAATGGTGGCCCAGGCCGCCACAGCCGGTTCGCGGCCAGGGCGAGCATCGCCGGATCGACGTCGATGCCGACGCGACTCGCGCCGCCGGCGGCGGGACTCGAGGCAGCGCGGCCGCCAGCGCGCCGGTGCCGACGCCGAGGTCGAGGATCGTGCGCGCGCGCGTGGGGATGGCCCGCAGCCGCCACGCCGAGCATCTCCTCGTAGTCCGGGATGAACGTGCGGATCCGCGCGCGTCGTAGTCGGCGATCTTGATCCCGAGATGCGAGGCTACGGACACGCGCTCACTCCTCCGTCGGCTCCGGTTCGTAGCCGGCAGCAGACCCGCACCGGCAGCGCAGGATACCGCGGAAAGGACGGGTTCGTCGCCGCGAGCGCGCAGAGATAGAAGGTGTCGATCCTCTCGAGGAGGTGACGATCTCCGTGAACCGGCAGCTGGCGCAGAGGCCGACGGCGAGCGGCGAGGGTGTCGGCATGGCGCGGCGCCGGCATCAGGACATCAGTGAAGGAAGTGCGCTGACGGACTCAAATCGGGACGTGGCGAGTTTCCCGAGAAGCTGGCAGAATCGCCCCCAAGAACCGGCGCGCTGAAGCGCGCGGACCTTCGCGAGTGGGGAGAGACTATGGACTTCGACACCGCTGTGGGTGCGTGGCGGACCGCGCGCGCGAGAGACCACGCCTGCTTCCCAGGACGTCTCGTTCATCCGCGACGTCGTTCCCGACCAGCTCGACTCCTTTCCGCGGTTGAAGTTGCCGGCGAGCGTCCGGCACCCTGCGGGTTCATCGATCTCTGGGGGCGTCGGTCGGCACGTTCCTTCGCAGCGCCCTGCATCGTCGCCGGGCAGAAGGCGCTCTGGCCGGAGGTTCGGCGGCGCCGAGTTCTACGAGCGCGTCGAGAGGGACCTCGGCGTTCGGCATCATGCGCTCGCATTTTCACCACGGCTACCCGAAGGGCGTGCACTGCTGCGCCACGTGCACCCTCGGTGATTCCGGTGCTTGACGCCGGGGCGATTCGCTACTTCGATTGTCGTGAGCTGTCCAGCGCGGTCAGGCGCCTCGTGCGGCAACGCCAGTGGCGGTTTGCGAAATCGACCGACCCGCGACTCGTGCGCTGGGCGGCCTGGGCGTCGACAAAGACTCGCTGGTTGCTTTCGGCAGTCTCAGGATGACGGCTCATGCTGGGCTCTCGACACGCCGTTGCGTGCGGAAGGTCCGCTTCGGTTCGCGGTCGTCAACGCTATGGTCGGTACGGCCTTCAGAGACTAATCAGACTTGGCAAGAATGCTGAAGGAATTGGTGGACGACGCGAGGCTCGAACTCGCGACCTCCGCGTTGCGAACGCGGCGCTCTCCCAACTGAGCTAGTCGCCCACGGGAACCCTGAATTGTACCACGCGCGGTTTCAGGCGCCGCAACGCGTCGCGGCAGGCGCTCCTGCTACACTCGACCTCCAATGCCGCGATCACACGTATCGGCGTTCTGACCGGCGGCGGCGACGCGCCCGGCCTGAACGCCGTCATCCGCGCCGTCGTCAAAGCCGCCTGGAACAGCGGCATCGAATACCGTCGGCATCGAGGACAGCTTCGACGGCCTGCTCGAGCCGGATCGCTCGCGCGTGCTGACGCCGCGCGACGTCACCGGCATCCTGCGGCTCGGCGGCACGATCCTCGGCACGCTGAACACCGGGCAATCCGATCAACTCGGAGATCGATGACCGCCGATGGCCCGCGGCAGCTACGCCGATCGCGTCATCGAGATGTTCCACAGGCTGGGCCTCGGCGCGCTGCGTCGCGATCGGCGGCGACGGCACGCTCGCGATCGCGCCACGAGTTCTGCGCTGCTCGGCATGCCGATCGTCGGCGTCCCCAAGACCATCGACAACGACATCGTCGGCACGACCAACTGCTTCGGGTTCGACACCGCGGTCGCGTTCGCCACCGACGCCATCGATCGGCTGCACACGACGGCGGAAGCGCACAAGCGCATCCTCGTCGTCGAGGTGATGGGGCGCTATGCCGGCTGGATCGCGCTGTACGCCGGCGTGGCGGGAGGCGCCGATGCGATCCTGATTCCGGAGATCCCGTTCGACATCGGCCTGGTCGCCGAGCGGCTGCGCGAGCGCGACAAGTGGGGCGCCAAGTTCAGCATCGTCGTCGTCGCCGAAGGCGCGCTACCCGAAGGGCGGCACGCTGTCGCTCGATCGAAGCCGCGCACGGCAACGGCCTCGAACGGCTCGGCGGGCATCGGCGCGCAGGTGTGCGACGCGCTCGCGCGGCGAGACGGGCAAGGAAACGCGGCACGTCGTGCTCGGCCACCTGCAGCGCGGCGGCGCGCCGACCAGCTTCGATCGCGATCGCTGGCGACGCGCTTCGGCGGCAAGGCGGTCGAGCTCGTCAGGCGCGGCGAGTTCGGCACGATGGTCGCGTTCGCGCCGCCCGACATCATCGCGCGACCGCTCGACGAGGTCGTCGGGAAGACCAAGACCGTGCCGATGGATTTCGACGTGCTGCGCGACGGCGAGAGCCCTCGGCGTCACCTTCGGCGACTGAGAGGCTCGTCCCGTGTTCAGGCCTGTCGCCGCACGACCATCATCCGGTAGATCCACAGCAGCAGGACGGCGCCGACAATCGACATGCAGCCAGCCCGCGCTCTGGCTTGGCCCGTAGAAGCCCGAGCGCGCGTCCGGCGACGCCCGCCGATCACCGCGCCGGCGATGCCCAGCAGGATGGTGACGATGAACCCGCCCGGGTCGCGTCCCGGCATCAGGGAGCGTGGCAACGGCGCCGACGATGGCGCCGAAGAGAATCCAGCCGATCACACCAACCATGTGCACGCACCTCCGGGTGAGAGTATGTGCAATTCCAATGGACCTCAGCGGGAAAAAAGCGGCAGGTAGGGTGCAGGTGGGGCGGGTAGGTCAGGTAGGGCGGGTAGGTCAGGTGGGTCAGGTGGGTCAAGTCGGTCGGGTGGGTCAGGTGGGTCGGAGTGGGTCTGGTGGGTTTCGCGCTACGCTGGCTTCAGGACGTCCAAGTAGCTGAGGGCGCCGCCGGTGTTGAAGAGCACGACCGACTCGTGCGGCCTGATCGTGCCGGCGGCGACGAGGCGCTCGAATGCGCCACCAGCGCGCGCGCCGCCCTCGGGCGCGGCGCTGACGCCTTGCGTGCTTGCCGATCGCGAGCATGCCGTCGACCATCGATTGATCCGGAGACGGCGAGCGCCGTGCCGCCGCTTTCGCGGACGGCGCGCAGGATCAGGAAGTCGCCGATCGCGCGCGGCACGCGCAAGCCCGTCGGCGAGCGTCGCGGCGCCTTCCCACGGCTGCGCCTTCTCGGCGCCCTGCTCGAAGGCGCGGACGATCGGCGCGCAGCCCTCGGCCTGCACCGACACCATGCGCGGCCGCGTCGTCGGCGCGCACCCAGCCGATGCGCTCGATCTCCTCGAACGCCTTCCACATGCCGATCATGCCGGTGCCGCCGCCCGTGGGATAGACGATCCAGTCGGGCCACCGCCAGTCCATCTGCTCGGCGCAGCTCGTAGGCCATCGTCTTCTTGCCTTCGATGCGATACGGCTCCTTGAGCGTCGAGACGTCGTACCAGCCGAGCGGCCGCGCCGCTGCTCGGCGGCGAGGCGGCCGGCGTCGGTGATGAGGCCGTCGACCAGCGTCACGTTCGCGCCGTAGAGCCGGCACTCGTCGACGAACGGACTGCTTCGCGTCCCTCGGGATGAAGACTTCGCAGGCCAGGCCGGCGGCCGCGGCGGTAGCGCGGCGGCGGCGTTGCCGGCGTTGCCCGCGGTCGGCAGCGCGATCGTCTTCGCGCCCAGGTAGCTCGCCCGCGTGATCGCCGCCGACTGGCCGCGCGCCTTGAACGAGTTGGTCGGGTTGAGCGACTCGTCCTTGATGTAGAGGCGATCGAGGCCGAGCGTGGCGCCGAGGGCGCGCGCGTGGAACAGCGGCGTGAAGCCTTCGCCGAGCGTGACCGGCGTCTCGCCGTCGAAGAGCGGCAGCAGCTCGCGATACCGCCACATGTTCGGCTCGCGGCCCGTCGAGGCTGTCGCGCGACCACGACGCGCGCCTGGTCCAGGTCGTAGCGCGCGAGCAGCGGCGCGCCGCAGGAGCAGAGAGATGGTGACGCTCGCGAGGGTCGAGGCGTCGCGGCGCCACACGGCACCGAGCATTCAAGATGGGTGAAGAAAGACATGGTCAAGTCTCAACGCTCAAGGCTCAAGTCTCGAAGTGCTCAGACGTGTCAGCGCTGAGAGCTGAAACTTGAGACTTCGCTACTTGCCGAAAGCTCCGGCGTCCTTCTTCTTCTGCAGGTCGTCGATGTGCTTGATGTGGAGTGTCGGTGATCTTCTGGACCTCGTCGAGGCCCTTCTTCTCGTCGTCCTCGGAGATCTGGTGGTCCTTGAGGAACTTCTTCAGCCGCTCGTTGGCGTCGCGCCGCACCTGGCGGACGCTGTTGCGGCCTTCTTCGCTCAGCTTGTGGACGTGCCGCGACAGCTCCTTGCGGCGCTCCTCGGTGAGCGGCGGCAGCGGAATCCGCACCACCTTGCCGTCGTTGGCCGGGTTGCAGGCCGAGGCCCGGCCGCGCGGATCGCCTTCTCGATCGCGGCAATCTGCGAGGGGTCGAACGGCTGCGCGACGATCATGCGTCGGCTCGGGCACCGAGAGCCCGGCGAGCCTGATTGAGCGGCATCTTCGATCCGTAGGCCTCGACGTGGACGCCGTCGAGGATCGTCACCGACGCGCGCCCGGTCCGCACCCCGCGAACTCGTGCTGGACGTGATCGAGGGCGGTCTGCATCCGCTTGTTGACTTCGGCGAACATCCCTTTCAGGTCATTCACATCCATGGTCGCTCTCTCTCAGGATCTGATCATCTGGTGCATCGGGGATCTGGCACTTGATTGGCGGATTGTCTGTCATCATCAATCTTCATGCCAGACTGCCAATTCTCGATCCCGTGCGTCAGGCCGTGACCAGCGATCCGATCGGGCTCGCCGATGATCGCGCGCTTGATGTTGCCCGGCGTCTTCAGGTTGAACACCACGATCGGCAGGCGGTTGTCCATGCACAGCGAGATGGCGGTCGCGTCCATCACCTTGAGCCCCTGCTCGAGGACCTGCAGGTACGAGATGCGGTCGAAGCGGACCGCGTCGGTCTTCACCATCGGGTCGGCGTCGTAGATCCCGTCCACCTTCGTGCCCTTGAGGATGACGTCGGCCTTGATCTCCATCGCGCGCAGCGCCGCGGCGGTGTCGGTGCTGAAATACGGGTTGCCGGTCCCGGCGCCGAACACGACGACGCGGCCCTTCTCGAGGTGGCGGATGGCGCGGCGGCGGATGAACGGCTCGGCGACGGCGCGCATCTCGATCGCGGTCACCACGCGGGTGACGACGTTCTGCTGCTCGAGCGCGTCCTGCAGCGCCAGCGCGTTGATGACGGTGGCCAGCATCCCCATGTAGTCCGCGGTCGCGCGGTCCATGCCGCGCGCGCTCGCGGCCACGCCGCGGAAGATGTTGCCGCCGCCGATGACGATGGCGGTCTCGACGCCCATGCCCTGGATTTCGGCGACGTCCAGCGCGATCTGGTTGGCGACGGCGGGATCGATCCCGTAGCGTCTGCTCGCCCATCAGGGCTTCGCCGGAGAGTTTCAGGAGGACGCGTTTATAGGCGGGGCGGGGCGTCGGCGGTCACGAAGAGACGATTATAGCTATGGCTGATGGCTGATGGCTAATGGCAGGTATGGTCGATGGGACAGCCCATCAACCATCGTCCATAAGCCATCAGCCCTCAGCCATCAGCCATGACGTGCTTACTGAGCAGCCTCGCCGACCTTGAGCCGCGCGAAGCGGGTCACCGACAGCTGAGCGCCGAGGGCCTTGTTGGCCGCCGCGATCACGTCCTTCACCGCCAGCTTCGGCTCGCGGATCGACGCCTGGTCCGGGAGGACCACCTGGCCGTAGAAGCTTCCCAGCTTGCCCTCGACGATCTTGTCGAGGACGTTGGCCGGCTTGCCCGAGTTCTCCATCTGCGCGCGGTAGATCGCCTTTTTCCTTCTTCGAGGACGTCCGCGGGCACCGCCTCGCGCGTCGCGTAGGTCGGGCTGGCGGCCGCGATCTGCATCGCGATCTCCTTGACGAGGGTCTGGAATCTCCTCGCGTCCGCGCCAGCGCCGGCGACACGCCGCCGAACTCCACCATGCACGCCGAGCTTGCCGCCGAGATGGATATACCGCCCGACGTAGCCCTGGCCGGCGTAGCGGACGACGCGCGGACACCGCCATGTTCTCGCCGAGCTTGGCGATCGACCGGCGTCAGGCGCTTCACGACCGGCCCGCTGCGGATCCTTCAGCCACGCCTCGTTCGCCGCGTCGCCCGGCGCGGTCGATCTCCGCGAGCACGTCCTGCATCAAGCTGCTGGAAGTCCGGCGTGCGCGCCACGAAGTCGGACTCGCAGTTGACTTCGGCGAGGATGCCGCGACGCGTGATCCGGCGCGACCCGGTTCGCCGATCAGCCCTTCGCTGGCCATGCGTCCCGCCTTCTCGCGGCGCTGGCCAGGCCGCGCTTGCGCAGAATCGTGTTCGCTTCCTCGAAGTCGCCGTTCGCCTCGGTCAGCGCGTTCTTGCACTCCATCATCCCCGCGCCGGTCTGCTCGCGGAGCTTCTGACCTGATCTGCCGAAATTGCCGTCGCCATCGTGTCTCTCCCTGCGGCGGCCGGGGCTGCCTTGCACGCGCTCGCCTGAAAGGCTCGCGCCCGCATGAATGAAAGGCGCCGGGCTTCGAGAGCCGGCGCCTTCGTCGAAGTCCGCCTAATCCCTAAGCCCTGTTCCCTGATCCTGCGGCTAGGCCGACGCCGGCGCCGGTTCGCGCGCCGCTGCGGCCGCGCCGCCTGGCGGCGGCCGCTGTCGTCGCCGTCGTCGCCGTTGTCGCGCGACGATTCGGCCTCGACCGACTGCTTCATGTCGCGGCCCGAGATGCACGCGCGTCGGCGATGCGCGAGGCGAACAGCCGGATCGCGCGCAGCGCGTCGTCGTTGCCCGGGATGACGAAGTCGACTTCGTCGGGATCGCAGTTGGTGTCGACGATGCCGATGACCGGAATCTTCAGCTTGCGCGCCTCGTCGACGGCGATCTGTTCCTTCTCGCGTGTCGACGACGAAGATCGCGTCGGGCAGGCGCGACATGCCGCGGATGCCGTCGAGGTTCTTCGCCAGCTTCTTGCGCTCTTTCTCGTTGCGCGCGATCTCCTTCTTCGAGAGCGTGTCGAAGCGGCCGTCGGTGGCCATCGCTTCGAGGTCGCGGAGCCGGCCGAGGCTGCGCTGGATCGTCGCGAAGTTGGTGAGCAGGCCGCCCAGCCAGCGCTCGTTCGACGTGGAACATCCCGCAGCGCTGCGCTTCTTCGGCGATGACGTCCTGGGCCTGCCGCTTGGTGCCGACGAAGAGGATCGTGCGGCCTTCGGCCGCGAGGCGGCTGACGAACTCTTCGGCATCGCGGAACAGCTTTACCGTCTTTCCGAGGTCGATGATGTAGATGCCGTTACGCTCGCCGAAGATGTATTCCTTCATCTTCGGGTTCCAGCGCTTCGTCTGGTGGCCGAAGTGAACCCCGCCTCCAACAGATCCTTCATTGCGATCGCGGCCAAGCTTTGCTCCTTCGTGGCGGCCCGGATGAGGACCGCCCTACCCGTTACCGTTTACTGAACTGGAAGCGTTTGCGCGCTCCCGCCATGCCGTACTCTTGCGTTCCTTGGCGCGCGCGTCGCGCGTCAGCATGCCTTCGTCCTTCAGCTTCTTGCGCAGCTCGAGGTTGTACGTCGACGAGCGCGCGCGCGATGCCGAGCCGCACCGCGCCCGCCTGCCCCGACACGCCGCCGCCGGCGACGGTCGCCAGGATGTCGAACTTGTCGGCGGTCTCGGTGAGGACGAGCGGCGTGCGAATCTGCATGCGCAGCGCCTCGGTGGGGAAGAACGCGTCGAACGCGCGGCTGGTTGATGCTGATGGCCCCGGTGCCGGGCCGGAGGAACGACGCGGGCGGTCGACGTCTTGCGCCGGCCGGTTGCGTAGTATTGCGCTGCTGCCACGTTACGCGACCTCGAGCTTTGAGGGTTTCTGCGCCGCGTGCGGGTGATCCGGACCGGCGTACACTTTCAACTTGCGGTACATCGCCTCGCCCATCTTCGTCTTGGGCAGCATGCCGTGCACCGCGTCTTCGACCAGCTTCCGGGCTTGCGCGCGCGCACCAGGCGGGCGCGCTCTTCGCGCAGGCCGCCTTCGTAGCCGCTGTGCTGGCGGTAGATCTTCTGATCTTCCTTGCGGCCGGTCAGCTTCACCTTCGCCGCGTTGACGACGACGACGTGATCGCCGGTGTCGATGAACGGCGTGTAGGTCGGCTTGTTCTTGCCCTGGAGCAACCGCGCGCGCGAGCGTCGCGAGGCGTCCGAGGACCTGCCCCTCGGCGTCGATGATGTGCCAGCGGCTTCCGGCGGCAGCCGTGTCAGCGCTGGCCATGAACGTAGACATCCCTGAAAAAGCCCTTTCGAAAAGCCCGTCGAACCGATGTTGGGGGATTTCCGGCCCGGACTCAAGCATCAGTCGGGCAGGTCCAGGCAACCGTAAACCCAAAGCATACGAGCCTTTCTGGGCACTGTCAAGGGCCGCGCCAACATTCCTCGATGGCGCGGGCATTACGCGATGCCGTCGCGCCGATAACTGTAATCGCAGGGTCAGTGACGCACCGGTGCTCGACGAGCCGCGGCCGAGAGTTGCTGACGCACGCGCCCGTTCTGTAAGTCGACCACGCAATTGTAACGTCGGTGACAGCGGCCGAGTCGGCGGTCCGGATCGCAGTTCTGGCCAGGAACACGCCGGAATTGCGCGCGCATTCGCCCGGGCTGGCCGATCGGCTCTGCGGTATGCGCCTTTCGCCCAATCTGCACACTTTCGTTGCTGGAGATTAGGACGTCACCAGTGTTTGGTCTAGGCAAATCCAAGTCGGTCGTCGGCCTCGACATCGGCTCGAGCGCCGTCAAGGCGGTCGAGCTGAAAGCCAGCGGGCAAGAGCTTCAAGGTCGTCGGCATTCGCGATCGAGCCGGTGCCGCCTGACAGCATCGTCGACGGCGCCATCATCGACGGCGCCGCCGTCGCCGACGCGATCCGCCGCGTCGTTCGAGAACAAGGCCTTCAAGACGAAGGAAGTCGCGGCCTCGCTCTCGGGCAACGCCGTCATCGTCAAGAAGATCAGCCTGCCGGTGATGACCGAGGCCGGAGCCTGGCCGAGTCGATCTTACTGGGAGGCCGAGCAGTACATCCCGTTCGACATCCAGGACGTCAACCTCGACTACCAGATCCTCGACGCCGGCACCGGCGCAGACTCGAAGGGCACGATGGACGTGCTGCTCGTCGCCGCGAAGAAGAGAAAAGATCGCCGACTACACCGGCGTCATCTCGCAGGCCGGCCGCGTCCCGGTCATCGTCGACGTCGACGCCTTCGCGCTGCAGAACGCCTACGAGGTCAACTACGGCCTCGAGCCCGACGCGGTCGTCGTCCTGCTCAACGCCGGCGCCAGCGCCATCAACATCAACATCCTGCACCGGCGACCAGTCGACGTTCACCGCGCGACATCTCGATCGGCGGCAACGTGCCTACACCGAAGCGGTGCAGAAGGAGCTCAACCTGCCGTTCGACAGCGCCGAGCAGCTGAAGCGCGGCCATGCCGGTCGACGGCGTCGACCTTCGACGACGTCACGCCCGGTGCTGCACGCGATGACCGAGAACGTGCTGCTCGAGATCCAGAAGACGTTCGACTTCTTCAAGGCGACCGCCGTCGTCCGACCGCATCGACCGGATCGTGCTCGAGCGGCGGCGCGTCGCGCGTCGGACGGCTTCCGCGCAGGCGCTCCAGGAGCGCTTCAACACGCCGGTCGAGGTGTTCGATCCGTTCCAAGAAGATTGTCGTTCGATCCGGGCGAAGCTCGGCATCACCGATGTGGACGGCCTGACGTCCGACCGCGGCCGGTCGCGGTCGGCCTCGCGCTCCGGAAGGGCGGGCGACCGATGATTCGCATCAACCTGCTTGCGGTCGAACGCGACCGCAACACAGAAGAAGGCGGTCACGCTCGGCACCACCGGCCAGAAGCTGACCATCGCGGCTGCAGCCTGATCCTCGTCCTCGCCCTGATGTTCGATCGGGCTGGCGCGTACTGGACGCATCGGCCACGAGTCGACGCAGCTCGACGCGGACGATCGCGACGCGCGCAGCAGGAGACCGTCCGGCTCCACTCGCGTCATCCAGCAGGTGCAGGAGTTCGAGCAGCGCAAGGCGCAGCCCAGCAGCGCGTCGTGCTCATCGAGCAGCTGCGCAAGGGCCAGACCGGGCCCGGTCCACATGCTCGATCAGGATCAGCCGGGCGCTGCCGCCGATGCTCGTGGCTCACCGAGCTGAAGCAGGTACGGCGCCCCGACGTGGATCATCGACGGCAAGTGCGGCGACGCCGACCGGACTCTCCCGAGTTCGTCGTCGAACCTCGAGGCGTCGGGGCACTTCAAGCGCTCGGTCGAGATCGTCAACACGCACGAGCGAAGCCGGCGGCGCCGGCGGCCGGCTGTGGTATCTCATCCGGTTCAGCATCCGGGCGAGGTTCCAGCAGCCCGCGATGCCGCGCCAGTCGCGCCGGCTCGAAGCCGGGCGGCTAGCCGTGCACTGCACGAGAATTGAGAGGTCGTCGGGGATTTGCCCCGATACGCCGCTCGCAGTAGCGAAGCCAAGATGCAACTGACTCCTCACGAAATTGCCGTGGTATGCGCGCAGGTCGGCGCGCTCTGTCGCGCTGTCTGGCGCCTGCGGCGCCGTTCTACTACTACATCGAGATGCCGGCCCGCGCCGACATGGCGTCGCGCGAGTCGCAGCTGCGCCGTGCTCAAGGCGGACGTCGCCAAGGGCCTGGCGACGGCGAGGAAGCTGCCGGAGTTCCAGCGCGCAGGTGACCGATCTCGAAGGGCGGCTCGCGCAACCTGAAGGCGATCCTGCCCGGAAGAAAAGGACGCGGCCGGATCTGCTGAACCAGCATGCAGACGGTGGCGGCCCAGTCGAACATGGTCATCATCAAGGGCTTCAAGCCCTCGCCGACCGTCACCAAGCAGCTGCACGCCGAGTGGCCGATCACGCCTCGAGCTCGAAGGCACCGTACCACAACCTGGCGCTGTTCTTCGACCGCGTCGGGAAGTTCACCCGCATCGTGAACATCAGCGGGCCTCGACGTCAGAGGCCGCGATCGGCGCAGACCGCGCGCGCTACGATCAACGCGACCTGCGTCGCGACGACCTTCGTGCTCCTCGACAAGCCGGGGCCGGCCAAGCCTGGCGCGAAGCCGTCCGCCGGCCGCGAAGGGTCCTTAGTCATGCGCGCGTCTCTCGCCTTCGTCGTCGTCGTCGCCTGATCGTGTCCGCCGTCCGTGGCGGCAGGCGCCGGGCAGCCGGCGGCCGCCCACGCCGCGCCGCAGCCGACGCAGCCGAAGTGCCGCGGCGCCGCATCCGGCGCGCCCGCCCGCGTCGCAGCCCGGCGAAAGCCTTACACCTACCGGTCCGACGGGCGCCGCGATCCGTTCCAGAACCTGCTCGGCACCGGCAGCGAGAAGAACCGTGCATCTCGCACAAGAGCGACGGGCCGGCCGGCATGACGCTCGGCGAGATTTCCATCCGCGGAATCATGCAGAGCAGCGGCGCGCCTCGTGGCCATGGTGGTCAGGGCCCGGACAACAAGACCTACATCGTGCACCAGGGCGACAAACTCCTCGACGGCAACTATCAAGACGATCAGCCGCAGGGACTCATTGTCATCCAGGAAGTCAACGACCCGCTCGCTCGTGAAGCAGCGGAGGTTCGCAAATTGTTGCGATCGCTCGAGGACGCCAAGGAATGACTCTCACGCGGGGCCTGGCCCTGCTTCGTCGTCGTCGACGCCGGCCGGCACGCTCGCCCAGCGTCCGGCTCCAATGCCACGCCGCTCGGCCAGCGTCCGGCTGACCGCGATCAGTCGCGCTGCGCCCACGCCAAGGGGGCGTCGCTCCTCATCGAGGCGAGCGAGCCTGTGGCTCTATACCGCGACGCGGCCCGATCCGCTGACGGTGCCCTCGACTTCCGTCAACGTCGCGGCGCCGAGGTGGGCCAACTCGCGTCGCTGGCCGACGCGAAGCATCCGATCGCCGCGGTGTCGATCGAGGCCGCCGAGTCGCTCGGCGCCCTCGGCGTCGCGTGCGGATCGCGCTGGCGCAGCCGGTCGGCCATCACGTCCGCAGCGATCGGAACACCGTGGTGATCGACTTCGACAAGCCGTCGGCCGAAGGCGGCGCCGTGTTCGTTCTGGCGCTCGCCCGCGGCGAAGGGTAGCGGCCCGCGCCTGACGCGATGCGCGCGCTCGAAAACGCCGCCGCGCCGGTCGATCCCATCGCACGCTCGCTGGACAAATGCGTCCGAGTGCGCCCGCCCGCCGTGCCGCGCCGGCCGCCATACCCCGTCGGCTGCGCCGCCGATGGCCGCCAGCGGCCGCGGCATCGCCGGCCGGCAGCCGCGGCCGCCCGTCGCCGCCGCCGGCGTCCGACGGGACGATCGATCAGGTGAGGACCGCAGCGCAGCCGGCCGCGCAGTTCACCGGCCACCCGATCAGCCTCGGATTTCCAGGGCGCGGATCTGCGCGCCGTGCTCCGCACCTTCGCCGGAGATCAGCGGCCTGAACATCGTCATCGATCCGACGTGTCACGGGTACCGTGGACGTCGCGCTGCGCGACGTGCCGTGGGATCAGGCGCTCGACATCATCCTGCGCGCGAACAAGCTCGGCTACCTCGTCGACGGCACCATCGTCCGCATCGCGCCGCTCGACCGTGCTGGCGGACGAAGAGTCGCAGCGCCGCAAGCTGGCCGACGAGCAGGCGCTCGCCGGCGAGCTGCGCGTGCTGACCAAGACGCTCAGCTACGCCAAGGCCGAACGAGCTGCAGGCGCTGCTCACCAAGAGCGCGCTGTCGCAGCGCGGCACGCGTGCAGGTGGATCCAGCGCACGAACACGCTGATCATCACCGACCTGCCGCGAGCGGCTCACGACCGCGACCGACCTGATCACCACGCTCGATCGCGCGCAGCCGCAGGTCGAGATCGAAGCGCGCATCGTGCAGACCAACAAGAACTACGCGCGCGCGCTCGGCGTGCAGTGGGGCTTCAACGGCCGCGTCGATCCGGCGCTCGGCAACACGACGAACCTGGCGTTTCCCAACAGCGGCAGCGCTCGGCGGGCCGCGCGGCGGACGCAGGGACCGGCGGCGACCGGCCGCGGACGCCAGCCGACCGGCGGTCAACCTGCCGGTGTCGGGCGCGCGACGAGCGCCGTCGGCCTGCGCGCTCGGCTCGGTCAACGGCGCGTTCAATCTCGACGTCGCGCTGTCGGCGCTCGAAACGCACCGGCAACGGCCGCGTGCTGTCGACGCCGCGCGTCTCGACGCAGAACAACGTCGAGGCCGAAATGACGCAGGGCGTGCAGATTCCGATTCAGACCGTCGCGAACAACACCGTGACCGGTCAGCTTCAAGGACGCGGCGCTGACGCTGAAGGTCACGCCGCAGATCACCGCGTCGAACACCGTGATCATGCAGATCGTCGCTCGAGAACGCGTCAGGCCGACTTCAGCCGCGGCGGTCAACGGCATTCCGCCAATCAACACGCAGCGCGCGAACACGCAGGTGCTCGTGAGCGACGGCCAGACGACGGTCATCGGCGGCATCTACGTGAGCACAGAGCAGTACCAGACCGACCGGACGCCCGGCCTCGGCCGGATTCCGCTGCTGAACTGGCTGTTCAAGCGCGACACCGTCGAACGACCAGCAGCACAGGAGCTGCTGATCTTCATCACGCCGCGCATCATCAAGAGTTGAACGAGGGGATGAGCGGTATGCGCATTGTTCGAAAACTTCTCGTCCTGGCCGCCAGGCTGGTGGCGACCAATTCCTGTGGCGACGGTCCGCAACGGCCGCGCCCCCGGTGATTCTCGTCCTGGATCTGCTGCAGGCGTCCCGGCAGGGGAACCACACGTCGCAGCTGGACTGGCAACCTCATTTCGGAGGTGCTGACGTTGGTGACCTCGCCGTCGCCCTGCTCGACCGGAGTATACCCGTGCGCGACCGTGCCCAACGACCTGACAGGCGACGATAACATCACGCCGAAGGACGTCGGCGTGCCGTTGTCGTTCAACCTGAGCCCGTCGCTGAACAACCAGGTGACGATCACGCTATCACGGACTATCGACGGGCCGATGGCCGCAACACGCCTCCGGCGTGGACGTCCCGTTTCGGCTTCGACGGCGCCGCCCCGGCACGGTTCCCCCTTAACGGCCAATTGAACCTCGCCTGAGTCCGTGCGAACGTCGCTAAGGACGAATCGCTCTCGTCGAGCTGCGGACCAGCCGCACCATCATCTCGACCATCGCCACGATTACCTTTTTACGGCAACGACATCGCTCGCAACGCCATCAGTGTCACCGGATCGATCAATACGATCGATTTCGGCAACTTTGGGGATACTCAGAAATGCGCAAGGTGCTCGGACTCAACTTAACGCTTGTCGCCGTGTTGGCGCTCGGCGTCGGCTGCGTCGTCCATCAGAACGAAGCGCCGCCGTTGACCGGACCGTCTGAGTTCGCGCTCGCGCTGCGCTTGACGGCGAACCCCGACAGCATCAGCCAGGACGGGGCGTCGCAGGCCAAAATCACCATCGCTGCGTCCGACGAGAACGGCAAGCCCAAGTCCGGCGTGGTGATTCGTCTCGCGATGGAAGTCGGCGGCGTGCCGCAGGACTTCGGGACCCTCAACGCGAAGAACCCAGACGGGAACGACGGCACGTCGAGCACGGTGTTCACCTCGCCGCCGCCGGCGCCGGCGCTGGTTCCAGCGGCACGGCGCACGGTGGTGACGCCCTGTCGCGACGGCAACGGCACCAACACGCAGGCATCGGTGCCAGCCTCTGCTTCCACTCATCAGCTTCGCCTGAGCTTCGGCGATGGACAGCCCCGGCGACGGGTGTCAACGTCAGCCACACGTTCATGACAACCGGCAGCTTCAACGTGACGCGTTGACGGTCACCAATGCGACCGCGGGATCGCGGCTCCGTCGACACAGAAGCCATCACCGTGGGCTCGTCCCCGTTGCCGACCGCCGACTTCACGTTCTCTGCCGTCATTGCCTGGGCTGAACTAGGCGACGCCCGTCGCGAATGCCACGAGCGGCGTGCCGGGCCACGGCATCGCCAGCTACAACTGGAGCTTTGGCACTGGCGCGACGGGAAGATCGCTTCGGATGGTGCTGCCCCCCTCGATTACTTCCTCGATGTACCAGCGGATTCCTCGTCCGGGTCAAGAAAGACATGCACTTCGGTTACCGTCCAACCAAGTTGTGCAGGTCTCCCGCGGTGTCCCTGATAAGCGCCGACCATGAAGACGCCGAGATGATAATGATTTCGCCCGGTTAATCCGATGAAGGGGCGGGGTATCGCGCACGTCCAGCAGATCGGTGAACTTGGAAACCTTCCCGTCGGAGTCGCAGGTGATATCGACGATGGTGCCGATTGCGATCGGGCGGCTCGTTAGCCGGTGGATCGGCATGATGGGAAAGAAGCTGGCCGAGCGCCCAGTGATCGAGCAGCGATTGGAAGACGGAAAAATTGCAGATGTATTGGTCGGCCGAGCGTGACCTCGAGCGCTTTCACTTCATCCGGGACGTAACCTGCAGGCCGCGGTGCATGCTCGACAATCTGAGTGCGCGAGCTGCCAGTAAACGGCGTCGATCTTCGCTTTTGATTCCAGGCTCGAGCAGACCGAGATCGAACGTCTGCTAGCGATTCCTCCTTGATCTGCTGGATGTCGTGCAAACTCTCGAGGCGATTCCCGCGCTTGAGACGTTGCTTCACGTCGAGAATATCGCGGACGAGTTTGTGATCTTTTCGGTCGCCTCGATCTTGAGTTTTCGGCGCGGTCTTCTCGATGCGAGCTGAATGCTTCCACCACCAGCACCGAGTGGTGCGCAACGATCGCGCGGCCGCCTTCGCTCACGATTGCCGGATGCGCGACCTTTCCGGAATCGCAGACATCCATCGATGTTCCAGACAACGTCGTTCGGCATATTCCTGGAGCGAATAATTCGCCGAACTGGTCGAAAGTCGCTGCGCAGACCCGTCGTAATCTACCCGAGTCCGCCGCCCGACATCCAGATATACCGAGCTGGTGTCCGAGTTTCGCCATCTTGGCGTAGTAACGCGCGCGCCTTCGCGGACTCGCACGTTTGATCGTCGAAATGTCCGGCACCTGCGAGCCGACACTGGAAATGGATCGAGCTTGAGGCAATGCTGCGCAGCCGCTCGCTTCAACATCTGGCTGGCCGCGACCAAGACTTGTCGGTATCGAGACCGAACTTCGCGTTCTCGCCGCCGCTGGGCGACCATTTGCCCGAGCCCTTGCTGTGCAATCGCACGCGGATGCCGATCATGCGGCTCGACGCCCGACTTCTTTCGCGGCGCGAGGATCGTTTGCTCGAGCTCTTCCAGTCTTTTCGACCGACAATGATGACTGGCTTGTCCAGCTTGCGGCCCAAGCAGCGCAATCCGAATAAAAGCCGGGATCCTTGTAGCCGTTGCAAATGATGAGGCTTCTCCGGGTCATCTGTGCATCAGCGAGGCCGCAGCGACCAACTCAGGCTTTGCTTGCTCCTCCAAGCCGAAGTGAAAAGTCCTGGCTGGCATCAACGATCTCTTCGATCACTTCACGCAGCTGATTGACCTTGATCGGGAAGACACCGCGGTATTGTCCTCGGTAATCGAATTCGTCCGATTGCGGTCTGAAGCGCGCGGTTCACCGACTTCGACGCGATGCCGGAGCAGAATCCTGAAAGCCGGATGACGAGGGAAACGGCAGTCCGCGCGCAGCGCGCTTCGTTTACCACTTCAGAGAATTGTCGATGTCGCCGCCGTCTTCCTGAAGCGGTTTGGCGTACCACGTTGCCGATCCGCGTTGACTGGAAAATAGCCGGTTCCCCCAGCCTTCGACGTTGTAGGTGGCGTTTGCCGCCTCCAGGTCCCAATCGTTTTTCGTCATTTTCGTCAGCGGCTGCAAAGCGGTACACATTATTGATCCAGCGGAACATGCAAGATGATTTGTAGCCGTTTCGCTGCGCGAAACGCGCACGCGTCCCATAGGACGCGGCTACAGAACCTCCGCGAAACGGGCGCGCGTCCCACAAGAACGTGCTACACGGTCGCAATCACGACCGGAGCAGCTTGTTTTTCCTTCTTCTCGCGTACCGTCGCGCCGATGAATAAAACGGTCATTGAAGTGCATGTTCGCGCCGTGCTCCCGACGAGCGGCGGTCTGCGCGGTTTTCATTGGGAATAGCGACAAGGTTTTTATCGTTTATGTCGATCAAACGGTCGGAAGCGCGATCGCGATGTTTCATGCGCGATGACGAAAGAACGGCCGTTGACGCACGATTTGATGGCGCATTTGATGACGGCAGTGGGCGCCCATGTCGAGCGGGTGATCATCAACGATCTGAAAAATGCGACGTATTATGCGCGCATGATCATCGCGGCGGAGAACGAGCTCCAGCAGAAGAAATTATCGAGCTCGACGCGCGGCCGAGCGATGCATTGCGATGGCGACGCAACAAAAGGCGCCGATCTATGTCAGCCAGGAAGTTTGGGATGAGGTCGAGGACATGAGCGATGTCCTGCGCAAAATGGAAGAGGAAGGCCTCAAACCGGAAATCGATCCGGAAGGGGAAGCCGAAGAGGAGTAACGCGATCTTCGATCGCGCGCGCGTTGAAGGGTTGAAGTGTTAGAGGTGTAGAAGTTAAAGCCGCTTCAACTCTTTAACGCTTCAACGTCTTAACCTGGGCATCAGCCCAGCAATTCCCCGTAACGCTCGCGGCCGAGTTGCTAGTGAGCGCTCCAAAATCGCCGCCGGAGTGTCGAGTGAAAGCACTTCCTCCAACAATTTCTCCGCATTCCTCGCGCGCCAGACTGCGAATGGCTCGATTTCACCCGCGGCACCAACGCCGGGCTGACGCTCAGTTCGTCGACCCCGAGTCCGAGCAAGAGCGGGGTCAGCTCGATGTCGCCCGCCATTTCCCCGCAGACACCAAACCAGATGTGTATGTTTGTGGGCTGCTTCGGCGACCATTTTGATCAAGCCGCAGGACGGCCGGGTGCGAGGGTTCGTAAAGATGCGCGATGCGCTCATTCACGCGATCGACAGCAATGAGCGTATTGAATCAAATCGTTCGTGCCGATGCTGAAAAAATCGACGTCACCAGCGAGCGATCCCGCACAAATCGCCGCGCGCTCGGAATTTCGATCATCACGCCGATTTGCATTTCGGTATTGAATGGGATGCCAGCCGAAGCCAATTCGCTTTTGCATTCATCCACCATCTCGAGGGCACGTCGCAGCTCGGTTTTCCCCGAAATCATCGGAAACATCAGTTTGACATTGCCGAGCTCGCTGGCGCGCAAAAATCGCCCGCAACTGCGGTTTGAAGACCTCAGGATGTTCGAGGCAAAACCGAATGGCGCGCAACCCCAAAAAGGATTGAGCTCAGTCGCTCACGTCGATCCCGCCGGCGATCTTGTCGCCACCGAGATCGAAGGTTCGAATAATCAATGGGTGCGGCCGGACCGATTCGGCGACGCGCCGATAAGTCTGGTGTTGCTCCTCCTCGCCGGGCAGTGAATCGCGATCGAGATAAAGGAATTCTGTGCGATACAGCCCGATTCCCTCGGCGCCATGAGCCGATACGCTGGTGACATCGTCGGGCAGCTCAATGTTGGCCGACAAAACAATGTGTTCGCCATCACGGGTCGTGCCGATCGCTCGCGCAATTCCGCCAGTTCTTTCCGAAACTTCCGGATTGTCGGACCTCGACCGTGCCATAGTAATCGAGCGTTTCCGGCGACGGATTGACGATGAGTAATCCGGTGTAGCCATCGAGCAACGCCATCGTGCCGCTCTCAACTTGTTCGGTGACGTCATGCAGACCAACCGCAGCCGGAATGGTAAGCGAGCGTGCCATGATCGCGGTGTGCGACGTGCGGCTGCCGAGATCGGTGGCGATGCCGAGGTACGCGATCCCGATCCATGGAAGCGGCATCGGAAGGGGTGAGATTGTGCGCCACGAGAATGTGCGCTTCGCCCGGCAGCGGCATCATCTTCGGCGCTTTGCCCTGCAAATTCCGAACAACACGGCGCATCACGTCCTGAATGTCGAGCGCGCGTTCGCGCAAATAAGGATCGTCAATCTGACCCAGGGTGTCGGCGTATTTCGTGGCTACCTCATGAAAGACGGCTTCGACATTAACGTGCTCAGCCTCCAGCTTGCGCAAAACTTCATCGATCAAAGTGCGATCTTCCACCACCAGAAGATGGGCATCGAAAATCCCGGCATCCTTTGTCCCGATAGCTTCCGCGATCTTCTGCTGCATTTCGAGAATCTGAATGCGCGTTTGGACAAGCGCCGATTCGAAGCGAGCAATCTCGGCCGAGACCTGCGACGGATCGATCGCGCAGCGGTCGATTTCCTCAAGCTCGTCGCGCATGACCTGAATGGGGCCGCGGGCAATCCCCGGCGACACACCCATGCCATGGAAACGGGTTTCGACCGGCTCGATATTCATTGGCAGGAGGTTAGCCGGTTTTGTGAATTTTAGCGAGACGAGACAGCGCAGGGAGAGGCCTGTTTCCAACGCCAGTCCGGCTCGGACCTTCCGACATAGTTGGAGGGCGGGCGCTGCCTGCCACGCCATAGCAATGCGACGGCGGGTCGCGTCCCTAACTTTTCACGAATCGCAGGGCGTTTCGTTTGAAACGGCCATTTTTTCCCACGCACGGTGCGGCGGGTGGCCAAACGGTCACCACAGAGGCACAGAGCTGAGTTGATCCGCAGATTACGCAGATTATTGCCGCAGATTTTAATAGAAGAGAGGATTTGGGCCCGCGAAGTATACCGAATACGCTAAATTTGGAGGGACACTCGCCCAAACTTTTGGGCGATCTGAGCCGGACTTGCGATACAGTGCGGCGTCCTCCGGCCTTGTCCTTTTTCGCGTTATCTTCGCGTCTTTAGTGTGATCCGCGGGCGTTTATTCGGTTTATCTGCGTAAATCTGCGCAATCTGCGGATTTTTGGTCCCTCTGAGTCCGCCGCGGTAAGACTAATCTTCGTTAAACCTTCCTTTAATCAGCGCCTCGACTTCTTCGAGGGCGCGCTCGGCATCGGGGCCTTCGCAACGAATTTGCAATTTCGATCCTTGTCCCGCCGCCAGCATCATCAGACCCATAATGCTCTTGCCATTTACTTCTTCGTTTTCCTTTTTCACCCAAACCTCGGCGCGAAATCGACTCGCGACTTTGACGAAGAGCGCGGCCGGCCGCGCATGCAAACCGAGCCGGTTCACAATCGTGATTTCCTTCTCGGCCTTTTGCGCGGAGGCTCCGGCTCCAGTTTTTCGGTTAAGCAATCCCATCGGCACTTTTCGTCTCCATTATATTGAGCAGCTTTGTGTTGAATTCCAACGCCGCGTTGCTGCCAAGGCTCTTGAGGTTTCTGGTCCATCGCTGCCACTTCAATCAACCGTGCCAGATCGCGGCCCGGCCGCACCGGAATGGTGACGTGCGGCACTTTGATATCCAGAATTTCGTAAAACTCGCGATCCAGCCCGGTGCGATCTACTTCCTCGGTGTCGCTCCAATCCTTCAAGGTCACCACCATATCCAGCCGCTTCTCTATCCGAATCGCGCCAATGCCGAAAACCGAAGCTACATTGATGATCCCGATCCCGCGCACTTCCATGTGATAGCGGGTGAGCTGCGGCGCCGTCGCCATCAACTCGCGGCCTTCCAGCGAAGTGATCCGGGTCACGTCATCAGCGACCAGGCTGTATCCGCGCTCGATCAATTGCAGCACGCTCTCACTTTTTCCGATGCCGCTTACCCCGCGGATGAGAACGCCGATGCCGAGAATATCCACCATGCTGCCGAATTCGGTCACGGTCGGAGAGAAATCGACTTCCAGCGCAATGGTGGCCGCGTTGATGAATTTCATCGTGATCATCGGAGTGCGAAAAACCGCGATCTCCTCAACCTGCGCCACCGTCATCAGTGCGTCGTCGAGATGCGCGCCGCGGGAAATCACCACGCACGGGATTTTTGTTCGCACAAAGCGCGGAAGCGTTTGACCCGCAATTTGGACGAAAGACTTTTTAGGTAGGTGTTTTCCGCGGCGCCCAGAACCTGAACCCGTTTCTCGGCGAAATAACTGAAGAATCCGCTCAGGGCGAGACCGGGGCGATTAATCGTTGGCTCGCGAATTTTCTCGATGAAACCCGACGCGCGAGCCTTCCAACCGCAGCGCCAGTTTTTCGCCGTGGGTATTGAAAAACTTTCCACGGTGACGACCGGCACGCTTTTGCGCTGTTCGCTCTCAGAAGTGATCGTTTGCGTGGCCGGGCCGTCGCTCATAACGGAACCAACGTTTAGCTTGTTGGGAGAGGAATAACAAGGAGCGGAGGTGTGCGGCGGTCTATTTGTCCTGCCGCAAGTCTGCGGGGTTCAGAGTGCCCCGCCTTCGCCGAGCCTTCGGCGTGGCAGGCAGGTTTCAGGGTGATTCTCAGTTGGTTCGATGTTCGGTGTTTTCTGTGATCAGTGGTTAGTCGCTTGGACGCTTGAGCGTTGGGCGTTGTTGGAAAACGCCGCTCGCTTTCGACCTCGAATCGAGTTCCTTAGCCGGATGAGTCACCGACGCCCCCGCGCCACGACCATGTTCGCACTTGTCGTTTCGCTGGTCTTTTACTCCTTGATCACGAACGGGTTCGCCGCCCCTGCCGAAACCAGCCCGCCTCCAGTTACACCGACGCCGGAAGCAAGACCATCTCCTGGCAACGCCTCATCCACCGCGGCCACTCCGTCGAAGGCGGTCGAAAACTCGGTCGTAAAAATCTTCGCCACCCTCCGTCAGCCCGATCCCACCAAACCGTGGACAAAAAAGAGCCGAACGATATCACCGCCAGTGGGGTCGTAATCAGCGGCAAACGCATTCTGACAAATGCGCATGTGGTGCAATATGCCAGTGAAGTGCAGGTCAGGCCAATCAGGCCGGCGACAAACTTCCAGCCATTGTCAAAGCTGTCGGGCCCGGGATCGATCTCGCTGTGCTCGAACTGGAAGACCAGAAATTTTTCGATTCGCACGCGCCGTTGCCGTTTCGAAAGTCGCTCCCGGACTCCAAGGACCCGGTCATGGTTTACGGCTATCCCACCGGCGGGGCCGAGTCTTTCCATTACCAAAGGAATTATCTCGCGGATTGAATTTACCGGATACAGCCTTTCGGCGCTCGGGCTGCGCATCCAGATCGATGCCGCGATTAACCCGGGAAACAGCGGCGGCCCGGCCGTAGTTAACGACGAGATCGTCGGTCTCGCCTTTAGTCACCTGCAAACGGCGCAGAACATCGGCTACATCATTCCAGTAGAAGAGATCGAGCTGTTTTTACAGGACGTGGCCGACGGCAGCTACGATGGCAAGCCAGTGATGTATGACGATCTGCAAACGCTGGAAAACCCGGCACTGCGGTCTTACCTGCACTTACCGGAATCGTTGCAAGGCATGGTCGTTCACCGCCCGTTCGATCCGTCGCCCAACTATCCGCTGAAGGAATGGGACGTCATTACCAAAATCGCGCGACGTGCCGGTCGATGATGAAGGGATGATCAAACTTGGAGATACTCTGCGCGTCCGGTTTCCTTACATGGTTCAGAAACTGGCGCAGAAGGACACTGTTCCGCTTACCATTTACCGGGGTGGCAAAGAATCGAAAATAAATCTGCCGGTATTGCGGCAGCGTCCCCTGGTCATTCCGGAGTTGAAAGGAACGTATCCCTCTTACTTCGTCTATGGGCCGATTGTCTTCTCGAAGCGACGACGGACCTGGTCGCTCTCGCTCAGCGTAACCGCGAAACGACGGCGCTGGTGGCGATGCTGACTTATATCGGCAGCCCGCTCATTGGGAGAATTGGGGATAAACCGGCGTTTCCCGGCGAACGTCTGGTCGTCGTGCCCTGTCCATTTTTCCCACACCGGCTCTCCAAAGGATACGGCAACCCGGCGTGGCAGGTCTTAAAAACGGTGAACCATCAACCGGTCAAGAACCTGCGCTCACCTGGTCGAGATTCTGCGCGATTTGAAAGATGAATTTGTCACCTTCGAGTTCGACACCCGTAGCAGTGGCGAGTCTATTGTCTTTCCCAGGGCCGAAATGGTCAGCACCACCGAAAATATTTTGAACGACAACGGGGTGCGCTCACAGGGATCCGCTGATGTGATGACAATCTGGAATGCGAAGAAAGGCGACCACTGACCACGAGACAACCGACTTTTAAGAAAACACCGAACGCCGAACATCGAACGCTGAATATGGAATTGCTTAGACGTCCTCTGCCGAGCCGTAGCTTTAGCGAAGGCTGGTCACTCTCACCTCCTCACTTTTCACTATTCGAAAGGCCGCGCGGTTCTATTCGGTTGTCGCAATCACGTTCGTCGTTGCGCCCAGGATCCTCACCGCCCAGGTCGACGAGGCTCCCTACTTCGGCGACTGGGAAAATGATCGTGGCGACACGCTTCAAATCGCGAGCGACAGCATCAAGGTAAACACCGAAAAACCTGCTCCGTTACGACGACATTACCGTGAAGATAGCGATGAGACCTTTTTGTTCTGCAGATTAAGGACTCAAGCGAGTCGAGCTACTTCGGTGGCAACTTCCTTCGCATTACTTTCGTCAAAGATCCCGACCATTTCACCATGTCGATCTACCAAGACTCTGCCAGATACGCTAAAAGGAAAACGAAGTCAAACGCATCGAATGGTCCGCCGCGGCCGAGGGAAAAGGAGGAGACCGACCAGACGAATCAGCCGAAAGAAGAACAGCCGAAGGAAGAACAAAAAGAAGGACGAGGAAAAGAAAAGCGATCAGCCGAAGGACGATCAAGAGACATGAGAAGGCCACGCCATCGCCCAGCGCCACGTCATCCCCCAGCGCGCCTTAATTCTCAACTCTTCCATAACGCGGACCGAGATAGACGAAAAAGTCGTTCGCCTTTAATTGCGAACTTCGCCCACTTAGAAGTTAGATGCCGAATGATCGAGCGTTCGGTTACGACGTATTCTAAAAAGCGCAGATCGTCATATCGAACCACGCAGAGGCTTGCCGATCTCAGCATCACTTGCCAGTAGCGTCGCCGCTGTGGTTTCCGCTTCTCTACCCTGCAAAGAGATACGGCGCAACCAATCCCCGCAACCAAGATCGTTAATGCAACAGGGAACAAAGCGCGCGCAACGTCGAACCCTTCCCGCGCTCAGAGCGATCCCAGGGTTAGCGACGTCATATCGCGCGCCGCCAACGGCAGCGAAACCCTGAGCGATCAGATACACATTACACAACTTACAGCAAAGTTACATTAATCTCGGTGGTTCTGGAGCTACGAAGATCAAGCTTTTCTTGCTCATTTGGGCATGTTGGATCCAAGAGCTGGGCGTCCGACGGTACCATCTTGAGCGCTTGCTCGGCAACCCTGCCTATCGCGCGGTCTGGAGGCTCGCGCGGGGCGGGATCGGCAGGATGAATAAGCAGTAACCTTCGCTTGACTTCCGCCGTCAAACCCAAATAACCCCGTCCTGCCCACTTGCCCAACACGCTCCGGCAATATACATCGTGAAGAGAGAAGCGTCACTCGAGGTCGCGACGTTAGGCCTTGATTTCACGGCGGCACAAAAACATCTAACCAGCGATGGAGCTGAACGGCGGACCGCCGCATGCTTCCCCTTTTGAGATGACCCACTCCGGAGCGACGCGCACAGCCGTCCGCCGCTCATCTTAGTCTCGCCAGCGTTATAGATTTGAGAGTATCACGATTAGGGAAGTCGAGTCTTCCGATCTCGAAACTTTCTATGAGCATCAACTCGACCCGGAAGCGATTAGGATGGCAGCATTCGTCTGTGAAGACCCAAAGGACAAGGTAGCTTTCGACGCCCATTGGGATAAAATTTTGAATTCGTCACAAATCACAAAGAGGACGATCGTTGCAGAGGGACAAGTCGCTGGTCACATATCGTGCTATCCGCATGGAGAAAACATAGAAGTCACCTATTGGCTTGGAAGGGAGTTCTGGGGAAGAGGATTAGCGACTCAAGCGCTCAATAGGATGCTCCACCTTGTTGTAGATCGGCCGATTTTCGCCAGGGCAGCAACGGACAACATCGGGTCGATAAGAGTGCTGCAGAAATGCGGTTTTAAAATCATCGGAAAAACAAAGATTTCGCCAATGGCAGAGGCGAAGACACGGAAGAATACATTCTTCGCCTGGATCTCGATCAAGCAAATGAATGAATTAGCCTAACCAGCCGACAGAGACAACGCGCGGGAATTGACCTTAGTTCGCATGGCCCGGCTCCGCTCCGCATTTTCCTAAATTCAGGTCGTCAGCACGCTCGCCCGCGCGTGTCTCATCTTTAACGTTAGGTGTGCTCAGTAGTAGCGAAAACAAACCAGTCACGACATGATCACCTCAATTCATACCTTGATTTACTCCGACGATGCTAACGCAACACGGGCCTTTCTGCGCGACGTGCTCGGGTGGAAGTTTACGTTGCCGAGGATTTTGATAACGATTGGCTTATTTTCCAATCAGGGCCGAGCGAGATGGGCGTGCACCCGACACACAGCGAATGGGAAGGCCAAACCTACGATTACCCGCGCCACCACTCGATCGCGTTGATGTGCGACGATATCGATACGACGGTCGGCGAGTTGCGCGCGAAAGGAGCGCAGTTCCGAGGTCCTATCGAGCAACGCGGAGCACGGCCGCGTCATCATGATGATCGTGCCCGGCGCGGATGACATCCAGCTGTATCAGCCGACTCACAAGCTGGCTTACAATCTAAGTTGAGGGTCGAGAGTTGAGAGTTGATCCGCTTTGCGAAAAAATGTTCGCGTTTAATTACAACCTTTCGTCTAGTTAGGGGTTAAGCGGGAGATCGTTCCTCCGTTATGCAGATAACTAGTGAGGAGGAAACAAACATGAAATCACAAATTTTCGGACTGCGGGCGGCGGGCACAGTTTTGCGCTGGTTTGCCTTAGCCATCTCTTACGGATCATCACACAAGCTGACGTGCTCATCGCAGGCCGCCAGATGCCTGTCTGGAGTAAACGCGGTGGGCGTCCTGATTGCAGGTGGTCTCAGTTTATGGATGTGGAGACTTTCAGCCTGTGCTGCGAAAATGAGAATGCAATTAAGTTGATGGTTGAGAGCGTAAAGCTCCGTGGGAGCCACGCTCCTTTGCGGAAGGTGATCTGCCTTCGTATGACTACGGCGGGACACGTAGTTGAGAGTAAAAGATTGGACGTCTGCGCGCCGCATCCATCCGCGCTCTTTTCGCGCGAGACAACCGATCTGCTCTCGAGCATAGCGACAGTGCCGGTTATCGCAATCGGGCCGCCCAAAGAGCGCGACTTCGCTCGAGGAAATCGTGGACGCGATGGAAGAGAAGCGTCGGTCCCTGGATGTCGAGCGTTGGATTATCTTGGGGATGTCGGGTGGAAGTTTTCTCGGGCAGCTCTATGCGCACATGCAATCCAACCGCTGTCGCGGGTCTCATTCTGGCGAGTTCGGGACCCTATTTTCGAACTACGGTAGAAGATCCCGATTGCATTTTGTCCCCGCGCAATTCAGCGTGGTCAGCCAAGCTGTCAGCGGCAGGGCTTCTCGATGGTGAATACGAGATGGGTCCCACCGCCTGGGAGATTGTGGCCGGCGTGGGATGGGTGTTCCGTCGTGCCTCCGGGGCCGCTCTGGTCGTTTCACCGGAAGAACCATCAGTAGAAATGCAAAGAATCATGCCGGCTCTGTGGGTGCGCGACGCGCGTCCATGGCTAGGCACGATCCGGGCGCCAACTTTGGTCCTGTGCGGGACGGCCGATCCGGTGGTGCCTTTTCGGCACGCAGAGACGCTGGCGGCACTTATGCCGAATGCACGCTTCGTCGCCATTGACGGCGCTGGTCACATTCCGTTGACCGATCATCGCGTCGAAGTCGAGGGTGAGGTCCGCACCTTCTTGCAATCGCTGTGATAATAGGTTCGCAGAGACAACGTACTGACTACTGACCACAGACCAGCCGCGCTCATCGGACTGCTCTACACTGTTGACTAATGACAATGTTGCGAGCTGTTCGTGAAGACATCACTTCTTTGGAGGTGGACGTTATCGTTAACGCGGCCAATACCTCTCTGCTTGGTGGCGGAGGCGTAGATGCTGCGATCCATCGCGGGGCCGGTCGGAGTTACTGAATGAGTGCCGTTCGTTCGGCGGCTGTAAAACAGGCGACGCTAAGATGACAAAGGGCTACGAGCTTCCAGCCAAATATATCATCCATACGGTCGGACCAGTGTGGCGAGACGGCAGGCATGGAGAGCCGAGCTACTGGCATCCTGTTATCGACGTTGCTTTGAAATTGCAACCGATCATGATCTTACTTCAATTGCATTTCCCGCGATCAGCACCGGCGTCTACCGATATCCGCCAGAGGAAGCGGCCCGAGGTCGCCGTTGCCGCGGCGAGAATTTTATCGAGCGGCCAACTTCTCTGCGCGAGATCATCTTCTGCTGCTTTTCTGATCGTGACTATGCAATCTATGCGAAGCTGCTTTAGGGGGCCGCGGAATAGTGGAGCATAGTGCAAAGGGCGGGTGACAGCAGAATGTAGAAGTGATCAGTGATTAGTCGAGACGTGAGAAAAGAAAACACCTGAACCCGCCTTCGTCCGGGTTGCCGGACTACGGCGAGGGCAAGCATCGAACATCGAACATCGAAGGCGGGAGCAGAAGGGCGAGAAGTTATGAGTGGCGAAAACGACAAACAGAAATCCTCACCATGCATTAATCATGTGTCGTGGGGACGGATGGAGGTAGAGGGGTTGGGTGCGGGGGCGCGACTTCAAGTTGTACCCTGGCGGCGGGCGCGCGTGGGATTGGAGGGAAGCAGGGAACGCATCATGTTCCAGGGATTCAGCCGGCTGATATCCAGGAGTTACTCGATCACGGAAGCAGAGTGGTCATCCTCTCGCGCGGGATGCAGCTGGCGCTTCAGACTTGCCCCGAAACGTTCCAGCTGCTGCGCGAACTAGGGATTACTTATCATATCGAGGAAACCACCGTGGCAGTACAGCATTACAACGAGCTGGCCCAAACCCAGCCGGTGGGTGGTTTGTTTCACTCGACTTGCTGACCGGTGCGCACCACAGACCACATGAAAAGCAGACTGGAGGACTCCAAGAAACGCCGAACGTCAGACATCCAATGTCGAAGTAAAACACGGAGCCTTTTCGACAAGCTTAACGCTTCTGCAGGGGAGCAGGGGCGAGCAAGGGTGAGAAGTGATTTTTCAACCACGGCAGTTAAAAGAATCCGCGAAGAAACGCGCTCGCTTCATTCGAGATGCCAATGATCTTGTTCGTTGCCTGACGATAGAATTTGAAATTGAGCTCCGTCTCCGGCCGGCCGTCGTTCCAGTTGCTAAAAGGTTTCAGCTCGCTACGTCCCAGGCGCCGTTTCGCCAGCGTGGTCCGTCTGATGGTGATGCTGACGCGCGGCGTTTGCCGGAGGATGCCGCGTTTCTTTGGGACCGCTTCGGCGGAGGTGACGACCCCACGCGAGATGAGACCTTGCCCGCCCTCGTTCTCGCTCGCAAAGATGAAGACCGTGTCGCCTTTGGCAATGTGCTTGCCACCATACATCGTCTTCTGCGCTTTAAACGCGAACGTCTTCGCCTGTGGATCGCTAACTTCAGCTTTGATCGCGAACGCGGTCCTTTGCATTTCGCAGCATTAATGTCATGACGCCAAACGCAAGTGCCGCGAAGGCGCAGGGGGCATTGTTATCGGTTATCAGTTATCGGTTGTCAGCTATCGGGAAAGGAAAACCGAAGTCCGAGAATCCCGACGAGCACGAGCATGAGCAAGAGTATGAGCAGGAGCATCGTCGCTGCTTCCCTAGGCTCTTAGCGCTGTGCCCTTCGCTACGTGGTCACTCACGACCACGTAATCAGACGGAGCTCGTGGTCTTGTTGGAGATGCGGATGGGTGGGAAGGACGCGGACGCTGAAGCCGTAAGCGCCGGATTCACTGGCGGGAACCGAGCCGCGATATAAATAACTGCCGTCGCCGTTCTGGCCGGCCTGGTTCAACCGTCGTTATCGCTGGGTTTTTGATTCCGCCGTTGTCGGCTTCGCCATGATAGGCCTCGACTCGGACGTGTCGCGGATCGACTGCGCCGAGATGAACGCGGGCGCTTACTTCTAACGATTCACCGACGGGAATATTTTGTCGGTCCTTGTTGCTGACCTCGACCTGATCGATCTTCACCTGCGGCCAATCTTTGCGGATACGCGATTTCCACTGGCTCAAGTCGCTGGCTGCCGCGCAATCGTTTTGCAAAAACTCGCGATAAGCCTGCGCCGCCGGAACATAAAGCCGCTCGGTGTATTCCTTGACCATGCGATGGGTATTGAACTCCGGCGTAACGCTGCGGATGGATTCGCGCATCAACTGAAGCCAGGCGAGCGGAAGTTTGCCGTCGGGCTTGGCGTAATAGAGCGGGATGATCTGGTTTTCGAGCAACTGATAGAGACTGGCGGCATCGACTTCGCTTTGGAATTCGACGCTGCCGCCTTTGATCTCGGCGCCGATGGCCCAGCCGTTGTTTCCATTGAAGCCCTCGCCCCACCAGCCATCGAGCACACTGAGGTTAAGTCCCCGTTCGGTGGCGTCTTCATTCCGCTGGTGCCGCTCGCCTCTAATGGACGCAACGGATTGTTCAGCCACAAATCGACGCCCTGAGTTAGCCGCCGCGCGATGTAGGTGTCGTAGTCCTCGACGAAGACAATGCGATTATGAAACCCGGATTCGCGCGATAATTTGTAGACTTCCTGGATGAGCGCCTTGCCGCCCTCGTCGCGTGGATGCGCCTTGCCGGCGAAAATGAATTGCACCGGTCGGGTGGAATCGTTCAGCAATTTGTGGAGGCGATCCTTATCGGTGAACAGCAGCGCGCCGCGTTTGTAGGTCGCGAAACGCCGCGCGGAAACCGATGGTGAGAATCTCCGGATCGAGAATGCGATTGGCGGCGCCGAATGGACTCGGGCGATTCGCCCATGCGTTCGCGTTGCGCTTTGACCCGATCACGCACGAACTGCACCAGGCGCAACTTTAACTTCTGGTGCGCGTCCCAGAGAACAGCATCTGGAATATCGATCACCCGGCGCCAGAAATCTTCGTTGGTCAGATTCTCTTCCCAATCACCGAGATACTTGTTGTAGAGTTCGAGAATTCCGGCGCCAGCCAGGTTTTGGTATGAATTCCGTTAGTTACACTGGTGATCGGGACCTCGTGTTCGGGCACGCCGGTCCAAACGTCTTTCCACAGGCCGCGACTGACTTCGCCGTGGAGTTTGCTGACGCCGTTGGAATGCCGGCTTAATCGCAGCGCCAGAATCGTCATGCTAAATGGATCGGTGGCGTTGAGACGGGTTTGGCCGAAGGAGAAAATTCGTCGAAAGGCAACCCCGACTTCGGTGGCGAAACTGCCGAAATATTTGCGCATCATGTCGCGCGGGAACGAATCGTTGCCCGCCGGGACCGGAGTGTGGGTGGTGAAGACATTTGCCGAAGCGGCCAGCTGAAGTGCGGCATAGAAATTCAGCTTCTTCTCCGCGACGAGCCGCCGAATCCGCTCGAGCCCGAGGAACGCGGAATGTCCTTCGTTCATGTGAAAGACTTCCGGCTCGATCCCGAGAGCGTTGAGGGCGTTGACGCCGCCAATCCCGAGCACGATTTCCTGGCGCATTCGCATTTCGAGGTCGCCGCCGTAAAGCTCGGCGGTGATGCGACGATCTTCCGTATTGTTCTCGGGGATGTCGGTGTCGAGCAGGTAAAGTTTCACCCGCCCGACGTGAAGTTCCCAAAGGCGCGCGTAAACGTCGCGGTCGAGAATGCGCACCGTTACGAGCAGGGCGCGATCGTCGCGCCGAACTTCGCGGATGGGCAGGTGATGGAAACTTTGATTCAAACTGATGGCGTGCTGGATGCCGTCCTTGTCGATTTCCTGTCGGAAATATCCGTGGCGGTAGAGCAGGCCGATGGCGACGAAATTGAGGTCGAGGTCGCTGGCGGATTTGCAATGGTCACCGGAGAGAATGCCGAGACCGCCGGAATAGTTCGGGATCGACTCGTGGAATCCGAATTCGGCCGAGAAATACGCGACCGGTTTTGCAGGGCCGCACCGGCGCCAGTTTTTCCGTAGGTATCCTTGCGGGCGAGATATTTTTGGAAAGCGTCGTAAACCTGTTTGAGTTCGCGGAGAAAAGTTTTGTCGGTGGCGAGTTCTTCCAGCCGGGCCTGGCGGGAGAGCTGGAGCATCCGGACGGGGTTGTGATTGGTCCGGTTCCAAAGCTCGGGGTCGAGATGACGGAAGAGGCGACGGGCGGAAGGCTCCCACGTCCACCAGACATTGAAGCTGACTTCGCGGAGCGACTCGAGGGGCGGCGGGAAGGGTCGGTACTTATATTATAGGAGTGGAAGTTCGGCATGGCGGGAAAAGGGCCAACATCGCGATTTTGTCACGAAACGGAAAAGCAGCAAATTGCGGGCGCGGCGATGGAAAGATGTCCTCGCTGTCAAAGGTTGAAGGGTTGAAAGGTTGAAGCGAGGGGTCGAAGCCCTTAGCGCCCTGCTTGTTAATTCTGGTATCTAGAATCGGGACCGTGCGGGAACGATGAGGCCGAGGAGGAAGCCGGTGAAGAGGCCGCCGAGGTGAGCGGACATGCTGACCCGCGGAGTAACGACATCGAAGGCCAATTGGAGAAGGACGATGACGAAGATGTTGCGCAAACGTTGTCGAGCGAGGGGAAGGTGACGGTGGCGAAGGAGAAAACCGGCCCAGGTTCCGACGACGCCCATGATGCAGCCGGAGGCGCCGACGAGTTGCACGGGATCGAGGAGTCTTAGTCTCGTTAGTAAGACGACCGCAATGCTCGATCCGAGCCCCGACACCGCGTAGCAAACAAAGAAAAGCAGGCCGCCGATTTGTCGTTCGAGCGGTGGACCGAGAAGAAGAAGGGCAAAGAGGTTAAAGAAGATGTGGATCGGTCCGTAATGGAGAAAGAGAGCGGCGAAAAGGCGCCAGTATTCATGTCGATAGATTACTGAGCTGGTATCGAGCTTCGCCGAGGCGATGCAGGGTCAGCTCGTTGGTTGAGCCGCCGGCGAGAAGTTCGAGAATGAAGACCGCGATGTTGATGATGATTAAGGTGAGAACGACCGGCGATAGAATGACGGTCGCCCTCCGGCTTTGATGATGCGGGAAGCGTGCAGCCTGGGCGCGATGCCTGAGGAATGCTGGCACCATCAAAAGCGCGCACCAGATGATCGCAGAGAGCCAGCCGGCAATTGATCGGGCCAACAGCCAGCAAAGAGCGGACGCGATCAGGACGATACCCGCTCGGGCGCGGGCGCCCGGAGTTTGGGGTTGAAAAGCCTGGAGCAGAATCAACGCTGATGTCGCGACGGCGGTGAATAGGAGGACGTGATTGAGCTCCATGGGATAGGCGTCAAAACCTTAAATGGTTAAGACCTTACATGGTTGCGGCGTTGAAGCGTTGAAGAGTTAAAGCATTGAAGCAGGGAGCGAAAGAAGGAATCGGCGGAGGGCAAGAGCCAAAAGCAAACATCGAACATCGAACGCCCAACATCGAGCATCGAATGACCCGCCTTCGCCAAGGCTGCGGCGCGGCAGGCGAATGAGAAATGACAAATCAGATGATGATCCGTTTTCTCTGCCCGCTCGCGAAAGCTTTCGGAGTTTCCTCCTGTGATCGATGATCAACGGGCAAGATGCCCGTTGGCCCACAGGATCCGAGCCGGATTGCCTAAGCTGCCTGTGCCACGACGTCACACGAAAGTTGCTTTGCGCCGAGCGATTTCTGCCGAGATTTGGCGAGTGCGCATTTCGATTACGAATTATCTGGATGTGATGTCGTCGTGGTGTTTCTGGTCGCAGCCGACCTGGGCTGGAATTAAAACGTCGGTGCGCCGATAGGGTGGAGTTCGACTGGAAAATTGCGCTCATGGATCCGGCGGGCTTGCCAAAATCGCGCAAGCAAGAGGAATGGTATTACCGGCGCAGCGGATTGATGAATCGCTCGCCCTTCATGTTGCGGAGCGATTCGTACGAGCCGGTGTTACCCGAATATTTGCCGGCCAATTTGGTGGCGGAAGCGGCGCGTGATCTTGGAATCAAAGATGACAAAGGTGCGCCTGGCCCTTTCCCACTCGATCCTGCGCGAGGGATCAAAGGCTATTCGTGATATCGAAGTGGCAGCGGAAGTGGGAGCCCACGCGTCCAGCTTGGATAAAGCCAAACTGGCGGAGCAGGCGCGTTCGCCGGAAATCGAAAAACGGATACGTCAGAGCACAGTGGAATGGCAGGAGCTGAAGGCAAGCCAACGGCCTACCTTTCTGATTGATACTGAAATTGGTGATCGCGCCAATCTTCTCGGGTGTGATAAAATTGGAACCGATCGCTGCCACTTTGGATTCGATGATTGACGACGCTACCGCCTACGCCACTTATGCCGCTCATTTCGGCGCGGCACCTGCTCAATAGAATCACCTTGCGACTGTTCCATTGTGGCTACAACTTTCCTCCGGCTCGCGGAATTGCGGGCCCGTCGATGCCGTCTTCGCAGCGGTATCGATGTCGAGTGCTCTGCCGTCGTGTCCAAGCGATGGCGGATTTGCGAAAATGAAACAACGGCGATGCGCAGCACTCTCGTTTCGCCGAACGGAGTCTAAATTCTGCAACTACAAGTTCGTGTAAATGGTCGAATTCGCGCCCGCGAGTGCGGGTGATCATGGGATCGACTGGAGAACAACTCGGCGTCATGAAGTTGTCCGACGCCTTGCGCAAAGCGCAAAGTCTGGAGCTGGATCTTGTTGAAGTCGCGGCAACGGCAAATCCGCCGGTGTGCAAGATCATCGATTTCAGGAAGTACCGTTACGATATTGCGAAACAGGAGAAGGATCGAAAATCGTCCCCGGCGGCGAAGCTGAAGGAAATCAAGTTTCGGGTAAACATCGATGAGCATGATTACCTGACAAAGATTCGGCACGGCGAAGAATTTCTCGATCGCGGCAACAAGGTGCGGGTGCAATTGCAATTTCGGGGGCGCGAAATGGCGCATCAGGAATTTGGGATGCAACTGATGGAAAAAGTGAAGAGCGATCTGGCCGGGATGTCGCAGGTGGAAATGGAACCGAAGATGGCGGGCCGGAACATTACGATGACGTTGTCACCGTTACCGGCGAACCGGCGCAAAACGGCGGTTCCTGCCAGCGCCCGTAGCCGAGAACCTTCGCCGAACGGAAGCGATCCGCAGGGGGAGTAGACTCTTCCTCTTCTTCCTAATCTTCGGAGATAACCGTCCCTTTGTTACGGCTTGCCCGGCGCTGGTGTTCCGCCGGCAGCCGCTGCCGGCGGTGCGTTTGGATTACGAATCGGGCCGGATGGCATTGGCACAGGCGTCGGGGTCCCGTGCAATTTCGCATCCAGAAATTTCTTCCGCGATTGCGCGTCCGCATTACCCGGATCGAGCTTGAGCGTTTTCTCGGTGTCGGCCAGCGCGGCTTTAAAGTCACCCTTGTTCTGGTAAATGAGCGCGCGCACCTGATAATACTTCGCTTCCTCCGGGCTGTGCTTGATCGCCTCGTTGTAATCGTGCAGCGCCTTGTCGTAATCCTTCAATTGCATCTCGGCATAAGCACGCCGCTCATAGACATTGGGGTCATCTGATTTTATTTTCAAAGCCTCGGAATAATCGGCAATCGCTTCCTGAAATTTCTTCTGGCTCACGTAAATGGTAGCGCGCTGCTGCAACGCCGAGGCCAGATTGGGGGCATAGTGCCCTTCCAGCTGCCGCCGCCTTTCTGAAAGCAGCGATGGCTTTGTCCCAATCTTTCGCTTTCGACGCCTCGATTCCTTCGCGGGTGAGTTTAGCCGCTTCCTGGTTGCCCTGTCCAAATGCTCATCGTCGCCGCGAAGGCGAACCCCACTATTGGCAGACTCCATACTTTCATATAACGCATCTCACTTTCCGTAGAAGAAATTGTGGGCAGACAAATGCGCCGAATGCGCGCCGCCTGTCAACCGTTCTCTTGCTCATTTTTATATTCGTTTTCCAACGTCCCCTCGGATTGCGATTCCCCCGAACTCGCCGCCGCTTCATCTATCCGGCTAATACGAAGAGCCCGTCCGGTTGTCTCGTCAATCTCGACCAGAGCTCCGCGCAATCGCACCTCGCCAGTCGCGACCGGGAATTGTGCCGGCAGATTTGAAATGAAACGCTGCACGATTGGTTCGACGGCGCGACCTATGATTGAATTCACCGGTCCGCACATTCCGGCGTCACAAAGAAAGCTGTCCCGCCCGGGAAAATCTGTTCGTCCGCTGTCTGCACGTGGGTGTGGGTGCCGAGAACGGCCGAAACTTTGCCGGCCAAAAAACGGCCGAGCGCAATTTTCTCGCTCGTGGTCTCGCCATGAACATCAACCACGATGACGGAAGTTTCGGTCCGCATTTTCTCAACCGCCGCCTGCATGACGCGGAAGGGATTCTCCAGAATCGGAGCATGAACGTGCGGCATTGCACGTTAATCACACCCACCTTGCCCTGGGTAGTTTCCAATACGATCGAGCCGTGCCCCGGGGCCCCTTCCGGGTAATTGATTGGGCGCAGCAACCGCGGTTCGGTCTCGATGAAGGCAGAAATTTCTTTCTGGTCCCAGATGTGATCGCCCGTGGTAATAACGGAAACCCCGGAACGGAGCAGATCGATCGTGATTTTTCCGGTAATGCCGCGACCGCCGGCCGCGTTCTCGCCGTTTACGATAATAAAATCGACCCCGTATTTCGCTTTCAACTCTGGCAGCCGCGAAATCACGGCGCTGCGGCCGGGTTCGCCAACGATATCGCCCAGGAAAAGAATCGTTAGCATTCGTCAATCATCGTGATTAATGAACGCGAAGTCCAGATGCTCCGTCGCTTTCTTCTTCTTTTGGGCTGCTCAGGCGACTCAGCTGCTGGCGGCGGACATCAGCCCGGTGGGGGATAAGCCCCGCTGGCCGACGCTCGAGCGCTATCAGGAGACGATGACTCGGGACGATTTCACGCGCTTGCTACAAAATGTTTATGCCACTCGCGGCTATGACGACCTTGTTCAAATTGGCGATGATTCGGCGCGGATCGTGGAGGACGCCGCCGCGCAGACGTCTTTCACTTTTCGTTTTGCCAAGGAAACGCCGCGCAAGCTTCCGGCTCACTACTGGCGGCCCATCGATAAGCTCGGGGCCGCTTCCACAGAAGCGACCGCTGCGTGGTTTGAATGTCGCGCTCGATCCGGGCCACCTCGGCGGCCGCTGGGCCAAGATGGAGGAGCGATGGTTTCAGGTCGGTGATCAGCCGCCGGTTGAGGAAGGCGAGCTGACCTGGCGGGTCGCAAGAATTCTGGCGCCAAAGCTACGGGCGCTCGGTGCCGAAGTTTCTTTCGCCCGGCGGCACGATCGTCCGACAACGCCGCTTCGGCCGGATGACTTTCGTGGAAATTGCCAGGGAAGTGCTGGCCAGGACCGGAGTGACCGAGCCGCGCGCAGATTACGAAGCCGACGACGCTGACAAGGAGAAATCAATTCGCTGGCAAAGCGAGCTGTTATTTTATCGGCAAAGTGAAATTCGTTATCGGGCGAAGAAGGTGAACATGAAATTGCAGCCTGACCTGGTGTTGTGTCTGCATTTCAACGCCGAAGGCTGGGGCGACCCGAAAGATCCAATCTTGATTGATCGCAATCATTTTCATGTGCTGATCAACGGGTCGTATTTGCCGGACGAGATCGTGCACGATGACGTGCGCTACGAAATGGTGCGGCGCTTACTCAGTCGCGCGTACGAAGAAGAATTGCCGCTGGCCGATGCAATGGCGACGACGTTTGCTCAAGAAACTGGATTGCCGCCTTACCAATATACTACCGACACTGTCACAAAAGTAGGAACAAGCGGCTACGTCTATGCGCGCAATCTTCTGGCCACCCGCGTTTTTCGCTGCCCGGTGATTTATTTCGAGCCTTATGTCATGAACAGCACCGAAGGCTTCGCGCGAATTGAAGCGGGCGACTACGATGGCACTCGCGAGTTTAACGGGGTGCAGCGGAAAAGTATCTTTCGCGAATATGCCCAGAGCCGTCGCGGATGGGCTGGCGGAATATTGCCGCAAAGTTCGCGTGCCGTAGCTTTTCTCGGGGAGCGCAGGCTGCCGGCCTCGCATCCGTCGGCAGCGTGCTCGACGAGAATTCATTCAAGATTGTTTCGCCAGCCAGATAGCAGCCTGCGCTCAACCGCAGAGTTAAAGCTCCCCGATCGCTGCCCGAATATCATCCATCGTTACGTCGCTCGAAACCTGCGCTTCACCGATTTTCGGCGTGACCACAAATCGAATTTTGCCGGCGGGAAATTTCTTATCGTGCGCAATCGCGTCGATGATTTTCTCGCGATCGACCTCGGCCGGCAGTTGCGTCGGCAAGCCGAAATTGTCTTGAGCAGCGCGACTACCTCATCCCGTTGGTTTGCGGAGAGCGCCGCCCGTTTCATCGAAATGGCGCAGGCCGCAACCATCCCAATACTGATGCAATCGCCGTGCGGAATCTTAAAGATCCGTGGCGCGCTCGATTCCGTGCCCGACGGTGTGACCAAAATTCAGTAACGCGCGTTCACCAGACGTTTCTCGATCGTCCACTGACACAATCCGGGCCTTGATCGCAATGTTGCGCCGGATCAGTTCAACCATCCGTCATCCCGAGCGAAGCGAAGCGAGTCGAGGGATCCCGTTGCGCTTACCTTTAAGCTTTCGCCACGGGATCCCTCGGCTTGACGCTCAGGGATGACAGATCATCTGGAACATCTCAGCGTCGCGAATGATGGCGTGCTTGATGATTTCTGCGTAACCCTGACGCAATTCCTGCGGTGGCAAGACTTTCCAGAGCGTCGACGTCGCAGATGATCAGCGCGGGATGATGAATCACGCCGACCAGGTTTTCCCGGCCTGCAGGTTGACTCCGGTCTTTCCACCAATCGAGCTGTCGACCATCGCGAGCAGCGTCGTCGGGATCTGAATATGCGGGATGCCGCGCTGAAAAATGGCCGCGACAAATCCCGAAATATCGCCGATCACGCCGCCGCCCAATCCAACCACAAACGAGCTGCGATCGAAGCCCGCCTTGATCATCTCATCGCAAATCTTTCTCCACCTGCGTGAGCGACTTCGATTTTTCGCCCGCCGCGAATCGTGATCAGTTGCGATGAAAATTTTTCGAAGCTGAAGCTTTCAGACACCCGATCGCCGAACAATCGTGCGGAAGTTTGATCGGCGATAATGGCGCAACGGTTTACGATCGATGACGCGTGCGCGCGAGTCTCGCCCGCCTTCGCAATCAGTCCATCGGCCGACGAACGCCGGAATACCGAAAACCATTCCCGGAAATCTCGATGGCGTCAGAGTTCACTTGACAAACAACCGCTCTATTTCATCTAACAGTACCATGGCTGATCCTTTCGAGCCGACCTCACCGCCTCCTCGCGCCGGAAGCCGATCGCCACCCGAATCCGCCCCGAACCTCCAACCGAACGTCACCAATCCAACAACACAATCGACTGGGCTGCCGTCCAACATTGCCGCCGCGCTGGCCTGTATTCCATTGGTAGGTGGCCTCATTTTTGGTTCCTGGAGAAACACGACAATTTCGTGCGCTTTTACGCGATGCAGTCGATCATCTTTGGCGGCGCGTGGGTGTTGTTTTGATCGTTATTTCGCGAATTGTTTTCGAAATTCCTGGTCTCCATTCCGGCGTTGGGCTGGCTGTTCCGTTTCTCCTCTGGGCCATCATTCGGCGCTCGTCCATCTGGCTTTTCTTGTCATCATGGTGATCGCGATGATCAAAGCATTTTCAGGAGTCGCGCTGGGACATTCACCTACATCGGGCCGATGGCGCGCGAATACGCGGCCGAATAACCGGTGTCAGCGGTAACACAGGCATTCTTGCCTGTGCGCGCCAGCGCTGAGTTAGGCCGTGCTGCTCTTGTGCACGCGTGAAACAGGCAGGAAGCTGCCTGATTTGGCGCACAGACGCGGAAGTCTGTGTTCCGTTTCGTGGCGTCGGCTCGACGGCAGGTCTCGACCCTGCCAATTACGCTCAGCAACTTCACCACGATTTCGGTCAGCACCAATTCCTGGTCCAACTGCGTCGTGACCAGCTCTAGGTTTGCCTGCAAACATGCTTCCATTCCCCGGACCAGTTGGTTCGTTTCGAAACGATGCGCGTTCATCGCGGCGATTCCGAGAGCGTAACCGTTGATGGTGCCATCTTTTTCGCGGCAAATGTTCGGTTTCCTTTCGCCGGCAAACGATTGAGCGTTGAAATGAAAGCGAACGGCGCCTGCGGCCGGGAAGACGATGGCGTTCCATCAGGTCCTTCGCCAGAAGAAGGTTGCGGATCGTCGGCAAAATGAGTCGCGAGCAAAATGCCAATGGCGGTTTCGCCTTGGATCGAGTAAATCGCGCACGAGATTGAGCGCAAGGGTGGCGTCGCGGCGCGCGAGCGCATTGCCGAGCTCGAAAATCACCGCCGCCCGTGAAATCGGCACCAATGCACGCACCTGCTCGGCCGTGATCGCGCCCTCCGGCGCATAGAGCGTCAGCTTTTCCAGCTCGTTCGCGACAACGCCGGAGTCGCCGCCGGTGGAAAGGACAAAAAGTTCCAGCGCTTCCTCTTCAAATTCCAAGCCGCGTTTCTTCGCTTCGGCGCGCACGATTTCACCGGCATTCTCTTCCCAACCGCTGCGGTTCAGATCGGGCTCATCGAAAAATTTGAATGTCCGCCAGTTTCGTCAGCGTCTTGTAAAACGACCGCCGCTTGTCCGGATCGATCGCGCTAACGAGAAATGTGACGTCGTCCGGCAGTCCGCTCGGTCAGGATCGCGCCGAGCTGCTTCCAGCGGCTCGAGAACATTGGCCGATTTCCCTTTCACATCGTCGGAAAGAAAATTCGCGCTCTTGAGCCAGACCAGCTTGCCGCCGCCGAAAAATGGAAGCGTTTGCAGCGCCGCGATGGTCGAGCGAATCGCGGTGGCGGCACCATCCACATTGTCCGCCGCGCCATCAATGATCTCGAGATCCAAACTCGCCCGCCTCGGCCGGGGCGAGTTTTTGGCCAGCTCAGCCGCTTCGCGTTTTACTCTTCGCTTCGTCGGAACCGACGATCGCGCGAATGTTGGCAGTCGCCGTTTTGGTTTTGGCTTTCGGCATCGGAGCCTATTTCATCGCAAACTGCGCGCTGATTCAGCAAGCGATACCGTGGCATCCTGCCGATCTGAAGACAGGATCGAGCGGTCCAGCTCGATGTCGAAATCCGGCACGATCCTGTAAATCTGTCCTTGCTTGCTCGACGGAGCGCGCACCGCGTCTGTCACTCTTCCGCCTGCTGCAAGGTCGTCGCCGAAATCCTTGGCCGCATATTGCCGGAATTTTTCTTCGAGAGACTGCGACCGTCGCAAATTTCGTGGGATAAGTTCGCGGCAGCGCAGTTTCGAACGGCTGATGCCGGCCCAATGCATCGAGCAGTGCCAGAAAGCTCGGCTTATCGGTTGCGACCAGAAAGCGCACCAGCCGCTCCGATTCATCATAAAAGTTTCGACGCGATCGGACGGTGGCCGGGTTAACCGGACCAGGGTTGCCAGCGGAATCATTTCCTCGGCCGCGATTGCCTCCGAATGCGGTCTTGGAAATGTAACCGCGCGCGCGCTGATAACTGGCATGGGCCGATTTCGGAAATGTATTGCGCGATCCCTTCATTCAACCAGCAGGGAATCCCATCGGCATAGAATCGATGAAGAACGAGATGGACGATCTCGTGCCCAAGTACGATTACCGGAAAATTTTTGTTCTGGATTGCGGAGAATGAACAGGCTGCCCTGGGAATGAATGCCACCGGTCCATTTCTCCAGTTCGCCCAGACCCTGAAACTGTTGCCAATCCTCCGGACGCTCGAAAATATAAACGTTCGATTTGATATCGGTCAGCGGTTGGTCGCGCTCCAGTTCCTTCGCCACCACGCGATAGTGAAACTCTGCTTCCACGGAGATTGGCGTCGCCACATAAGTGTGAGCGAAATGATAAATGTAATGCTCGGTCTCGCCGTGTTTCCATTGCGTTGGATTAATGCTGAGGGCTCTTTCCCCGAGCGGAGTTCGGATCGCGCTGGCTCAGTTGGGAGAATTCAACTTCTGGTAATGAATTCAGGCCGGTCTGCGCAATATGCCGCCAGCACGATCGACAGCAGAGAGCGAAGAGGATCGATACTCGCGCGCATCGAATTTCAGTGAAGCTAATCTCGTGCGAGAAAGTAGCACAGGCTTCCAGCCTGGGGGCAACCAGGCATCTGCCCGGTTATCTTTATGAAGACGTTTTCGGCAGCCGCCGAAAACGCTTTGTCAGATTTCTCGTCGGCAAGCTGCCGACGAATGCAGGCTGGCAGCCTGCGCTCCCCAGAAAGAAAAACTACACGCGCGAGCGGCGGCGGCCGTTGTTGCGGGTGTATTTCACGGGCCGGCGTTTAGGTTCAATTTTCGATAGGCCGGTGCCGCTTTTCACTTCCATGATTTGGTCGCGCAACAGCGCTGCCCGCTCGAACTCGAGGTTGGCCGAGGCGCGCTGCATTTCGTCTTCCAGCTCGCGCAGCAATTCCGTCAGATCGAAGTTTCCACCCGGCTTCGTTAATCACCGACGGAAGCGATCTCGCGGCCACGCAGAGATGGTGTGCAAACTTTCCTGCACCGCGCGTCCGTACCGTCTGCGGAGTGATGCCGTGCTTTTCGTTGTATTCCATTTGCTTCGCGCGGCGATATTCCGAAATCGAAATCAACGCCTGCATGCTGTTGTGTCATCGATGTCGGCAAAAAGCACCACTTCGCCGTTGATGTGGCGCGCGGCGCGGCCCGCGGTTTGGATGAGCGATGTTTGGCTGCGCAAAAATCCTTCCTTGTCCGCGTCGAGAATGCAGACGAGCGAGACTTCCGGAAGATCAGAGACCTTCGCGCAGAGAGATTGATGCCGACCAGAATATCGAAATCGGCCGCGCGCAATCCGCGCAAAATTTCGACGCGCTCGATGGTGTCGATGTCGCTGTGCAGATAGCGCACTTTCAATCCGACATCGCGCAGATAATCGGCCAGATCTTCAGCTGTGCGTTTCGTCAGCGTTGTAACCAGCACGCGCTCCTGCTTTTCGACGCGCTGCCGGCAAAGCTCGATCGTATCGTCGATCTGATTCTTTGAGCGGCTTGAGTCGTGATTTTTGGATCGAGCAAGTCCAGTGGGCCGAATGATCTGCTCGACCACGAGCGGCGCGCCCGGCGTATGAACGTCGAATTTTTCCGGCGGTTCGTCGGTGCGGGAAAGTGGCGCGAGCTTCCAGCTTGCGTTGGCTGTTGGCGTCGCAGGTCTGGACTTGCGCTACATTTTCCCCGGCAAAACAAACGGCACCAATTCATCTTCGCCAATCCGCGCGCGCCTGTGCGGAACATATCCCTTGTTCCCGACAACGCTGTTCTTGAATTTCAAACTCGGCCGGCGTTGCGCTCACGTAAACGATCTGGTTTGTCAGCTGTCATGAACTCCGGCAAAATTCAGCGGCCGGTTATCGAGCGCGCTCGGCAGGCGAAATCCGTAGTCGACCAGCACCGTTTTGCGCGAACGATCGCCTTCGTACATTCCGCCGATCTGCGGAATGGTGGCGTGCGATTCATCGACCACGAGTCAGAGAAATCTTTCGGGAAAAAATCGATGCATCGTGTACGGCTTCGAACCGGGCGGGACGTCCGACTAAGATGCCGCGAGTAGTTCTCGATCCCGCTGCAGAAGCCCATTTCCTGCAACATTTCGAGATCGTATTCTGTGCGCATCTTCAGCCGCTGCGCTTCGAGCAATTTGCTTTGCGATTCGAGGCTCGACGATGCGATGATCAAGCTCGTCTCGAATCGTACGCTAGCGCGCGATTCAGCTTGTCAGCCGGCGTGACGAACTGTTTCGCCGGATAAAATGTGATCATGCTCGAGCGCTTCGTGGGCGTGGCCGGTCAGCGGATCGAATCGCGTGATCGCATCGATTTCGTCGCCGAAAAATTCGAGACGGATCGCTTCTTCATCGGCCGTTGCCGGATAAACCTCGACCACATCGCCGCGGACGCGGAACTGCCCGCGCGAAAAATTCACGTCGTTGCGCTCGTAAAGCATGTCGACCAACCGGCTCAAGCACGGCTTCGCGAGAGGTGTGCTGTCCGCGTTTTACCGTCAGCAACATCCGCTCAGTAATCTTCCGGCGAAGTGATGCCGTAGATGCAGGAAACGCTGGCGACCACGATGACGTCGCGTCGGCGACAGCAGCGCGCTCGTGGCTGACAAGCCGCAAGCGTTCGATCTCTTCGTTAATCGACGAATCTTTCTCGATGTAGGTGTCGGAGCGCGGGATGTAGGCTTCCGGCTGGTAGTAATCGAAGTAGCTGACGAAATATTCGACCGCGTTGCGCGGGAAGAATTGTTTGAACTCGGAGTAGAGCTGCGCCGCCAGCGTCTTGTTGTGCGAAATGACGAGCGTCGGCCGGTCGAGCTCGCGGATCACATTTGCGATGGTGAAAGTCTTTCCCTGAACCGGTGACACCGAGCAAGCGTCTGATGGCGATTTCCAGCCTCGACCGATTTCGACCAGCTTCGCGATCGCCTGCCCTGGTCGCCGCGCGGTTTGTAGTTCGATTCCAGCTGAAACGGCATCGCGAAGTAGCATTGCGATCGCCTGCCGGAAGGGCAGGGAAGATGTCAGTCCGTGCTACGCCGGGTGAGAAGAACCTTGCGACGCCAACACCAAACTGCTCCGAGGCCAATCAGCAGCATTGAAATCGCCGAACCAGTTTCAGGACCGCTGGAATCCCAGTAGCCTGGGGCGCTGTACCAATTGAGATGATGCCTCCACCAGCCGTTGGCAGCCGAGCCGGATCACCGGCGAAGATAGAATTTCCGCAGATCTGGGTGAGTGGCGATTGCCGAGTTGATATTCACGAACAGGAAAGCATTAGCAAAGTTTGTGGTAAGGAATAGGCGACAAAGGTTGTCCAGAATCGAAAACGAGAAGGCGTCCGGGACAAGGCCGGAGTCTACGTTTGTAGTTAAGAAACATGGAACCCAAGGAAACGACCCGGAGTGAACGCCTGGTAAAACTCGTTAATTAAAGCTGCATTATCCTTCAGTGTAAGCGTGCTCCTGACAGCGAGGCTGCCAGTCGCGCCTCCGAACAAACGCGAAGTTCCAGTGAGCCCGGCGCCGCTAAGGTTTTTGATTTTAGCGGTGTTGATCTGGGAAAAAATGCCCGAACCATCGTTCAACTGGAAGTCGATGTAGAATGGTCCGGCAGGATGGCCCATTAACCCGGAGGTATCGAGGCTAACATCAAACATTATATCCGGCACGGCAAAGTGGGTTCGCGACGAAGAGGGCAAGACGATCCAGGTAGAACAAGGGTGGTATCGGTGATGTTTCACTGAGCTGGTTTCTTTGCGCGGTTTCATGGTCTCGGCACAACTTGCGATGCTCTTCCTATGCGTTATCGGTTTATCCGAGGGATTGGTAAATTCAAGGGGATTGACGAGTTTCTCCAACTTGGAAGATGTTGTCGTTTCCAATATCAACCGAGACGAACGGAAAACCGTAGAATTCAAGAATCGGTGCCAGCCGCGTTGGCGAAGCGAGACATCAGGGAGACCCTCCAGGGCCAGGCGCAGCGGACCGAAAAATTATTGCGCCGGTAATATTTTGAATGGTCACCTGTTGCTCGTACTGTTGGTATTACGATTAAAATAGAATCCCCGCGCGTGATGCGCACTTCAGATGTTATATCCCTCTCCGTGCCCTAAATACTCATATGCTCCAATATCGACGACAGCGCCGGGAGGAGTGCCAATGTAGTAGCCCATCTTCCGCGAGAAACCCGCGCTGGTCAGTGGAGACAAGGTCGAGTATCCTGGTTGTCCCCCGGCGTCGAGTGCAGGACTGCCGCAACAGATAGCATGTGTGAAGGTCGGACCCCGTTGTCGGCAGCGAGCATAGGATTGCGACCGAGGAGATTGTAAGTGGTTTTTGCCACTAAGTGTATAATCTGCGGACTGGCCGATCAGATTGAAATCCAGAGAGAAAAAGGACCGCCAAGGTTGCCTGGCCGCAGAGCTATATAATCGGTGAAATGATCCACGTATCGTCGAAATTTTCGGAAATAATGCTGCTACGGAGAGTAGTCAATGATGTTGACGGCATAGATGCCTCAGCGCCTCCGGCGTCGCCCATTCCGAGCAATACGTAACTT
>ERZ1370068.11108-contig-9752_pt1 | contig 50789 bp, 60 predicted proteins | sample MGYA00561227_ERZ1370068 | MGnify/ENA primary metagenome ERZ1370068 (study PRJEB38410, sample SAMEA6850437) | metagenome | study: Metagenomic assessment of the ecological functions of the soil: analysis of the soil microbiota associated with the... | reverse complement strand
CTACGCATTGCTGCCAGAACCCCGGAGTTCGCTGGCGCGCAAATCGATACCAGCCAGCTGTTGGCGCTCGCGCTTCCGGTTCTGCGTTCCCGGCCGCGCGGGCCGAACGTCAGGCGACCCTGGACATCTACGCCGTCGACGTCGAGGGCGGGAACGCCACGCTCTTCGTGTCGCCGTCCGGCGAATCGCTGCTCATCGACTCCGGCAATGCCGGCGCGGCCGCGGTCGAGGATGCCGATCGCATCATGGCCGCCGTCAAAGACGCCGGCCTGACGCAGATCGACCATCTGATCACCACGCACTGGCACGGCGATCATTTCGGCGGCATGGCCGGAGCTCGCGGCGCGCATTCCGATCCGGCATTTCATCGACCACGGCCCGAACGTGCAGCCCGGCGCCGCCGCCGACGAATTCCTGCAGAAGACGTATCCGCCGCTCTACGCCAAGGCGCAGCACACGGTCGCCAAGCCGGGCGACGAAGATTGCCGTCGCCGGCCTCGACGTGGTCGTGGTGACCTCGGCCGGCGAGACGATCAAGACGGCGCTGCCCGGAGCGGGCGCGGCGAATCCATACTGTGCGAGCTTCACGCCCGGAGACAACAATGCCGAGGACCCGATGTCGGTCGGGACCTATCGTGACGTTCGGAACGTTTCCGCACGATTCACCTGGGCGATCTGACGAAGAACAAGGAATTCGAGCTGATGTGCCCGACCAACCGCATCGGCACCGTCGACGTGCTTCTGGGCCTGCACCACGGACGTGGATACCTCGAACTCGGAAGTGCTCGTTCACGCCCTTCGCCCGCGCGTGGCGATCATGAACAACGGCACTCGCAAAGGCGGCCAGCCCGACGTGATGAAGACGCTGCATTCGTCTCCGGGCCTCGAGGATCTCTGGCAGATGCACTTCTCGCAACTGAGCGGGCAGGAGTACACCGTGCCGGGCATGTTCATCGCCAACCTGCTCGACGAGCCGTCGGCGGCGATGCCGGTCGCGCCGATGGCACCGCTGCCGCCAGGGCCGGGCGCGTCGGCGGCCCCTCTCCACAATGGGACCGGCCTATTGGATCAAGGTGGCCGCCCGGTCAGATGGGTCGTTCACCGTGACGAACGGCCGCAACGGGTTCAGCAAGATCGTATCGCGGCCGCGTTTCTAGATGCTCGTAGTGAGCGACGCCGTCGAGCAGCGTCTGCACGAAGCGCGACCTCGTCGTCGTTCACCCATGTGGCCCATCCCCGGGTAGATGCGCTCGGTCACGGCGGCGCCCATCCGGCGTCAGCACCGCGGCGCTTTCGTCGACGCGCGCCTTTGGGATGTGCGGATCGCGATCGCTGCAGCCGAGAAACACCGGCGTGCCGTCGAACCATCCGCGGTTGTTCAGGTCGGTGCCGGGCGGGCCGATCAACCCGCCGCTCCACATCACCACGGCGCCGTAGCGCGCCGGCGTGCCGGCACGCGATATTCACCCGCGAGACACGGCGCCCTGCGAGAACCCGAGCAGGACGACGACGCGCGACTGCGGGATCGCCTTGCTCGGCGATCTCGGCAACGAGCGTGTCGATCCGGCCGAGCGCGGACGACAGGTGCGGCTCGTTCCGCCCGATGGCGCTCATGAAGCCGTACGGATACCAGCGTGTTGCCGGCACGCGGCCGGCGCGAGGTAGGTGAACTGCGGGCGATCGAGCACCGCTGCCAGCTCAGGATGGATTTCTCGGCGCCGCGCGCCGCGCCCGTGCAGCATGATGACGACGCTGCTGCCGGTGCCGAGCGGAGCCCGAGGCTGAGGACCGGCCGTCCGGCGTGGGGAGATCGTTCGAAGTGCCACTCACGATACATCGCGGACAGGACCGGACCGACGGGGAGCGCGAGCCTTTCAGGCGAGCGTCGTCCGCTCGCCTGAAAGGCCTCGCGCTACGTCCTAACTTCGAGATCATCGCACGGGCGCGGACAGCTCGGAGCTGCCCATCAGGAACGCATCGACGCCGCGTGCGCAGCTTCGTGCCTTCGGCGATCGCCCAGACGATCAGCGACTGGCCGCGCTGCATGTCGCCGGCGGTGAAGACGCCGGGGACGCTCGTCATCCAGCTGCTCGTCGCGCCAGACGGTGCCGCGGTCGGTCATCTGGACGCCGAGCTGATCGAGCATGCCGTTGCGCTCCGGGCCGAGGAATCCCATCGCGAGCAGCACGAGATCGGCCTTGCAGCTCGAACTCGCTGCCGGGCACCGGCTCGAACGCCATGCGGCCGTTCTTGCTGACCATCTCCACCTTCGACGGCGTGCAGCGTCGTCACGCGGCCGCTGCGCGTCGCCGGTGAAGCTGCTGCGTGGCGATCGAGTAGAGCCGCTCGCCGCCTTCCTCGTGCGCCGACGAGACGCGGAAGATGTTCGGCCACGAGCGGCCACGGGTTGTGTCGGCGCGCGGCGTCGGGCGGACGCGACAGCAGCTCGAGCTGATGCACCGACGCGCGCCCTGGCGATGCGCCGTGCCGAGGCAGTCGGCGCCGGTGTCGCCGCCGCCGATGATGATCACGTGCTTGTCCTTCGCGGTGATGAATCGCGACGTCGGCATCTCGTCGCCTTCGCAGCGGCGGTTCTGCAGCGGTCAGGTATTCCATCGCGAAGTGGATGCCCGCGAGCTCGCGGCCCGGCACCGGCAGATCGCGCGGCACCGTGGACCCGCCGGCGAGCACGATCGCGTCGAACTCGCGCCGCGAGCTCGTCGACCGGCACGTTGACGCCGATGTTGGCAGCCGGTCTGGAACGTCGACCCCTTCCTCGTCGCATCAGCAGAGCCGCCGATCGAGAAGCCGCTTCTCGAGCTTGAACTCCGGGATGCCGTAGCGCAGCAGCCCGCCGATGCGATCGGCGCGCTCGAAGCACCGTGACGAGATGGCCGGCGCGGTTCAGCTGATCGGCCGCCGCGAGGCCCGCCGGACCTGAGCCGACGACCGCGACGCGCTTGCCGGTGCGTGCTGCCGGCGGCTGCGGCACGACCCAGCCCTCGTCGAACGCGCGATCGATGATCGACGACCTCGATCGCCTTGATCGTCACCGGATCGTTGTTGATGCCGAGCACGCACGAGCCTTCGCACGGCGCCGGGCAGAGCCGGCCGGTGAACTCCGGAAAGTTGTTGGTCGCGTGCAGCCGATCGATCGCCGCCTGCCAGCGGTCGCGATAGACGAGATCGTTCCAGTCGGGAATCAGGTTGCCGAGCGGGCAGCCGCTGATGGCAGAACGGAATGCCGCAGTCCATGCAGCGCGCCGCCTGATCGCGTGCAGCGCCGCCTCGGGATACGGCAGATAGACCTCGCGCCAGTCGTGGATGCGCTCCGCCGACCGGACGCGTCGGCTGCTTCTTGCGCACGATCTCGATGAAGCCGGTGGCCTTACCCATTGGCGACCGCCACGCCGACCAGCTCGACGAACGTCCAGCGTCGCGCCCTGCGGCGGCGGCCTGCGCCTGCGCCTGCGAGCACGCGCTTGTAGTCGCGCGGCATCACCTTGACGAACAGCGCCGGCCGTGTCGGACCACGTCGTCGAGCATCGCGCGCCGCATGCTCGCTGCCGGTATGCTGCGACGTGCTGCTGCGATCAAGCGTCCGCACGAGCTCGACGTCGTCGGTCCTGACTCGAGCGGCTCGAGATCGACCATCTCGCTGGTTGCAGCGCGGCTGGAACGTCGCCGGCGACGTCGAGCACGTACGCGATGCCGCCGCTCATGCCGGCCGCGAAGTTCCGCCCGGTCTTGCCGAGCACGACGACGCGGCCGCCGGTCATGTACTCGCAGCCGTGATCGCCGACGCCTTCGACGACCGCGATGCGCGCCGCTGTTGCGCACGGCGAACCGCTCGCCGGCGACGCCGCGGATGTAAGCCTCGCCGCTGGTCGCGCCGTAGAGCGCGACGTTGCCGATGATGATGTTCTCCTCCGGCGACGAAGCGTCGACTGTCGCGGCGGATAGACGATGATCCGTGCCGCCGGACAGTCCCTTGCCGACGTAGTCGTTCGCAGTCGCCTTCGAGCGTGAGCGTGATGCCGCGCGGCACGAAGCGCGCCGAAGCTCTGGCCGGCCGATCCGGTGAACTGCGATGCGTGATCGTGTCGTCGGGCAGACCGTTCGCCGCCGTAGCGCCGCGTCACCTCGTAGCCGAGCATCGTGCCGACCGTGCGGTTGACGTTGCGGATCGGCAGCTCGAGCGACACCGGCGTCGCGTGCTCGAGCGCGTCGCTGGCACGCGCGCGATCAGCTCGTTGTCGAGCGCGCCGCTCGAGGCCGTGATCCTGCGCGTCACGACGTGCGCCGCGGCGCGTCGGCGGCCGGCGCGGCTCGTGCAGGATCGCGCGAGTAGTCGAGCCCCTTCGCCTTCCAGTGATCGACGGCCGGGCGGAAGTTCGAGCCGGTCGACGCGGCCGATCATCTCGTCCATCGTGCGGAAGCCGAGCGCGCGCCATGTACTCGCGCACTTCCTCGGCGATGAACCGGAAGAAGTTCTGACGACGAACTCCGGCTTGCCGGTGAAGTTCTTGCGCAGCTCGGGATCCTGCGTCGCGACGCCGACCGGGCAGGTGTTCAGATGGCAGACGCGCATCATGACGCAGCCCGAGACGACGAGCGGCGCGGTCGCGAAGCCGAATTCCTCGGCGCCCATCAGCGCGGCGATCGACGACGTCGCGGCCGGTCTTCAGCTGGCCGTCGACCTGCACGACGATGCGGTCGCGCAGCCTGTTCATCATCAGCACCTGCTGCGTCTCGGCGAGCCCGAGCTCCCACGGCACGCCGCCGTGCTTGATCGAGGTGAGCGGCGACGCGCCGGTGCCGCCGTCGTGGCCGGAGATCAGCACGACGTCGGCATGCGCCTTGGCGACGCCGGCGGCGACCGTGCCGACGCCGGCCACGCGCGACCAGCTTCACGTGAGATGCGCGCCTGCGGGTTCGCGTTCTTCAGGTCGTGAATCAGCTGCGCCAGGTCCTCGATCGAATAGATGTCGTGGTGCGGCGGCGGCGAGATCAGGCCGACGCCGGGCGTCGCGTAGCGGACCTTCGCGATCCACGGATAGACCTTGTGGCCGGGCAGCTGGCCGCCCTCGCCCGGCTTGGCGCCCTGCGCCATCTTGATCTGCAGATCGTCGGCGTTGACCAGGTACTCGCTGGTCACGCCGAAGCGCGCCGACGCGACCTGCTTGATCGCGCTGCGCCGCGAGTCGCCGTTGGCGTCGCGGCGTGTAGCGCGCCGGATCCTCGCCGCCCTCGCCGGTGTTCGACTTGCCGCCGAGCCGGTTCATCGCGATCGCGAGCGTCTCGTGCGCTTCCTGGCTGATCGAGCCGTACGACATCGCGCCGGTCGCGAAGCGCTTGACGATCGATCTCGACCGGCTCGACCTCGTCGATCGGAACCGGCGCGGCCGCCGGCTTCAGCTCGAGCAGGCCGCGCAGCGTCGCGCAGCCGCCGGCTCTGGTCGTCGACGAGCTGCGTGTATTCCTTGAAGATCGCGTACTGCGCCGCTGCGCGTCGCGTGCTGCAGCTTGAAGACCGTGTCCGGGTTGAACAGGTGGTACTCGCCGTCGCGCCGCCACTGGTACTCGCCGCCCCATTCGAGCTCGGCGCTGGCCGACCGGCCGTGTCGGGAACGCGCTGGCGATGCCGCTCGACGCACTTCTTCGGCGATCGACGTCGATGCCGACGCCGCCGATGCGCGACGCCGTCCACGGTGAAGTACTTGTCGACGAACGCGCTGGTCGAGGCCGACCGCCTCGAAGATCTGCGCGCCGCAGTAGCTCTGCAGCGTCGAGATGCCCATCTTGGACATCACCTTGAGGATGCCCTTGTTGAGCGCCTTGATGTAGTTGCGCGACCGCCTCCTCGTGCGTGACGCCGACGCAGCAGGCCGCTGCCGGATCATGTCGTCGAGCGTCTCGAACGCGAGATACGGGTTGACGCACGCCGGCGCCGTAGCCGAGCAGCAGCGCGCAGTGATGCACCTCGCGCGCGTCGCCCGATTCGACGACCAGCGCGCAGCGCGTGCGCGTGCCTGCGCGCACGAGATGATGGTGCACGCCGGCCGTCGCGAGCAGGCTCGGGATCGGCGCGCTGATCGCGATCGGCGCCGCGGTCCGACAGGATCAGGATCGTGTAGCCGGCGTCGACCGCGTCGCTGGCGCGGCTGCTTCAGCTCGCTCCATCGCGCGCTCGAGGCCCGGGCCGTCGCTGGCGCGGGTCGAACAGCATCGGCAGCGTCGATCGACGCGGAACGCCGGCTCGTAGACGTGGCGCAGCTTGGCGAGCTGGTCGTTGTCGATCACCGGATACTTGATCTTGATCTGCCGGCACGACTCGGGCCGCGGATCGAGCAGGTTGCCCTCCGGCCCGATCGTCGACTCCATCGACGTCACCAGCTCCTCGCGGATCGCGTCGAGCGGCGGGTTGGTGACCTGCGCGAACACCTGCTTGAAGTAGTCGTAGAGCAGCCGCGGCCGGTCCGAGAGCACCGCCAGCGACGGTGTCGGTGCCCATCGAGCCGATCGCTTCTTCGCCGTCGCTCGCCATCGGCGCGAGCAGCAGCCGCAGATCTTCGTGCGGTGTAGCCGAACAGTCTGCTGCCGCCGCAGCACCGTCTCGTGGCTGGGCGGCGGCAGGTACGGCGCCGGCCGGCAGATCCTCGATGTCGACGAGGTTCTCCGCGAGCCACTGCGCGTACGGCTGCGCGCGCCGCCAGCTCGCGCTTGATCTCGTCGTCCGACGACGATGCGGCCCTGCGCGGTGTCGACCAGGAAGATGCGGCCCGGGTGCAGCCGCTCCTTGATCAGGATGTTCTCGGCCGGGATGTCGAGCACGCCGACCTCGGACGCCATGATCACGAGGTCGTCCTTGCGTCACGTAGTAGCGCGACGGCCGCAGGCCGTTGCGATCGAGCACCGCGCCGATCGACCGTGCCGTCGGTGAACGCGATCGACGCCGGGCCGTCCCACGGCTCCATCAGCGACGAGTGGTATTCGTAGAACGCCTTGAGCTCCGGCGGTCATCGCTCTCGTGCGCCGGCCCACGGCTCGGGGATCATCATCAGGATCGCGTGCGGCAGCGAGCGGCCGGTCATCACCAGGAACTCGAGCACGTTGTCGAAGGTCGCCGTGTCGCTGCCGCCTTCGCGGATGATCGGCAGGATCTTCTTCAGATCGTCGCCGAGCAGCGTCGAGCTGCAGCAGCCCTCGCGCGCGCGCATCCAGTTGATGTTGCCGCGCAGCGTGTTGATCTCGCCGTTGTGCGCGATGTAGCGGTACGGGTGCGCGAGCGGCCACGACGGGAACGTGTTGGTGCTGAAGCGCTGGTGCACGAGCGCGAGCGCCGACTCGAGGTCCGGGATCGGTCAGATCCGGAAACATCGTCTCGATCTGGTCTGGCGGTCAGCATGCCCTTGTAGATCAGCGTGTTGCGACGAGAGGCTGACGATGTAGAGAGCTTGTTTCGACGGCGTCGGCGATCGGCAGCGCGTCGGCCGCGTGCTCGATCCGCTTCCGGATGACGTACAGCTTGCGCTCGAACGCGCGCCGCGCGTCGGCGCCCGTCAGGCGCGCGCGATCGCTGCGCCGATGAACAGCTGCCTGAAGACCGGCTCGACGGCGACGCGCGCTCGGCCCGACCGCGCGCGTCGTCGGTCGGCACGTCGCGCCAGCCGAGCAGGTGCTGCCCTTCCTCGGCGACGATCCGCGCGAACGAGCGCCTCGGACGGCGGCGCGGTCGATCCGCGTCCCGCGGCAGGAACACCAGGCCGACGCCGTATTCGCCGGCCGGCGGCAGCGGCGACCGGCGCCACCTTGCGGAGGAACGCGTCGGGCATCTGGATCAGGATGCCGGCGCCGTCGCCGGTGTTGGCCTCGCAGCCGCACGCGCCGCGGTGCTGCAGGTTCTTCAGGACCTGCAGCGCCTGCTGCGACGATGCGCGTGCGACTTGCGTCCCTTGATGTCGACGACGAAGCCGACGCCGCAGGCGTCGTGCTCGTGGCGCGGGGTCGTAGAGACCGAGCGAGAGTGTGCGGAAGCCATGGCGTGGACACTACTTATGCCTTGGCTCGACGCAGAAGTAAAATGCTCACTTTCGAATAAGACCGATAACTAAATCAGATAAGGTTCCCCCAGCCTCGAAGTTATAAGATGGCCGCCTTTCACGCCAGGGAGAGAACTTATGCGACGTGTCGGACGCTCGCTCATCTTCGCGTGGCTCGTCACCGTGGCCGCCGCCGCGCCAGGACCCGTGCTGCACGGCCCAGACACCGATCCTGCCGATCCTCGATCACATCCACCTCAACGTGCCTGACCAGGCCAAGGCGCGTCGAGTGGCAGAAGGCGTTCGGCGGGAAGACGCTGGCCGAGGCGCCCGACCGTCTGATGCTCGGCGAAACGCGGCTGATCTTCCTGAAGAACGACAAAGGGCAGCCGAGCACCGGCAGCGCGCTCGATCATCATCGGCTTCTCGGTCGCCGACCTCGACGCCAAGATGAAGGAGCTCGAAGCGGCCGGCGCCAAGGTGGTCACCCCGGCCCGCGACGTGCCGCGGGCTCTTCAAGCTGGCATTTGTCGAAGACCCGTGGGGGACGCGGATCGAAGTCGTGCAGGATCCGGAGAAGCTCGGCCTGCACCACGTGCCACCTGCGCGCACCGGACCCGGCGGCGACGCTCGCCTGGCTGCAAGGAGAAGTTCGGCGGCGAGCACGGCGAAACTGAAGGACCGTATCGACGGCCTCCGGTTCGGCGGCGTCGTGGATCCTCGTCACCAGCGGCGACGCGACGCCGAGCGAAGGGCACGCCATCGATCACATCGGCTGGCAGACTCCCAACCTCGCGGCGAAGACCGCCGAGCTCAAAGCGCAGGGGGTGAAGTTCACGACCGAGCCGCGCCGCGCTGAAGCTGGCGAGCGGGACGATGGTGAACTTCGCGTATCTCGAAGGTCCGTCCGGCGCCAAAATCGAGCTCGTTCAACGATAATCGCCCACCACGCCGCGACGTGCACGGCCCTGCCACGGTCCTCTGGACCCCAGCCACGAAGCAGGCTATCGTGGTCGAAGGGGGATCCGTGGTGACGTCTCGAATCTGCGCTGCCGCCCTGGCGCTGGCGCTTGCGGCAGCTCCGGCCTTCGCGCAGGCAGCCACCCAGCGCCGCTGGACGCATCAAGGTCGCCTCGGGCTCGGTCTTCATCGTGCGGGCCGGCGCGCTCGTCGCCCGCCCAGGCCGGCCAGGACGATCTTCGAAGCCGACGGCCTGAAGACCGGCGCCGACGGCCGCGTCGGCGTCACGCTGCAAAGACGACACGCGCGTCTCGCTCGGCCCCGGCAGCGAAGTGCGTCTGGATCGCGTTCGTGTTCGCGCCGGCCGACGGCCGGATGGGACTGGTGCTCAAGGTCGTCCGCGGCGTGATGGCGTACGTGTCCGGACGAATCGCCAAGCTCTCGCCCGACTCCATCCGGCTCGAGACGCCGGCGGCCGTGGTGGGCGTCCGTGGAACCACGCTGGCGCATCCGCGTCGTAGCCGAAATGAACGCGCGCGCGACCGCTCGCCGTGCCGCTCGCGATCGTCGCGGCGGGACTGGTGTGGGGCTGCGGACCGCAGCCGCGTCCGGACCCAGGCGCGTCCGGCCAGGACCTGGTCGTGCTGCTCCCGGATCCCGACGACGGCACGGTCGGCCGCGCGGTCGTCTCGACTCCGGCGGGACGCGACGGAGCTCGCGCGCGGCGCGCGAGTCGACGCTGGTCTCGCCGAACCAGCCGCCGGCGCCGGTCGTCGTCATGAGCGAGGCCGACGTCGCAGCAGCTCTTCGGCGACGCGCTTGTCGGCGCTCCCGCCGCCGCCGCAGCACTTCACCTGTTATTTTCGTTTCGAGTCGGACGAGCTGACCGACGAGAGCCGCGCGCTCGTGCCGGAGATTCTGCAGGCCGTCAGGATCGCCCGTTCCCGGACGTCGCCGTCGTCGGGCACACCGACACCACCGGGACGCCGCCGGCCAACTACGAGCTCGGGCTGCGGCGCGCCAACGCGATTCGCAGCCGCCTCATCGAGCGCGCGGATCGACGCGCGTCCTTGATCGAGGTCGACCTCGCATGGTGAAGCCGACCTCCTGATCAAGACGGCGGACGAGGTCGCTCGAGCCGCGCAACCGCCGCGTCGAAATCACGGTCAGATGACGTTTCGACCCCGCCGTCCGGGTGCTCCTGTGCGGCCTGGTGCCGACGCTCGCCATCGCCGTCGTCTCGCTGCTACCGTCCGCCGTCTGCTCGCGAACCTCGAATACGGCGCCTACGACGCGCTGATCCGCACCGCGCCGACGCGACCGCCCGAGCGGCCGGATCGTGATCGTGGACGTGGACGAACGCAGCCTGTCGGCGATCGGCCAGTGGCCGTGGCGCCGCGATCGTCATCGGCACGCTGATCGCCCGCATGCGCGATCTCGGCGCGTCCGACGATCGCGCTCGACATCATCTTCGCCGAGTCGGATCGCTACGACGGCAGCGGCGTCACGCGCCGACGACAGGCGCTGGCCGACACGCTGCGGCGCGGGCGGAGTCGTGCTCGGCTACGCGCTGACCTTCGACGACGTCCGCGGTCAATCGACCGCGTCGTGCGCAGCACCCGCTCGGCGCTCGCCTTGATTCACCGCGGGCGACGATCAGGCGGACGACCCGTTCTTTCAGGCCACCGGCGCGGTCTGCAGCCTGCCGATGCTGACGCAGGCGGCCGGGCCTCGGGGTTCCTGAACGCCGCGCCCGATCCCGACGGCGTCTGCTGCGCGCGCGTGCCCCTGCTGCTGGCGCTCGACGGCCGCGTCCATCCGGCGCTCGCGCTCGCCGCGGTCATCTGCGGCCACGACGCGCGCGCGACATCGGCGCTCCGCGTGATCAACGTGAACGCCGACGTCGCTGCATGCTCGACAGCCGCAGCGTGCCGCTCGACGGCAAGAGCAACCTGCTGCTGCGCTATCGCGGCGCCAAGCGCACCTTTCCCTACGTCTCGGCCGCCGACGTGCTGAGCGGCCAGACGCCCGCCGGCAGACCTTCACGGACAAGATCGTCTTCGTCGGCACGACCGCGCTCGGCACGCGCGAGGTCGTGGCGACGCCGATCGACACGCTGTTTGCGGGCGTCGAGGTGCAGGCCACGGTGGCCGACAACCTGCTGCAGCAGGACTTCATCCGCCGGCCCGAGTACGGCGCGATGGTCGAGACGCAGATCGTGCTCGGCGCTCGGCATCGTCGCGGCGCTGCTGGTCGGCGCGGCTCGGCCTCGCCTGGGGCGGCGTCGGCGTGCGCGGTCTGCCATCGCGGCGTTGTGGGGCGGCGCCGTCTGGCTGATGTCGACGCGCGGCACGTTCCTGTCGCCGCGTCTTTCCGACGCTCGGCCTGATGTCGGCGCTCGCGCGACGATGGCCGTCGCGCAGCTTCGCGCTCGAGCGCCGCCGCGCCGATCAGGCCGGTCGGGACAAGAGTCGACCTCGCAGCGCCTGATGGTGCAGGCGCTGCTGTCGCTGACCGAGGTCAGGGACGCGGAGACCGGCCGCCACTCGCGGCGGACCCAGCGCTACGCGCGCGTGCTCGCGCGAGCAGCTCGCCACCCACGCAGGCTTCCGCGCCTATCTGACGCCGCGAACGCATCGATCTGCTGGCGAGCCTGGCGCCGCTGCACGACATCGGCAAGGTCGGCGTGCCCGATCAGCTGCTGAACAAGCCCGGGCGCGCTGACCGCCGAGGAGTTCGCGGAGATGCGCAAGCATCCGGCGCACGGCCGCGACGTCATCGCTGCACGCCGAGCAGCGACGTCGGCGCGTCAGACGATGCGATCCTCGCGATGGCCAAGGACATCGTCTACACGCACCACGAGAAGTGGGACGGCACGGGCTATCCCGCAGGGCCTGCGCGGCGCCAGCATTCCGATTGTCGGCAGGCTGATGGCGCTCGTGGACGTCTACGACGCGCTCACCACGCGCCGGGTCTATCGCGAGCCGATGTCGCCACGAGCGACGCCGTGGCGTTCATCGTCGCCGGGCAGCGGCACGCACTTCGATCCGGCGGTCGTCGACGCCTTTCTCGAGATCCGCGGGCGGTCCGGCGCCTTCTGGAGGTCGCCGGCGAGGCCAAGCGACAACGAGGCCGGGATCGTGCTCGACTAGCGGCACCTATCAACTAGCGGCGTGATCATCAGCACAGAGGACACAAAGGACACAAAGATGTGTCCTTTGTGTTGAGATCATCCGCAATTTAGAAATGCATCCCGGCTTCCGCGAGCTGGCGCACCGCCCGCGGCCGCTTGCGGATGACGGCGAGCTCCGATTCCAGCGCGAGCTCCAGGCGCTCGGACGTATCGGTGAAGCGCCACGCGACGGCGACGCTGAGCAACCCGACCGCGACGCCGGCGATGATGTCGGCGAGCCAGTGGATGCCGAGCACGAACGTCGCGAGGATCACCATCGTCCCCAGCGCCGTCACCGTGCGTGCGCAGCCGGACGTGGAACAGCCAGCACACCGCGATGATGATCACGGTCAGCGACACGTGCGTGCTCGGGAACGAGTTGTTGAGCGCGCTGATCGGCCGGATCGAGTTGATGAGCGACGAGCTCCAGTTGTCCGACAGCAGGATCGCGTTCGATTCCGGATACGCCCAGCGCTCCGGCACCGGGAACAGCAGGAACCACGGCAGGCTCACCAGGTAGTCGGCGGTCGACCGCCAGGCAGAGGACGCGAAACGGCGCCAGCTGCGGACGCCGCGCCAGCGCGATCAGGACGCCGAGCGCGAGCACGCGGAAACAGCGACGAAGTAGCGAGATCGAGTAGGCGTAGGTCGCCCAGTCGGGCGTCTTGTCGTGGAACTCGAAGTTGATGAACCCGGGCTCGAACTGCTGCACGGCGTAGGCGCCGCGATAGTCGGCCGCCGGACACCGGCGAGCCGCTGTGCAGCGACGTCTCCCACCGCGTCTCGCCGAGGTTCGCCGCGAACACCAGGAAGCAGGAGGAGGAGCGAGTCCGGTCTTAGTGTTGGTGAGCATAATCCCTCAGGATCGCGATAGGCTTGACGTGCAGCGACACCGTGCCGCGCTCGACCGACCAGTTGAGAATCTTGCCGAACACCCACGCCTCGCAGCTTGGCGTCGGCGGACGACCCGGGCAGCACGCTGCCGGCCGGCAGGTCCACTTCCATGCGCACCCTGCTCGCCGTGGCCGAGCCGTTCTGGTTCGAGCGAGCAGCGCAGACGACAGCTCGCCTTCGTAAATCGAGGCCCGGCGCGCGCCGGCTCGCGCACCGTCCAGGTCTGACGGAAGAGGCTGGCGTCGTGCGTGGCCTTCTTGATGACGCCGCGGAAGTGGTTCGAGACCACTCCGAGAGGATGCTGCGCTGGCTGCCCGAGGTTGGCCTCGACGCGCTTGTCGCAGATCCCGAGCTGCTGAAAGTGCCGCGAGGCGATGTCGTTCAGCGCTTCCCACTCGATCGGCCACGCCGGCGACGCGACTGTGCCCACGGCGGACTCGGGCAACCCGACAAACGGCGACAGCCGCCGGCGGCAGACGAGGAACTGGATCAGCGTGTCGAGCGCCATCACGTTGCCGCCCCCGACGCTTCGACCAGATCCGCCGCTCAGCTGCGGCCGTCGTGAGAACAGGCGCGAGCCCAGCTTCATCAGGATCGAGAACCGCACCGGCAGCGGCCCGAAGTTGAAATCGCAGCCGCCGGTCTGCACGACGATCGAGAAACGACCCGCGGTCTTGCAGCTCCTTGACGAACACGTCCATGCCCTTGGGGTCGCACCAGAGGATTCGCCCTTCTTCGATCTCCTGCTCGCGCCACGGCCGGTGGTAGGTCTCGACCATCTGCTGGTAGGTCTGCTGCAGCCCCTTCGGCGCCGGCTGGCGCCGCCGCAGGTCGAGCGCCACTCCGCGCAGGCGAACGCGAACAGCCCGATGAAGCCGTAGGTCAGCCCGACCCAGATCCAGCGCGGCTGCGGCGCCCTCGCGATGATGACGCGGTAGGCGATGTTGCTCAGCGGATCGAAGTTGAACGAGCCGTCGGGGTTCCTGGGGAACTTGATCTCGTCGCTCAGCCGCAGCTTGCTGAGATCGGTGTTGTTCTCGATCCGCGCGTCGAACGGCGTGTCTTCCTCGTACTCGTTGCGCGCCGGATCCATCCAGCTGATCCGCTGCACCATGGACGCGTTGATCCGGGGTGAAGTCCAGATCGCGCAGAACCGCCGCGTAGCTTCTGCTCGTACGGCCACACGTAGCGGATGCGGCGCAGGCGCGAGCGCGCCAGATCGGCGATGCGCCGCGGCAGATCGTTGCGTGTCGCACGAAGCTGATCTTGAAGTCCTCGGCCGGATTGTCCGAACGCCGAGTCGAGCGTGCTGGTGAGCTTGCAGGGCGCCGTCGTGCGTCGATTCCAGCGTCCAGGTCATGTCGACGCGCCTGATGCAGGTCGCTTGTCCTCGAGCACGAACTCGGTGCCCGACAGCCGCACCGCCTCCTTGGCGGCATGGACGTAGTCGTTGAGCAGGTCGTCCGCCCGCCGATCGGCAGGCGGCGTCTTCGGGATGCGGTCGACTTTCACGACCACCGGCGTCGGCTGGTGCCGGGCATCCTGGCGCAGCTTCGCCAGGCGCCTCTCTCGCCGTGTCGGTCACTTCGCTGTCGTTGCTGTCCCAGGCGTACCACGAGTCGAAGTCGTCCGCGGCCGGCTTCTGGTCGGCCTTGCACTGGCGGCCGGGCCTCGGCGCTCGGCGTTGGCGGGAGCGATGCAGCGATCGCGGCGCTTCGGCGCAGCGGCCGGCGTCCGGATGCTTGTTGGATGCGCATCGACGATCAGCCGTTCGGTGGCGGGATCGATGCCGGCGGCGACGAGAGAAGTCGTTCGGCACCGGCGTGTCGGATTCTTGATGAACAGGAGTCTCGCCGGTGGCTCTCCCATTTCTTCTTGGTGCCGTCCCACACCGCCACGAGATCGGCTTTCCCGTCGATGACTTGCCGCACGAGATCGCTGCTGCTCGTCGAGGCCAGCCGCTCCACTTCGATCGGGATGAGCCGCGGGTTGAGCCGAGTGGCTCATCGCGCAGACGCACTTCGTGCGCCTTGAAGTAGAGCGACGGCATGAAGTAGCTCGAGGTGCTGAACCGGTCGTGGTAATGAATCTTCGGCGCGGTCTTGAAGCTCCGCAGATACTTTTCGACGTCGTCGAGGCTGGCGGTGCCGCTCGCCGGGATTCCAGCTCGCTTTGGCGGCGGCAAAGCGGTCCCTGCGCACGACGAAATAGGAGTGGTAAGGTGTGTGCTGTGCGGTCGCCGCGCTCTTGTAGACGGCGAGGATGTTCAACTTCGCGCCGAGCATCTCGGCGGCGACATACGCATACGGCGTGATGCGCGCCAGGTAGCGCCGGCTTGGGACCGGCTTCTCCGCAAACGCCCGGATCACGTCGCCATAGGGCATCGTCTGCAGCGGGAACCTCACCCGGCGCTGGGCGCGCATCGCCGGTCGATCCCGCCGTGACCGTCCGCTCGAGGAAGCGCTTCAGCCGCGTGTCGGCGTCGGCCGTCTCCTTGTCGACCACGATGCTGAGGAAGTTGATTTCTTCCGATCCCGGCGCTGGAGACGCAGCGGACACGGTCGGCCGCGCGCGATCCGCGGACACGGCGATGAGCGCGCAGGAGCAGCGGCAGGGATCGCTTGCTTCGATGGCATAAATTCCCCTGGCAGAACCAGCGTCCTCTGTGCCTGTAACGTTTGCGCAACGGCCGAGCAACAGCTGTACTGACGAGCGGACGGGCGAAGGAGCCCAGCGCGCCAACCCGCTGATTCGGCGGCGGTTTGCGGCGGCCACCGGACCTGGCGGCGATCGCGCCACGTTCCGCCGCCGGCTGCCGGCGCTATCCGTTCGGATAGGCACCACCCGATCGGATAGCAGGCCGGGCCCGCCACCTTCCCGTGAAAGGCGGCGCGATCGCCCGGGTATATAAATGGACCGACCATGGTGCCGACGCTCGTCGCCACTCGCCGGACCGGCCAAGGGCGCCGCGTTTCCGCTGGATCGCACCGAGATCAGCATCGGGCGCGACGGGACGCAACGCCGTCGTGCTGCCGGATGCCGCCGGTCTCGCCGCGGCACTGCGTGCTGCATTTGCAGCGGCGGCCAGGTCACGATTCACGATCGTCGACCCGGCGAATCCGAGCTTCGCCAACGGGCTGCCCGCCTCGGAGCGGCACGCTCGACGCCCGGAGACCGCATCCGGATCGGGGGCTCGACGTTCATGCTCACCTTCGAGCGCATTCGCCCACCCGACCGACGTGCACGTCGGCGACGAGCCGTGCCGAGCGCCGCCGATGATCGTGATGCGCCGCGAGGACGCGCTTTCCTCGCGGGCCCGCCGGCTCGTCGACCTGCCGCCGGAGCGCCTGGCGCGCGATCTCGCCGGCCTGATGCGGGTCAGCGCCGCGATCAGCGCGGTCCGCGGCCTGGCCGCTCTCGAGCGGCCGCTCATCGAGCTCATCGCCGAGGTCGTGCCGGCCGATCGCGGCGCCGTGATTCTCTCTGGTGACGTCCAGACCGAGATCGCTTCGGCGTTGGCCGGGAACCGGGCGTCGGCGCCGCCCGGCCTCTTCACGTGAGCCGGCCGGTGCTCGAACGCGTGCTCCGCGACCTGGTGGGGGTCATGACGACGGGTCCGTCCGGGGCGAGCACGGTCCTCGCGGCACCGCTGGTCGCGTTCGACAAGCTGCTCGGCGCGATCTATCTGGAGTCGGATGGGCCGGACCAGCCCTACGACGAAGGGCGGCTGCGGCTCCTGATGTCGATCGCCTCGGTCGCGGCCACCGCGCTCGCCCACGAGCAGCATGCCGAGGCGCTCGCCGACGAGAACGGCCGTCTCAGGCGGAGCTCGATCTCGATCACCACATGATCGGCGACAGCCCGGCGATGCGGTCGCTCTACCGGCGCATCGGACGGATCGCGCCGACCGACGCCACGGTGCTGATCACCGGCGAGAGCGGCACCGGCAAGGAGCTGGTCGCGCGCGCGATCCGCAGCAACAGCGCCGCGCGCCGATCGGCCGTTCGTCGCGATCAACTGCGCGGCGCTCGCCGAGACGCTGCTCGAGAGCGAGCTGTTCGGGCACGAGAAGGGGCGCGTTCACCGGCGCGATCGCGCAGCAAGCAAGGGCAGCTTCGAGCCGGCCGACGGCGGCACGCTGTTCCTCGACGAGATCGGCGAGCTGTCGCCGCGCGCTGCAGGCGAAGCTGCTGCGCGTGCTGCAGGAGCGCGAGTTCGAGCGCGTCGGCGGCACGCGGTCGATCGCGCGTCGACGTCCGCGCTCCTCGCCGCGACCAACTGCGACCTCGAGCAGGCGATTGCCGCCGGCACGCTTCCGCCAGGATCTCTACTACCGCCTCAACGTCGTCTCGCTCGGCGGTGCCGCCGCTGCGCGATCGGCCCGACGACATCCCGCTGCTCGCCCAGCACTTCGCCCGGCGCCACGCCGTCAACGCGCAAGCGGCGGCTCGACCGGCGTCTCCCCGGAGGCGCTCGCCTGCCTCGTCGCCTACGACTGGCCCGGCAACGTGCGCGAGCTCGAGAACGCGATCGAGCGCGCGGTCGTGCTCGGGTCGACCGATGTGATCGTGCCGGACGATCTCCCCGAAGCCTTGATCGAGGCCGGCCCGGCCACATCTACCGGCGCGGCGGCCGGTGCGGCCGCGCCGTTTCACGACACCGCTCAGGCAGACCAAGAAGGATCTGATCGTGAAGGCGTTCGACAGCGCCGGCGGCAGCACGCCAGCGGCCGCCGCGCGTGCCCTCGGGCTCCATCCGAACTACTTGCACCGCCTGATCCGCAACCTGAGCCTGAAGGCGCTGCTGAAGAAATCGTCGTAGAGTTCACGAACGAATTGACGGTTGAACGCAGAGTTCGCAGAGCACGCAGAGAAGTCCAGTGGTGTTTCTCTGCGATCTCAGCGTTCTCTGCGTTCCACGTGTCTTTGGGGTCAGGGGCGCCAGACCGGGTTCACGAACGCGCCGTTGCCGGCGACGTCCCACACCGCGACGCGCGGCCCACTTCCAGCCGTTCGCGCTTGGTCCGCCACTCGAATCGTCTGGCTGCCGAACTCGCGCGCGTCCGCCGAGCTCGATGACCTCGCGGTGCGTCGTCTGGCCGTCGCCCCAGACGATCTCCGCGAACTGCAGCGGGAAGCGTCCACTGCGCGCGCACGTTCGCCACGATCTCGGCGGCGGACGATGACGCGAAGTTCACGTCGGGCAGCAGGACCTCGCCGGTGGTCGTGAAGAAGTCGCCGCGTCGCGAGCGGCGCCAGCGCGTCGCCCCAGCGATCGAACGGCCGGCAGGCGATCGAGCTTGATGTAGTTGATGTTCATGTGCGCGTAGAGCTCGTGCGTGTGGTCGAACTGGAAGACGTCCACTTCGCCGAGCAGGCGCTTGTGCAGCCCCTGGTTGTTCAGCTCGTCGATCAGATCGAACGCGCGATCGCCGAGGCGCGGCGACGAGAGATCGGACGGCAGCGCCTTCCATCCGACGCCGAGGTAGCTGGCATCGCGGAAATAGTCCGTCGACAGAATCTTGTCGGGAAATCCGGTCGATCCCTTGGTCCGCGGATGCGTCTGGTACATGTAGCCGCCCTCGCGGCGCACCAGGTCGAGCATGCTCCTTCGCGTCGGCGACGCTGTAGACCGTGCCGTACTTCGGATGCGGCGAGACGAACGCGCGCCTCGCTTCTTCGGCCGGTCCATGAACCAGTAGACCGGCTTCGGAAACACGAGCGTCCAGTGGCCGCCGAGATGCACGTTGGCTTCCTCGGCGGGAATCAGCAGGAAGTCGCGGATCCGACTGCGCCCGCAGCGTCTCGAAGTAGGCGTGCAGCTCGTCGAGACGGAGATCGGTGAGGTCGTCCGGATGCCCGTCGCCGTGGAAGTCCATGATCATCGACGCGTCGACGCCCATCGCCTTCAGCACCGGCTTGAACGGCGGCGTCCAGTCGAAGCCGTTGGCCATCGCCTGCACGGTGTCGGCGAGGTGCCAGTGCGTGCTCAGCGTCTTGTAGCCGTCGAGCGCGCGGAAGCGATCGCCGTTCGTGTAGCGGAGGACGTGCGCGAGCGCTGCGTCCGGCGCCTCGGCGCGACAGCAGGAAGAACACGCTCATCCGCTGCGGCCGTCCCGGCGGCGCGTTCATCCACGGGTAGTATCGCCAGTTCTCGTCGCGCAGCTGCCGTGATGCCGAGCGCCGACGCGGCCCGCGCCAGGCGCGATACCAGACGAAGCCCGAGGTTCGACGTGAAGTCGCGCGGAAAGAAATACTGGTGCGGCGCCGGAAACACCGCGACGCTGCCGCCGGCCGTCTTCAGCGCCAGCGTCCGATAGCGCGCCTGCACCGGCACGCGCTCGGCCTGCAGTCCGTCGAGCGTGATGTGGCTGCAGCGCGCCGTCGGTGTCGTAGTAGGCGACGTCGGAGCGCATGTTGTTGCCCGGCTGGCCGATCGGCCGGGCGCGGCCATGTCGAGTCCGGCGTCGTAGTAGTAGGCGACGTCGGCATCGTTCGTCGTCAGCACCGCTTCCTGCTGGATCGAGGCGGCTGCCGGGATAGAACGTGTAGGCCAGGCCGCCGCTCGAAGCTGCCCATGCGCAGGCCGTCGAACACGATCTCCAGCTCGTTCGCCGACGCTGCGCGCGGTGGCGCGCCGCGCAGCGTGCAACGTGCCCTGCACATGGCGCGTGCCATCAGGGTGCGCTCGTCGGATCGTCGAAGAAGGCGTACCAGCCGCCGCGGCGCTTCCCGGTCTCGCCCTGGTAGAACGGGCGCGCGCCGCGGACGACCGGCGTCGCCGCCCAGCGCCGATCGACGTGACGAGCGGCTGCGCCGGATCGAGCGAGAAGGTCGCGCGCCAGGCGCCGTCCGTCTCGTCGGGCCACGGTGACCGTGACTGCATCGTCCGCGCGAGCGACGCCGATCGGTCCCGGCCGGACGCCGGCGAGATCGATCGGCACCACGGCCGCCGCGGCAGGCCGCCGGCACCAGCGCGAGCACCGCGAGGAACACGACCAGAGACGCCGGCGTACCGCTTTGCGCGTTCATCGTGGGCGTAGTTTAGGCTACCTCGGTCGAAATGCCCACGCGCAATGACAAGCTCGGCGTCGCCGTCTGCGGCGCGGGATGGTGCGCCACGCAGCACATCGCGGCGTTCGCGCGCAATCCGCACACCGTGGTGACCTGGGTCGTTGGCCGCGACGTCGACCGCACCAGGGCGTCGCTCGCGCAGGCCGGTCCATGGTCCCCGGCGTGCGGGTCACCGCCAACTACGAGGAGGTCCTGCGCGCGTCGGACGTCGACATCGTCTCGATCGCGACGCCCAATCACCTGCACGCCGCGCAAGCGGTCGCCGCGGCCGAGGCGCGCAAGCATTTCGTCCTCGAGAAGCCGACCGGGCTCGACGCCGCCGAGCTCGTGCGCATTCGCGATGCGGTCCGGCGGGCCGGCGTCCGGACGATCGTCTCGTTCGTGCTGCGCTACAACCCGTTCCTGAAATTCGCGCGCTGGCTGCGGACCGACGGCTGGCTCGGCGACATCCGCTTCGCGCGCACGCAGTACTCTCGAGCGTCACCGGCTGGTACAGCGGGTGGGACTGGGTGCGCACCCGCGAGAGCGGACGCAGCCACCTGCTCGCCGCCGGCTGCCACGCGGTCGACGCGCTGCGCTGGTGCTCGGGGCTCGAGCCGATCGAGGTCAGCGCGTTCCACGCGCAGTTCACCGAAGGCTACGAGTTCCCGACGTCGATGATCGCCAACATGACGCTCGAGCGCGGCGCGCTCGGCCACGTCACCAGTTCGACCGACTTCATGCAGCCGTACGCCTTCCTCGTCGAGCTGATGGGTGACCGGGCGACGCTGCGGCAGGATCTGGTGCAGTGGCTCGATGCGCCGATCGATCTGGCGGCGCTTCAGGCCGCCAACCCATTCGGCGACGTGCGGCTGGCGGCGTCCACCGACGCGGCTCGGGCCGCCCGGGCATCCGGATCCACTGCGACATGCCGGACTCCGCCGATCCGTCGCACCATCCGTTCCAGCCGGAAATCGACGAGCTCGTCGCCTGCGTCCTCGAGGACCGCGAGACCTCGGTGAGCGTCTTCGACGCGCAGAAGACGATGGAGGTGTGCCTGGCCGCGGATCGGTCGGCGGCGCTCGGAGGGCGGCCCGTCGCCTTGCCGCTCATTGATACGTAGGATCCGACACGCACGAGGGTGTGGTGATGCGCACTGCGACATCTGTTTCTGTTCACGCTCGCCGGCACGATCGTCGTCGCCGCGGCGCAGGCGATCCCAGCCGGAGCGGATGATGAATGCGTTGACGCCCGCGGAACAGGCGGCCGGATGGCGCCTGCTGTTCGACGGCAGGACCACGAACGGATGGCGCGGCTACCGTCAGACGTCGATGCCTGCCGGGTGGAAGGCGGTCGATGGTGCGCTGACGCGGGTCAGCACCGCCACCGACATCGTCACCGTCGACGAGTTCGGCGACTTCGAGCTGACCGTCGAGTGGAACCTGTCGCCCGGCGGCAACAGCGGCATCCTGTATCGCGTCACCGAGGACCAGGAGCTGAGCTGGCAGACGGCGCCGGAGTTCCAGATCATCGACAACGCCTACAAGGAGCCGCTCAAGCCGGGGCAGCTCGCCGGCGCGAACTACGACCTCCATCCCCCGTCGCGCGACGCCACCAAACCGATCGGCACCTGGAACGCAACGCGGATCGTGGCGCGCGGCAGCCACGTCGAGCACTGGCTGAACGGGGTGAAGGTGGTCGAATACGAGCTGTGGAGCGACGACTGGCTGAAGCGCGTGCAGGCGAGCAAGTTCAAGGATCTGCCCAACTACGCCCGCGCCAAACGCGGCCGCATCGCCCTGCAGGACCACGGCGACCGCGTCGCCTACCGCAACTTCAAGATCCGCGAGATCAAGAGCGGCACGCAGAAGCCGTAAAGGCGATCGCAGCGCACCGACAGATTCAAACAAACCACAGAGCCACCGAGCTGTCACACGCGTCGCACGCCGCCCTTTGGGCGCAGCCGTGTCGGCCGGCGATGCGCCGGCCGACGGCGACACGGTGGCGTCTGTGCAGCGTGCGCCCGGCTCTCTGTGCCTCTGTGCCCTGTGGCTTACTTTTGACGTGATCGCGATGGCAGCGTGATCCGCTCTAGCGATCCAGATCCAGCGCGATGACGGTGTCGAACGGATCGATCGCATCGCTCGGCAGCTTCACGACGACGCCGAAATCGTGTTCCGAGAACTCGGCGGCGCGGTTGGAGCTCAGGAACCTGGCGCTCCGCACCTTGGCGCCGAGCGGCGGCAGGAGCAGCGCGCGATCCGGCGTCTCGAGGACGTGCACGTAGACCCGCTGGCCTTTGCGCGTCGTGACGCCCCACGGGTGCGGCGCCACCGGCCCGCCGCGCGTGCCGTAGACCGCCTCGCCGTTCTTCGCCAGCCACGCCCCGATCTCCTGCAGGCGCGTCACGAACTCGGGCTGGATCTTCCCGTTCGGCATCGGGCCCGACGTTCAGCAGGAAGTTCGCGTTCGAGCCCGGCGGCGCGCACCAGGTAGCGGACCAGATCGCGCGGTCGACTCTTGTAGCGGCGATCGGTGAGGTTGAAGCCCCACGCGCCGTTCATCGTCTCGCAGGTCTCGAGCGGCAGGTCGCCGATCTCCGAGTCCTTGTTGAAGTCCGGCGGTCTGCGCGCCCGGCAGGTCCTTCTCGAACATCTGGAAGTCCTCGCCCGGAAACGGCCGGCGGTGATGGTTCGCGCCGATGAGCGCCTGCGGCTGGAGCTGGTGGATCAGCGCGTAGGTCGCGTCGAGCTGCCAGTCGGCGTCCGGGCCGATCCCACCAGCCGTCGAACCAGATGCCGCCGATCTCGCCGTAGTTGGTGAGCAGCTCGCGCGAGCTGCCCGTCCATGTAGTCGAGGTAGCGCGTGCCAGCTCGCCCTGCTCCGGCCGGCCCGCGTCCTGGCCGGTGCGGCCGCGCGGGAAGTAGTCGGGATGGTGCCAGTCGAGCTGCGAGTGATAGAAGAACAGCTTCATGCCCTGCTTGCGGCACTCGTCGGCCAGCGCCTTCAGGACGTCCTTCTTGTAGGGCGTGCGCGTCCACGATGTCGTAGTCGGAGACCTTCGAGTCGAACATCGCGAAGCCGTCGTGGTGCTTGCTGGTGATCGTGATGTACTTCATGCCCGCGGCCTTGGCGAGCGCCACCCACTCCGGCGGCGTCGAACTCCACCGGGTTGAACAGCGCCGGCAGCTTCTCGTAGTCGGCCACCGGGATCTTGCGGTTGTTCATCACCCACTCGCCGTCGCCGAGGACGCTGTAGACGCCCCAGTGGACGAACAGCCCGAAGCGCGCATCCTGAAACCACTCGCGGGCCGCGAGGTTCGCGGCGGCCGGACGATAGCCGCGTCTGCGCCCGGACCGCGGCGATGGTCGACAGCGCGCGCGATGCACGCCACCGCCGTCGCCCACCGCCGGACGCGGCGCGGCAATCACTCCTTGACGAGATATTTGTCATAGCCAGCCTCAACCAGTTCCTCATACGCGCGCCAGACGTCGTCGGGGATGTCCTGATGAATCTGAAAGCCGCGGTCGCCGGATAGAGGCGGATCCGCTGCAGGTCGCCGACCATGATGCCGATGACATCGTCGCTCGACAGCGAATCGTGCGATCTCCTGCCGAGATAGTCGTCGAGCGACAGCTGCGGCGACGTCACGCAGCAGGGCCTTCTCCGGCCACACTTTCCTGAACGTCGCATAGCTGCGGCGCTCCATGTACGGCTTCTGCACGACGATGAACGTCTGCGCGGATCGAGGCGCCGCTCGGCGAGAGGCGCCTGGTGAACCGGACGTTCTCGCCGGTGTTCGTCGATTGGTTCTCGATGAGAATCCGCTCCGGCGGCACGCCCATGGCGACGGCGATGCGCGCGAACTGGTCCGCCTCCGGCTCGCGCCAGATCCGGCGCGTGATCCCGCCAAGGCCGCCGGAGAAAATCAACAGCGGCGCCCAGCCGCCGAGAAACAGCTCGGCGCCCCTCGCCGCGACCACCGTGTCGTGGCTGCACAACACGAGAATCGCGTCGGCGTGCGACCAGCTGGTGATCGAGGTGATGGTAGCGCCAGATCTTCTCGACCAGCGGACGGAGCCGCTCATCGATCATTCGTGCCGCCGCTCACGCCTTCGAACGCAGAGACTGCCGGAGTCCGCAAAGAGGACATTCGCAAGGGACTCTCGGATCGCTGCTGCACTGTTCTACGCCGGCTTCTGCCCGGCGAGGAACCGGTCGACGCGGCCGGCAAGATCCTTCAGGTACGCGGCGTCGCCGGCCGCGACTTCCGTCGTGACGTAGCCGCGATAGCCGGCCTCGTCGAAGGCGCGTGCGCACGTCGAGCCAGTCGATGTCGCCCTCGCCGATGTTGCGTCCAGGTGAAGCGGCCGTTCGGCCGATCGAGCTGGAAGTCCTTCAGGTGCACCTTGGCGATGCGCGGCCCGAGCGTGCGGATCCAGTCCTGCGGGTAGCCGTAGAAGACGACGTTGCCGACGTCGAAATACGCCTTGCAGCCACGGCGAGTCGAGCTCGTCGACGTAGCGGGCGAACTCGACCGGGCTCGAGCAGGAACTTGTTCCAGACTTCCTCGACCGCGATCGATCGACCTTCAGCTCGCTGCGCCAGCGGCAGCAGCCGCTCGCGAATCACGCTGCTGCGAGCGCGTCCACGCGTCGCGGTACGACGTCGTCGCATCGACGACGGCCGGGACGAGCAGCACGGCGTCGGCGCCCCAGAGCGCGGCGTTGCGCAAGCGAGGTCTCCATGCCGGCGACGCTGCGGCTGACGACGTCGCGGATCGCCGCTCGACAGCGGGAACCGCCAGTGGTCGGCGTTCATCACCGAGTGGATGCGCAGGCCGGCTTGGCGGCGCCGCGTCGCGGATCTCCGCCGCCTCGTCGCCCGCGCGCGATCGTCTGCATCTCGATCGCGTCGAATCCCGCCTCGCGCGCCATGCGCGAACCGCTGCGCGTAGGGCAGATCCTTCGGCAGCATCGAGATGAGGACGGCCTTGCGCTCGCCTGCCGCAGGACGGTCGGCCGCCTCGCCGGCTACGGCGCCGTCGAACACACGCGCGGCGGACGGCGGGGCGATCGACGACTGGAGAAACGTGCGGCGATCCATCACACGTCGCCGGCGCGCAGCCGCTCCTTCAGGATAGTCCATCGTCCGCCACGCCATCGCGAGAATCGACCAGGTCGTGTTCTGCGTGCCGCCGCAGACGAACGGCGCGGCGTCGGCGATGTAGACGTTCTTGACGTCGTGCAGCCGGCAGAAGCGTGTCGGTGACCGACGTCCGCGGATCGTCGCCCATGCGCGCGGTGCCGATCTCGTGGATCGACCAGCCCGGCGGCAGCGGCTCGCGCTCGATCTTGATGTCCTCGGCGTGCGCGGCCATCAGCATCTCCTCGATGCGAGTCGGCCATGTCCTTGGCCATCTTCAGCTCGTTGTCGCCGAAGATGGTAGTCGAACCGCAGGACCGGGATGCCCCACGCGTCCTTCACGACCGGATCGAGCGTGACGCGGTTCTCCTTGCGCGGCAGCACCTCGCCAAAGCCGCCGAAGCTGATGAGCGCGGGATAGTGCTTGCGCACGTTCGACTTGAACGCCTTGCCGTAGCCCCGGGATGTCGTGCGCCATGCCCGGGTACTCGGCGCAGCCGCCGCCGCCCTGGAAGTGGTAGCCGCGGATGAAGTCCGGGATGCTTGTCGGTGACGTTGCGAAACCGCGGGATGTACGGCGACACGGCACGCCCGTCGTCGAGCGTCGTTTCGGTGCCGATGCGAGCCGGGATGTAGCCGCTGCCGCGGATCCCCATGATGTGCTCGCTCAGGTAGCAGCCGAGCAGCCCCGACGAATTGCCGAGGCCGGTCGGATGCGCGCGCGATCGCGAGTTGAGCAGAATGCGCGTGCGTGTCGAGCGCGCCGGCGCCGAGCACGATCGACCGGCGCCTTGAAGTCCATCACCTCGCGCGTGTTCGCGTCGATGACGCGCACGCCGGTGCGCGCGGTTCGACGCCTCGCCGACCAGCACCTCGGAGACGATCGAGTACGGCCGCACGGTCAGGTGGCCGCTGTCGCGCGCCGGATAGATGAGCGCCGTCGGCGAGTGGAAGGCCGCGCCGATGTCGCAGCCGCGCCCGCACCGGCCGCGGCCGGCGCAGCGCGCCCGATACTTGTTGTTCAGCACGCCTTCGGTCGTGACACCGGCGCGGCCGGGAATGTAGTGGCGCCCCATCTGCGCGATCGGCGCGCTTGAACGCCACCTCGACGCAGTTCAGCTTCGACGGCCGCTGGAACACGCCGTCCGGCACCTGCATCAGCCCTTCGTTGGTCCCCGAGCATCCGAGCAGCACGTCGACCTTGTCGTAGTACGGCTTCACGTCGTCGTACGAGATCGGCCAGTCGACGTCGAAGCCGTCGCGGCTCGCGGCGTTGAACTGCAGCGGTCCGTAGCGCAGCGCGCCACGGCCCCAGAAGTTCGTCTTGCCGCCGAGGACGCGCGCGCGCACCCACGCGTACGGCGTGCCGGTGGTCGGGTGCTCCCGCTCGTCCACCACCCAGTTGCGCGTGAAGCGGTTGGCCGGCGTACGACATCACCTTCTTGTGCTTCTCGAGCGCGGGATTGGATCCGTACGGACGATCGAGGAAGCTGTACTCGGCGACGTCGATCGGCCGCTCGCCGGGCGGCAGCCGGTTCGCGCCGCATCGACGCGTAGCGGCCACTCCATCGTCCGGTACTCGGTCTTGACGTCGATCATCCGGCCGGCTTCGAGCAGCAGCACCTTGACGCCGGCCATCGCCAGCTGGAAGGCCGCCATCCCGCCGGCGGCTCCGCTGCCGACGACGATGACGTCCCAGCGATCGCTGCCGGGCGTGATCGAGTCGGCGAGCCGCTTCGACTCGTCGAGCGCACGCGTCAGGTCGACGTCGAGTGTCGGATCGATCTGCATCATGGCCTACTCATCACTCGCACTCGACTTCAGATGCTTCTGCCCGCAGTGCGGACAGTCCTTGCCGTCCTCGGTCTGGCAGCCGACGAACTCGCGGAGGAACTGATTGCCCTTGTAGCGAAGCTCGTCGTGAATGCCGATTTTCGACGTGTAGTAGCCGCGGACGGTCGCCTGCTTGGCCATCACGAAAAACGTCTCGAGCGGCGTCTGCGGCGTCGCGCTCGTTGCGGCTGATGGTCTGCGAGGATCGCGTCGACCTGACGCGGCGCCGAGCCGGCTGAACGGCGCGCGGAACCGCGACATCGCTTCGGCGTCGAGCGCCGCCAGGCCGCCGATCCACTCGCAGCGCCACGCTCGCCGATCGACCTCGCTCAGCAGCAGGTCGATGTAATCGGCGACGCGCGCCTGCTTCGCGCCGGGAGACCGATCGTCGGCGGGAATGATCGCCTCGACGAGCACCTCGAGCGTCTGCGAACTGCGGCGCGCGAGAGCACCTTGAGCTGCGGCGCGGCATTCGTCTCCTGGATGCGCGCGAACGCGAGCAGCCCTCTCGTCCGAGAGCCACGGCAGCACGGCGGCGGTGCCAAGCGCCTTCAGCGCGGTGCGGCGCGTGATCGCTTTTTCCATGGTGCACATCATCCTGCGGACGGCCGGTGGCTTCAAGTCCTGAGTCGCTCGGCTGACGCCTCGACGCTGACCTGGCTACAGCGGCGCATCTATGACCACGTCCGCTGCCCACGGCGAAGCAGTGACCGCGCGGTCGCCGGCGACGCCGGTCCAGCGCTCCGCGGACCCGTCCGGCCACACGCACGACGACCGCGTCGATCGACGCCGACGATCCGAGGCCGAAGTGCGCGCGCACGTCGCTCGCCGACAGATAGCTGCCGTCGGTCCTGCACGCGCCGCCAGAGCGTCGGACGCCCGGCGCGCTCGACGCCGATCCAGCGCGCCGATCGCGAACCGGTTGCCCGCCGTCTGGTCGACGCTGCACCGTCAGCCAGTGGTTCCGTCGCCGCCGCGACTGGTTGAGCAGCAGCCGCACCGGTCCGCCGTTGTTCGTGACGACGATGTCGACGTCGCCGTCGTTGTCGATGTCGCCGAACGCCGCGCCGCGGCCGATCTCGGCGCGCGCGAACGCCGGGCCCGCCGCGCGCGCTGCGTCTCGCTCGAAGCGCCGGTCCGTCGAGGTTGTGGAACAGCTGATTCGTCATCCGGAACGGCGTCGGCTGGCCGCGCTGCGCCTCGACGATGTTGACGGCGCCGTTGGCGACGAAGAGGTCGAGCCAGCCGTCGTTGTCGTAGTCGAACCAGTCGGTGCCGAACCCGGTGAACGCCGCGGTCGGCGCGCGCCAGGCCCGACCGCGCGCGCGCGTCCTCGAAGTTGCGCGTGCCCGTCGTTGACGTAGAGCGCCGAGGTCTCGCCGACGATGTTGGTGACGAAGAGATCCTCGTCGCCGTCGACGATCGAAGTCGCCCGGCGGCGATGCCCATGCTGCCCTCGGGATTGCCGTGCCGCGTTCAGCGCCGCGCCCGGACAGCAGCCCTTCGTCCGACGAACGTGCCGTTCGTGCCGGTTGATCCAGAGCTGGTTCGGCGTCGCGTCGTTGGCGACGTACAGATCGAGCCAGCCGTCGCCGTTGTAGTCGCCGGTCGCGACGCCGAGCCCGGCGCCGTCGGCCTTGCCGATGCCGGCGCGACTCGGTGACGTCGGCGAAGCGGCCGCTGCCGTCGTTGCGGAAGAGCCGGTCCGGCACCGGCTGGTAGCGCGCGCGGGCTGCAGTAGTCGCGCGCGCCGACCGGAGTCGCTGCACGGCTTGTTGCCGGCGATCGTGAAGTCGAGGTAGTGCGCGACGAACAGGTCGAGATCGCCGTCGCGATCGTAGTCGACGAACGCGGCGCTCGTGCTCCAGCAGCGCGTCGCCGACGCCCGCCTGCGCCGTCGACATCGGTGAACGTGCCGTCGCCGTTGTTGTGAAGCAGCGTCGCGGGACCGAAGCGCGGTGACGAAGAGGTCGACGGTAGCCGTCGTTGTCGTAGTCGCCGACGGCGACGCCCATGCCGTAGCCGCGCAGGCGCGACGCCGGCGCGCTCGGTGACGTCGGTGAAGCGCAGCGTCGCGCGAGCCGCTCGCGCCGACGCGTGAGATCGTTGCGGAACAGCCGGCACTCGGCGCGTCCGCGGCCGGCGCGCCGCCTGCCGCGCTCTCTCAGCGGCCGCCCTGCACGAGGAAGACGTCGAGGTCGCCGTCGTTGTCGTAGTCGAACGAGCGCGACGCCGGCGCCCATCACCTCGGCAGGTAGTAGCGGCCGGTCGCGCCGTTGACGTGCGTGAAGGCCAGGCCGGACGCCGCCGCGGATTCGACGAAGATCGGGTCGGACGGCCGGCGTCGCAGACGGCACGCCGCGCGATGGCGCACCACGCGGCGATGGCGGCCGCGGCCGCGCTGAACAACGACGACGCCGAGGCGGCGGCCTGATCATTTCAGCGACGCGAGGTCGCGCTCGATCGCGGCCGCGAGCTCGTGCTGGCCGTGCTCGCGCGCCAGCTGCCGCGGCGTCGGTCGCCCACTTGACCCCTTCGTTCCTGTGGCCCGGCACGCACGTGCGCGGTGGCGAGCGCGAACAGATATCGCGGCGCTTCGGCGTCGCGCGGCTCCGGTCAGCTTCTCGAGCTCGACGATCGCTTCGTCGTCGCGACGCTGGGCGATCAGCATGCGTCCCAGATTGAAGCGCGCCAGCCTGAACGCCGGCTGGCTGTCGACCGCGCTGACGATACGCGTCAGCGGCGCCGGCGGTATCACGCTAGCTGCTCGAGCGTCTGTCCGAGGTTGTTGCACGCGCGCGCGTGGCGCGGATTGATCGGCGATCGCCTGCCGGTAGGCCTCGGCGGCGAGCTGCCCACTTCTCCTGCATGCCGAGGAGCACGCCGTAGTCGTAGTGCGCGTCGCCAAGGTTGGACGCCGAGCGCGACGACGGCGCGGTAGTGCTCCTCGGCCTTCGCCCAGTTCCTCTGATTGCCGTACAGCGAGATCAGGTTCGCGTGCGCCTGCAGCGATTGACGGATCGGTCGCCAGCGCCGCCTCGTGCGCCGCGATGGCGCCAGCCGCGATCGCCCGCCTCGGCCAGCTTCAGCCCCTGCTGCAGCGCGCGTCTGCGCATCGTCGCTGCAGCGCGGTGACCGTGCCAAGGACCGGATCGTCGATGCGCCGGCCATCGCGGCCCGTACTGCGCGATGACGCTCGAGCGCGCGCTGCGCCTCGTCGCGCCGGCCGAGCGCGCGATACGACAGCGCGAGCGCGTAGTGCGCGGCGCCCCACTCGGGAAACAGGGCGACGGCGCGCTGGAGATGGTGCGATCGCCGCCTCCTGATGGCCCCGCGCCGCCTCGATGCGGCCGAGGCCGAACTCCGCGGCGGGCTTCGAGAGCCGGACGGTCGATCAACGCTTCGAACAGGCGGGCGCTGGCGGCAAGATGCTCGGGTTGTCCCGCGTCGAGCAGCGCCTCGGCCAGCTTCACGCGGGCGGGCAGGTAATCCGGATCGAGCCGCCAGCGCACTTTCGAAGCCGCGCGGCCGCCTCGGCGTGCCGCGCCAGACGCTGCAGGCACGACGGCGTCGAGGTAGCTCCACGCGAACGTGCGTGGCGCCAGGGCGTGAGCGCGGAGGTACGCCTCGTGCGCCGCGGACCACTGCTCCCACGCCTGCAGCGCGCGCGCGAGACCGCCGACCGCCTCGGCGTCGCCGGGCCGGGCGCTGGCATCCCGATGCGCGCGGATCAGAGCGTCGCGGGTCGGCGGACGGGAAGGAGTCGAGCGCGAGATGCGGAAGAGGGGGCAGCGTGGACTGCGCGGCGGCATGAGAGAACAGAGGATACGAAGAAGAACGGGACGGGGATACGAAGCGAACGGATCACACAGAGCAACTGAGCAACGGAGAATAGAACAGAGAAGAACAGTCTTCTTCGCTCTCGTCTCCGCTGCTTCGTTGCTCCGTGTCAGACCCGTTCGCTCCGTCACCTCCGTGACCGACCTCAGAAGCTGAACCGCAATCCTAACCGAATCTGTCGCTCCGGATAGAACGCCGCGCCGTTGTTCGTTCCGCCACGGCCGGTGATCACGCCGAACGTGCCGGACGTGACGTTGTTCTGCGGATTGGCGAACACGCCGGTGTTGAAGATGTTGCCGGCTTCGATTCGGGCCTCGAGCCGGCGCGTGCCGCCCATCGGGAACGAACGGAACGCCGACAGGTCGAGGTTGTAGCCGCCCGGCCCGTAGAACTGGTTCCGCGTCGTGTTGCCGAAGCGGACGCCGGTCGGCTGCGCGAAGGCGCTCGTGTCGAACCACGCCCCGTCGCTGCCGACATTGCCGGTGGTGGTGTACGAGCCGATCAGGTCGGCGAGATTGGCGTTGCCGGCGTTGCCGGCGTTGTTGCTCGGCGTGTTCAGGCTGCCGCCGTTGGCGATCATCGTGAACGGGTTGCCGCTGAACGCCCCGAAGACGCCGTTGACCTGCCAGTCGCTGCCCGAGCGCCTTCAGCGAAGTTGCCGTAGCCGCTCGTGCTCTGCCACGGCAGCTGCATAGACGAACCCCAACTGGAGGTTGTGGCGGCGATCGAAGCCCGCGGGTCCCCAGTTGCGATACAGCTCGCTCGGCGTATTGAACCAGAGCGTGCGCCGCGCCATCGGCGTCGTTCTTCGTTCATCGCTTTGGCGAGCGTGTACGCGCCCTTGAACGAAAACCCGTGCGACATGCGCTTGTTGAGCGCGACCTGCATCGAGTTGTAGCGCGTCTTCAGACGGTCTCCCCACGGAGTATGATCGGTTGACGAGGCGTCCAAGCGACGCGCACGGACGGCCGGCGTCGCCGACGCCGAGCGTCTGCGGCGCGTTGATATCGAGACCGGCATAGCCGCCGACGCCCTTCGCGCCGACGTAGCGCGACTTCAACCGTCGAATCGAACGGCAGCATCCGCTCCACCGCGATGTTCCAGGTGTGCACGTAGCCGCGATCGATGTTGCCCAACTCGGGCGTACAGAACCCAGCCGCAAGATCCAGCGGCACACGGCCTGAGCTCAAATCGGGCCCGACGATCATGGGAATGCCCTGCTGGAGCGTCGAATTTGGCGCGAACGCCTCGGCGTTGACGAACGTCGAGGCGATCGTCACCGGATAGTCGTTGTGGCCGCGCATCGGACGCGCCCACGGCTGCGCGTTGTAGGTCAGGCCGTAGCCGCTGCGGAACACCGTCGCGTCGTTGATTCGATACACGCCGCCGAGGCGCGGCGCGAAAGTTGTTCGAGGCTCGACTCCATCCCGTTGTTCTGCGGATTGCCGCCGCGTCCGGCGATGATGACGTCGAGCTGGCGTCTGAAGTCCGGGTTGTCGAGGTCGAGGCGATCGATGCCGCGGCCATCGGCGCGGTGCATGATCGGATAGACCTCCCAGCGCAGGCCGAGGTCGAGCGTCAACTTCGCGCGTCGGCGTCCACCGGTCGCGGAAGTACAGCGCGTGCTGCCACTCGCGCGCGGTCATCAGCTCGTTCTGCACGCTCTTGCTGCGCCTGCCCGACCAGGCCGAGCAGGAACGACGCGTAGGCGTTGTAGAAGTTCGCGGTCTGGCCGCCGCGCAGTCCCGTGGTGTTCGGCAGGAAGTCGAACCGGCCGCGCGGGTTGCCGGTTTCCGGCTGCCAGTGATCGAGGTAGAGGTAGTTCAGGAAGTAGCCGCCGCGGAAGTCGTGCTGTCCCTTGATCTTCGTGATGTTGTGCGCGATCGAGTAGGTCCGCTCGTCGCGGAAGATCGGGTTCCAGCCGTCGCGGTTGCCGAGCTGGCTGAAGAAGCCCGAGGTCGTGCCGCCGAACCGGAACTCGGGATAGCCCGCATAGCGCTGGTCGCCGATCCCCTGATCGTTGGTGCCGGGAATGCCGAGCGTATCGAGGCCGAAGTTGCCGGCGTTGAAGTCCGGGCCGAGCACGTCCTGCTTCTGCCGCGAGAAGCCGAACGTGGTGTCCATCAGCAGCGTCGGGCCGAGCGTCCACGTCTGGCCGGCGGTCAACTGATACACCTTCGTCTTGCCGCCGTCACCTGCCGCGTTCGGATCGGGTCCGAGGTAGTTCGTCAGGTCGTCGACGACGGCGTTCATGTGGCTGAACTTGGCCCAGAGCTGATGCGTCGACGTGCGGTTCCAGTTGAACTTCGCGTCGTAGTTCTGGCGGTCGACCGTGCGATCTTCCTGCCGCTGGTAGTTGTTCGTCGTAGCCGCCGGCGCCGATGCCGGGCGTGTTCGGCATCGGGAACAGCTGCAGGATCTTCAGCGCAGATCGGATTGATCATGTTCGGCGGAATCTGGTTGTTCGCGAACGGCTGCGCGGCCGGTGCCATCGGCGTTGCCGGTGAACGGATTGTAGATGGTCTGCAGCGATCCGTTCGTGTTGAACGCCTTGCTGAAGTCGCCGGCCCGCAGCGCCGGCGTCCGGCACGCTGAAGAAGGTGAAGAGGCTCTGGCTGCGCTTGTAGCCTTCGAACGATCCGAAGAAGAACACCTTGTTCTTCTTGATCGGCCCGCCGAGCGTCGCGCCGTAGTTGTTGCGTCTTCACCGGCAGCTTCGTCGGGCGCCGGCGCCGGCGCCGAAGAAGTACGGCTTCGCGTTCAGCTTGTCGCCGTTGAAGTTCTCGAACGCCGAGCCCCTGAACATGTTGGTGCCCGACTTGGTGATGACGGTGACCGCCGCGCCGCCCGCCATGCCCTGCTCGGCGTCGAAGCTGCTGGTCGACACGTCCACGGTGTCGATCGTCTCGGCCGGCGAGACGTACATCACGTGGTTCGGCAGCCAGATGTTCATGTTCGTCGCGCCGTCGGTGCGCGTCGAGTTGTTGCGTGTTCGCCTGGCCGTTGACGTTGGTCGCCAACGACCGCGCCGGCGTGTCGGTTTCCGCGTTGCCGAACGCCATCGGCGTCGTGCCCGGCGCCAGGTTGAGCAGCGCCTGGAAATTGCGGAACCGGTTGAGCGGCATGCTCGTGAGCTCGGCCGCCTTCAGGCTGCGTGTGCACGTCAGCCTTGTCGGTCTGCAGAAGCGGCGACTCGCCGATGACCATCACCGATTCGGCGACCGTGCCGATCTCCAGCGTGAAGTCGACGCGCGCGATCTGGCCGATCGTGACCGGCACGTTGGGCCGCGCCATGTCGCGGAATCCCGTGAGCGTGACCTTCGACGTCGTACGGCCCCGGCTAGCAGGTTGATCAGGCTGTACGAACCCTCGCCGTTGGTGGTCGCCTCCCGCGTCAGGTTGGTTTCCTTGTTGACGATCGTGACGGTGGCGCCTGGGATGAACGCCCCGAAGAGTCCTTGACGACTCCCACGACGCTGCCGTAGAGAATCTGGGCCGACGCCGGCGCCACCCAGATGCCGATCGAAAGAGCGAGGACGCTGACCACAAGCCGGACACCCAAGTCGCGTCAGCTTAACGGACTGTGCCACGAGTCCCTCCTCCGTCCATGAGACGTTGCGAGAAAAACGCGCCAGAGGGTCGCACCGCCGGAGCACGCTGTCAAGCCCGTTTTCCCTATATTCGCGGCCGCCGGACCGGTACTATTCCAGCTCAGCCATGCTGACGATCAAGACCTACATCGACCGGGCGACGTTGAGCCGGGCGGCGGCGGCGCAGGCGGCGCGAGCGCTCCGCGCCGCCATCGCGGAACGGGGCGGCGCGCGGATCATCGCCGCGACCGGCGCGTCGCAGTTCGACTTCCTCGACGCGCTGACGGCGGCGCCGGGCATCGAGTGGACGCGCGTCGAGATGTTTCACCTCGACGAGTATGTCGGCCTCGCCGCCGATCATCCCGCCAGCTTTCGCAAATACCTTCGCGAACGGCTGATTGCGAAGACCGGCATCACGCGCCATCACCTGCTCGACGTCGAGCACGACGCCGCCGCGGTCGCCGACCGCGTCGGCCGCGAGCTCGTCGCGCGCGCCGGTCGATGTCGCCTTTGTCGGCATCGGCGAGAACGGCCATCTCGCCTTCAACGATCCGCCCGCCGACTTCGACACCGCCAGCCGTACCTGATCGTGACGCTCGACGAGGCCTGCCGGCGCCAGCAGGTCGGCGAAGGGTGGTTCGCCACCGTCGCCGACGTGCCGCCGCAGGCCGATGTCGATGTCGGTGCGACAGATCCTCGACGCTCGCGAGATCATCTGCGTCGTGCCAGACGCGCGGAAGGCGCGCGCCGTCGAGGCGTGCTTCGGCGGCGAGGTCTCGCCGATGGCGCCGGCCTCGATCCTGCAGACGCACGCGAACACGGTCGCCTACCTCGACCGCGATTCGGCGGCGCTCCTGGCGCCGGCGACCCGCGGCGACGTGCTCGCGGACGACGGATCATGACCGTGACCCTGCCGGGGCTCTTCGATCTGCAGGTCAACGGCTTCGGCGGCGTCGATTTCAACGGCGCCGGATCTCACCGCGGACCGCGTCGCCGAGGCGCTCCACCGGATGCGCGCCACCGGCGTGACACGGTGCCTGCCGACGCTGATCACCTCGTCGTTCGATCGGTTCGCCGCGAACGCCCGCATCCTGCGCGCAGCTCAGCGACCCGGCGATCGCCGGCATCCACATGGAAGGGCCGTACGTGTCGCCGGCCGACGGCGCGCGCGGTGCGCATCCGCGCCGCACATGTCGCCGCCGCCAGCGTCGACGACTTCAGGCGCCGCCAGGACGCCGCCGAGGGCCGCATCGTCCTCGTCACGCTCGCCCCGGAAGTGCCGGGCGCGTTGGCGCTCATCGAGCACCTGGTCGCGGCGAAGGTCCGCGTCGCGATCGGCCACACCGCGGCGACGCCGCAGCAGCTGGCTGACGCGATCGCGGCCGGCGCGACGCTGGCGACGCACCTGGGCAACGGCTGTCCGCAGATGCTGCCGCGCCATCCGAACGTGATCTGGGAGCTGCTCGCGGCCGATGCCGTGCTCGCCAGCGTGATCGCCGACGGCCACCACCTGCCCGCCGTCGACGGTCAAAGTCGATGGTTCGCGCGAAGGGCCCGAGCAGGACGATTCTCGTGACCGACGCGATCGCCGCGGCGGGCGGCGCGCCGGGTCGCTATACCGATCGGCGGCGTCGCCTGCGAGCTCGGCGCGGACGGCCGCGTCTCGCTGCCCGGCACGCCGTACCTGGCCGGCTCGAGCCTGACGCTCGATCGCGCGATCGCCAACACCGTGCCGGTTCACCGGCCTGCCGATCGACGGCGTGATCCCGATGGCGTCGACGATGCCCGCGTCGTATCTCGGGCATGACCACCGCCGGCACGGTGACCGCGGATCGTGGAACGCGAGGCGTGCGAACTGCACGGTTCGCAGCGTGACCGCATGACGATCACACGGCTCGACTGGGCGGTTCTCGTCGGCTACCTCGTCGTCATCACCGGCATCGGCCTCGTCGCCGGCTACCGCGTCCGCAAGCAGCGGCGAGTACTTTCTCGGCGGCCGGCGGTTCGGGCCGTGGGTGATGATCAGCCAGAGCTTCACGCGTCGGCACGCACGCCGAGATGCCGGTCGCGCTCGCCGGCGCCGTCTACAGCACTCGGCGCGTCGGCGATCTGGTGCACCAGTGGAAGAACCTGTTCATCACGCCGCTCTACTGGATCATGGCGCCGGTCTTCCGCCGCGTCCGGCGCACGACGATGGCGGAGTTCACCGAGGATCGCTACGGGCCGGTGGATGGGCGCGATCTACATCGTCTTCGCGGTGTGCTTCTTCATCATCGAGACCGGCAGCCTGCTCAAGGGCGCCGGCAAGGTGATCAGCCAGGCGACCGGCGCCACGGCCGGCGTCAACGAGATCGTCGTCGCGATGACGGTGATGTTCATCCTGTACAGCTTCGTCGGCGGCCTGGTCGCGTCGGCGTGGACCGATCTGTTCCAGGGCGTCCTGATCATCGTGCTCGTCGTTCATGCTGATCCCGCTCGGCTGGCACGGTGGTCGGCGGGCTCGACGGCATGAAGGCGTCGCTCGCGCCGTTTCGCTTCTCGCTCTCGACGCCGTCGGGCATCGGGCCGTGGGTGATCGCGATGCTGACCGTCAACGGCCTGGTCGGCATCATGGCGCAGCCGCACATGCTCGCGACCGTCGGCACCGGCCGCGACGAGCGCACCTGCCGCGTCGGCATGCTGTTCGGCAACTTCGTGAAGCGCGTCTGCACCGTCGGCTGGATGCTCGTCGGCCTGATCGTGGCGGCGATGGTCGCGCAGGGCGGCGGCAGGCCGCGCTGCTGGCCGATCCGGAGAACGCGTTCGGCTTCGCGTGCCGGCAGCTGCTGTTTCCCGGCGCGCTCGGCCTGCTGATCGCGTCGATCCTGGCGGCGAGCATGTCGGCGTGCTCGGCGCTACATGGTCGACGTCGGGGCGCTCTTCACCGAAGGGCTCTATCGGCCGCACCTCGCGCCGAACCGCAGCGATCGCCACTATCTGTGGGTCGGACGCGTCAGCGGCGTCGCGCATCACGCATGCTCGGCGTGCTCTACGCGATGTTCCTGATCCAGAGCGTGCTCTACACGTTTCTGCTCACCGAGACGCTGGCGACGTTTGTCGGCATCAGCGTGCTCGGCGGCATCGTCTGGCCGCGCGCCAACCGGTGGGGCGCGCTCGCGAGCCTGCTGAGCGCGCTCGTCGACCAACTTCCTGGCTCTACTATCTGGCCGGCGAGCGCCTGGATCAGCTGGGATCCGAATGTCTTCCTCGCCGCGCTCAGCCGCCGGCATCGTCGCGCTCGTCGTCGTCAGCCTGCTGACCGCCCCGGAGCCGGCCGGCGCGGATCGAGTCGTTCTTCGATCGGCTGCAGACGTCGAGCGACGACCGCACGCGGTCGGACGCCGCGCGCCCGCACTGCTGCTGGTGAACGTGCTGCGCCTGCGCGCGGCCGCGGCCGGCCGCGGCTGGCGGGTCTACGCAGAGGATCTCGGCGGCCTGGCCATCGGGTTCGCGCTGGTCGCGACGCTGGTCGCGGCGACGGCGTTGCTGCTGGCGCTATGACACGACGACAGTCTGAACGCAGCCTGCAGAGACGCGAGGCGACGCTTTGAACGCAGAACCCGCAGAGCACGCAGAGAATTCCTGAGCGATCTTCTTTGCGATCTCTGCGGTCTCTGCGTTCCATCGTATGTCCACGTAGCGTTTGACAGGCCGCGGAGCGAAGTGCTACATAGTCGGCCGTGTCACACCGTCGGGCGTTCCTCGCGGCCGCACTCCTCGTGCCTCGTCCGGCGACGCCGCGCCGGCGGCGCGCAGCCGCCCGCGCAGCCCCGCGCGTCGATCCCGGCGTCGAGCGGCTGCGCGCGTTCGATCCGGCGGCGGTCGAGCGCGGGCGCAGCGTCTTCGGCGACAAGTGCAGCGCCTGCCATCGCGCGAACGCCAGGGGCGGACAGGGATTCTCCGGTCCCGATCTGCTCCGATCCGTGCTCGTGCTCCAGGACGCTGGACGGCAAGGCAGATCGGCGCTCACCTGCAACCGGCCACCCCGACAAGACACACCGCCGATCGCGCTGACGCCGGCGGACGTCTCGGACATCGCCACGTTCCTGCACCGCGAGATCACCTTCGCCGCCGAGCGGACCGAACTACCAGCTGCAGTACGTGATGACCGGCAACGCCGCGGCCGGCGAGACGTATTTCAACGGCGCCGGCGGCTGCAGCGCGCTGCCACTCGCCCGCCGGCGACTTGAAGGGCATCGGCGCTCGACACGACGGCCCGACGCCTCCAGGCGCTGATCGCCTTCGGCACGATCGCGGCGGCGGCCGCGGCCGCGGCGACGCCCGATCAGCCGCGGATCGCGCGCACGCGCGACGGTCACGCTGCCGTCCGGCGAAACCGTGTCCGGCGTGCTCGTCCGCTTGACCGACTTCGACGTGACGATCCGCGACGACGCCGGCACGCGCGCTGACGTGGCTGCGCAGCGGCAGCACGCCCAAGGTGCAGGTCACCGATCCGCTGCAGGGGCACGTCGACCTGCTGGCCGAAATACACGGACGTCGGACATTCACAACCTGGCCGCGTATCTGGCGACCTTGAAGTGACCGCTCGCTCGCGAGGCCTGTCGATGAAGCGCTGCGGATGCTGCTCGGCCTGATGCATCGGCCTGCCGATCGCGCTGCTCGCGCAGCGCCGATCGCCGGCCACGACTGCTCGACGCGTGGCCGACGCACTACGGCGACCACTCCGGACGGCGCTACAGCCCGCTCAGCGCAGATCAACGTCGACCAACGTGAAGAACGCTGTCGCTCGCGTGGATCCATCGCGCCACCGCGCAGGAGGGCGACGAACGTCCGGCGGCGAGTATCGGACCGGCGATCCGCACTACTGGGGCGGGCCGCAGGCGAACGTGACGATCAAGGCGACGCCGCTGATGGTGAACGGCGTGCTGTATTTCGCGGCGCCCGATCACGCCTACGCGATCGATGCGCGCACCGGCCAGGCAGATCTGGCACTACTTCTGGCGCACGCGCGGCGGCATCCACATCGGCAACCGCGGCGTCGGCATGTGCGGCAACTACCTCTTCTTCGAGACGCCGGACTGCTACCTCGTCTCGCTCGACGCGGCCACCGGCACGGAACGCTGGCACAAGGAGATCGCCGACGTCCGGCAGCAGTACTTCTGCACGCCCGCGCCGATCATCATCGGCAACCACGTCATCGTCGGCATCGGCGGCGATTCGCTCGACGTGCAGGGCTATCTCGAGTCGCGCGAGCCCGAAACCGGCGAGCTGCCAGTGGCGCTGGTACACGACGCCGCAGAAGAAGGGCGAGCCGGGATCGGAGACCTGGCCGGACGAGTACTCGATGACGCACGGCGGCGGCATGACGTGGCTGCCGCCGACCTACGATCCGGATCTGAACCTCCTCTACATCGCCACCGGCAATCCGAATCCGGTCTTCGCGCCGCAGAGCCGCAAGGGCGACAACCTCTTCACCGTGCGCGCTCGTCGCGCTCAATCCCGACACGGGCAAGATGGCGTGGTATTTCCAGACCTCGCCGCACGACACGCACGACTGGGACAGCGCGCAGGTGCCGGTGCTCATCGACGGGCAGATCGACGGCCGGCCGCGCAAGCTCGTCGCGCAGGCGGCGCGCAACGGCTACTACTTCCTGATCGATCGCACCAACGGCCAGAGCGTCCTGACCGTGCCGTACGTCGACTTCATGAACTGGTCGCTCGGCGTGAACGCGAAGGGACAGCCGATCAACAACCCGGCGAAGGACGCGACGCGTCGACGGCGTGCTGGTCTCGCCCGGCTCGGCGACCAACTGGCCGCCGCCGAGCTTCAGTCCCGAAGACCGGGCTGCTCTACGTCGGGACGTCGCAGTCGTACGCGCTGCAGTACCTGACCGACACCGACGAGCGGCCCGAAGGCTACGGCGGCGGCGCCGTCGGCGGCGCCGGCGCGGGCGGCCGCGAAGGCTACATCAAGGCGCTCGACTACCGGACCGGCAAGGTCCGCTGGCGACACGCGCTGACCGAGGGCGGCGCGATGGGTCTGCTGACGACGGCCGGCGATCTCCTCTTCGGCGGCGACGGCTCGGGGAACTTCGTCGCCTACGATCCGTCGACCGGCGATCCGCTGTGGCACGCCGGGCTCGCGGCGACCCCGTCGAATGCGCCGATCACCTTCATGCTCGACGGCCGCCAGTACGTCGTCGTCGGCGCTGGCGACAGCCTGTGCGCGTTCACGCTGCCGCGGTGAACGGCGACGCGTGACACACGACGTTGAACGCGAAGCCCGCAAAGCCCGCAAAGAATGCTCGACGGGAGATATCAAGAGATCGGATTCGCCGACGCACGCTCTTTCGGCGGCGCTCGAAGCGGCGCGTCCGACCTGCTTGCAGGCCGTGCCGCCGAATCGTTCCGTGCGCTCCTGACCTCCTGCGCTCCTGTTTTCTGTCTGGCGTTCGTCCTTTGTGTCCCTTGTGTCCTTCGTGTCGAGTATAACCCCCAACCTCAGACGTTCAGCGCCTTCAGGAACGCGACGCCCTGCTTCGTCATCTCCATGTCCTGCTCGACGAAGTAGTTCTTCACGCCGCCGGTCTTCGCTGCGGCAAACACCTTCTTCCAGTCGATGCGAGCCTTTGCCGACCGCCGCCGGGGTCCTGGCCGACGGATTCCAGTCCTGCAAGTGCATCGAGTAGAAGCGGCCGGGGTACTTCGTGAAGTACTCCGCGCGCGACGAAGCCCTGGCTGATCGTCGACATCTGGAACTGGAACTTGACCAGCTTCGGATCGAGCAGGCCGAACAGCACGTCGTAGGTGCGCTTGCCGTCGACCATCGACGATCTCGAAGCCCTCGTTGTGCAGCCCCTGCTGAATGCCGGCCTTCGCGGCCACCGCGGCGATCTGTGTTATACTCGTCGGCCGCCCGTCTTCACGTCGTCCAGCGTCGGATGGTCGGGGCCGCCGAGCGACGCCGTGATCATCTGCGTGATGCCGACGGCGTGCGACCACGCGATGCTCTGCGCCCTGCGATTGCCTGAGCTCCTTCATGCCGTAGTGGCAGCTCCGGCAGCGTGAGGCCGTGATCGGCGATGATCTTCTTGACCTCGGCGCCCTTCTCCAGCCCTCGCGAAGTCGGCGTAGCCGAGCGGCGAGCACAGCTCGATCTCCTGCACGCCGAGGCCGGCGAGCTGCTTCAGCACGCCGGGAAAATCCGTGCTTGAGCATCGCCCGATGCGGCCACGTCTGGCTGCCGATCGGCAGGCCGAGCGGGTTGGCGTGCAGCCCGGCGACCTGCGTCGCCAGCACGCCGGCCGCCGCGGCATCGGCCGCCGCTTCCTTGAAGAACGCTCGCCTCGACATCCGCGCCATCGATGCCTGCCGCATGCGCTGATTGCCGACCGGCCAATTCTCCGGTCAGTTCCCGGGGCGATCAAGCGGAAAGCGCGCGCTCGCGAGATCTCATGCATTGCACGACACTCTTCGCACGGCTGTCGGAATCCGGCCGCCGCGCCCCTATACTGTCCGGGCGATCGCCTCACAACCGGCAACCTGTTCATCCAGCTGTCTGACGCATGAGCCTTCAAACTATTCAGCGACGCTATCCCTGGATCATGGCCCCGACGCAGTGGCTGTCGAACCTCACGACGCCGGAGCGCTGGCCGTTCCTGCCTCACGCGCTCGCCTTGGCGATCACGCGCCTCATCGCCTTCGACACCACCGGCATCGGCCGCGCGGTTCGGCAGCTGAGCCCGTTCGACGGGATTCGCAACGCGCTGCTGCCGCGCAGCTCGTTCCTGCGGTCGCTCGACTGGCGCGCGCGAAAGCTGTTCTGACGGCGGTCTGGTGCACGCTGGTGGCCTCGCAAGGCTGGCCGCGCCGGGCGCCGCGCCTTCGCCGCGAGCGGGACATCCGCCTGCTCTCCGCGCCCGAGACCTACGACGATTTCCAGTCGCCGACGCTGGTCGTGCCCGACGGCGTGCCCTACGCGGAGAAGTCGCTGATCAACATGGTCACCGTCCAGATGGTGCACCTGCTGCAGGACGTCTATCCGCTGGTCCGGCCGCACCAGGCGCCTGGCGCGGCCGATCCGGCAAGAGCGGTTCGATCGTGCCTATACCCTCGTCCTACCGCTGGGTGCGCGACCCGCCACGCTGGCATCCCGATCTCGTGGCCGCCTCGGAGCGTCGAAACCTGCTCGGGGCGCTTGCCGCCGGTGGGCCGTTCGCGAAGCTGCTGCAGCGCGTCGACGCGCAGTCGTCCGAATACGTGATCGACCTGCAGCACCTCGCCAACTACGACGTGCACGAGGGGCTCTGCCGCCTGGGCAGCCGGACACGGTTCACCGCACCGGACGGCCGCCTCGCCGTCACCGGCGTCGAGTTCGAGCGGAGAGACGATCACGCCCGACAGCCAGAAATGGAACTTCGCCGAGCGCATCGCGCTGGCCGGGTTGATGACCCACGTCACGGTGTGGCGGCAGGGCATGGAGTATCACGTCGGCGGGCTGGCGCCCGTGCCGGTGCTGACCCACAACCTCCTGCCGCCGGCGCACCTCGCTGCGCCGGCTGCTCGCGCCGCACCTCAACCAGACGATGACGACGAACTTCCACACCCACCTGACGCTGCGCCGCTCCGGCTTCGACGTCACCGGGTTCACGTTCCCGCAGCAGACGATCCTGCGCTACTACGACGACGGCGCGGCGTCGTTCGACATCAATCGCCTCGACGTCGAGCAGGATGCCAAACGCCGCGGCATCCCGGACTCGCTCGACTATCCGTACCTGCCGCAGGCGTTGCGCTACTATCGCCTGATCGACGCCTACGTCCGCCAGTACTCGGCCACTGCTACCAGACCGAGGCGGCGCTGCAGTCCGACGGCGACGTCCGCGCCTGGTTCGAGGCGCTCGACCAGCGCATCGTGCACGGCGTGCGGTCGTACGTCGCCGACCTGACGCGGGACAACCTCGTCAAGCTCTGCACGCTGCTCATCTACTCGTTGAGCGTCGGCCACACCGAGAACTCGTTGTCCAACTACGCCATGTTCATGCCGACGACGGTGCGGCGCGACGGGTGCTGCCGTCGGTGGGCGAAGTGCAGAACATCGTGAATTTCCAGTTCCTCATCACCTCGCCGACGACGCTGCTGGTCGTCGCGACGTGTCGCACCTGGCGCTCGACGGGCCGGCGGCCGAGATCATGCGCGCGGCTTCCGCCGCAGCCTGCTGGCGTTGCAGGACGAGATGGAGCGCCAGCCGGCCCGGCTACTGGCAGCTCTTCCCGAACGAGATCGAAGCGCAGCGTTTCCTGCTGAACGGCGATGTTCGTCATCGAGCTGATCTACAAGGCGGATCTTGCTGACATCGACGCGCACATGGCCGCGCACGTCGTGTTCCTGAAGAGCGTACTACGCGTCCGGCCATTTCCTGGTCTCGGGAGGAAGATCCCGAGAGACGGCGGGATCATCCTCGCGGTGGGCAAGAGCCGGCAGCAGATCGAGGCCATCGTCCAGGAAGATCCGTTTTACGCGCACGGCCTCGCCGACGTCCGCATCATCGAGTTCCGCGCGAGCCAGCGCGCCGACGATATTCAGAAGCGGCTCGACAAACGATAGGCAGGCTCGCGGCGGCCATCGTGCCGCGCTCATTTCACGCACGTTCCAGCGGTTCAGGATCCGTTGCCGGATCAGTGCGAACGCTGACAGTCTTGTCGCGCGAGGCGCTGCACTTCATTTCCCACCCCGCCGGAAACTCAAGCCAATCGGCGCCCCATCGATCGCGCAGCCGTGGCACGGCGTGTGCCTCTCCTGACTAGGAATCGACGGCTCGACTCGCACCCGCAAGGGGATGGCACCCGGCTGTCAACGAGGTGAAGTAGTCCACGTGTTTCTTGCGCGAGACCACTTCGCTGTAGCGCTCGTCCGCGATCTCACGGGCTCGGATCGCAACCGAATGATACAAAGCGGCGTCGTCCCACAGCGCGCAGACGGCCTCGATACCAGGGCTCGACCTCCGCTTCGCTCGGGAGGCTGCGTCGTCTTGTACGTCATCCACTCGGGGATGGGCAGCACGCGTCCGCCGCCGCCCTCGCTGAAATCGCCGCCGACGACGTGCGGCAGCGATCCGCGGTTGCTGACGAGCGGTGGAATCGCGTTGATCATCGCTTCCGCCGCGACCCGGCCGAACGGCTCTTCCCACACCGACGGCACGACGAGGATGCGCGTCAGGGCGAAGTAGTCCGCCGGCGTCGGCACGGGCGGCGCGGCCATGATCTGCGGGTACTTGCTGAAATCGATTCCGGGAATCGCGTTCAGCGAGCCGCCGCTGTGGCCGGATTGCACGACGAGGATCGGGATGTCGGGCCGCCGCGATCCGAGCATGTCGGCCAGGCGCGCGAACAGCAGCAGGCCTTTGTGCAGCGACGGGTTGACGAAGGTCACGAACGCGCGCGACTCGGCTGGCGCGACGACGGTCGACCACGTCGAGCGGCGGTTCGATCGGCGTGCTGACGAGCCCCACCTTGTCGCGGTAGAGGTCGGTCAGGAACTGGCTGCACGTGAAGGCGTGATCGACGTCGTCGAAGTATCGCGGCTCGTAGTAGCCGAAACCGCGAACGGCGAACGCGGTGGTGATGCCTCGCGCACGCGCGCGCGCCATCGCCTCGAAGATCATCGGGTGCCCGTTGCAGGCGATCAACTGGTCGGGCGCGAACTCGTCCAGCAGTCTCGTCGAGCAGCGCCAGGTACTGCGCGGCCTCGGCGCGATCGGGCCGCGACTCGTCGTTGTGGCGCGTCAGCAGCAGCGTGACGGGCACGTCTCCGACCGCGTAGTGCACGACCGGCCGGTCTGCGCACGCGCCGCTTCGTGCCGGACCGTCTGGATGGCCCGCTTCGCGGCGCGAGCAGCGAGACATCGACGCCCTGCTGCGCGCAGATGCTCCTCGATCGTGAAGGTCACGGCGCTCTCGAAGCGGGCCGTCGTGAGGATGTGGCACGCATGACCGGCGTCTGCGAGCCACTCCATGATCGTGCGCAGGCTCTGCGTCACGCCGGCGGTCGGGTCGCTGATGCAGTGGTTGTTGGCGAGGAGGAAGCGCACGGCTGAGCGTACAGACCGGGACACGACGCGTCAACAACACGGCAGTCGATCACCGTCTTGAGGAGTGACAGAACATGTCTCAGGAAATTGGTCAGACCGAGTTACAGGAACAAACGCAGCAGCTGTTGCAGGGACCGCTGAAGCACATCCGGGCGGCGGCGCTCGCCGCGGCGCTCCTGCCGCTGGCCTCAGTGATGGCCACGCCGGCGTCGGCGCAGACGAGTCGGCTGCACGTCGGCGCGGGATCTGCGGCTTCGTCTTCAACGACGCGAACAACAACGGGATTCAGGATGCGGGCGAGACCGGCATCGAAGGCGTCAAGGTGTATCGTCGCCATCGGTGGCGACATCATGGAAACCGATGACAGGTCCCGACGGGCTCTATTACTTCATCGTGTCACCGACAGGCACCTATCCGGTCGCCGTGCAGATCCCGACGGGAACGCAGCCGTCGCCAGCCAACGTCGGCGCGATGACACGCGTGGATAGCGATGGCGTGTCCGGACACCTTCGGGTTCAGTGTCGCGCCGGTGAGTGCCGCGAGCAGCCAGCAACTCCGACACCGATTTCGGGTTCTACGACCGCCAACGACAGCAGCCGGGCACCGGCACGCCGGGCTACTGGAAGAACCACCCGGAGGCGTGGCCGGTCCCCGGCATCACGGTCGGCGGCGTCTACCTACACGAAGGCGCAGGCGATCGCCTGGCTCGGCAAGGTCGGCAAGGACAAGACGACGACGATGTTCAGCTCGCTCGTTCCGGCCATGCTGAACGTGCTGATCGGCAACGATAGCAGCTGCGTGAGTCAGCACGATCACGGCGGCCAACGCGTGGATGGCCGCCTACGGCCCGTCGGCAGCAACGTCGGCGGCGTCGAGCCACGCGTGGACGGTCGGCGAACCGCTGCACCAGCAGATGGACGCCTACAACAACGGCCTGCTCTGCGCCCCGCATCGGAATCCATCGCTGTTGCCCGGTGGCCCTCTCGAAGGGTCACCGGGCATCGTTCGACTCTGTCAGAACGCATTGCCGATATACGGCAGCATCCGGCCCCAGTAGAGAACGCCCAGCCACGACACCAGCGACACGGCGCCGACGATTTTCGCGGACCGTCGGCGTATCGTCTCCTGCCCCGAGGTTCATGGTGCGTGCGCCGACGGTCGTCTCGAAGAACATCGCGTTGAGCCCGGCGAGGACGAGGCAAGACACCTTCGCCCACCAGGCGACGTTGCCCACGTACTGGTGCGGCGTGCCGATGAAGAACACCGCGCCGGTCGTCATGTTCATGGCGAACCCGGCAATCGCCAGCGGCATCAGCTCCCTGGCCGCGGACACCGGGACGCGCTTCATGAACCCCATCAGCCGCAGATCGAAGAAGCCGGCGATGCCGATGACCAGCGTCAGGCCGATGAAGTGATGATTTCGCACAGCGGCCAGATCCAGCGGTAGTGGACGATGCCGCGCGACAGCGTCGTGCTTTCCAGCCAGACGACGAACCCGTTCATGGTGCTGGTCGGCTCAGAGATACGCCATCAGGCGTCCCGCGGTGACGGCTCCCGGCCCACAACAGCAGCGACAGTGCGGCCGAGGCGTCTGCCTGGCGCTGGCTCGCGCTCGGCGTCGCGTGGCTGCGGGCCCGCGGTCCACCGTCCGTCGGATCACCGCGGTGACCACCAGCGCCAGGGCGATCGAGCGTCAGCTTGACGTAGAAGACCGGCTGCCTGGCCTTGACCGTCGCATCACTGGCGAACAGCATGACGCCGGTCACCGCATTGATGGCGAAGCCGGCCCACATGAAACGGTAGAGCGGCGCACAGCGACCGAATCGGCAGGCGCGGCGCGAACCCGAGCAGCGTGAAGTCGATCACGGCGTTCGCGCCGACGAGCACGCCGAGGCCCACCGGTGTGCAGCGTCAGCACGGTCGGATAGGCCCAGATGGACGGCGACTCGCGCGTCCACACCGCCATCGCCGAGCCTTCCAGCCACGTCGCAAAGCCCGTCACTGCCGGGTCACGGCCGCCGACGGATCGCCGCCGCGCGCGGCACCGCGCGCGCTATCGCGGAGGCGTTTTCACCTCGTCCCCCGCGAGGTCCGACCGGCGTGCCGTCGGCCTTCGTGAAGGTCGCGCCGGTGATGCCGTGCGAGCCTGGCGCTCGAGACGGGTGTCCCGCGACCTTGACCGCGGTGCCGACCGGCAGCGCGTCCTTCGTCCACGCCATCGACGTCGTCCCGCCCATTTCGATCTGCCACTCGATCTTCTGACCCTGTGTCGTCGGCCGAGTCGAGGAAGATCCACGAATGCGGGTTCCGCACGAGGACTCTTCGTGACGGTGCCCTGCACTTCCACGTTCTTGTCTCGTCGTACGCCGCCGCGCGGCCGAATGATGGGCCGCCACCGGCGTGACGCTCGGCCAGGCAGCCCGCGGCCACCACCGCTGCGACTGACATCCGCGAGCCCACTGTCATGAGGACATCCTCCTTGCCGTTCTTGCATGCTCGTCATTTACTACTCGGCGGGATGAACTGCACCGACAGCCGTGCCGCTTCGGCATCGCAATCGAAGGCCTTCAGCTTGTAGCCCTTCGGCGCCGGCAGCCATCGCATCGTGTACGAGGTCGGCTTCCTGCAGGAACATCGGATCTGCCACGGTGACCGTCGCCTTCAACTGCTCGCCGTCGCGCCAGTAGCGCTCCGTCACCTTCTTCTGCTGCGACGAGGGAATGCCGTTGTAGTCGTCGAACCCGGTGATGTCGAACACGTAGTGGGTGGTTTCGACCAGCAGCGCGTTCGATTCGTAGCGGCCCACCGAGAATCCCTGCATCCCGTAGTCGCGGGACGGTCGGCTGCCGTCCGTCGAGCCACACCGTGCGGAGCTGATCGTCTTTCTCGTAGCGCAGCAGGACCCGATCCGGCCACTGCACGATCTCCATGTTGAACGGGTCGAACTCGAGCGCCGGCGGCGTGGACGGCTGGCAGTCGTATTTCGGCGAGATCGGCTCGTCGAAGATCTTCTGGAAGGCGAGCGCCCTTCGTTCAGCTCCGGAAAGTTGGACACGTAGTTCTTCCCGGCCGGCGTGCCGTCGGGAAGAATCGTTCCCTCGGGCACCGTGCGGGCCCACGGGATCGTCGCGCTGTTGGTCGGATGCGACCGGCGCGTGCCGTCCCAGACGCCGGCGAGGTCCGGGATGGCGGCCGGTGCCGCGGCGGACTGCGCGTGCAGCGCCGGCAGCGGATGGCGATCCGCCACGCCATCAGCAACGCCGCGCAGACCACGACCAGGACCCGTCGCCTGAAAGATACGCGGCCGATGGTGCTTCTCATATGGGCTACCGTCCTGCTCCCGGAGTGACCGTGCGGGTCTCGGTCGCGGAAGGCTGAAGGCGACGACTCTCCCGAGTAGCTGCCGCCGCTGATCGGCGACGATGATGTACTGCTTGCCGTCGACCGGCGTAGGTCATCGGCGAGCCGCTCTGCGGCGCCGGCATCCACACCGCGCCGACTTGCCTGCCGTTGGTCTTGTCGTAGGCGCGCAGCATCGCGCCGCGCGGATGCGTCCGGCGTCGTCGTCACCTGCGGATCGCCGAGGATCACGAGCGTCTTGGTCACGACCAGGCCGACGCTGCCGCTGCTGGCCGGTCTTCGGAATGGTCAGCCCCTTGAGCGCCGGGTGATTGCGCACGTCGTCCGGCGTGTCGCCGTGCGGCACCTGCCACACCAGCTCGCCGCGATCGAGATTGATCGCCGACGAGCAAGCCGTAGGGCGGCTTGACCAGCGGCAGCCCCTGCACGTTGAGGCCGGCGCCGCCGCCGCGCGGCGCGGCGCGGCGCGCCAGGCGGCCGGCGGCGCTGGCGCCGCGCCGGCGCCTGCCGTGACCGGCGCGAGCGCGCCGGGCTCGCTGCTTCGGCGCGTCGGCGGCGCTGCCGAAACCCGGGCCGTCGCTGATCCGGAATTCGCGTCCGGCGATGCCCGCCACGTAGCGGATGTCGGAGAACCCGGTCGGCGGCTCGACGAGGCCGATCGGCGCCACGCCGGCGTTGGCCGCCTGCGCGTACACGACGTGCGTCTCCGGATCGTGCGCGGCGCCGGGCCAGTTGGTGCCGCCGCCGAGCGTGCCGATCGTCAGCGCCGCGAGCGGCCCGCCGACCTTGCTGAGCGACCGGCGGCAGGAACATCGGCCCGATCTTGTACAGCTTGACAGTCTCGAGCGCCTCGCGCGCGCAGCGCCGGCGTGAAGTCGATCAGATCGTCGGACCGTGATCGCCTGGCGCGCGTAGGCCGGCGGCTTGGTCGGGAACGGCTGCGTCGGCGACGTACTTCTCGCCGGGCACGTCGGCCTGCGGCACCGGCCGCTCCTCGATCGGCCAGACCGGCTGGCCGGTCACGCGATCGAAGACGTAGAGGAACGCCTGCTTGCTCGGCAGCGCGACCGCCTTGATCGGCGCGGCCGTTGACCGTGATGTCGGCCAGGATCGGCGCCGACGAGATGTCGTAGTCCCAGATCGGATGGTGCACGAACTGGAAGTGCCACTTGCGCTGGCCGGTCTTCAGGTCGACGCAGACCAGGCTCTCGCCGAACAGGTTGTTGCCGGGCCGATGGCCGCCGTAGAAGTCGGACGTCGGCGATCTTCGACCGGCAGGTAGACGAGGCCGAGCTCCTCGTCGACGGTGATCTGCGTCCACACGCCGGTGTTGCCGTTGATCGCCCACGAGTCGTTCTCCCACGTGTCGTTGCCGAACTCGCCGGGCCGCGGAATCGTGTTGAACGTCCACAGCAGCTTGCCGGTCCGCACGTCGAACGCGCGCACCAGGCCCTTGGTGTTGTTGTGCGTCGTGACGGTCATGCGCCTTCCTTGAACGACGAGCCGACGATGCACCACGTCCTTCGACGACGGTCGGCGTCGAGTGGAGGCCGATCTCGCCGGTCTCGAGATCGATCGGCTGGCCGTTGCCGTGACACGACGCCGACTTTCAGGTCGACGATGCCGTCCTTGCCGAACGACGTGATCATGGCGCCGGTCTTCGCGTTGAGCGCGACGAGCCGGTAGCCGGTCGTGACGTAGAGGATGCGCTCGTCGCCGCGGCCGTCGGTCCAGCAGGAGACGCCGCGGCCCGAGAGCTGGCGCGGGCGACGCGCGCGGCGGCCTTAGCAATACGTAACCGAACGAAGTACAAT